>Ga0307510_10002996_pt1 | contig 19435 bp, 16 predicted proteins | sample 12_EM_MG_FD_207224 | JGI IMG/M metagenome (GOLD analysis project Ga0307510, IMG submission 207224) | Populus trichocarpa ectomycorrhiza microbial communities from riparian zone in the Pacific Northwest, United States - 12_EM | ecosystem: Host-associated > Plants > Roots > Unclassified | place...
GTTTACACCACTGGTTTTGTAAAAGTAAAAAATTGCTGCTTTTCGTGGCTGTCATTACCCGCTTTCCACCACTGTTCACTTAACACTTTGGAGTGAATTAATTCACTCGACACAGTTAACAAGTTAACATGAACACTAACACTACTGTTCATTTGACTGTGTCCGATCTAGTAAAAAATTTTTTATATTTGATATTATTCAATGACATTATATAAATTAAAAGAAGATCCTATAATAACGTATCATTTGCAGAATTTGATCGCAATTTCAATTTTGTTTCTAATGATATTTTACCTGATTTTTTGCATGCTCAAGAAACCATGAAAATTGTAGTTTTTATAGGATGAATTTCATACGTGATAAAATTGTAGATAAGTTAATGGAACAATAAAAAATATTTGATATAAAATATTATTTATTTAATGATATAATAGTGGTAGTTAAATTTATAATATTTAAATTAAAAACCATCAATATATATATATATATATATATTAGTTATTTTATAACCTCAATTTGAAAAGTATGTTTAACCAAACATATTAAACTATTTTTTATTCAACCTCAATTTCAACCACGGTTTTAATCAAATATATATAAATATCAAACCAATTTCAACCAAAAGTACTTTTTATAAAATAATTTTTTCAATCCACAACAAAAAAGCTACCACAATACCAAAAAATATGGGTTGCAAATAGGTTAAAAAAGACATGATCTGTATTTTAATTGTCGTTGTTTTTAGTATTTGTTTTAAGGTTTTAATGTATTGATTTTAATACTTTAGTAGCCTTTATTTTTTAAAAATATATTTTAATTAAAAAAATATTAAGTTAATGTGTTTAATGTTTTTTAAGATCTTAATGTATTGATCTTGAAAAAAATATATTTTCAAGTAAAAAATATTTTTAAAAAACATCTTACTTAACAATACCAAATATATATAAAGCCTCAAATAAAGTAAAAACCAGTCCAAAAATACTCCATTAAACATAAAAAAAGGGGGATATTTCTACACTCGTAGAACTGAGTGCATGCAGAAGTTTAAATTAAACACCGCCGGAAAGAAAAGAAAAGAAATTTCATGAACTATTCATTTCCATTGCAATGAAAGGAGGACCAACTGATGATGTCGAGCATGAATGTTAGAAATTGGATTCTGAAATCTATGAAAATAATACATGTGAATAGCTAGCCAGCGGCAGCGTATCTCCGTTACATTTGCATATTTTTCTCGAGTGTCTTGTCGTATCTAATTTTATATAAATTGGACACCAGTCATATAGGCAGCCCTCTTTCACGGGCTTTTTCTAGCACTATCAACCACATAATTCAAAGAGAGCTGGCCTAGCTAAATACTGACACAGAGTGGAATTTGATGGCTTTGGCAGGTTCAATTCACTGATGGAGGAGCCTCTGGTACTGTAAGGGAATTTATTTCATTCACACACCTTCCTTCTAACTCAACCCCCACCATATCTTTATCTCTTTCTTTATCAGACAAGATTATATAACAAAAAAAAGAACTGCCACTTGTAGTCCCGAGCAACAAATTAGGCAAAGAAAACACGCCATGGATTGTTTTGTCGGCAAGAAAAAGAGCGACCAGTGTGAGAAAGGCCTAAGAGGGCTGACAGAGAAGGTAAGGCTATTCCAAGAGGAAATGAAAGCTATGATGTACGAGAGAGAGAAAGAGACGAGAGCTTATGAGATAGACATGATGGTTTTCGCATTTAAAGAGGCAGAGTGGAAGCAAGAGAGGAAGAAGCTCAAAGAGGAACTAAAGAGAATGAGAAAGGCAGTGGAAGAGAAAGATGAGAGGATCAGGGTAATGGAGGATAGGTCAGTAGGAGAGAAAAGTGAGAAAAATGGAGAATTCTTGGGGACTCCTAGCTTCCTGGTGGAGCAAATGAGGGAGGAGAGAGTGTGGCGCGACGAGGCCGTGGATAAGTGGAAGAAGCTTTACCTTGCCATCAAGGACGAGCTTGATGATCTCATTCAGAGGACTCACCGTGGTGCATCTCTCTCCTCTTCCGGACTCGCACGCACGCACACTCACACACACGCACGCTTGCTCATGCACATATTTTATTACATCCGTGTCGGTGTTTTTCGATGTCTATTAACACTGCTAGATTTTGATTTAACGATCAATTTTACAGTTTCATTTGAATCCAGTGATTTAAGAATTTATGTCAATTACCGTCATTAGACTATTAGATTTAAATTTAACGATGGGTTTTTCTACTTTATTTAGATTAAATTTATGTCGATGCCGGCATTTTAGACAGCCTTTTCACGATTGCATGCACTGTGCAAATCTCGGAGATTCAGACATTGACAAACCCTCTAGATTCCCTTTATTTCATGCCATGTTGTCTTAAGACTGATTCTTGAGGGGGTGAACTATATCCTCTTCCTAAGCTCACTCTACATCTAGTGCATGTCCACACACTAATTATTTGTGCTTTTATGCAATTTCTTTCAAATATTCTAGTTTTATCGTTCAATGTAGCAGAAACCTGAGAGTTAGCGCACAGCATACGCTGCTAGAACTGGCATGCTCCACCAGTTCCTTTTGTCAAACATCCTAAAAAGTTGATTGGAGTTTTCCAGCAATGGGCCCAAATTTATGTTTTTGATTCTCTTGATGATAAAGTATTACTGTGTATATGTGGTGACAAGTGGCTGGCATCTTTTCACTTATAAAGTCGTTACTGTTTTAGCACGTCACTGTGATAAAACTTATGGGACTTCCTTTTTCGAAAAAAGGAGTTGAACATTTTCTTTTGCTATCCATAAACATGTGGAAACGAAATCCAAGATTACAGACCACCACGACAGGGAGTTGTACCTCTTCTTTGGTCAATTGATCATGCTAGTATATACTAATTAAGAAACTACGACAGTACAGAGAATATAATCAATGAATGACACACTGATTTATGGCTGCAACTCTGTTTTGCAGAAGATGGATTGTACCGGAGAGCAGAGGAAGAGATGATTGAGGAGCTAAAGATGGAAGTGAAGGCCAAGGAGGGGTGCATTAAGGAGCTGAAAGCACGATTAGTTTTTGTGGAGAACGAAGAATACAGCAGGGCAAGAGAGGTCGATATTCTGCGGCAAAGCTTGAAGATCATGAGCAGTAGGAAGGCATCCAGCTTCTCTCTTAGCAAACCCAATTCAGCACTTTTGAAACAGGCTAGAAAAGCATAACTAGCTTTGCTAGTAAAAACATATAGTCGAATATTGAAAGATTGTGTAATTTTATTAAGTCAACCCAAGCAAAGACCGGCCAAACTTTGCATTAGTAAGGAAGTGTTTAGAAATATAGTAAATGCTTGCAAAAATATTTTTTTATTTTTTTAAAATTATTTTTCACATTAGCACATTAAAATAATTTAAAAAACATCAAAAATATATTAATTTAAAGTAAAAAAAAATAAAAAATTTTCAAATTTTTTCTGATTTTTTTTTTGAAACAGGCTCTAAAACACTACCAACCATCCTCTTCAATTGGACAATGGACTTCATTTTGTTTAGGACCTCCAGCTGAGGATTAGCCTTGATGAAAAGACGATCAAAGAATTTGAAGGTAAACCAGGAAAAAAGAAGTTGCTGCTGAATAGTATTTTGATATTTAGATGCACAACATCCAATCAGATATGTTGTCATGAAAATGTGATTTGAATTTGAAATAAATCTTTGCTGTACAGGTACATTATTCCCTACCCCACCCCGGATTAAGTCTGTCCATGTATTCTTTTGATGGGTTTCCTATAAGACTAGCAGACTGCTAAATGATGCATACAGACACAATGACGGATATCTGCCGAAGAATTATTTCGGCACTGATTAAAGGAAGGAACGTACATGAATATACTTTGGCTGCTAGCGTTCAGATGTTACTGCCATCTTCGCTGGTTGGGATGCTATCTCTTCCACTGCTTTCTACCCTTTCAAGAGGCTGGTAGTTTGATCTCACGTTCTGGAAAAGCAAAACATAAACAGATGAATATCTGAGCAAGCATGGAGACTGGTGATTATGTAAAGCCTGTGGGAATACTTAACACTAGCAGTTTAATAAATGGACAAAAGACTAGAGAGTGAATCACTCCAACTATGTTATACTGAATATTTGGAGGAGGATTGCAGCTACTGATTGTGTAAAAGCTTTTAGGGGCACAGATACGTGCAACTTTTAATAAGGGGAGAGAATTAATTGGGCACATTTACCACATGGAATCATCAAGGAAAAAATCAAATATATTATTTACTCTAATCAACTGGATGAAAATAATCATTTGACAAAATGATATGTACCTCAAGCAGTGTGATGTAATAGAAATCCTCCATATGCTGCATAAGCCCACTTCCATCTCGAATTGAACGGAATATATTTATTTCAGTCTGCAGTATTTTCTCAATGAGCTCCTTCTCACCTTTCATCTGCTCAAAATAGTCACAGCCAATGCTCACTAACCATATTGGTATTTCAGACGACTATAAAAATGAGAAACCAAATGCTGCCTCCATGGAAGTTGTTTGAGAAACAACTCTTATTATTATTATCACTGTTCTAACAAGATCCTAAAACTCTTTCATCAATATTCAAAACGTATATTCTTCCTCTCAACATGCCCTGGGAACCTTTTTGCTAATGAATAGTCAGTTTAGGAACCACTAGATCAATTTGGGATCCACTATCTTGCATTCAAACAATATAGAAGGGACCATTAATTTGGATTACACTGCATGTACAAACTAATTAGAGAGGTAGAATTAATTGACAAAATACTATATAACTAATATATAATTTTTTGTAGGTTCTCACAGCAACCAGTTTCTCTTTGTTAATATGAGTTAGATAGATTTCGGTTTCCTACACCTTCGCATCTGGGTCAACCATACAAATGATTAAGCTGTGGAGCAAAAAAATGGAGCAAGATTAAGAACAAGAAACATACAAATTCACTGACAACAACATCTGGTGTGGACTCCCCAATGAAATCACCTTGGTAGCCATCTTTCAAAAGCTCCAAATTTACCTGAACAACAAATGTTAAACTTGTATATAGCGGTACTCATAAGCTAATTCTTAAAAGAAAATAATCAATAATGGAAACTGTCATGTGTTCGTAACATCCCATCCATATGTAATATCAACCACAGTCGAAGAGTTAGTATTGTCAACTACATGGACATCTTTCATATATATTTGCTTCTTTCTTTTTTTTAAAAAAAATTAAGAACTCTACCTGTGAGTCAGTTAGAGAGTTTTGAGTCTTGGCCTTTTTTATCAGTTGTGAAGAATAACTTACAAAGGAGTATACAATAAGAGTTGATGGACAAACTACAATTTTAATCAAATACATCAAACATGCAAATTCACTAATTCCACTTGAGCTAAATTATGAAAGTCTGATCAGATAATACAGATGGATAAGGTCATTTCAAAAACAATAACAAGAAGCTAAAGAAAAAGAAATATGAATGTAAGATTTTCTTGTGGTGCATAAATTCTCCAAAGAAAATAAATGTCCGCCTGAAGCAATCAAAGTGTAGGTTTCAAAGGAATGCAGTAATTCAGCTTCCCTTGCATGCCTGAAGCAATCAATGTGCAGTTTTCTAAGGAATGCCTGTTGGGCAACAGCAATGGTAAAGCTGCAGAAAGTTCTGAAGCACGCAAGGGAAATTGGGTCACTGAAAAACTCAAATTAGCATTATCTGAGACAAATTTGGTGTTCTGAGATGAATTAGGTCCAATGACAGGAATTGGAATTCAACTGACAAATCTTGAATTTAAAGAGGATGCCATCTATTCCATTATGGAAGATAACACACTATAGCATATATAAAATGCATATCCAGAGACCAGAGGTTAATTTCACAGCATGCAGCAACTGCCATATGATTTCAGGGAAAGTGTTAAAAAAAAAAAAATTACCCACCAAAGCATCTTCTAGTTCTCCAGTTGCTAGATACACAGGTTGAGCTACATGGCAATAACCCATCAAGCGAGGAACAGTAGGTACAATGTCTCTGTGGTTCACAACCCTCCAGCTATCTTTAACTTTCTGCAAATGTAAGCATGACCAATTCAAACACTAACCACGGTTTTTTAGTGTCCAAGACAAAAACAGGAGTAAAAAGACATATCTTTACAAGTACACTCTTCTTACACGCACATCATGTATCAATGTCGCATATGTATATGTTTCACACTTTCCCAAGCAGCATGAACAAACAAGTATTATGTCCCAGGCCATAAGACCCAAAGGATATGAATGACACAGCCAGCAATGCATCATTTTTGCCCAGCTTAAATTCAGAAAATATAAAAGCAAGGGGAGGGATTTCTATCAGATAAGCAATTGGGTGAAAAAATTAAACACGTATGTGCATTGAGTTTAAACTGAAGCAGACTAATAACATTAAGAGAGTAAGAAACCAAGAAGAAGCAGGGCCAGTTCTCATCAATGTAACCTACCAGATGAATGAGAAGCAATTGGGTGAAAAAATTAAACATGTATGTGCATTGAGTTTAAACTGAAGCAGACTTATAATATTGAGAGAGTAAGAAACCGAAAAGTAGGGCCAGTTCTCATCAATGAGATGAGAAGGTTTTTCTTTTAAGAGCGTCCCAGAAAAACAAATAAGGGAGACATATAAATTGATGAGCCTCATCAATTAAGGCTATAGATATCAAGTCGAGAAAAACTCAGTAAGAATAGTGACTGCAAAAAAAAAAGAAGAATGAGAGAAATACTAGAAGTAAACATAAGGTACATTTCACAGAGCTCTCTTGTAGTTGAGAAAATTGAAAGACCACCCTTGAATGTCAGACATGACACGATAACCTTATGGACAAGTATCTCGACAATTAAACCAAGTCATGAGATGCATCAAAGGGGACGTTGAAGCCACTTGCACATTTTTCTATTTGTGATTTTTTTGGAGCTGGAGAGGAGATCCATGCAATTTCTTTGAACTGAAGGGAGATTCATAAAACTTACCCCAGACCATTTGTAAGTTAAAACCTACAGTACTTGTCATGAGATCTATGCACTTTATCATGGGAGCTCACAGTCACAGGATAGTAAAGATATCTTATAGAAACCAGCTATACTTGGAAGTCCAACATTCTTCTCGGGTTTTCCTATAATTTTGCTGTAGTTTTAAACAAAAACAAAAACATCTTCATGTAATAGTTGCCAGAAGATCAATATTAACTCAACTAAGTCTCAATTCCAATCTATTAGGGTCACTGCATGGATCTGTCTCCTCCATTCATCTCTGTTATGGAGTCAGTAATCATGGACTAACTTTTTACAAGTTATTGAGACTCCAGAACATCTTATATCAATTCAGCCCATTCCCCACATGCACAGTGGCAAAAAATTGATGTGAAATAAGAAAAAACAGTTTCCTTTTCAATATGTCATGAAATTACAGGAATATGAAAAGATTATAAAAAAAAACATATCCTTTCATAAAAGCAGAAAACAAAAGGAAAGACGTGCACCAAAGACCAATTTGTAGTAAATATGTCTAATTGAACAAAGAAATCCAGAAAAACAAAATTTGAAAGAAGGAACCAGTTGCAGCTTTTAAGAAATGTGACCTAGTGTCGAGAACAAGCAAGCAAGCGATATACCCACATGTAAATTATATGAGAAAAAGTGCACCCCCATCATGATTTGACTTTAAGTTGTGCCAACAGGAAAAGGGAGAATTGCAACCCACCCATAAAAGAAATTTCTTGTGATTGAAAACAATTTTAGCTACAATTAAAAATTTACAGTTACCTGATTATAAACTTCTGCAAACTTTTTGTTACCAACTCTAGGAGATCCAAAGTTATACATAGCCACAGAAATCGCACCACGCCTAAAACACAAACAAAAATAGAATTCAATGTGTAATTGCATAATCTGTCAAAAGTGCCACTTGCAAATGCAATGGACTTACCAGGCACTAGTAAGTAAAAGAAGGATGAACTTACTTTACTAGTTGACTCGATGAAAGTTCAAGAGCAAGCAGGGTAGCCAATGCACCACCCAAACTATGACCAGTTACATAGACATGCCATTTAAATGGTGGCTCGGCTCCATTATCTCTGTCAACAACGATTTAACATTTCAAAGAACAAATCTATAGAAATTTGCAAAGTTATTTTAAACATTACTCTGCTTTGAATGTAATGGGAAAAAAAGAACAGCTAGTGACTACCAGATGATAGACCTGCAAACGTTATCTCACAGATGCAAGACAAAATATTGCAAAAATTTGAACCAAATTTCAAGACAAGAAGAATGAAAATCGATTCATTTAAGAGGTACAAGGTACAAAATGTCAAGAATGTATTTGAGATTACATGTTTAAGTTTTTAATCATACAAGCATATTAAAAAGCATCACCTATTCATGTATAATTTAATTGTGCACAAGCCAAAAACTATATGACTTGAAAATACAGTTAAATGCACCTATAAAGATGCATGAACTTGTGCGCTAATGCATCCCCATTGGCAAGAATCCCAGAAAGTTCACTTTAGAAAAAAATCCACACCGGTCACATATAGACTATATTAATTAGCAAAAGGACCTAGTGAAACCAACACTAAATGACTAAAACAAAGGAATAAGTTTAGTCAGCCTATATTTGTAATTAAAAATGTGTATGCACTCATATCTTAAGCATGATATAACACTGGTTGTTGCCCTAGAAGATTCTTTAGGATTTTAAAAGAGAAGCATGAGATAGTTAAACAGGATTAAAAGCACAACTTACACGTAGCTAATTAATAGTTTAATGATAGAGATGATTCGTATCCTGACTGAATCATAAGCACTTAAAAAACCACTATGAACCTGAAAAATTTGTAGCACAATCAAGTACATCATAATCATTGACAGTAGTAAGAGAGAAATTGCACATATTACTGGATGTATTCCGAATAATTATCAAATATACATATCATTTGCGTACCTGAACTTCTTGTTTAAAATCTCCACCAATCCTTTCAGGATTTAGCCTACAGAAGTAGAATGATGGTTAGCATAGAACTTATGTATAATAATGATAAATAAATTGAGAAATGATAAAGAAACATAGTTCATGCAAATCAATTCTAGAGGTTTACGGATGATATAGTCACATTACAAGATTTTAAAAATAAAAAAAATGTTTCAATAAAATGTGACTAGCAAATTGAATTTTATTATGCATTGAGGAAATACAATAGAAGTATGCACCATTTAGTCATGGAATTACTATGCAATCACTTCGTCATTTATCACTCACTCTCCCATTCCCAATGTCTCTTTCTTTTAAAAGTAAAAGAAATTTTGCTGCAAGCAACAGGATTCATCACATGCACAGATCCATGTCCACCAAATCAATGCAGTGCACTATTCTCACAAAATGCAACTGCAACATAAGTTACACATACAAACAAACTGACCATAAAGGATTACCAAAGTGAACCAAACAAATCCATGCATTTCTCTGGGTATGTGTATGAACAAGGCATGATATGCGTAGGTATTTGACATTACCCTGTAGGAACTACCATTAAATCAGTTCGCAAATCCTTCCAGCTTACCTGAAGAAAATAACAAAAATAAGCAATTTAAATAGAAAGCTAGATGACCCAACAGCACTTAGAGAAGTATAAAATTTAACATACTTGTTCTGTGCCCCTGAAAGCAACAACTAATCTTTTCCTTGCATTGTCACGCCAAATTGCCACCTGCACTTTCCAACAACTTGGTGATAAATGAAATGCAACCATGTGGTGTTTCATCACAAATAATGAATCACAAGATTATCACAAGGAAGATGGCTTGTGTCAACGATATAAAAATATCACCTGTGTATCTGTGGATGAATTGTCTAGAAAGCATATCTTCTCAAATTCAGACTTGATAAAACTTGAATGGCCCAGTGAAGTAGCAAGCATTGCCCAAGCCTCCATAGCACTTTCAGCAGTAGAAAAGAGCACTCTCATTTCCTCAGATTTCTTGTCTTCCAATGCGGTTCCATTCGAAGAGCTAATTAGCTTCTCACTATCAGAAGAACTCTTTCCTGAAACATTTTCTTCCTTATTTAATTTAGAAACAGCAGTAGTCAAAACCATCCATGCTCCCAGAACAGAATCAGTTTGCCTTAACAAATCCTGTGTCACCTTCTTTATTTCTGGAAGTGAAGATTGAATCTTGCTTATGGTAAGTGGGGCACTTGCTTTATCACTGTCCACCTTCTGACCCTCTGGAGTTGCAAGCCCTGACTCAACATAACCCGCTTCGGCAATCTTTTGTGACTGCAATCCAATTCTGTTCAATAAGTCAAATTCATCCCACTTTAATTCCAGAGAAACAGAGAAACCAAGTTTCTGAGCAACAGTTTGGCTGATAACATCAGCAAAGTTCTTCCAAAATTGTTTATCTGATTGCGTAGCTTCCCCAGCTTCTGTGGCACCCAAATTACGTAAGCAGTCATTATCAGCTTGGGATAATACCAAGTTACTGTCTCCATCACGGTTCGTGTCACACACAGGGACTTCTGTGGTACTCTTTGTTTCTGAAGGCAAAGGCATGTCCGACACAACAGAGTGGTTGGAATTTGCTGCACCCAAGTCCTTACTGTTTGAAACTTGATCCGTCCAAACATATGGAACATTAAATGACTTCAACTGCCCAAAAGCATATTCTACAAACTGACGTGCTGGCATGGTTTCTGAGCCAACAACCATTTTTAGAGCTGATTCAAAACCATTTTTGCGAAGAAAATCTGACACAAAGGGGAGCCTCCACGGCCTTTTTTCTTCATCAATTTCATCAAAAGTTTTGTATTTAACCTGAAACCTTACAAGTAGCAAGCGTAAGTGGTACAAATTCAACAACAAAAAAAAAGTCCATCTTGGCAATAGATGGAATACACATTAACAAGTGCAACTATAAAGCTCAAGAAAAAACAAGAAGAAAAAGAATTTTATTGACTTAAACCACTGAGAAATTTTGGTACAGGAGAGAAGTCTTGACACGACTTAAAAGCATTAATCTACGTCAACAATGTTTCATTTGTTTTGTTTATTAACCAACCTTAATAACCAACGATAGGCTGCCAAGTCTCTGAATAAGGAGAAACAGTACAGAAAAGCTACCTGACTCTTTCATTTGTTTTGTTTATTTATTTATTGCAGAACTGTCAACAATGTTTCTGTGACTCTAGGAATTCTTTCAAGCTTTGGGTTTTAAAATGGAAAACTAAAAAAAGAAGAGAAACAAAAGAAGAACAAGCAAGATTGGGAAAAAAAATGCGAGCTGCTAACCCAACTCCAAATATATCAGAAATTGTCTCACAGCAAAACCCAAGAAAATATACAAAGAAGAAATCAACATATTGCAATAGGTAACAACTATCTTGAGTACTACATTACAACATTGAATACTATGGAGTATTTCACTATTAACCTAGTTGACTAAAAGTTTCTTTCTAGTAACAGTTGAACTGCATTGTCATTATACAAGCGACTGGCAGTCTGCATCAGCAATAACCACCAATTACTAGAATTACATGCAGAAAGCAGGCCTTGCAGTAAAGAATATCCCCAAATATACCAATGCATTAAATCCATAAAAAAAAAACCTTGGTGGAAAAGTGGCATGCCAAGAACCTCCAGTGATTAAAAAAAAAAGAAAGAGAAGTTCAACAAAAATCTTGCATTTGCAAATTATGCAGAGACTTTATTTGAGTTGTCCTAGTTGCTCAAAGAGAAACCAACACCTTACCCGAAGTAATGATCCATATATCCATGTCAACCAAAAGGTTCACTGAAAGAAAGTTTAATATCCTCTCAAATGCATGTGAGACAATCCTGTTTACTTGATTGAAAGAAATAACTTAAACTGTGATTTAATGCCTCAAAAAAAGGTTGAGAAGTTATGTTGCAAGACACTCTAATTTAAGAAACTATAACAGGCCAAATCATGATATTACTGGTCTAACCTACCAAGAGCATCAAGATTAACAAACATGAGTGTGTTGATGCCCAACTACCACATGGAGCCATTTTCAGTTGACTAGGTTTTGACCAAACAAAATCTGATCAATTACAGAACACAGCATGAGCAAACATAAACCATTACCAACACAAAATAAATGCTGAAAGACTGGAATGTTAATACACTTTGGGACTTTGGTGTACATAAACCCATTGGTTTACCAAGACTTGATGGGCAAAGCCAGCAAGGATTAATAGCAAAACCAACCCAAGTCTAACAACGCATCATTTCAAAGAGCATCAGTCTTCACTCTTGTTATACTGTTTTCACTCTTCCATTTTTTAATGTCTATGATACCTTCTATTATACTCTTTCTAGACCTTTACGACCAAGCTTGTAGATATTGCTCATGATCCATAAGGCCTTTTTTAAGCTTGAAACAACCTTCACACTGATTAACTTCTCATTAAATCCATCTTCCATAAAACTGAGTTGAGAAAAAAAAACACAACAGTGGTCATAGCAACGGCACTCGTCGAACATTAGATTTCGGAGAAACTTGCAACCCAGAAATGCCTGTTTGTTCAATATGCCTTCATCTGAAGATTTACCTCCACTGTTTTACCGAACGTAGATTTAGTTAGTGCCCTTTGCCCTACACTATTTTTCTTTTTCCCCTTTAAGGACTTTATTTCCTTTTTAAGGACCTCATCTCTTCCAATGCCTTCCTATCATGTTTGACATATTTTCTGCAAAATTATCAGGTGAATAAATTAGCTAGGGTCCCAGACATACGATGTAATGATAGGATGGAAATCAAAGAACAACTTGAAGGAGAACAAGAGATGACATTTTAACCAAATGGCAACACCTAGACAGAAATTCTAAATCGAAAGAAAGAAAAGTAAAAAATAAAATGTAAACTTAACGGGAAATGAAACAAAACAGGCAGCATTATTACCCTGAACTTGGTGGACCTCCTAGCATCACATAGCAATGGTTGTACACTTTTAAGGTAGACACTCCTTTATCCACGTTGAAACACCATGCATTAAATGATAAATGGTATTATCAAAGTCAAAAGAGGAAGAAATATGAAAGAAAAAAAAAATAGCAGCAGGAAGACGTGTTTTATACTCTAAAAGCATGCAGATTCCAAAGAATTATGTTTTTATGATATAACAAGCAGCAATATAAAAGCATTTTTTTCCCACAGAATACACATCGAAGTGCAATTCATGTATAATATAGCTGAAAGGAGGCTGAAGTACTCCAACCTATTGAAAAATTCCATGATTATTCTTATGTTGGTCCCATGTTTGTACGTGAGCTTAAATCACTATAATCATAGTCCTTCATGATGTCGGATAAGTAAAATCTATTTTCAATACCCAATTAACTGAAAAACATCATACAGAGTCTTTGGGCTTAGATATTCAAAAACTTCCTTGCATTGACCCATGTTAGGGAAATTCCCATCAAACAAAGATGCAATGGTAGATGGCAACATGACCAAACTCTGAAAATAAGGAAAATATTTCTATGCCAATTCTCTTGGCACTTCTGCGTTGAAATTCAAATTCAGAACATGATTCCAGAAGTGATGCTTTAAAATTTAGTATAGTTGAGCACACTGTTGTCATCAGACTCAGTGCATCAATAAGCTGATAGTTGTTTGAGCCAGATCAAAATGTTTAGGATGTGAAAAGCTGATATGTTTAGAACTAAAGACCACCAGTCTCATAACTCATTGACTAAAAAGCAACGCCTGGGACCCAAAGATGGATATTTCCAGGAGTTCCTTTCATAAGGACACTGGAACTCTTAGATGCAGCCACAAACCAAATAAGTTATGCGATAATCCTATTATTTTTTAAAAATACTAAAAACATGTTAAAGTTCCCAATAACGTCAGTATTAGGTGAACTAAGTTGTCATGCCTGCATGAATTTTTCCACTGCTTATTGTCTTAAATTTAAACCAGAGCTTGATGAGCCAGCCATGTTGAGGTGGAAGACACATAACAGACTCAACGGGGGGGAATTTCATACAATTCCTTGAAGATTTAAACCGCACTAAAAATTTTCTTTCACCGCAAGAACTTACCTCCAACTGCAACTTTCCGCCACCGCCCATCCCTTCCAGTTCAACCACCACCTCATGCAAGTTTCCTGGAAAGGCACAAGCCATTTAATAATTTTGGTAGAAAAAGGTATGCAGTCCATATATCCAAACTTCATCTGCTTACTGCTTTCATACACATCGAATGAACTTGTACTTATGGAATTAAACTAGCACACTTCACTTCATGCAATGAAATATCTTTTAGTAAGTGCAATCATCAATCTAACAACAAAAAAATCATTCTAATTATTATTAAAATTTTACTTGCAGAAAATCACTGATCCAAGTATAATGAAAAGCACAACACCTTTTCCCAAACAGTTCAGTGCATGCACAAGTTTTATTGAATCCTCACCGTCACAGAGGCTTTCCAGACCAATGCTTGTGTTCCCCATGCGCTTGTGTGGAGTTACAAGGTTTGCATCCCAAGCTGCAATCTGAAGCTCAAAAACACATTCCAAAGAATTACTTGTGAGTTGCAACTAAATATAAAAATGATAACTTCCTATTCTGAGCACATCCTTCAATTGTATGCCTCGGATCATGTATTTGTATTGCACAAGATACTTCAGTCCTAATTGGTATGAACAAAATCATCACCAAAAATGTCATTAATACCAAACTAGTAGTGGAGGTAGCAGACTAAAAACAGGAATAAGATATGATAATTAATGGAGATAATTGATCATAAGGCAAAATCCTTAATAGCATACCCTACTGGAACAAAGAGATCCTGCAAACCAATTATTTAAAAAGAATACCCCAAACAAGGATGATCCAGTCTGGTCAGTCCAGCATGATTTTGACTGTAAGGCATGTTGATAGATGTATGTGAGAAGGTAAATTTAAAGTCTAATGCCAAGTCATAATTGGCTGGAAGGGCAACCAATGTACAGGCACCTGTAAGCCCTCTGGTGAGTGATGAAAGCCATTGGAGAACATTAACTATATAACCAAAAGGAGAACCCACGCATTCAATACTGCATGCACCTGACCATTTGGGCAATTTAAACAATGATACCATATACTTTCTAACTAACTATAACTGTGTCAATTATACAGAGAATGTTTCCCCGAAGATGATTGCGCTTTGAATACAGCAATCCTTTCCAAGCCATCCTCAACAAGTAACAGGCCTCACATCCACAACAATACAATATGAAATACATCCTAGGTCTAGAAGCCAGTCTTTACATTCACATAGAAGAGAAAATTAGTTTAAGAGATATCAGACACCTTGTAAAGCCATTTCTTCAAACCATGTAGATGTATAGATGGTAGAGATTAGTATTTAACTGCACAAAAAGGTTGAGGCGCCAGTAATCTAAATTGTAGTACTGGAAGCATTAACTTTTAGTTAGGGACAATAAATGGTCAAAGATTTTAGATTTAGAATGAATGAGAATTACTAAAGGACAAATTTCTTTCAATAACTAAAATATAATTATTAAAGAGCAGAAAGGGTGCAACACTGGTACATGGGAAGTATAGAAGAGGGGGAAAAAACTTAAAATTAATAAAGAAAACTCTCTCATTTAAGACAGGTGAAAAATAAGTGGAAGAATTAAAAAAAAATTAACAAGTAAAAAATGAGATCTCAATTAAAAAGCGCTGGTCCTTGATCCATAAGCTTGATCCCTTTAAATGTTGGGTTGTTCCTCTCCTTCCACTCCAATTGCCATATTTTCCTTTCTTATAGGAATCTAGAGATGATTTGTTGTGTAAATTCAGAAACTTGTAAGGGATATCCATGCTCACTTTCAGAGTGACTATAATAAGCATTAGAATTTTTTAGACAAGTATGCTATTGGAATTTGCTCATTTCTGTACTTAAGTCAAAACAGCAGCTAGAAAGAATGATAAAAAGGGTATAGGAACTTGAAATGTGCCCCCAGCACACTCCCAAATGAGAAATAAATTCAGAAGGAATAAGAATTTACCTGAAGATTTTTGGTCGGAGGCAGCTTAATGTTAATGGTGAAGTCCTCGTTCCAAGTTGGCTTCTTTTTCCTGCCATCATTGAATGATTACTTGTATCAAATTGTTTTTAAATTGTTAATAGTTCAAGAGCAAACTTGTAAGATTTTGCTGCTTCTGCTAGATTGCAACTATGTCAATGTGTAAATTTTGCACAGAACCCATAATATGATTGAGAAAGTATATCCTATGGAACAACCTAATGGTTAAAATTTTGGATTTTCAACATGGAGGTCTCAGGTGTAAATCATAGGATGAGTTGGTAGGAATTCGGGCTAACCTGCATCATGTAGTTGAAGGTCCAATGGGCCTTCTAATAAAATGAAAAGGAATAAATGTGATCGAGAAAGAAAACAACTATTAGTGGCATGATAGCTGTCTCCCAATAGAAATGGACAAAACATAGACCTAGTTTTGGGCTTGAGTTTTAAAACAGTTCAGGAAAAATTTCCAGTCCATAAGACTATTCTGCAGTCCTAGCACAAGCATCCTCACAAAACTCAATATAAGCAATGGCTATCACTCTAGCAGACCATAATGGCAAATATAGTACCACCTGGAACCACATTTCTCTGTGTTCCTTCTCCAATGGAGAGGATATAGCTGCATTAAGTAAGGAACAAAAAGCCATTTCAATGTGAAAAATCAAGGATTGACCAAAATTTTGAAGAAAAAAGGCAATAGGATTGTGAGGCTAACACCAATCTGTCATTTACCTCGGTAAAATGCGTTTCTTTTCCAGAGGAGATTGTGATTACTGGATTCAGTAAGGCATAAAAAATTTTCAAGATGCAAGTGGTATCAGAGGTTGATGAAAATTCAAAACAATGGCAGATAGGGGTAGTAAACACTAGAACTACACTCCCATTCATCTCAGCAACAAATTCCGGACACCAAAAATTAAAACAAGTGCATTAAAAGAAATAAAAATCAAATTGGAATGAAATTCCTAGCAATTTTAAGCAAACAAAGCGGGGTTCATGAAGATGAAGTAAAACAGAAGAAAATATAGAAAATGGGGCATACACCATATGAAATTTTTTTCTAACTTTACACTTCAGAGCAGGATTTTTAATAAAATAAGAGCATTAAATGAAATTCAGGTAAATGTTTCCTTTCAAATATTTCCTGCAGAGTTAATGAAATTTATCATTCATTCTCAGTTCCATTAGAATCTCACATCCCCATGAATGCTGCTATGAAAAGTTGTAATTTATACTAATTATTGCCTGATCTTAAACAAAGGAGCTCCAACTCCAATTGCTTAGTTCAAAGGAGAAAGAAGAAAGCATATGCTATAAAGTGCATAAAATTTTCAACATAATGAAAATTTTGAGAAGGATAAAGATTCAGCCTTAAGATTCAGTTTGTGTGTGCGAGAGAGATATGGAAATATCAACAGCTTACCCCCATTTGACCTTGCTTTTGACAACCTGACCATCCAGTTCCATAACCACATAAGGATCACTTGTTCCCTGGAAATACACCCGCAGTTTGATAAGTATAGCTGTATCTATGAAAATCAGAATGTGACTTTGTCGGTTCCTACATATAAACCTTGAATTCAAGGGAGTGGGGAACCAACAGAAAACAACAACTGGTTAGGGCTGTGCTTGTGTGTTTCCAGTTGCAGATGCTTTCCATGTAGGCAAGCATAAAAACTTGCACATAAATCCTATTTCTCAATGCAAAAAGGATAAATTCAATGACGCACCCATGGATCCATGGCTGGCAAATCAAAGCCCTTTGTCAATTTTATGAACAACTGGCCATCATATATCTCGCGTACAAATGACCTGCAAACATATCAATCAGATTTCAAGAAAAAAAAATAGTATGCTATTTGATTCTATTATTTGCTGCTAAAATAATTTCAAGAAAAAAAAAAAGGTCTGGCTAGACATAATAGCAAGATGCATCTTCTCTGCAACAACAAAGAGAGCAAGTAATGAATGTTTAAGCCTCTAGTATTACTAAAAACAGATGATCACATACTCTGAAAGATACACAGTCTTACAATCTGCAGCATCAACCTCGCGCTTCCCTACGTTTTCCTGATTAAAACAAAACAAACACACCAAATGAACATCAAATTACTCTGATTTTGTTACCCTGAATAACAAGAGAGCAAAACGAGTGCCTATTGAATTTCAAATTCTGTTTGTTTTCATGTGATTTTGCGGAAATTTTTATATTCAATTAAGACTTAAAAATTGAAATTAAAAATGAATTAAGTATTAATTACAGGGAGGCTAGTGTAGGCTTCGAAAGCGAAACCAGCAAGAACTACAGCTAGATTGATATCAAAAGGAGGCCGTTCCATCTCGTTCTCTTTCTCTTCTTGAACGGAAACCTCGCCGATCTCCTTATTATTTGTATTGTTCGCTTTAATAATACTCGACGAGAAAACTCCATGTCCGGTGCCTCGGTAGTGCTTCTTCTTCAAAGTTAAAACCCTAGCTTTCCAGGAAAATGAAGACGAAAACCGCCGGTAAAAGTTCAAATTTCGACTCATATGCGAAGTAGGAGTGAAACGGTGATAAAATGTGTGGTTTAGGTGGAGAGAAGTTGCCATGGCCATTGGCCAGTGTCTACTTTTGAGTGACGATGAAAGAAAGAAAAGGTCCGGCGGTAAATTTGGTTTTTGATAGTGGAAGGGGCGTCATGATATTTTTCTTTTTTGGTTTGGGTGCATACCGTGAAGACACGTGTACATAGTTAGACAAGGCAAGAAAAAAGAAGGATCGAGGAGAAAATTGTGGAACCAAGCTGGCAAACGGTCGTTTTTTCAGCGATCTGCCCCTTCACGCACCAAAATAATTTTTTAATTTATTTATTTTTATATTCAAAAAATATTTTTTAAAAAATTTTACTTTTTCAAATTAAATTTCTTTTTATGATTTTAATTTTAAAAAAAATAAAAAAAAACTTATTTTAATATATTTTCAAATAAAAAACATTTTAAAAAATAAATATTATCATAATTTCTAACATTATTTTAATAATTTCACTAAAAATTATAAATACAAGTTAGTAGATTAATTGGTATACAGATTACATTAATACATGTCATGGATAGATTATGTGCCAAATCATGGTAACTTGGCATCGAGTACTGTATATTTATTTATATGATACATTCATTCGAGAGTGGTTATTTTCAGTTCAGTTTGATTTTTATAAAAAAAATAATTAAACTGAAATTATTTAAAATAAAAAACCGAAACCGAACCGAAACCGGTTCAAACCGACCGGTTTCGGTTTGGTTTTTTAGGACAAAACCGGTTCAAAGCGGTTTGGCTCGGTTTTTGCGGTTTGGCTCGGTT
>Ga0307510_10002997_pt1 | contig 19432 bp, 22 predicted proteins | sample 12_EM_MG_FD_207224 | JGI IMG/M metagenome (GOLD analysis project Ga0307510, IMG submission 207224) | Populus trichocarpa ectomycorrhiza microbial communities from riparian zone in the Pacific Northwest, United States - 12_EM | ecosystem: Host-associated > Plants > Roots > Unclassified | place...
TATGCTAACGTCTGATACCTTTTTCCGGAGAGGGCATGCCTCGCATTCTCTGTCCATAACTAGGCTGGCGTTCGCCAACCGAACTAGGGAATGCATGACGTGAAAACCGAGCTGGTGTTGATTTACTGGATGATTCGACGTGTGGAGATGAGGTTTGATATATCTAATCCGCTTTGAGCGTGGCGGGTGTCTTGCTAGAATTAGTGTCGCTAATCGATACTCCTTGTCGCTAGTGTTGGCTTATGCTCTAGCGACATTAGCGACGCCTCCTACATTAGCGACACCTTGCATTCGGTCGAAACTTTTCATACCAGAGTCCAGACGAACATCATACCTGAGCTCGTCCAGAGTTCGAACATAATGTTGAACAAGTAGAAAACCCCTTTTTGCAGTTGAATAGATTCTTTCAATACCGAGTAATAGGACGTGATCCCCCCCCTCCCCCACAAGACATAGCATATAAGACCTGACGCGTTCCATTGAACAAGAATAAACACCTAGTGGTCACAACACGTGGGATACATAACAATTTTCTACATCCTAATTCCTATCCTCTCCGAACAAACCTTCGTCAATCGTCCAGTATTACACTATGTCTAGCGAACCTCAAGGCAATTCACTCAGCCAGCCGTCTCCACGAGTAGAAAATATGTAGGGGCGTAGACGCAACGCGGTACCCGTGGATAGGGCATCCGGATCAGGAACACAGCAGACCGAACCGGGCAGCTCCCATAGTACACGAACACTGGCGGCCCAATCAGGCAGCTCGAACGGTACACAGTCGTCAGGTCGGAGTTCTTCCCCACTACAAATCATCAGATGTCTTCCATCACAACCTACGAAGCCCGCTAGAAGGCGTACATTACAGACAACGGCGTATACTGAACATTTGGGGGAGACTGAGGCATCACCACAAATTGGGACAGTTCGTCTTAGCGATGATAGCAGCGATGAGTACCAGACTTCGCGCAGATCTGATCAAACTGAATCAGACACAGACCCAGACGCAGAAGACACTGATATTCCATATGACGACACTGCACCAGGGACTCGTCGGCGCTCACGAACTGCGGAAAGACGACAAGCAAAGAGCCGGGTTTCGACTGTGCGAGTTTCCACCACCTCCGGATCGCAGGCGGCAGCGCCAGTCAGGGGCGCCCGAGATGCTCCACGACGTATAATCCAAGGTAGTGCGTACACTCCACCGACGTTCACATCTTCCACTTTACCACCATATTCATCGCCGCTTGCCACCCACAGTGCCACTACGTCTGCAGTCAGAAGCTCGAGTCCTCCCGCCGATCCGAGTACCCCACGACATGAGCACATCTTGCCGGGTACTAAATCACCGCGAAATATAGCCACTCGAGCCGAGGCAGACGTAATAAAGCGGGCCAAGACTCTCATTCTCCGGTACACCTTGTTTGTTAATCCTATTCCAGCCCCGGCTACTTTGATGTCTGAGGGCCACCTATCTTGGCTGAAGGCTATCGATCACATATCCGACGTAGGAAATATTGAAGCATCGGATGCAGGCTTAAAATTAGTAAGTCGACGCTAATACTTAAACATTACGCACGCCGCCGGGGGTGCTTACTAAATGTGACAGACATGCGTGAGACACTCTGTAGTAAGATCCCAGTTTGTTTTCCACGTAAAGGATCGAATTGGAAATTTGTACAATCTCCCAGAAGACCCGACGGCGATGGCGCGTAGAGTGGACTACCTGCTTGAGAGGGATAGATTTATGCGCTCCCCGAGGGGGTATGAGGTAAGTGTGCGCTAGGTAGTGAGCCCGGCCACAACTAATGCCTATGAACATGACCCAGCAAATAACGAATGAATTCCTCGCGCCCCTGATCCCCGAGGTAATATGGGGAAAGTACTTCACGGGCAAGCAAATGTTTGCGATTTCCGAACCTGATTTTCTTGGTCGCATCAGTGGCATCATGGTTTGCTTAAGCTGTGCCATACTGTGCCATACTCTGTGAGCATGGCAAACGGGGGTGCATCTTGAAACATGGGACTTCAAGCCGGAGGTCGTAGCAGGTGAGCCTGACCCCGAACCCGGTGTTCTCTCGTTCCGGCTCAGATGCTAACATGACTTTGAGCTCTGACGATCTTTTTGGCCGCCAGCGTCAGACGTGGGCCTCTTGCCCAGACTGGGTACAGACTATGATTCTCAAGAACATTCGCAAGACCATGAAAGCCAAGCTAGAGCAGGAGCATAGGGTCCTGGAAGATCGCCGTGAAGGGTTTACTGACGATTGGGCTGCAGGCGCTGCAGAGGTACAGAGTCAGATTTCGAGTCGGGCCCCCACACGCGCAACTCTACGAATTCAGAGTCATACTCCCCGCAACCTGGGAATCGGGGCCCTGGCGGCCCCCCCGGGTAACCAATTCGATTCACAAGAAACTGTCACATCTTGCGATTTCAGCCAGACGGCCCGACTCGCCCCCACACGCTCGACTCCACGGATTCAGAGTCAAACTCCCAGCAACCTGGGAATCGGGGCCGTGGCGGCCCCCCCGGGTAACCAATTCGATTCAGAAGAAACGGTCTCGTCTTTCGATTTCAGCCAGACAGCAACACGACTCCTGAGCTTGCTCGATTCCGATCCACAGACCCCGGACGGCTTACAAGAGGTGGCCATGGGGCTAACTTTGGACAATACCGTGACTCCTACTACTTTGCGACAACTCGCGCTCAGCATTGAAGATCTAGAGTCGCAAGAGGAGGCTGCTGTGCATAGTGAGCCGTCGCATATGGACCAGGGGCAAGGTGGGAGTAATGATGCGTGCAGTTAGGAGATTGAGAAAGTGTAGCATAGCTGTAATAAATATTTGGATGCGGTCGTCGCTCTCACATGTGGGAAGGGTACCCAGAGGAGCTTAGTATTAATATGAGGACATCGAGCAAAATCAAGGATTTAGAGTAGAAATAGTGACAGGGGATCAGGATACGGTAAAACTCATGGTGACAGCGTTAGGAAAAGCCTCTAGGCGTAGGACCAGGATAGCATTAGACTTAGTTCACGATGCGTCAGAGATCACAAGGCGACGTCTTATAGAGTCACGATTGGATCAGAACACAGCATGTATATGGGGTAAGATCAGAAAGAACAGACCAGACGTGAGGAAGGGACAGATCAGGATCCTGGGATCCGGACGAGGGAGGCAGGACCAGAAACAATCGGGACGAGAGGTGGTAAGATCCACGAAGCCCTGACGTTCGGTGAGAAGGAACCGGCATCTGGGCGCGAGAGTCTTAGATCAGACGTCGTCAGGGCGGGAGAGTGGCAGATCAGGCGACGTCAGGACGGGAGAGTCCAGGATGAGGCGGCGTCAGGACGGAGTAGCGGAGCACCAAACGCAGTCAGGACGCACAGGACGTAGGGGTTCGAGTCTGCATGGCGTCAGGACGGATGGCGTCAAGTAATGCAAAGTCAGGACGCACCGTCGATCCGATGTTGCGTCCTGATTCGCGATTAGCGTTCCGGCGTCAGGTGCGTCAGACGCACAGAACGCCCAGAACGTAAGGTATTATTTTTGCTGATGTATGTGATATTGGGGAGCGAGGCCTGGCCTGCCTCAAGGGTTGTATTTGATGTTGAAGTCCTACCCTGTTCTTTTCTGTTTGTCTTCTTACTCTGCTTGCGGACCTTAGGGTTCTTTGGACAGTAGCCTGCACCTTCTTTTTCATTCTTATCTATTTCACACCCACCGTCAATGCATGACATCAAGCTCATTTCTGAGTGTCGTCGTCCCATTTAACTAGAAATTGGGAGAGTTCTATTATCACCACAAGAGTTTCCAATCAATATTCTACTATCATTGCTCACTGCGCTCGATGTAGCCGGCGAGGAAGAAGAGGCCTCCCGTTTCTGGGAGCCAGTTACTGCATTGCTGGTAATCTCGTCCATAAGGTATTCACGGCGGCAGCGACTGATAGAGTCACTGCTAGTAAGAGTGGGAGAGGTTTGAGCTTCGCCTGAGTGGTACCTGGCGTCGTCTGATTCAATGCTAAAATCCGTAGAAGAGGGGTAGCTTGTATTGATCTGTAGGGGTTGGGTAGGGTCAGGTAGCTCAAGGCTGTCATAATCGATAGTGGGGTCCTTGAGGCTTATATCTAACGGTCCTGGGGTTCCCTCATGGATTCTCGATACGTAGACTGCTAGGAAATTCTTCGCTCCTAGCTGGTATTCTATTTGAAAATCAAAGTGACTGATGTGCGTTAGCCATCTCTGCTGTCGTCCATTCAGATTCTTTTGTGTCATGAGTTTAGTGGGACTGTGATGGTGTGTAACCACTGTAAACTGCGTGTGTAGCAAATGGGAAGCGAATGCTTCCATAGCCTCAATGATTCGAAGTGTGTCCTGTTGGTGTGTGGGGTAGTTGCTTTGTGATGGCGCCAGCTTCCTGCTGTGGAACGCTGCAGGCCTGGCTGCATCTCTGGTTGGTCCTTGGCCTATCAAATCGCCCATACCAGTAGGGGATGCATCGGTAAAAAGCCATATCATATCTGGCTTATTATAGTCGATCTGTCTTAGGACTTTGTACTTATCTGCAGCCCGCTTCACTGCTTCGAAGGCTGCTTCCTGCAGATCCGTCCACACCCATTCAGCATTCCCACTCAGTTCTGTAAGCGGGGCTGTGATGGTAGCAATGTGGGGAATGAACCGCGAGATATAATTAACCATTCCATTGAATCGCTGCAGTTCTTTCTGGCTTTCTGGTCTTGTCCAGTCCATTGTGGTCCGGATTTTCTATGGTGCAGGGTGGATGCCATCATCGTCTATCATATGGCCTAGGATATCGAGTTTTGTCGCAAAGAAAACACTCTTCTTTGGGTTGGCATAATAGCCGGCATTCTGCAGCTTACTGCAGGCCTTCGTAACATCTTTAACATGCTCTTCAAACGTGTCACTGAAGACAAAAATATCGTCAATGTAGACCCATATGTTCTTGCCTAATTCGTCATGGAATAGGTCCTCTATAGTCCTCCCAATCGTTCCGTGAGCATTCATGTCGCCTTGCATCATGACCTGGCTGGTAAAGCAGCCGAAGCGTGTCTTGATAGTGTTCTACTTCACGTCATCTGGATGTACTCTGGTGTGGAAATAGGCGCCACTGAGCTCTATCTTGCTGCGGAACCGTCCTCTGGCTACCGCATTTAATATAGTGTTCTGTTCTGGGATCTGTGTGTGATCGGCCTGGGTGTTATGATTCCTGAAGCGGAGGTATACCAGGGGTGGGATTCTGCCATCACTACTGGCTTCCACAAACATGCTGGCTCCTCCGGGCACACTGGTCGTATGGAGGATTGCGGCGTTCATGTGCTTGTTGATCAATGCCTTGGATTTGCGCATCCAGGCTTGTTGTGCTTTGAAAGTGGGTGTCTTTAGAAGCTTCGTCGGGTCTATGAGGCTTATCCTGTGCATTATCTTGTGTACTGGGGGCAGTTCCTCAGGTACTTCTTTGACAAATACCTTGGGGAACATCGCCAGGAAGTCTGGTACTTCCTGTGGCTTCGTCATGGCTGATCTAGACTCTCTAGATTTTCAGTCACAGGTAACTCTGACCTTGTACTTCGAGAAGTAAATGCTGTTCTTTTGGCAATTGATGACCGCTCCTAGCCTTATGAGATCGTCAATACTGATGAGGATATCATAGTCTGATACTGGCGTGACTAGCATAGGCACCTTGTCGACTCTCATCTTGCCTAGCTGAATCATAACCTCAACAGAGAAGTTGCTAGTTGATCACGATCCTTTAACTGCCATCTTCAGAATGACGGGATTCTGCCTAGCTGTGTAGGGGATGTTGTGTATTGTAACAAATTTGTTGGATATCAGGGTACCGCCAATGGTACCTGTATCTGTGAGGGCTCTGGCGGGATTGCCATTGATGTTGATAGTGCATTCGAGTGCTTGGAATGGCCTATCCTTGGGCGTGCCTACTGTAGTCTTGTAGGTCCTGACTGAGCCGCGGCCATCTAGCTCCTCTGTGCTGTCTGTATCAGGCTCATATTCGACTTCGCTGCTGTCTGGGCTTTCCTCAGAGAGGCAAACATGGTTGGTCTTAACTTCTTTCTTTGGGCATTCATTTGCCATGTGTCCGCTTTCGCCACAGTAGTAACAGGCTCCTTCTGCCTTGCGGCAGTCCATCTCAGCCTTACTTGGCTTGTTGGATTTTGTATATGTCCTCTTCTTGGCCTGGGCCTTTCCTTTGCCTGTGCTCCTGGGCTTTGATCTGGTAGAGGGCTTGCGGTAGGTACTCGCTTTCCTTGGTGTATGGGTTTTACTGCTAGAAGCCTGGCTTGTATCCCTGCCTTTGTAGCCGCTAGTTCTATACATGGTAGCATCATAGTGTTCTGCTACAGCCACCATCTGGTCCCAGGTATCTTCTGGTCTGAGATGGGGCCCAACATTGCGGCGTAGTCTAGAGTCCATAGCGTCAAGAAATCGCTGTTTCTCTACATAATCTGACATGGATCCATTTTGAAGAGCTTCTTTGAGGCCTGCTAGCTCTCCCGCTATCTTCGTTATGTGTGCTGGCTGTCCTCCGGCTGTCTGGCGGATATTCTGCCACTTGTGGTAGGCGTCATCGGTGTTTGTAGAGGCTTGGAATAGCTGCTGAAGGCGTTGTGTTAACTGCGCTAGAGTAAGGTCCTCTGCTTATTTGTCTAGCATCAGATATGCATTGTTGGCTTTGCCATCTGTGTAGGCGCCATAGTAGTCCACCACTCCAGGGGAGTCATTGTTCAGTCCTGATCTTACTAGATGCTTTTTGACTGTTCTAAGCCATCGCTTGAGTTTGTCTGGCTTCAGGTCTTCTCCTTCCCCGCTAAACATGGGTGGTTCGGGGAGCTTGGCAGGGGGCAACCTGGCCAGGCATGGGTCTGCCATGGTGCCTGTAGGTGGGTCGGCGGCTGGGGGTGGTGGATCTGGTCGTTCAGGGGGCTCGCTGGCGCTCCTGGATCTTGAGAGTCTTTCTGGTGTGTCTGGAATGAATGTACCAGGTAGTTGTTGCTCTCTCTGCTCTCGGGATGGCGCCGTAGTTGGTATCTGACTTCCAAAGACTCCTAGAATGCTGGATGCTCGCCACGTGCGTATAGTGGGGCGTTCTGATTGGCGTTCAGTTTCCGAAGTTTGCTGTGCTGCTAGGCTGACAGCTGCTCTTTCCTCAAGCCGCCGGGCTTCTCTTTGAATGAGTTGCTCAGCTGTGAGTTCGTGGTCTTCGTCCAAATCTATATCTAGATCTCCTGGAAGGAGGTGACTAGTTCTTGCTTGTGTATCTGCCAAGACTGGTGTGGGCCCATCGATTGGTTCCTGTGTGGTTGGTTCTGGAGTATCATCTGGGGGTTCTGCTAAAGGACGATTGTAGGCCCTACCAGACCTGGTAAGGCTTCTCCTCCTGCGTTCTGCTATTGTGAATGTAGCACCTGAGCCGCGAGTTCCTTTCCCTGCCGCTCCTGCTTCTGACTAGTTATCAAAATACTGGGAGGGTGATCAATCCTACCAGGCTGTTCCCAATCCTGAGAACAAAGGGTTTTCACCTGCTGTAGGCGAAAAAATATAACAGGTTTATTCCTGTCTTACGAAAATACAATAGGACCGGCAATAGGGCTGCTAGCGCTGGTGCTAAGGGAGGCTTCAAGGGACCGTAGGTAAGAGATAATAGTTGAAGGACAAATAGAACTCAGGGATTGCGGTTCAACCTAGTGTATTCTTAGACCGAAGGTGTGTTGAAGTCTGCTGTCTCCTGCTAGCCAGGAGACTGGTTTAAATACAAAACACAAGAGCGATAGCCTTCCTGCAATCACGATCATTACCAGTAGCTGCGCACATACCGGAATCCTGTAATCCTGCAAGACCAAAGAAAGAAACAAACAATGCTCAGCCCTCACTAGTGTTACATGACCATTCCATGTCTGGAATCCTAAATATAAACTTCCACCAAAGCAAACTAAACATAGCAATACGATAGCATAGCCTATCTGACTCAGAGACAGTGGCGGAGCTGAAATCAAATCAAATAAACTGAATATAAATCAACTAAACATAGGAGATCCTGCACTGCCCGCTCCTGTGTACCGTTACCGGAATATGTACACATGTTACAACCTGAGAGCAGAAATAGAAGGGATAGCGAAGACACCGGAAACACCCATATGTATACAGGGACACCAGAGTCTGGACAATAGGGACGCTCTAGGGTATAAACCGATGAATAGGGAATATGCGGAGCCATAGCGCGTCAACGCTAAGACTGGCTGCCTGCAGAGTTTGAACCACTCAACTAGGTGGATAATAGAGAGTATATATAGAGCAGAGAGGGTAGTCGGCTGGCCCAAGGAATACTCAGAGATTAGGGTATCTAGTCGAGAGGTCTATGGTGGGCAAAGCGTGGCCTGCTGGCGGAAGAGTTGAAGAGAGCACCATGGTAATGGGTGGATGATTGGTTCTCTGCGGAACATGTATAGAATTAGAATATCTTATCGCATCCTTGTAGTAGGAAACTGTGGCCTGCTGGCTCAGAGGATAGAAGGGTCTATTTTGGGAAATGCATAGCCTGCTGGCTGAAGAATTTAGGTAACATGTGTACATGTTCCGGTAACGGTACACAGGAGGGGGCAGTGCAGGATCTCCTATATTTAGTTAATTTATATTTGGTTTATTTGATTTGATTTCAGCTTCGCCAGAGTCTCTGAGTCAGACAGGCTAGGCTATCGTAGTGCTGTGGTTGGTTTCCGTTGCTGGAAGTTTATATTTAGGATTCCGGGTATGGAATGGTCATGTAGCACGAGTGGAGGCTGAGCTATGTTTTTTTCTTTGGTCTTGCAGGATGACAGGATTCCGGTATGTGCGCAGCTACTGGTAATGATCGTGATTGCACATCAGCAAAAAGGTGGTCGGTGTCAGATACCGTAGTGTTGCGTCCTGACAGGGACTCGGCGTCCTGTAGGTCCCCTGCGTCCTGTACCTGTACGCCATATCTGGTTGCGTCTGGTGCGTCCCGAGACCCTTGTCTACACTGGGTTCCGTCCGGACACACGCAACTAAGCAACCCTGCCTCCCATCCATCCTGACTTAAACCTCAACACCATCGCACATCAGGATTCACTCAACCCCTGATTGTCCTTTCTGTCTTCTCTGTCTTCTAGCCCACATGTGAGTAAGGAGTATTTCTTGGCAAAGAAAATATAGTTAGTGCTGGCGCCTGGTGAGAAAGCCATCCTACCCTTAATCTTAAATTTGCGCTAAAGACCCCTAGTCACACTGGCCCTGGCACTCAGAGTTCTATTTTCAGAACATCATCTTTCAATCAGTGAAAATGCCAGCCCACTCCAGTCTGAAAGCGAGTGATAGCCATAACACTCTCAAGTCTAGCATAGTTCCTGGTGGTTTCTCGGCACTTAGCCTCAAACTGGATGGGACGCGACACACTCTGAGTCTTTTCATCACAACACACCATGACAACATCCACACTCCCGGGCCACAGCTGCAACACTCCACCACAGCCAGACAATCAATCCTGAATCTGACACTTGGCAGTTCGTGGGCTCGATGCCCGCTATCCAGCGGTATAAGATTCATCCCCAGAGGGATATTATTCATCAAGGTACAGGGCTGAATCAGGTGGGGTGCTGGCGATCCCAGAACTCGATGACAGATTCCTCCACAACTACAGCTCCGATCCTGGATCTGATTGCGGGGGATTGTTGGGCCTGACGCCAGCTACGCAACGGGATAAAGGACGTCTCTGTGGCATCCAAACTCAGGAAGTTGCTAACCCTTGTGAGAGTTGTCTTTATAGGTACCTTGGCGATCCCCGAGCTCGATGGCAGATTCCTCCACAACCACTGCTCCGATCCTGAATCTGATTGCGGGAGATCGTTGTGCTCGATGCCAGCTACGCAGCGATATATAGGACGTCTCTGTGGCATGAAAACCCCGGAAATCGCTGACCCTTGTGAGAGTTGTTTTTATAGATACCCCGGCGATCCCAGAACCTGATGGCAGATTCCTCCACAACCACGGTTCCGATCCTGAATCCGATTGCGGGAGGTTGTTTGGCTCGACGCCAGCTACGCAACGGTCTAGGCTACGTCCCTGTCGCATCGAAACCCATGAAATCGCTGTCTTCTGTGCAGAGTGTTTCAGGTATTAAGCTGGCGATATTTTAATCGATGGCAGATATCTCCACACTTGATGGCCGAATTTTGATTCCATTTGCTGGAGGATGTTGGGCTTGACGCCAGCTTTCCAACGGTATAAGGTACGTCTCTGCCGCATCAAAGCCCGGGAAATCGCTGTCTTCTGTGGAGAGGATCCTTATAGTAGCTCTGGCGATACATTACTCGCCGGCAGATTACACCACAACCGCTGGACGGATCTTGATCATCTTTGCGGGAGGTTGTTGGGCCTGATGCCAGCTTCCCAACGGTATAAGGTACGTCTCTGTCGCATCGGAACCCAGGAATTCCCTGTCTTCTGTGGAGGGTTTATAAGGTCTCAAGCTGGCCATGTTTTACTCGACGGCGGATTACTCCACAACCGGGGGACGGATCTTGATGCTCTTTGCGGGAGGTTGTTGGGGTTGACGCCGGCTTTCCAACGGTATAAGGTACGTCTCTGTCGCATCAAACCCCAGGAAGTAGCTGTCTTCTGTGGAGCGGATCCTTATAGGAGCCCTGGCGATATTTTACTCGACGGCAGATTACTCAATGACCGCTGGACGGATTCTGTTCCTCTTTGCCGGAGGTTGTTGGCCATGAAACAGGCTTCACAATGATATAGGATACCTCCCCCCGCGATATTTATTCATGAAGTTATAGTACTGAATGGTGTGCTGGTGATCCCAGGACTCGATAGCCGATTCCCCCACAACCAGTTGTCCGATTCTGGATCCGATTGCGGGAGGTTGTTGGGCTTGACGCCAGCTACGCGGCGGTATAAGGTACGTCTCTGTCGCATCAAAACCCATGAATCCGCCAACCCTTCTGAGAGTGGTCTTTCTAGGGTCCCAGAGCGCGATGGCAGGTTCCTCCACAACCACAGCTCCGATCCTGAATCTGATGGCGGGGGATTGTTGGGCTCGACGCCAGCTACGGTGTGGTATAGGATACGTCCTGAGGCGCCAATTCCCCATTGAGCTACAGGGTCCCGGGTACAGGATGAAAGTGTCAGGCTCGGAAGGCTTCTCATGACTTAGTGTTTCTCTGTGAATTGGCCTGTATATTAGAACAATAGAAGACTACTAGTAGTAAATTTAACAGTTTGACGGTATGAAATCTATTGTGACCCAGGTCAGAAAAAGGTAAAGGGGGGACCCTTCGCTTATCTCAGGAAGATGTGGTCTCGGTTCAGGTGGAATCGTGAGTATTTGGTGCTGCGTCAGATAGCGTGCGGAGTATTAGGTGTTGCGTCTGGGGCGCCCTAAGGATGAGGGGCGGCGTCTGGTGCGTCCTGAGGATTAGGTGCTGCGTCAGGTTGCGTCTGATGTGTGGTGTGGTAGGGTGGTTGTGTCCTGATTCGCGATCGGCGTTCCAGCGTCAGGTGCACCAGACGCCCAGAACGCACAGAATGCAGGGCACTATTTTTGCTGACGCAGGAAGGCTATCGCTCTTGGGTTTTGTATTTAAACCAGTCTCCTGGCTAGTAGGAGACAGCAGACTTCGACAGACCTTTAGTCTAAGAATACACTTGGTTGAACGGCAATCCCTGAGTCGAATTTGTCCTTCAACTATTATCCTTCTAGCTACCGGTCCCTTGAAGCCTCCCTTAACACCAGCGCTAGCAGGGCTATCGCCGGTCCTATAGTATTTTCATTAGACAGGAATACCCCTGTTACAATTTATAAGAGGGCTATTTTGGCAGGAAGACGTCCAGTCTCCTTGGGAACAGTTATAGAATCTGGGTATCTTTATCCTTGTAGTAGAAAACTATGACCTGCTGGCGTGGTAGAAAGAGCAGTCTATTTTGAGAAAAGTGTGGCCTACTAGCCGAGTGGGTAATAGAGAGTTTAGGTTGTGTAGAATAGTGGTCTGCGGACCAGCGAAGTAAGAAGTATTAAGTAGACAGGTCATATTTGGAAAAGTTATGCCTGGTTGGCTAGGTGAGTAATAGAGGGTACTATTGTGGTAGAAGTGTGGGCAGCTGCCCGGGCAATTTGCATAGTATCTTATGGCTTTGTTGTAGTAGAAGGAGGAGCTCTTTTGGTCAGCGTATAGCCGGTGAGCCAATTGGAATCTGCAGAGTCTAGCTGGACTGTAAAGGCGTGTGGGAGCTCATCTCCTTGTGAGAGCTTTTTGGCATCACTGATTGAAATCAACACTACAATCCCAATGCTTGATTTGTTCACTTCTTCCACTTTTATCTGCTCAATCTTTTCCCTGTAAACATCTCCCAACTCTGATCCACTGGTCATTTTACTTGAGATGTCTTGTCTTCATGCCATTGCTGATTCTTGTAGGGTTGCATTCAAGTTTTAAGCGAAGCAGTAGAAATGGTTCTGATATCGATTCAGGAATTCTCTCTAGAACGTCTGCCTCTTAGTTCTCCTTGCGAGCTTCTGGAGTTTCCTCTCGTCTAGTGTCAAGCAAATATATGCTATGATATCTTCTGTGCTCGGCCAACCAGTCAGCGTGAAAGGTGCTAGGGATGGGAGCGGTGAATTCAACATGGCTGGCCATATGGTGATTATTGCAAGAAGAGAGGTTGATGATTCACCCAACTGGATAGAAAATAGGGAAAGCGGACTGTGGATGTTCCATGAAAACCGATGGAAATGGCGTGATATTGTTAAGCAGGTGTGTGGAAGACTGCAGATTGATGTGTATTTCAAGACTCCCCTCTGCAAAATGTTAAGACCTCTTCCGATTGGTTCAAAATGTCTATATATGCCGATATGAGCAGTAATAAGATGAATGCCTGTGGTATCTTCATGATATCCGGCAGTCATGGTTAGAGTTCTTACGGGGCGGACGGGACCCCGAAAAACGCGGGCCCCTGGCCCTTTTCCCCGCCCCGTCCCACTCAACGGCCTGGGGCGGGGTGTCTTTTTCAGCATTCCCTGCCCCTGTCCCCGCTCAGGCCCCCGCCCCACCCATACCCCAGACGGGTCCCCGTTAAAAATAGGTGGTAACAAACCGGGCCCCGTCCAGGGAATGAGTGTGCGTGGGCCCCTGACCGGGGCAGGGCGGGGATTACCCGAAAGATACCCCCCCGGCCCCGTGTAAGGGCGGGGTCTGGCGAGTGAAAACCCCCCCCGCCCCGTCCTGTAACGAACACTAGTCATGGTTCTTGTCCCCCAACCGCCATTCTCTGCTCTCGGAAGACAGATGGGGTTTCCTTCGGAATACTACTTGTTTCAAGCTGCGAAGTATATGTAGAAGCATGCATCAGTTGTACTTCCCCTCTAGGTTGGTCATACTACCTGTGTCTAGGAATGTAGCCTGCTGACTGTGCACCTGGAAACGAGAAAATAGCTAGTTCGGTTCGGCTTGGGTTTTGCGCCGGAGGAGTAGTAGAAAGAATGTCGTAAGATATTGGATTTGAGTAGTGGAGCAATCTCCTCCGTAGGAGAATCTGAGAACCGCAGATAGTGCTCAGTATTGATCCCGGGCCCCAATATAACCTAGAGGCATACATTTCGATAGACGAGGTGTTTCTTTATGAGAAATACGCTTGTGATTGGTGGAGGGGCAGTTGGCCTTCGGTGCCAAAGGGGGGCATGAAAAGGCGTAAACCGGTATTGTAGTATTTGGAACGGATTGAACATGGAGGATGGAAGAATCCCTTGTTGATGCTGCTCCTTGTGCTCGCTGGTCTTAGCTTTGTGTTTCGTCTGGAATCGCTCGCTGTGTTTTAGCCTCTGGGTTGGTCACCGAAATGTATGGAATGAGTTTCGCTATTGTGTGGGTTTTATCTGAAGGGAGATCGCTGTGCGTCTGGAAGCGCCCCCTTTTCCACTCGCCACTAGTTTTCTCTACGGCTTTCTCTCAGAGCAAAGGGACGAACAGACTGCCTTATATCCTTATCTGCAAAGTACCTTCGTCCCTGGCATACTTCCTGCGCACGCCGGATTCTTCTCCCACTTTCCATCTGTCGGTGGTCCTTCTGTTTCGCTTTGCGAAGATATATCCGAGGTAAGAGGTGTTTGACTGAGGGTGCAGTTATGCTGGATGCCTCAGATCGTGTTGATGGCCATTGGTATCGTAGATGTTTGGCTATTGACTGTCGTTCGTGTTTCGTCATCCAGCAATCGGTGTTTGATTGTGTCACCTCAGGTATGCAAGGTGGTCACATTTGATCGCAAGAAGCTAAGAGTGGTGAAACGCTGTTGAAGCAACCATTGTGTTAACAATAGCGTAAATGTGTTTGGCCTTATACAGGAACGAAAGTATGCATGTGGTGAGCAGCCTAAAATCGGAATTCTCCAACATAGGGTAGGAAGTGGTAACTTGGAGGGGAAAGAGTATCAGATGATAACTACGTAAGAAGGAGGAGAAATCGGTTGAGAGTTCGAAGAGAAACAAAAAACGCGTAGTAGAGGGACGCGAAAAATAAGAATGCATGAGCTGGAGCGGAAGCCAGAAAACCTGAAGGCTGAGTGAAAACAAAGAAGGCGAGCTGTAGCGAGCTGGCAGCGGAGAATGCGAGTTGTTGTGAGCTTCGAGGATCCGAACACCTGGGAGTCGATGGTCCTATATGTGCTGGTGGCTCTCATCTCCATGGGTGGTGAGCTATGACCTCTAAGCAACCCCCTGAACCTTCCTCCCACAACTCCCTGCTAGTTCCTCCGAGCTTTGCCCAATTGGCAATGGGTTGTTCCAACCCTACATTGGTTTCGGGAAATATTTTTTTCCCGCCCCGAAGGGATTGATGACAAGATAGATGTGTGAAGGAAGTGGCTAGTTTCTGGGTATATCTCTTCTTCTCTCTAACGGGATTGTGTGCGTAAATACACACCCCTAAAGGAAGCCGGTATAATACATGGTTCCATACATCATTCACCGGTAATCGCTTTTGTTTCCCACCAGGTACGATCTCATGACCTCACCCTACCGTGGAGTTTCATACGAAAAAAACAATATAGTGCTCTCTGAGTTGTTGAGAAGGCATAGGGGCCTGTCAGAGGATCTCCGACACCCTTATGCTTCACCCCCGATACCAGGGTTGTAGTACCACGGTTTAGCCTTTTTTTGTCCAACTACCGTAAGAACTGGAATAATTGAATCTCGCGCTAAGAGGTCTGAAATTCCCTCTCTTGGATAGGGGCTCGAGAGCACTGCGAAAACTTGCCCCCTCAGCCCCGTACTTAAGACAAAAAAGACAAAAAAAATAGTTGACCTTACCAGCAAAGGCAACTCCAACGTCCAAAAGTCAGGTTCAATTATTCCAGTTCTTACGGTAATTGGCAGATCTGATCCTTGCCCTCAAGTGCCAGTACGCATACACTACTGGGCATAGCATACATGAACGTTGTTCTTCTCCAGGATACTCTGCAAGTCATGTCCCGGGCATCTATTCAGCTACCGGTTACCTTAACCAATTGAAGAATGCAATTCTTATGGAGAATTCAAAAACTACTATCTTCATTCTCTTCCCCTCTTTGTAGGTCCTGCTTCTTAGTCGCGCAGTTTTAGAACTAGGGAGATTGACTGGTTATGTGACTACGGTGGCGCTATCACCAGGATCCCATGTACACTTTCCTTTTTTGGGTAGGAATTACAGTGCATGGGTGCGGGAAAATCCTCGATATATAGAAGGTTGGATAGGTTATTGCTTAATACTTGGAAAGGGATGTAGGGTAACAATTTTGCAGTTGTTTCTTTAATCTAGTTCCCTTCAGCCTTGACATTGGGCATGTGGGACATGGTGGGTCTGGTATACACGCTTGCTTCGAAATTCAGTACCAATATTCTTCAAACGTTTGCTATCAGAAAATTCACCCTTCAATATAAAGTCAACACGGGTTTAACTATTGATAATATTGCTTCTCATTCACATTCGTACACACAAGTATACCATTTTACAGTGCCTGGACAAAAGGGTTCGTCCGATGCCCTTTTTTGCACCAAAAGTGCCCATCTTCACCACCGTCTCTCACTGCGCAACGTCTATAACAATCAGCGAAAATTTGTTCTTGCATCAGCAAACCTGTAGATAACATGAAGGATGTTACAGAATCCTTAAATATTACCAAGTGATGGAGAAATGATTGTTTAAGTACTGGTATCGGTTGCCATGTACCATTTTGTATGGAGCCCCCATTCAAAAATTTAAGTCACTTTCACACTCACCGACGCAATCATGAACAACGAAGACAGCTTTGATTCCTTACACTTCTAATTGCAGAGGTTACAATAGAGAGTGGTTCCCTAGCTGATGGAAATATTTCAAGTGTTTTCATATAAGCAGTGTTGAGAATTGTTTATTTAAAAATGTCTATTTTTGGTGCAAAAAGGGTACCGGACGAACCCCCTTTTGTCCCAGTACTATATAACAAATGAACAAAATAAACCGAATAGGGAGGTAGTAAGTACTGCTAAGGCGGATACACGCTGGCTCTGTATGTGGTAGGGAAGTGCGCAGCGGGTGGAGAGGTTCACTATAAAGGTCTTCATGCAATCCTTGAATGGCCCACCAAACAGTCCTCATCCATACTCTCCCCATGGTGCCAAACCCCAAAACATCCCCAATCCTAACCCCTGGCGCCCCCGACCCGCTCCCTAGTGTCGAATGCATCCTGCCCAAAGAATCCTTTCTGTTGATCCTCCTTGACTTCATGAACATAACATACGGTTCTTCACCCCTTTCTCTATTTGGCCCAGGTAGACTATGTGGCAGCGGTGGCAGGGGCCGAGAATGTAGCCTTCCGTTAGCCTCTAAGTTAGCGTAGAGATTTTCGAGAGTGGAGCGATATAGTACTTGAAAATACACATGCCCAATCTTTACATACCACAAAAAGTCTCCCACGTAGGTTTTCCTACCCCGCTTGTTCAGCGGATGGCGATCCTCCCACGGAATAATTCGGGTTCCGCCAGGTTTGCTCCCGCGCAACTAATAGCCCCGCTCGGTTTGCCTATAGGGTTGCTATTGATTAGGAAGATTAGAGATTCGTTTGACAAGAGAGTTAGCGCAATTTTATCTCCTTTCTGCTAACGAAGCTTGAAGCTTTAAGGCAGGGCTTAAATTTCCAGTTCTCCAACACAGCAGAGGGTCATGAGGGAGTGAAGGGGGTGTCAACCTCAATAGTGTGGTCGCTGATGCGCAGGGAAGTGGATATTAGGGCCGCGGCCTTGTCTCTGAAAACTAGGGACCAGCAGGACCTTAAGACACAACCTTGAGACAGAGGCAGGGCGAGGGGCACTAACAGTGGGCAAAGAGGGAGTTTGGGTGGCGGACCACTAGGTATCCGCATGCGGGATCAATCTGGGAGTGGATAAGAGCCACCTCATCACATCTAAGAAAAATATTTTAGCAAAACAGTTCGGGAGAAGCAAATGGGATGCCAAACCTCTCCTAATAGGATGTTCATTCGATGTTCAAGTGCACTAGACACCACTCTCTATTCTAAGCAAACTCGGGAGGTCGGATTTTCCAGCATCCACCGAGGGGTATCTTCAAGCCCCCGCATAGCTTGATATGATGTACCCCGAATTAGTAGGCAATCAGCTACCACCCCCTCTGAACTTCCAGATGGCCAAGCTCTGAGACGCAGCCTCAAATTTTCAAACTAGCCGTAGAGAGGCGAAATTATTACGTGCTCCCTATCAAGATAGGGTTCTTCCAGGAAATGTTGAATTCAAATAGAGCTGGTAAGTAAGCACCTCTATAGATATTATCAATCATGACTGACGCTGAAGGATATTACTTATGCGATATAGATAGTGAAGCTGAGCAACATGCTGATAAATTCGGGAGCAAAACCTGGCAATTTTTAAGATGGCATTACCTTTCTCTTCTTTAATATACTGCAAGTTAAACCGCCACTCCGTCGGTCGCCCACCTTTCTCATATCTCGTGAACATTTTCTATTGATGCTTGCCCTCCTATCCTATCATACAAGAATTGCCTTCCTTGGGCCAGGTCCAGTGGAAACAAATAACAACTGCTCCTTCTTTAACTCTAACTCCCATACCACTTTGAGCGCTCAGAAAAACTCGTGGTTCGTATTCCTATCCCCTCTATTATCCGAACAACACTCAGGTCTACCCTCTAACTTGATGGAAGAAAAGGGAGAAATGAAATCAAAGTAAAGTGAAAAAATGAAGCAAGACCACCGCCGCAAGGCCCCGCCGAGTACCCAGTCCAAGTAGCAATTGGCTGTACTCGTCAAGTTTGCTGGGGTCGACGTCACCACTCCCGAGAGCCATTGTCGTCAAACCAGAGTTCACATTCCCGGCAGCGTACGAGTGGCATCCGGCCGCCCTATTGGGGTTTCGCGGGGTTGGCCTCTTCCCATGCAAGTAGAATATTCACCACTCCTAGGTGCCCTTTCCAAGCCGCAGCCCAGCGTGAGGCCTGGACGTCGCTGTGTGGCTTGTTGGGGCGGGCCACGTCCGGTTTGAGAAGAACCTTTACCACTTCCTCGTGTCCGTTGCAGGAGGCAAGCCGGAGCGGTGTTCGGCCGTTGTTGTCTGGCCTATCGGGGTGAACGTCGCCCCGCTCGAGTAGGGTTTTGACAACCTCTGCGTGCCCGTTCGAAGCGGCACACGAGAGTGGGTTTAGGCCGTTGTTAGCTAGCCTATCAGGGATGACCTCGTCCCTGTCAAGAAACATTTTGACAACTCCCACATGCCCATTCCGAGCAGCACCAAAGAGTGGTGTTTGGCCCCCAGTATCGACATGATCGGGGTTGACCCCATCCCGTTCGAGCAGCATTTCTACCACTCCCTCGCGCCCTTGCAAAGAGGCATGCCACAGTGGGGTTCGGCTCTCGTTATCCGCTTTATTGGGGTTGACCCCGTCCCGTTCGAGCAGCATTTTTACCACTCCCTGGTGTCCATTCGCAGCAGCTTCCAAGAGTGGTGTTTCGCCATCGTTATCCGGCTGTTCGGGGTTGACCTCGTCTCGTTCGAGAAGCATTTTCACAACTCCCTCGTACCCACTCCAAGAGGCACACCACAGTGGGGTTCGGCCGTTGTTATCCGCCAGATTGGGGTTGACCCCGTCCCGTTCGAGCAGCATTTTTACCACTCCCTCGTGTCCACCGCCAGAGGCACAGCACAGTGGGGTTCGGCCCCCGTTATCCGCATGATCGGGGTTGACCCCGTCTCGTTCGAGCAGCATTCTCACCACTCCCTCGCGCCCTTGCAAAGAGGCATGCCACAGTGGGGTTCGGCTCTCGTTATCCGCTTTATTGGGGTTGACCCCGTCCCGTTCGAGCAGCATTTTTACCACTCCCTGGTGTCCATTCGCAG
>Ga0307510_10002998_pt1 | contig 19431 bp, 17 predicted proteins | sample 12_EM_MG_FD_207224 | JGI IMG/M metagenome (GOLD analysis project Ga0307510, IMG submission 207224) | Populus trichocarpa ectomycorrhiza microbial communities from riparian zone in the Pacific Northwest, United States - 12_EM | ecosystem: Host-associated > Plants > Roots > Unclassified | place...
GACTTAGGTTCCGTTCTCTTAATAGTATCTCACTTGCTGGGCTCGGGTCACGCTTCCAAATCGGAACGCAATTGATCCTGAGCTGGAGAAGAAACTGTGGGAGTGGTGTGAAGAGCAAGTCAAGAATGTTTAGTTCCCAGTCCGGTACACTTTGATTATATGACATATCCACCGTGACGTTCTTCCAATTCTTTTTTCCGGTTCCTATCATTGTCACGTGACCACGTTACCCACGTTTGTATTATAATGACCATCAGCATTGATTGATGTACATTAATGGCCCCGAATGCAGCCAAGTCTCATTATGCCGCAGCGTCTCGTGTACCCCTGATCCAATCTCCTAGTCTACGTGTGCCCCGACCAGTTGAGTATCCCATGACTAGGAGTCTAGGACTACACGAATTCCTCATCCTCATTCTCTCGCCGATATTACAGGTAGAGCTCCCACCGGGTATCCACCCTCTCCCGGAGAGCGTAAACGCGTATGTGAGTAGTCGTCCGCCTAACACAATTCGCCTGCCCCAAACGGCGACCCCAAGGCTCATCACCATATAACCCCCGAAACCCATCTGACCGATTTTCTACGTGTCACATGCGCGACGCGATCGTCCCCCGCCCCTCACCACCACCAGTTTGTCTACCCATTCACCCTCGAGCCCCACGTTCTCAACGCAGAGTCTAACCGCCGCGCGACGATCGCTGCGCACGCCGCTCGCCGCGAGGCTCACCTCCGTGCGCGAGAAGACGAGAAGCAGTGACGAAAGCGCGAGGTGCTGCGTCGCATCGCGCCTGGGTTCGAGCCGCTCAGCGCACCGCTCGTGCCCGTGAAGACCGGCGCCGCGCTGGGTCAGCAGCAGGAGGAGGGAGGAGGCGACGCTGGTGGTCAGGGTCAGCCCCCGAGAGATGTCATGGACGACCTTGTGGAAAGACTTGCTGCACTGGAAGACTCCCATTGATGGATTCCGACGTCTTCCAATGACCGAGCGACCATGCGTGCCTTCAGTATACCCTCTTTGTGGGGGTCGTGTCATCTTTGGTACGCTTGTTATTGAAGAATAGACAGTACTCAAATCGTCATCTCAGAGTATAAACGCCTGCCTGTACGGTATTATCGATCTCTTGACACCTAGAATGCGTGAGATTGACATTCAATTACAGTTCATATGCATTGGCCAGATGACAATGTGCGCCAGGCCACCTTTGCACGATCAGTGCAAGTCTTGCAGGAGGTCAGCCTCCCAGGTTATATTATTGTATCTCTTGCTGCCCAAAAATCTTGAAAACTTTCATAAATTCTAACTTTTCGATGTTTTCAGGCATGGGAAAGTGGTTATTTCAAATTTTGTCAAAAAGTGGGTACTGAATTTTACAAGGGATGAACAACTTTCATTCTACATCTAATGTAATATGAATGCTCTTTTTTTCAGGGAAAATAGTTGTGTTTTGAGGGACCTGGGCAAATTCCTGGTAGGTGAGAGGCCAGAAAGTGCCGCTTTGCACTGTACTTGCCAAGATATCGCCCCAAATTAAAGGGCGGACGCCCTCTAATGTGGCCGACTCAATTCACAGCGAGACCCTGACTTTTGTGAAGTATTCTGGCTAACGGAGAGCAGGGGCGCTCTACTTTGCTACTCTTTCCTTGGTTGCAATTCCAGTGGATGTTGTCTTTGTTATTGCGCATTGGGTGTATTGAGCCAAATTGAAAGAAACGGAATTCAGTATCCTTCTCTCAATATTGCTTGACCGCCACCGCTGCAAATTTCCGAGGACGCAGGGCTCCTATCTCGTCTTCCCATTACCATGAGGTGCTCCGCTAAGGGAATTGACCGCGTCTGGATCATTCTCAGTCCTCATAGGCTGGTTCTATGACTGCACCCACGGTGAGAACGTTGCATTCGTCTCAGTGAGACGGCGCGTCGTGTCGCCCCATTTTCCACTTTCAGGTTCTCCGTGCCTAGCTGCCCTTCTGGTACCTCCCCGCTTAACCAACCAAATAGACCGAAAATGAGAGGGGTTGGTTTATTGGCTGTTTCCCGGTGCGCATCCGACACGACTCGCCTTCGGCACAGCGTTGGTCTCCAATGTGAGGTTCTGCGCACTCCCTCGTGCCAGTCCGAGTCGTGAACCCATATTCTTTGGATCGGTTGACCCATTTGTACATGGATCACCCTCGTTCTCGCCGAGTCCAATCTCCGCACGGCGATTGCGTTTCAGCAACCCGCTGACGGAGCATGTCCCTGCAGGCCGCGTGCCTGAGGGTGACAAGCAGCGCCCAAGGCGCGAGGCGCTGGGCTGATCTTGTCGGGTTTGAGTCGCGCACCACAGCGTTGGATCAGAAGCAGAGGTGGGAGGAGTGGGAATGGGTGTGTGACACCGTTGCCGCAAGATGATCAAGGTCACCTCAAAGAGAGATGATGCGGCATGGATCATGGAGTCGGTAAACTCGCTGCGCTGAGATCAGCCCCAGATTCTTATTGACGTAGGTGCCCCTTCCACATCAGAGACTGGGGATGAGTTGATGCATGCAGACTCCACGAGGGGAGAATCGCACGATGGTTGGTACCTTTGTTCATCGTTGGGGGTGAAATGACGACTGTTACGTGAGCTTATCTCCCATGGACCACCTGCTTGCATCATGCCTACCATCCGGTGCCTTGAATTCAATGCCTATCAGAGGCTGGGTCGGATCAGAAATGGGACCACATATGTGGTAGGCTAGATTATCCAGGTTCAATAAAGACGGTTTTGTGTAATCGTACAGGTGTGGGTCACATGCCTGTGCAATTCAATCGCGCGCGGCGGTAGCTTCCACCAGCTTGCTACATTCCTATAGTTGAAGGAACAGCCCAATAAATGGCTCGTGTTGATGCAGCCACCTTATGCGGGTGGAGCGCATGCGGGATGATGCAGATCTGAGATCCAAGAAACACAACATGTGTTGGCAGAGGTGAGCCAAGCTATACACTGCGGGGTGACGATGAGGACAAGGATAAGGACGATTGAGAAGGCGATCCTGGGAGCAGTGTATCTGCCATGGTTCAAGCAGTCCTCAATTCTAGTGGCAGAGCACAGAAGCTTTATGAGAAAACATAAATCCAAATACACCTCTAGGGTCTAAGCATCCTCTTGCCTTTGTTAGAAGGCAGAGACGGAAATGCCAGTAGGACGGCACCTTTCTTATGTCAAACCAAAGGTCCAATCGATAAAACCAAACTCGTGGCAGGAAGTGTCCAGCTGTCAAAGACGACGCCGCAAAGTTGAAAATCGATTGGTCACGCATCATGCGCAACACGTTTTACCTCCTTTTCGTCTACTTTTGCCGCCGCGATCCGTAATCGAACATGCGGTTTGGGGGTGGTAAAGTACTTGAGGTTGTCACGTCGCGTCGTGCGCCGGCTGTTCTCGTCAGGCCACTACATCACACCTCCAAATCCGGGCGCGTCCTGCGAACTGGAAGCAGCAAACAAAGTGAGGGACCAGGCGATGGCGTAATGAACTACGGCCACTCGGCAGCCTTGTGGAGTAGAGACCGAACGAAGACTGGTCTCTCTTCCGGAATGTCCACGGAAATCGAAGAGCGGAGTTTCAAAGCGCCGGGCTTACCCAACTGTAGGCATATTTATGATCTGATGTGCCTCAATCCTGAATTGTGCCTGTACGGCTGACTGAACTGGCGTAAAACTATCCTTCAAGCTTTGCTCGGTCATCATGATGCCCGATTTCGAGTCATTCGTCCAGCGTGTGGTTTTCTGTTCTCGAATCTGGCCCAGCAAGAAAACCTGTTGTCGCGAAACAACTTGAAGTAACTACTCTCTGGAGCTACGACTTGCAGCGCGGCGGTCGAAATGGGTTTGCACGGCCAAAGGATGTGCTGTGCGATTGTTGGGATAGCGAATTAATCAACTCGTGCTCATTGCTTCTATACGTGCGCGTGCCCTTCTAGGCTCATGACTGCCATGTAAGGTATTATCAAATCCTAGCCACCGTTCTAACTAAAAGGTCGCCGTAGTTGGTCGTTCTCTCAGCAACTTTCCCCATCTGCTCCTACCCTCACTAGTCTCCTCATTAATATACTCTAGGATCATGTCTGACAATCGAATCGGGATTTTCAGCCAACTGGTCCCTCCCCAACCAAGCTGGACTGTGGAGAATGTGCCGGACCAGACTGGGAAGGTTGTGATAGTCACTGGGGCCAATCGTGGCATAGGGAAAGAGACGGCGCGGGTGAGTATTCCTTTCTTTTTTTTCATTACCCCATCTTTGTCTCTCGCTAATTGCGACCGCCCCATCCGTAGGTGCTACTCTCAAAGGGCGCTAAAGTGTACATCGCTTGCCGCGACGAGGAGAAAGCACGAGTTGCCATCGAAGAGCTCAAACAGGCCACAGGAAAAGATACCATTTGCTCCCTCAAGTGCGACCTGGCGGACCTCACCTCCGTCAGGACTGCCGCTGAAGAATTCATCGGCAAGGAGTCGGAGCTTCATACGCTCTATAATAATGCGTAGGCCTCGTGCGCGCTCTCGCCGCGAAACATGCGTCTGACATGACCCCAGTGGCGTGATGTATACGCCAGTTGATCAGGTCACGACCCAAGGTTACGATCTGCAGTTCGGAACCAACGTTTTAGGTAAAGATACAGCTAATGCTCGCGAAAGGAACACGGGACTCATACCTGCACTTATAGGTCACTTCTATCTCACCAAACTTCTCCTTCCCGTGCTCACGGCGACCGCAACGAAGGCCCCTGCGAAGTCCGTGCGTGTAGTCAACGTGAGCTCTCTAGCTCATTATTTCGGAGCGCCGGAGGGTGTTCGATGGACCTCGCTTGCCGTCGGTCATGAGTCACTTGACGCACGCAAGGGCCTTGGCTCAGCCAGGTTATTTGGCCAGAGCAAGACAGTAAGCACCATGTCTTGCTCTAGCGATGCCACTAGTTTCTAATCTGCCGAAGGGGACTATCTTCTTTTCGAATGAACTCGCTCGGCGATATGCGGAGGAAGGCATCGTGTCCATAGCCCTCCATCCCGGAACGGATATCTCTCGTCACGCGGGTACACTCGTACACCGCATCGGACGCTTCTTCAAATATGCACTTTTCTACGTTGTCTCCTGTGGTGACATGAGTTTCCTCAAGGAGGAAACCCGCGCCGTATCTGGTTTCGCACAGGATGCCAGTGCCAGTGCCGCGGGTAATCTCCCGGCGGGAGCGACACCATCCTTGCCGAAAGTTGATACCGTAGGCCACAGTGCGATTACTTCTCTGTACGCTGGAACTGCCGGGCCTGCTGGCGAGCTCAATGGCAAGGTAAGTCACCTACCACTAACGCTGCCTTAGCGTGCCGGCTAACGCGGAGGGGTCATTTTCCAGTATCTCACTGCCTGGGCACGCGTCACGCTTCCACATAGCAAGGCTGTCAACGCCGATGAAGAGAAAAAGTTGTGGGATTGGTGCGAAGAACAGGTCAAAGTCATTGGCGAGAATGCCGAGAAGGCAACTGCCTGACTATGATACGCTTCCTGTACCCCTTGTGTGACGATTTCGCCCTTATCTGTTGTACTTTATGTTGTACCCGTATGCGCCACGACACGAGAATAATTCTTTTTTTACGATCACGTGCTCGATTCGGAGACCCAAGTCCTTGTGTTGAACACGATCCAGCTCATGACCAACTTCAAGAATCCTCTCTCTGCTCTCAATACACTGATATTTGGATACATTCCCCCTAGTTTTGTACCCTCTACCATGATGTGACGTGTCGATTCAAGGCATCTGCCCATAAAACATTGACCCCTACGCAATTACGTCTATGCCCTCTCACCCTCACCCGAATCACAACCTTCTGCATCGATTCCCAAACCCTTCCGATCGCAGGTTCCATGATGTCGACTCAAGAAGTTACGTATCTTAAACCCGGATGTGATTCCGCCTATCCTCTACTTTCCACATGTGCATATGGTTGCCATTCGAGATATTCAGTCCGTATTAACTTTCTCTTTGACCTGCTATAGCCGTGTGGGGTACGAATGCGCCAGGGTCAGTGAGATAGCAAATGGAATAGGTCTATGCGCAATGGCTAGCCCCCTATAGTCGACACCATGTTATAAGTGCATCTTTCTGTTATCATTTCGGTACTTTCTCTCGCGACTTTGGCTAACAGGCTTCTTTTCGTGACAGGAGCAGCTAACTGGACATATTGTGGAGTCAGTTATGTGACAGCTCTTTGTGCTCAGGAAAATCCCGAAGTTTAGGTCTCGATCTTCATAGAACGGTCTGAGGACGTTGGGTACAGGCATCGACAGATGGAAATCTCCTCGATTTGTAAGTCGATCGACTGCATGCTAAACGTATTCAACTTACCGTATGTATTCTTCTCCTTGTGAAGGATGAAGTCTGCAAGTCACCTTTATCTGGGGTTTCGTCACGAGGCAACAAACCCATGATCACGCGAAGGCTCCCCGCGACGCGTCTAGATGTGCTTTCGTAAATTATCCGACACCACTTCGACAGCGAGCGCGTCATGTCAATACGGATGAGCAATGTTGTACAAATCAGGATGTTCTGCGATCGGACAGGTTTGACGAGGTATTACGTCTATGCCGGCGACGATGAGAGCAAGACGAACAAGAACAGCCAATGGTCGAAAAGCGTTGGTATCATGTCCTCACCGAGTTGTTGAAACGGGCAATCGTACGGCTCACAAATAACAGGCTGTGTCAAGCGTGTAGGGAACAGCAGAACAGTGAGGTATCGGATACGTGTGTTTCCCGCCTCTGGCCAGTTCTCAGAAGCTTCCATATTGGGCACTTAATTCCGCTAGAATGGAAGGTCACGCCGATCAAGGATTGAGTGCTATTCTGCGGCGCTGCGGAACTTGGTCTGGCGATCAACTTAACCGGGCGTTGAAGGTCCTTGTGATGTTTACTATCTGGGCGACATGTGACTAACTCTCATTACAAAGTCGGCAGTATGGCTATACAAGAATGCACGAACGAGCAAAAGACCAAAACGCAACCGGCCTGATAAAACGAGGGCTTTGGGGATCCACGTTCCTACGCCGAGTATCGATGCAAATAGCCCGATGAACATGTGTGTGGCCTACGATGCCCGACGCACGTGTGTATCCCTATGGCTCGAAGCCAGAAGACTTCTTTCCTCCGGTCAATTGCTACCCCTGCGTGCGAGGCTCAAAGCCCCCTAAGCCCCCGGTTCCGGGTATATTCCGATGAGCGCAACTTCCAAGCGAGCGATGATCGTGGCCCACGTGGCCTTCGGCAGGGCCCCTTCACGCAACAGGCCGAGACCAGAGGCGTGCGGCGCTACTCTTCATAGCGCCAGGTTCGAGCCAATTGAGGTAGTTCATGCCCGTGGCGACAACGTGTTGTCCGATCAATACTAGGTAGAAGTTGGCTGCGAGGGTATGCGACTGAATGACCCCTGCTGGAGTGGTGGTCGTGAGGTTTACGTTTAGCCTAAGACACATCACAGACGATAGAAGGAATGCACTGTGAAAGCGTTATCTCTACCGGCCCTTTGTTCGCCGAGCAACATCACAATCAGACAGGATAAGAGGCCTATGCGGGCCAGAAGTCGGACTTTGTAATATACAACAATACCACTGAATGGAAGTCGACAGAACGCGAATGACCGACAAATATGGTTAAGAATGGTTTCCTCGCTGAGCTTTCAGGTAATTGGCTGATTCGCGCTTGGTTCTCGTGCCCTGAATGAAAGGCTTGATATAGATGGGATGCATCAGAAGGACAAAAGCGTGCAGCCGGGCGCAAACCTCCACTGCAGCTCCGCTCAATTTCCGTAACGTACGGCTGTCACATCCTCTGGTCCTGATCATCACTCACCGCGATTTCGTTCCCCCGGCCAGCTCATATTCATCCCTAGTTCTTGAGTCTTACCTCTGATGCATCGGCTTACTGGGCTTTTGAACCGGAGCGTAATCGATACTCGCTGTACTGTGGCGCAGGTTGTCACCCGGTAGATTCTGTGCGATCATGGGGGCAGGATGTTTGCTGGCCGATGTGCCGAGGTGTCCGGGCCATGAATTGAAATACTTATCAGTTACCAGCCCCTTGCACATGTGCCAAGGGCGCTTTCCTGATCACGGGCATATCGTCTCTCAACCAACTTTAATTGATGCTCCTCTATATGGGTCTTAAAGCTGGCATCTGTCAAACGTATCCTTTCTACTAGTACCCCACGCCCCCGCCATCACCTGCGACAACGTTTGAGCCATGTCTGAGAAGCGCATTGGAATCCTTAGCCAACTCGTTCCCCCCAAGCCAACCTGGACGGTGGAGAAGGTTCCCGATCAGACGGGGAAGGTCGCCATCATTACCGGTGGCAATCGTGGTATAGGCAAGGAGACCGCGCGAGTGGGGCTACCCCCCTCCTGTCATGTGCATCTCACTGAGATGAACGTTTCATAGGTGTTGCTCCTAAAAGGCGCTAAAGTGTATATCGCCACCCGGTCAGCGGAGAAAGCACAAGTTGCGATCGATGAGCTCAAAGGGGCCACAGGGAAGGAGTCTGTTTTCTTCCTGAAGCTCGACTTAGCGGACCTCGAATCCATCAAGGCCGCTGCCAAAGAATTCTTGGAAAAGGAGTCCGAACTTCATACCCTCTACAATAACGGGTAGGTCTTGCTCTCGCATAAATGAGCACGCTAATGTAATAATACGACGCAGTGGTATCACGTACGCACCCACCAACAAGGCAACGGCTCAAGGTTATGACATACAATTTGGAACGAACGTCCTAGGTGAGAAACGTCGAAATTACACAATCCAGGCGCATTGCGCCGTCTTTACACATGCATCCCCAGGTCACTTTTATCTCACCAAGCTGCTCCTTCCCGCTCTCACGGCAACGGCGAAGGCGTCACCCGGGACTGTGCGCGTGGTCAACATGAGCTCAATTGTCCACTATATGGCAGCGGCAGAGGGTATTCGATGGTCAACGATCAACAATGGTAATGAAGCAATTGCTGCGCGCAAGAAGTTTGGTATCCACAGGCTCAATGGTCAGAGTCGATTGGTAAGTCTACGTTTCCGATGCTACATGACCCGAGATTTGAATCATGGTCTAAAGGGAAATATTTTGTTCTCGAACGAACTCGCACGACGATACGGAGACGAAGGGATCGTGTCTATCTCTTTGTTTCCAGGGGCTGTCAATGCCGATTTCTCGGGCTACGCAACCTCGTTCGTGAAGCGTGTGAGGCAGTTGGTGGGCGCATGCATCTGCTTCATTATCTCTGCTGGAGATTTAGAAGCCCTCACGGAAGAAATGCGTCCCCGCCCGAGTGCCACTGGCGGTGCTTCCACTACCCCAAATGTGAATCTCGAAGATGCACAGGATCATTTGACCGGTCTTTCGAATTCCTCTCTCCGTGCGGCCACCTCTTTGTACGCCGGGACTGATCCTGAGGCGGGCAAACTTAATGGCAAGGTACGTTACCCGATTCTCAGAATCATGATTGCACCTGGAATACCAGCTCACCGGATGTGTAAAACCTTTTCTCAAGTATCTCACCGCTTGGGCTCGCGTCACTCTTCCACATAGGAAGGCGCAAAACCAAGAGCTTGGGGGAAAGTTGTGGGACTGGTGCGAAGAGCAGGTCAAAGACATGAAGGTCAAGGAGTGATTGTTACTTTCCATCAGCCAACTTTCTAGCCAACATCTCTTCTACTTTATGATCGACTCCCTTTTCCTACTACGTGGGCTGATTCCTACCACGAAATCTACGGAGCTGAGGGTATTATTCATGTAACTTACTTGTAGTGTTCCATTTTATCAGGTCCCGAGGTCATCATTCTGAACGCACATTTCGTAGCAAACGTACCCGAAAAGCCCATCAAGCATGCACCACTTGATGGTGACGATAAAGGTAGAGGTCGAGACGCTGTCCTCGACGAACATGGGCCGCAAAAAGGGCCAGTCAGATGTACAGAAACGTACACAAAGGGCGAGCCAGAATCGAGAAGTGACAGCCTCCGCCGCATAGCCCGACCCGTCATTGTTCGAATGAAGCGTCAATCCGTTAGGATGGCTGACAGACTACAGAACAGCATGAAGAGATGGGTCAAATAATGAACGAATTCGTCCTTACACAAGTCATAACTGTCTGGCTCTGCTTTCAGAAAGTCCTTTATGAAACATCAGGCCTCAGGATTCAGGACACAACACCTTAAGGACTCTTGTCTTTCTAGAGCGGATCAAGTTGTCGATGATGGAGTGTTCATATTGTCAAACAAACGGGGGCCTGGAAACACATTCGTCTCGATGATCGCTTCAGAACTCGACACACAGAATTTATATGACTTATGGTCTTGACAATATACCAATGCCAGTGGCAAACTCGCTGCAATCCAAGGTCTGCCACTACCTTCCCTCTCTCTCCAAGACACTCCCGGGGACTTGAGATATTAATTAACAGCACAAAAACCTGTTCGGCTCGTTGATAATGAACGGGAGGGAGGGAGATCACACCACATGACACGGACTCGGAAGGAAATCGCAAAAGTAGTGCTGTCCATTCCTTTCGGAAGACGAACAGACGCCTCATGAGATGCGATGCAAGCATAAAATGAAGACATCAGGGAACGCCGATGGAGCGCGCAGCGGCGTGCTCAAAAAACGGGCATGGGGTGATTTGTCGCACGCCTACCGAGGTCTACAGTGGGTATACTAAAGGCACGGACACCCAAGACGTCAGAACCCATCAATGGGAGTCTTCCAGTGCAGCAAGTCTTTCCACAAGGTCGTCCATGACATCTCTCTGGGGCTGACCCTGACCAGCAGCGAGAGAGGAAGCAGCGTCGCCTCCTCCCTCCTCCCGTCCCTGCTCCTGCAGCTGACCCAGCGCGGCGCCGGTCTTCACGGGCACGAGCGGTGCGCTGAGCGGCTCGAACCCAGGTGCGATGCGATGCAGCGCCTCGCGCTTTCGCCGCTGCTTCTCGTCTTCTCGTGCACGGAGGTGAGCCTCGCGGCGAGCGGCGTGCGCAGCGATCGTCGCGCGGCGGTTGGACTCTGCGTTGAGAACGTGGGGCTCGAGCGTGAATGGGTAGACAAACTGGTGGTGGTGGTGGGGATGGGGAAGGAGAGGGTTCGCGTCACGCATATGACACACGTAGAAATCGGTCAGATAAGTTTAGGGGCAGGCGATTTGCGTTAGGCGGACGACCACTCACATATGCGTTTACGCTCTCTGGGAGAGGATGGATACCCGGTGGGAGCTCTACCTGTAAACAAGGATATTGGCGAGGGAGTGAGGATGAGGAATTCGTGTAGTCCTGGTCATCGGGTACTCAACGGGTCGGGGCACACGTAAACTAGGGGATTGGATCAGGGGTACACGAGACGCTGCGGCATAATGAGACTTGGCTGAATTCGGCTGGAGATTAACAGTGCATAATCAGATATCCTTCAGAACTTACATTGGTCGTGAGCCATTAAGGTGCATCAATCATCAATGCTGGTGGTCATTACAGTACAAACGTGGGTAATCTGGTCACATGACAATGATACGTGACTCGAAGAACCAGACATGACCTGAAGCAGGTCGTCTGGCATGCAGTACAAGCTCTCGCAGAGTGCTTCATCACATGCACGTCCACTCACCATTCTTCGAAGGAAGCATATGAAGACTGATTGTTTTCCCGGGATAGTTTCCCTCGTGCGCGCGCTCATGAAGTCCCGGACTGGTGTCCGCAAGTCAGACACGGTCGTGAATTACCTTGTTCGCGCTACTATTCAAACGGGGGCCTCGCCACTGCCTGGGCAATCTCATGGCTTGTGACATGGTTCTTTTTGGCGGGGGTATACGTCACTGACCTAACATCCGGCTCTATGTACACCCACGCGAGTGACACTGGCACCCTCGGACTAACGTCCCTCATTTGAAGGCGGCATTACAGGCAATTTTCGACTCTCCTTCACGGGCCCACTTGCCGCCTTGCGTGAGCAGATGGAAGTACAAACTCTCGATCTGACATGGACTACACAGGTTCTGCCCTACCTCTCTCGATGTGTAATACGTACTGAGACAATCGTTCACTGGCTCGTGATTACAGGACGCGCCAGAACGAATGTCAAGGGCATCAGAAGGGTCGCGTTCCTCTCATTCTGTTTTGAGAGTCCAGAACTTGGCGCCCCCATTGTTGGGTACGTCCAAGCGGACCATGTCCAGCTCACGCCACACCAGCGAAACGTGATGCCATTGAATTGCAAACTCTGCCCGAAAGGAAGTTGACCCCCTCCTGATGAGCTTCAAGCGAACGAAAACTTGGTCTGGAAGGTGTTCGTGCCGCAACATATAATCGATGCTGCTGCTCTAGTAGGGCAGTTGAGGGGCAAATTTGGAGACAAACGACAGAAAGGGCGTTCTCGCTGCACAAACAAATGGGTGTATTGTTTTCCTGTCTATCTCCGCACATATCTTGTTAGTTACTCATCTACGACGTATACAAGCCATATTACTGACCTGGACGGAGAAGTGGCAAGGAAGTATTTGATGGGATGCGTGGCAGAGGGTGAGGCCAACCTGCGTGCCGCAATCGTCTGAGTCATTAGGCATCTTTGCTGCCATCATGCCACTTATGCGCCCCAGATTGCTCGATAGTAATCAAACCCTTAGCACGAACTATAGGGCTAGTATGGTCGACCCTCGCGGAAAGGCGCAGGGTCCTCGCTCAATGGCTGGGGTATAATCGATGGAGCCAAGAATCGTCAGCCTCGGCAATTCCCCAAGGGCACGCCTTCGTGATTTTACCCCTCGGATTCTCCTACCAGTTTGCTACATGGATTCCGAGCGACATATACTGTGTAGATTTTACAATTTATTCCGATTCAGTTTCTGACAGGAGGTACCTGATATGTGACCTCTGTTGAACCACTGTTCGCGAATGCGCCATTGAGTATATTGATGGCGCATACTTACGTAGACGCGAGGGATGGAAATAATCTTTGAACATCTCACATGCTTTCTGGAGCTGGTTAATTGGACTAAGTATAGCATTTGATATTAGGATATTAGCCTGGTATGTGGGTATGGTGATGCGTATTGGTGCTATTTTCACAAAGGACCTTCCTTACAATCATACATAAAGGTAATACAGAGCAGAGTACCATAGGGCAGAAGTTCAGTCAACATGAGCAAGCATCGCAAGTTTGGACCCATAGACGAGGAAGAAAGAAACAGGTGTTACAGGAGCGAGGTGTTGGCAATATCATGGTACAGATAACCCGACGGAACATCAACTGTCCGTGGACGGTGTAGGAGAAGCGGCGAGCCAACCCCATTACGCAGTTATTAGGGCAGGGAGGAAAGCTATCAGGACGCCGCAAAGCACTCAATCCCCACGTCCTAAGCTAGGATTCTCGGTTGGTCGGCCCGCAGGCCGACCTATCGTGCCGGAGGATAGCCACATAGTGGACAAGGTGGTAGGGATCCGTATGTGACCGGATTTCCCGGTTCCATGTCATGCTGTTCTACGTCATACCGATTCCCACTCCTACCCCGAGCCGGATATGTCCTACCACACCGCGAGCAGCGAAGAAGTTCTGGAGTTGGAAATGATGGCTAGACGGTTAGCCTACTGTGTCAAGTCCAAGTCCGATGGGTCACGTACCCCCTACTGGTGCAGACGGTGGGGAGCCTGCCTGATAACCGGGTCCTGGGTTGTCGATGGGAAGAGACTCGCTTGCAATACTGCTCCAAGTGCCACTCCCTGGGTATTGGGAAGGAGGCTGCAGCTGTTGTGGGTGATTGGAAATAGGTTGGATTTGGTGCGAATGTGGCTGGTTGGACAAAGGTTGGATTTGGTGCAAATGTGGCTGGTTGGACAAAGGTTGGGTTTGGTGCGAAGGTGGCTGATTGGAAAACGGCTGGATTTGGTGCGAATACTGAGGGGGTGAAGGCTGCTGCGGCGGCGAATACGCAGCTGCCGACCTCCAAGTCTGCTGTTGCAGATATTGGGGAGACGGCTGTTGCATGCGCCATGATTGTTCGCCGGATTCGGGTGAAGATTGTGGGTATTGGGCGTTCTGGGAATGAACAGGGTACGGTTCATTGTGCGGTACAGACAGCTGTTGTGGCATTGAGTAGCTAGTTCGATGGTGTTGGGATGCGTGCGGTGGTGGGTGGGCAGGCGGTTCGAAATGTTGTTCCACAGACTGAGGGTATGCCAGTGGCCGGCCTTGGATAGAAGAGCCACCATGTTCACCATAGGGACGCAGGTATGGTTGAGCAGGTGTAGATGGGACATGACGCGGGTCAGCTGGCAGATCCGAGCAATATCATTAGCATCAAAGTGCGCTGATACTAGTCGCTGCCAATGACACTGCTTACGTTCCCAGTTTCGCCCCACTCCATAAGAAGCGATGGGCTGTGCCTGACCGGGTGCGGTCGTTCGGGTACTTGATACCGAGCGACTCGTTCGTGGGACGCTGCCAACTTGAACGGGCGGAGGCGAAGGAAGATCAGGAGGAGTTATCCTCTCATCGTCGTTGTGGCCCTGGGGTGGGGAACCTGTCCTGGCATCAGAGTTCAAATTATCAAGACAGAAATAGTCACCGTACCATAGCCATGAGGGTGGGGATAGTAGCTCATAGGGGTCTTGTATCGAGTAGATTTTCCAGTCGGGGAGAGTATTTAAGTATCGACAACGGATATGATTTCTACCACGATAGTGCAACCTGCAAACAATTTCCGCGTGTTGATGCTACTTTGGCTCAATTGTGAGAATTCGGCGAGGCAGTACAACAGTACAATATTATTCGGGCGTTCGGGCGTAAAGGCACTGTACGATTGTCACACGGAAGGGGTAGGCAGTGCGTGGGCAACATGATCAATTGATAATCCCGATCGAGTCCGTTTTCATTTTACGGGCTTCCGAAGAAAAACTTGATCACTTTGTCGCCGTACAAGGTAACAGCACAGTCCTGGCATCTCCAGGACCTAAGTGATTCTTCGGGCAGTACCAGTCTTCGCGACTGTGTCTCGAATGCGGAGTTCCTAGAAGCTGTTCTCGTGACAATCTTGATCGATGGGCGGTGCACGCTATCTGAGAACGTACCTTTTCCGCTAGTGTAGAATCGTTTGTGGCCGAAAGTGAACTCCAAAACTGTCAAGAAACGACATGTGACTGTATGGCAATAACGTCAGGCACAAGTCAGAAGTGGCACACCATCGGAGCCTCGGGTATGCCCAGCACAGTCTCCACCGTTGAAGGAAGGAGGAGCCCGGAGCGGAGGAACGCGTGCGCGTGACAAGCGCGTTCGTCACGTGTATTTTAAACTCAATTTGCCGGATACTTTCATTATAATAAAGTGAATTTCTTTCCCTATAATTTCACACCTGTGCCTTTTAATCACCTCTACGTCGTTCTTCCCCAGCCTTGGGCTACATTGATCGGGATTCGGGAAGGGGATGAGGCGTTAATTGAAGGTGAAGGATACGTTCGTCAAGTTCCAGCCATGGAAGACCACTTTAAGGTGCTTGCGCCCCTGCGAAAGCACACTGACTCCCCGTTTGCGCCAAACACATCCTCGGTTGAATGTGCCCATTCGTTCTCATTCAATTCCTGTCTTGGCTGTGCCACCTTCGCTCTCTCATACGCGCCGGCCCCGTGTTATCCACGCCTCTCGCTAGCGGGCTTCAGTTGTTTATTCCGTTTCTACTTGCAATACCGCTTGTACTTTTTAATTTTCATGTATAACCCTATCATCGATCATCATTTATGCAAGTGGTATGTATTTAAATACGCCCTACCCGACCCGGACGTACGAAATGAGTAGACATAGTTTCTGCTGGGGCGTGCTTGCGCCCTTCACATAATATGCAATACTTTACGACACCATTCACACCAGTCGTGGTTCCCCGAACATGAACATATGTAAGCCCCGCTGATGAAAGCAACCTCCTATCTCTTACCTATTTATCTACTATAATATAATTGCGAGTTGCCCCACATCTTGACACAGAGCCGTACATATATGAATATCATGATGGGCAAACTGATCCCGATTTTGTCTCCTGTCCTCTTTCTGGTCTTTCCGCTCTTAGTAGGCTCCATTCAAATTCAATAAATTTTTGCTCCTTGCGGTCAACTGATTTTTTGTTTCCGTTTCTATTTTTCATGGCCGTCCACGAAAGCCGCTGGCGTTCTATTTTAAACGTGCTCACTTGCCACTCCCCAAAGCAGATTGGAAAGAATTAATTGGGCAGAAATGGCAAAAAGTCAAGGAGTAGCCCACCGCGAGGGTCGAACTCGCAGCCTTCAGATTGCAGTGACTGTGCACCCGCCGCCGTAAGGCTGTAAGAGTCTGACGCTCTATCCGATTGAGCTAGGCGGGCAGCGGAATTTGAAATGGGATATGATTACTTGACACTGTGGTGTCACCTCAACTTTTTGGTACGGTGACAACCTTTGTAAATGCACCTCTCAGTCAATTGTACAAATCCGGATTGAACCCATTGAGCAAGAAACTTGAACAGAAATAAATAAGAGAAAACATGAACGAATTCATGAGATCTCATGCACCCAAACACGTGATGTGAGGATACAGGTCTGTATCCAGCCCATCCTGTGCGGAGCGCGGGCGACCACTTGTCCAAGTCAGATGGAGGCCAATAGTAACCACTCAAATAAAATCATGCTACAATACAATATTAATCAAACTTCTTCGCTGATGCAACGCAAAAAATACAGGAGTAGGCTACATGGCGTTTTGATTAGGGATTAAGAGACACCTCGGGATCCGTTTTTCTACTAGTTTGCTACATGAATTCCGAGCGACACAAGGGACAACTTGAAGAATGACTTGTGTTAAACCACTGCCGTAGGTTCGAGCCGAGGCATCATCATTGGATGTATCGATGGTACATACCTTGTATAGACACGAAGCGTGGAAACGGTTTTTGCACGTTTTGCACGCTTTTCGTGGGAGAGAGCCATCCGTGAGACCTATGATACTTTGGGTAGGGGTCAACTCTCCCGCTCTCGCAGAAGAAAATGTAATACAAACGTACGAGTAGCAGATCGCGCACTCTGTCTGCCCCTCAAAGTGTAAGGTAACGTTTTTCTTGAAAAGACTTATCGCATCGACAATGTGGCCGTTCTGAGAGACGTTGTTAGCGACGACGGATGTCACGATTCATGCCATAAGTACACATACCTGAGACCAAACGATTTGTTGAACTCCCAGAAGCCAACCACGCCAACGATTCTCTGGTACGGCTATTCTTTTTGAGTCCTTGATCGTGACCCGTTGCAACGGCCAATCATTCGGAATTTTCAGCGTAAGCTCCACTTGGTGCTCATCGACGTTGTATGCAACGGTGACTTCGTTGACAGCGCTGGCCACTTTGACAGCGAGGTTTTCGGCGCTCAGTTCTTCAAGACCCTCTGGGCTCTTGATGTGAGCTAGCTCAGTGTCGATTATGACGGGAGAGAAGTGCGTCGCAGTATAATTCGTGACCGACGTGAACAAGTTTTTGTCTTTGCAATCCGCTATCCACGATCGCACCAGGGAAGGTATGGTTAAGAGCGCTCGATAATAGACGTGAGCGGCGAGAAGCCGGACGCTCAAGGGGTTGTCTGGGTCGTATACTGGTAAAATTATGAGTTCAAGCCCAAAGAGGAGAGTGACGTCCGAGTCTTACATTCAACGTAAAATTGATCTACGGACCATACCTCCAACTTGACAGCTTTGCTGACGCCACCGTATAATTGGAGTAAATTAAGAACAAGGGGAATTAAATGTGTGGTTACTAATCCAAGTTCCTGGATGTGCTCCGAGTATCCAGACTTGACCTTCATGGACTATGGAGGTGGTTCGAATTTTGTTGACGCAGGGCAGAGGGTAAACGCGAGAACTTACCGCATTTGTATACAAATCCAGGGCAATCATCCACCCAAGTAAGGTCCCGAACGTTCCCTAAAACAACATTGGTGGAGGTTAACCAACCATGGCTTCTCCGACGCACCGGGTTCAAATCCTCTTCGATATCGATGACGTCGAGGGATTGTTGAAGTAACGATACCAGCTCCGAAGGCAGCCAAGACTTGACAACGGACTCCGCGTCCACACCCGCTTCGATCACAAGATGCTCTGTACGTTTGTATGCAGCCTCTCGTAGAAGTTCATAAGCCATTTTTTGAACGCTCGTGGATGGGTCGAGCAGAAGATGCGACATCTAAACGGCGGCCAGAGGAATGGTCGGCATGGACGACGTGGGAAGAAATTTCAAAAAATACATGCCTTGGACAAAGTGTTGTGGTCCACCAGTGATGAGGCTGAGTTCTGCAGGATGGATAAGGCTGCCTCGCGACATACGGCTCGAGGGATTGATGCGGGCACAGACTCTGAGACGGGTTTAACATGGAAAAATGGTATGGATGAAAGAATGCGTGAACATACTCGGTTCCGATGCAACGATATCCCCGAGAAGGGTGAGCACCGTTGTCTCCCGTTTCTTCCAATCGGCACGTAGCGCTTTGTTATAGAGGACTTGGTCTTGAATCACTTGAATGAGCCTGATTGTCCTCCATAGAATCGTAAGGGTCGTATCGTCTTCGAACGACGCATTCTAACGCAAAATGTCAACGTCTCAGTCACGCCTCCCCTAGCACAAGAACAAAAGACTAGTAGCAAACCTCAAGATTGTTCTCGATCAAGTCGAAAATGAAGTCCCAGTGAGAGCCCGGAACGTTCTGCAGTATCGGGACGAGATGGAAAAACACGTTCGTGATCTCGCTCTCGACGTCCTCATCGATGTCCTCATCCGACGCGAGCCATCCTTGGCATGCCTTCACGAAATTCACCGCACGGGGTTGTGGCAAGAACGCTACATCCGAATCTGGATCTGGCGCAGAGGCGGCGAGACGACGTAATAGTAGGAGACCATCTGTATTGGCCTTGCTTGCAGTGACGCCCAGTATTCCAGCCGCAAGCTCGTTCCGGTACCGATCGAGACGAGGAGGTTCAGACCCAGACTGCGCAACGCAGAGGGTAATTGCAAGAGAAGTCTCAGGAGCTGTACAGTTACGTCACGATGATGTTCTCGGAATAAGTACGATAAACTTACAGTTCCTTTCCAACCTACGAGCCAAGGACAACCACTGGTCTGCTTCCTCCTTCGAGGCATCACGCAAAACGTGTTGCAATACTGTATAGAGTATCCGGGCGTGGAGGCTGTCGTCTTCTTTTTGGACCTGCTCGATTAGACCGATGGTGAAGGTTGATAAACTTCCCGATGAGCTGCCGCGTTTGCCGTTCAACAAGGACATGACAACATCCACACGCCAGTTATCATCAGCGACAGAAGTCGTCAGAAGGTACGCCGTCAACTGTTGAACTTTAATCATAACGTCTTGAAGGACGTCCTTCGCTGCTACACGAGAAAACGCCGGATT
>Ga0307510_10002999_pt1 | contig 19429 bp, 20 predicted proteins | sample 12_EM_MG_FD_207224 | JGI IMG/M metagenome (GOLD analysis project Ga0307510, IMG submission 207224) | Populus trichocarpa ectomycorrhiza microbial communities from riparian zone in the Pacific Northwest, United States - 12_EM | ecosystem: Host-associated > Plants > Roots > Unclassified | place...
AGGTGGTAAAATGTAACCTAGCTCTTAATGTGTTTTTTGGCGTATTGTGGGACTTTAGGAATGGAATTGGTGTTTTCTTAATAGTGGTGGCCGTGAGGGGGTGGGGAGCTGCCAAGACAGGTGTCTGGTTACTAAGCGACCTCTATTGCCGGCAGTCCCCCGCCGTCCCTCACCATTCCCGGTCCTCTCCGACAATCCCCCGCCCTCCTCAGCCATCCGCCCCCCCTGCCCTGAGCTAACATGTCTCACCCTGTAGGGCCCGCCGTCCTGCCCTTATGCTGCCCCGGACGGACTATACATAGCCGTCCCGTCCCGTCCGGGGCTCTTGGCAGTTCCCCCACGGGGCTCCGCCGGGCCCCCAGACGGTTGGGAACACTGAACCGGATACCTGGAGACTACGGACTCTTTCTTTTGTTAGCACGGGAGAACGCAGAAAGGGAAAAATGTAGAAAGGGATAGATACGTGTGGCGATTCATAGAAAGAAAGGGGGACGACTTTGTTGTACTTTACTCGAGTACATATATTCCTATATTTACAGTTAGTGGGGACCGTAAGCTAGGTGAAAATAACGAGCTAAATTCCCCGCTTAGCTCACCCCAGAGTAGTATGCTAGATGTCGTATATTTCTCCTGTGAACCCCCGGCGTTTTGTTGTCGCCCTCAGTCGGCTAAAAAAATACAGGAAAGAGAAAAAAATACCCGCAGGGCTGGGTGAAGTACCTGCGGTGGGGAGGCAGTTTGAATCGGTAGAGGAATCCTGGGCCTAGTGGAAACTAGAAACCTGTATTGAAAAAGTGGTTATCTTCAAGTATCAGTACACGGTCCGATCCATTAATTGATGGGTATCTTGGGAGAACTGTTCCAAAAGCCTTGATTGAATCACATTTAGTCTCAGCTTAGCTGTTTACAATCCTAATAAAAAAATCCATAATATTATATAATATTAGAATCACAGCAGAACCCAGAACGCAACCGCCCTAGGTTAGCGACATCATGCAACACCGCAACTGTTTTGTGACAACTAATTGATCAGAGCCCCAAGTCTTCCGACCATTTCTATCCACTCCGAGTAAAGTATCAGTGCGAGGCTTGTGTCATGGGCTAGAATACACTCTGGCCAAGAGAGGTCTTGAAGCAACGGGCGCAGCCGGGATTCCCCACAACACTCAGCCATCATAATATCACAACTCAAGTCGGTAGCATAGTGAAAGCTAGAGGTCCTATTACATTCACCTGGATAGGAGGAACACAACTGTACAAGTCGAGAGCCTAAATGTAGTTTTTCCGTCATCCTCAGAAATGCTCAGCCCATCATTTTTTCAATGTTATCCAGAGATTATTATCGGTTTCCCACCAAAATACTAAACAACAGGGATCGCTCTCTCGTCACCGCCATAGAAATCCGTTGTCACTGGAGCGATGTGCCCATTGTGGATTCCGTCGAGGATATCCTTGATAGGCTCATTGACTACGGTGGAGTATTTGGCAGCCATAGGTCCCTGAAGAATGCAGGTTCTTCTGACAACCTGGCCAGTACAGCTTCAAGATCTTTGGATCATGGTTCCGAATAGTCCGACCGGTCAAGTCTTGAGGACTGGACCAGTCTGTCTGTCGACATTGGTGTTAACGACTAGATGGGCTTAGTTCGAGTGGTCCAGGCTTGTGCAGGACTGGTTGCCCACCAGTCTCTATAACATGATTGCATAACCCCGCAGGATGCCCGAATGGAATGAGCAACGGGGGTTGTGATACTATTTATCTTTATTTTATTAGCATAGAAGTCTGTGAAACAGCCAGAGAGGAGTGTGCACACGCTAGATGTCCGAATGTGATGAGTAATAGGAGCTATATTCTTTGCCTTGCGTGTTTTGCATGGAAGTTTGTGAAAAGGGCTAGGGAGGGCGGAAAAAGGTGCTGGATTCGGGGTTGCTATGAGCAATGAGAGTCACGACAACCTTCTTCCCCAATATTGCCTTTAAGGTCCAGGCATGGCAGAAGGGAATATACTTTGAAGAGAAAGGACATGTCTTGCGATCGATGCAAGATGAGCGATCTTTTCTGCTTCATACATATTCCTGTCTCTACGATTAGTAAATGAGTGAGTGGGGTGTACTCGTGAGTGCGGGTGAATGAGAAGGAACTTCCACACAGCCCTATTAGCGATCAAAGTCTTCTTGTGCTTTACTCTTGGCGTTTCATCTAGTATCTCTACAGGGGTTTTATCAATTTGGTTGTTGCCTTTAAGCGAATAAGCCACAAGCCAATGCACCTTCTATCACTTGGTTTTGGCCCAGTCCACCTACTCTGACCAAGCCAGGTCCAGTCAGTTTCAACAATCCTGACTGTCCGGTCAGTCTAATTTCCACGATTAGGCTAGACTGGACTTACACCTGGTCTAACTAGTCCGAGCCAGTCCTCGGCCGACCATTCGGAACCCTCTGTCTCTGTATCTTATTCTTAGCCCGCACTAAAGGGATAGGATTTTGGATTTACAAAGGAAGTTCGGCAACACTCCTGAAGAAGCAGAAGACACCCCTCTTCACTCACTGGGATCTTCCATGCAGAAAACCTCTAACGGACAGCTCGGCAAGCAACCTAGCTCTATGATTACCCCCATGATCTCTTGCAAGATTCCTAGTGGCTTTAATATTGCCACAGCCGGAAATTACCTTACCGATCGCTACCGTCTACAATCCGGCAAACAGGATAGCTCCTTGATGCTCGCTATGACAATGGAGCCCGCAGCAAGACTCGTCACCCCCGACAAGATAGTCGCACCCAACAGCCATTGTGATAAACATCAATGTCCGTTCACTACCAACACCTACACCACCTATTCTTCATACCCAACATTGCTAACTCCCACTTACCTATAAAAATGCTTATTGCACTTCGATGGCGAAACGATTCGCGACGAGTGCTGAATCGTGGGACGAAACGCAAATGCCAAGTGACTCACGCCTCATGTTCGCACTCTGGAGCGGGAAAAACTCTTCACTACCTAACAACCACGGTCTCTCGCTCAACGACTCCACGATACTCTATGTTGGAAATGGCAGTTTGATGCCCGCACTTTGTGGCCGCAGAGGCATACGTACGCACTAGTCAAAGGACGCGCAAGCACTGAAATTCTTTTCACCCCACTTGTTTTTCTCTCCTTCATACCTTTTCCTCACTTCAAACCTTCCTTCCTGTACACAACCTTCCTCACGCCTTTCCTTTCATCAAGTTGTCATCAAACAATCATGATCCTCACTCCACTTAAGCTGTTTCAGTCCACTGCGTAAAACCTCACGGTAAATCATTATCTCGGCAACGCAGATTTTCCGCACTCTATCTAACTAACTAACTGAGGGCGATCATAGGAGTACATATCAATCGCGGGGACATCATATCCATCAGGCGTCACACTATTCCATGTGAGTCTCTCCCTCCCCCGTGAGCATCCCCTGCTAACTAAAAGAAAGACAAACACTTTCCCACCTCCGAGCTTCCAGCTCTTCCACGCTGGCCTTACAGTGCTTCCGCTTTCCTCCCGGCTTTCCCGAAAGCTGCATGATCCCAAAACTATCGGGCATTCCTGCATTCGCAATGCTTTCCCGAACGTACAAACCAAACGTCCGAAGCCGATGTCATATGCGCGAATCCTCAGCGCATATTCAAAGCGACAAACAAGCCTGCTCCCGGAAGCTATCTGAACAAAGGAAGTATCGTGGGTATGGCGAGCAGGAGCATTCTCAACAAAGCCTGCAAGAATTTCCAACAAAAGAATAGGAACGAGCAGCAACCGGATATCCCACCGAGGCCAAACGGCCCGTCGAATGGTCAAGGCTCTCCGAGATGCCCGCTACGAGATGACCTAGGTGGCAAAGCGGTTGCTGAGGCGGTGTATAAAGGCGGAGAGGAGGTTGGAGGAAGCGCGCAAGGGACGAGTCCGCCCTGTCCCTGATATTGTCGTCGGTGAAGCCTTCAAGGCAATCTACGCAAAGGCCACAGATGACCAGTGCCACCAGGCGGATCGTCGGGCCATGATAAGGGACGGCCAGGAGCAGTTCCGGGATTCTGGTCTCAGAAGCCCGGAGGAGATGGATAGGCTAGAGGAGGCGGTAAGTTTTCCTTTTTTCCAAATTCTATGTGGGAGAAAGTCAGCTAAATTCATGTGAAAATTAGTGGAAAGGGGTAGTGGAGGCCCGCAGCGAGGCCCCCCACAATATCGGTGGAGACGATATCATTGCTGCCCTTGACCGTCGCAGTCGCGATGTCAGGTGGATTTTGAGGCGCGGGTTCAAAATGCTTTTCGGCATTTCCCACAAGGATTGGCATCAAGCCACCAGAGAACAAAAAGATCTTACCTTTAGCTGTTGAAGGTTTTCTCATACCTTTCCATTTGTTGATGCGGCCGCTAACGGCGTGGATAGACCCCCCTGCAGATCCGCCCGTCTTCCCTTGCCCGTCACTCTTCCCCTCTATACCATCCCGATCTTCCGGACCATTCTCCCCCGTGCCCGTGTTCCCTCCAACAGGTGGAGAGGTGGTTGTACCCGTGTGCACTGGGTAATAAATATCTCTTGATAATTCCCCAATTACGGTTCGGTATAGTCACGAATTTTTTTTTGCTTGTTCAAGTGTTTCGTTCTTTGTCTTTGATTAAGTGTTTTCCGGTTATTATTATTGTTTGTTTTTTTTTTCCTTTTTTTCCGTCAGCTACATGGTGTACATCAGTCCGGAGTGCATGGTCGAGCAATGGAACTTTTGGAATAATGTGCACAAGCGGACTGTGGGGGGGGGATCGCCGCTCACTAGGTACTTGGGTATCGAGATGACTAAGTTGATGGCGACGGAAATGCACAGCTATTGCCATACCCAGAAGTGCTTGGGGGGGTAGCCCACTCCGAAATTGGAACCTGTACTGGGATTAGTGAAGAAAACCTAGCGCTCGCATTATAAGGCTTGGACCGTGCTCAAAAAACACGGTGGAGCTTTCCCGGTATTTCCGTAACGTTAGGCGGATCATCGAATCGTCTGAGGATGAGGGTATTAATTGGAGACTTGGAGGGAGGAGGACTGCTTGCTATCTCGAATGGACCCACCCTCTGACCGGGGTTACCAGCATGGGGCAGAAGGTGATCTTTCAGCTGGTGAAGTATCTTGATCCTCTCTCTGGTGGGGGGTTAGACGATATAAGTGGAGTGCCTGGACAGACAGTGAGCTGTGCGAATTTTATGTTAATAAATCCACTTCTCAAACAATAAAGAGTTAGAGATGTCCCAATATACCATTAGCGGTAGCAAAAACTGCCTTAATACCACGAACTCATATAATAATGTGTAGAACAACTGTACCCTCGCCAATGATCTGTCTCTACTTCTATCTTGGCTATCGCCCCCCGATCCGGGCTTACGGCATCACGACATCCAAGGGCGGCCTGTCAAGGGTGTCGGGGAATGGCTCATGGGGCTGAGGAATTTCAAAAGATGGTGGGCAGTGGGTGGGACAGGTGAAGGTGATAAGGCAGTTCTCTTCGGCTACGGGAACCCTAGCGTTGGCAAGGAATTTATCAGGTAACAAGGAATATTATCCGGGGAGAGAAAGTGGATCGGTGCTAACAAGGGGCGCTGACAGTTCGCTAGTGGTAGACAGGTTATGTGATCAGACCAGAGGACAAAATACCGCCGTTACGTGCTTTTACTTCGACTTGGCGGCGCGAAAGGAACAGGCCGCCACCAGTATGCTGGGTTCCGTGCTGAATCAGGTGATCAGTGGAATGGAAAGGGTTCATCAGGCTCAACATCGTAGTAAATCTCTTTGGCATCTTTATTGTAAAAAATAATTTGACGTTGAAGGCATTGGGCTGCATCATGGGTTTGATATTTGGCAGCTAGGGTATTGTACCTTTGCAAAGTATGCGAACATGGCGATGCAAGGACTGGCGCTTCTTTGCCCACACCAACTCCCCAAATTACCTACAAAACTGCAACTAAAGTTATTTTTTTCTTTACAAAAACAGAAAGGAAATAAGCATGTAATCCTAATTAACACCTAATGTGTTATCTATTTTTTAATTTTTATTATTATGGCAAATGTATAGTGGTCGGGTTGCAAGGCCTGTGGCGGAAGGCGCAGGGCTAAATGTTCGGTTACTACTGACATCGCTTGGAGAGATGCCGCATTTCTGCAGTTAGTGGTTGTTGCTTAGTCTTGGCAGCCACGGGGTTCTATGTAGGTTAGTTTCTTGGCCTTCTTGCGGGCTTCCCCATCCACCCACGGCAACAACAACGAGAATGGTGAAGAAGGAACGCAGGACAACGGAGGAACAGTTTTGACTGTGGTTCGAGGAAGGGAAAATTAGGCCTGTATCATACATACCTAGTTAGTCGGACAAGCCAGAAGGTTTGCCTTTCTTGCCGTGCAAATTTTCTCTCTTTTGTGTGGTTATGTGGATTGGTTTTTCAAGGTAGATTAGTGAGCCTGAATTCATCATGCCTGTGTGGTTTTCTGAGGTTTCTTGAGAGTGACAGTTGTTTGCTCGTAGTTCGCCCATTCCGCAGAGTAGATACCATTACCCGAATATTTTGTTTTCCTACCTTTCCTTTTTTCTCCTTTTCTTGCCGCCACTCTGATACCTGGGCTGCTGTAGTAGCTCGTGGTTCCCGAGAGGCACGATTTAACCCGCTTTCCTTCATTTCATTCAAAAGACACATCGAGGCATATGATACATGCCGAACTGTTGTGCACCCCCGAACACCCCGCTTCTGATCCCCCTCTCACCAAATTGATTCTCCTCATCCCCTCTCCTTTTCTATTGCTTACCTCCCCCATCATTCTCTCATCCTCCAGCTATCCTGCTTAATCGCCTCCTCCACCACGTGACAGTACCCCTAGAATTATATCCTATACATTACCAATTTTTCCCTCTCTCTTTTGTTTTCCCCGCCATTCCTCTTCTTACCCCCGGGCCCTCCTTACGAAATCCAAATATCTTTCGCGATAATTTCCTTCATATAAATCGTGAGTTTCCCGTCGAAGCCGTTTCCTTGTTTTTCCTTCCATTGTTGCTTCTATCTTACTTGGTTGCCCACTGAATTAGAGTTCCCTACCCCCTACTCAATTCATGATGAGTTGTGCTAATTACTGATTATAAAGAACCTCCATGGAGCCCAAACCGCTCCCTTTTGCTGGGCAATCTTCAGCATGTACGGTACACTAGGAACAACTTCCGGGGGTTTTCACTCCTCATTCTGCATCCCCTCTGCCTCCTCTTGTTCTCAATCGCGCATGCCCTCCTTATCCCCACCACCATTCACTATCATGTAACCGAGCTTCGCTAGCGGTTGTTTTCTATCTCAATTGGCACCTCCGACTGACGAATTTGCTCTCGAAGAGGAGAAATTATCCCCCCCCCGAGATTCTTTCCCGGTTTTTGGCCTGCCTGACGCGGCAAGTTACGGAAGGGGAGTATGACGCCCAAGGAGTCTACGAGGACCTTTTACGTCTTGTTCTGACTGAATTCGAAGCCCTCTCCCAGCGGGGCAATGCGGTTCATGTGCCGGCCGCTCAATTGCATAGCACTCGGGCTAAGAGGCTGGACGCGGTCGGACCCGCTGTGCTCGCCAACCCGCTCACTGACCTATCAAAGCATACCAATCTGCTCTATTTTGTGCCGCTGCCGAATAAACCGTCGGCGTTTATGAAGCCTTCGGAGGACAGGGAAACATTGAAGAATAATTTAACAAGCTTCGAGAAATCTTCAGCATTTATGACGAATTGGTGGCGAATTATTTTGCGTATTGTGTCCAGCTACTTTCATCACTTTCTCGAGGTCCCCGCGGAGGCAAAGTATATTCCAAGTGGCTTGATGTTATGACATGGCTGCAGGATGAGGAATGTACCCTGATCTTAACCATCTAGTTTCGGCTCCCATATCCTTCCCCTCGATTGGGCTGGCGCAACTGACGCATTACCCTGTAGCTTGAAAAACCCCTGCCAGGGAGCCTGGGGAACTCCGAGAAGGGCTCTCAAGTACGACTGGCTATCGTCAAGGCATTGTTACTGCAGCCGAGATCGCATCTGCATTGATTGGGTTTCATTCCGCGGTATCACATCCGACACCCGCACCATCCTTTTCTGGATCGGTTGTCGTTCCCAGCAAACATATCCCCTCGCTTCGCTAGCTCCTAGCACCCTGTAAGACTCGATCAATGAGTGTGGAGGTACTCCATCGCCCATGCCGTCGGTACGAGACCTGCCTCTCGCCCAGGTCCAGCACCATGTTGATATTACTAATACGCATTTGCCCGAGGATAGACATATGCACATCTGCTTGATTAATGGTGCCAGGAACGTTGTCATAACCGGCCCTCCGCAATCCCTCTGGGGCCTTAATCTTAGTCTGGGGATGGTCAAAGCGCTAACTATATTGGGCCAGAATCGCGTTCCTACTACCCAGAGGAAGGTTCGTTTCACAAACCGTTTCCTGCCTATATCGGCACTGTTCCACTCTGCATACCTCGAATATGCGACGGGTATCATTTTGGAGGACCTTAAAGAGATAGAGGCTACCACGCGGCAGGATCTCGCAGTGTTCTCAGTCGTCCAGTCCGTCCGTCTTCGGAGTAGGACGGGACGGACCACGGCTCATAGTCCGTCTTTTTTGGGGTGCCAGGACGGACTACGCCCGGGAAGGTTAGGACCGAACGGAATATAGGGGACTGTAGTCCAGCACTTGGGCCTCCGGTACTAGCCGAAGTTGAAATAATGCGCTTCCGAACCAATCATATAGCATCATGAGACATCATTCGTGCCGTCCCCCGCCGTCCCCCGCCGTCCTCAACCGTCCTCGGCCGTCCTCACCCATCCCCGACCACCCCCACCTGGCCCCGGTCGTCCCCTGCGTTCCATCCCCCTGCCCTGCACTAACATGTCTCACTCTGTAGGGCCCGCCGTCCTGCCTAAAGACGGCGGTCCTGCCCTTAAAGCGCCCTGGACGGGCTACAGCTAGCCGCCCCGCCCCGTCTGGGGCTCTTGGCAGTCCCCCCGCGGGGCCCCGCCGGGACCCCGGACGTCTGAGAACACCAACAAGCCATCAATACTGCAAAGGCTAACCCAAATTTCCCAGTAATTCTGCAGTGGACAGGAGGAAGAGGAGGCGGTCATCACTCTTTTGAAGGTTTATATCAACACATCCTTTAGATGTACGCACGCATCCGGAGATTGGCTAACGTTCCCCGTGTTTCTGGCTCTGGACTTTGTGGGGTGGAAGATGCATATCCTTATTTGACAGGAGCTTTGTCAGAGAAGTTTAAGTGCCCTCCGATACCTTTCGACGGTGTTTTGTTTGGTAGCGGAATGATGACTGTATAGAAGGCACATACTAGCTCTAATGTAGGTCTACCTTGGCCCATCCCACAATCGAGCTCATTCTAATTGATATAGTGTTGTAGGCCAAGAAAGCGATCTGCGATGCAGACCGATTGGATGATAAGGACTGGGAGAAGACCTATAAGGGCCCTGCCGGTGGTGTTATTACAGTACGGCCGGTGATGGGCGAGCCAATCCACAAGCTTGCTACTGGTCGTGTCAGACTTTGGTGGGTTTCAATCGGGATTTTGATACCCAAATGTAATTCAACTAACCCGCCCGCCAAATAGGGCAGAGCTGGACCGCACAATTTTCTCACCCGACAAGGCCAAGCGCCTCGTAGAACTTAAGAAGCGAGGTGAGTATATCATCAGGCGCCTGAGTGCCAGTTTCCAAAAGACTTAGTTCGGTCGAAATCCCAATTGGGAGGCCGTTGATCTCGAAGACATGACCCATGACGAGGTTGTCCACCGAACGGTTGAGCTCATGTACATTAAGCATGAGCCCCGCTACATCGACCCATCTTTGCGACGGCTTACTGGGGATTTCATTCGACGAATTGAGGAACGCTTCACTCTCATTGATGGCTAGGCTAGGCTTCCTTACTCCAAACTGCGCCGATTTGAATCATCCTTCAGCTATTACAGAAAAGATTCTAGCCTATTATCCGGATGCTAACACTTACCTCATCAATGTACGGGGTATGCGGCGTTTCCTCCTTCCATGCCGATGGCGCTGCTAGAAGACTGTTCCGTTTGTTCATGCACTAGACCAGAATTTCGAATCCTGGTTTAAGAAGGATTCACTTTGGCAATCCGAAGATCTCGAGGCTGTTGCTGGCCAGGATTTCGGAAGAACCTGCATTCTTCAGGGACCTAAGGCTGCCAAATACTCCACCGTAGTCAATGAGCCTATCAAGGATATCCTGGACGGAATCCACATTGGGCACATCGCTGCACTGACAACAGATTTCTACGGCGGTGGTGAGAGCGCGATCCCCGTTGTTTAGTATTTCGGTGGGAAACTGGCAATAATCTCTGGATGGCATTGAGAAAGTTGGCGGGTTGAACGTTTCTGAGGAGGGCGGAAAACCTACATTTAGGCTCTCGGCTTCCGCCTCCTAGGGTGCCATTCCCGACTCAGACCCGTGGCTGAGGCTGCTTGGAGGTGAAACCTACTCGTGGAGACATGCGTTATTTACCAACGATGCTTTCGTTCAAGGCAACAAATTCCAGGACGATCCAATGAGATGAGTCTTTCTCCAGCCCATGGCATGGGCGTCGAAATCATCAACGCAAAGGGTCTGGCTAAAACTGCCATTGTTGTCAATGGGAAAAACTTTTAGCAACAAGGTTCTCGCACAGCGGATTCAGAGTTCAGATATGGATTTGACGCAAGTTGATTTGTATATAGCAGATATAAAAGACTGACGAAGAACTTAAAGAACTTATCAAAAGAAAGAACAGGCGGAATACAATCGAACGGAAGTAAAGAATAAGATAAACAGAGACAGACAGGAACGAAGTGTAGTGAACTGATAGTGAACAAATAATAGGAAAAACAGGCTTCCTTATATCCTAACCATCCTCCGTGTCATGCTTCCTGCGCATGCACAATCCTGCTTCTCGCGTCCTCCCACTTAGTAGTTTCGGCGTGCACTTTCATGAATCTGATCCGAGGTTCTAGCAGAGTTTCCAAGGTAATGGTAGTGCGGCCAGCCGCAGGTTGGGTGTGAAGCCGAAGATCTCGTTCGGATATCGTTCGGGTATCGTGAGTGTTCCTGTTTCAGTACCGTATGATAGTTGTTTGATGTTGTTGCATTAGCTTATGCGGAATCGTAGTCAGAGGTTGTATGAGCTAACACTGGTGGAACGATGTTAGAGTAATGGTGCGTAACGGATAATAGTAGTTGCGTTTCAGAGTCTGCCCGCATGGGGATATATGCACGTGATGAGCAGTCAAAAATCCAACAACATCTACCATACCTGCGGCCATGAACTCGATCCGAGGCATCCGGCATCACTGTACACTAGGCCAAGGAGCCCTTACGTTGGAAGTTCTTTTTGCAAAACGAAACAGCAGGACGACCTAGAGATGTAATGTGGGAGAAGAATCCGGCATGCGCAGGAAGTATGCCCGAAGAAAGTTCTCTGTTGATAAGGATTTAAGGCAGCATGTTCTTCCCTTTGTTCATTTTAGTAGTTCATCTCACGCATCGCATCTTTTTCTCACGGTTTTACGGTCATCGCTTGTCTTGTCAAAGTCATTCGTTCTTGCATACGATCTCTTTACTCTTTACTGTCCTCTGATATCATTTGTCTATTATCGTTCGTATCAATAAAAGTTTTGTGCCGTTCGGTAACTTAGGGTTGGATCCACTGCGCCTAACCACCCAATAATTGTTCAAAATCGCCTTGGCTCAACCCACCCTCCTGACCCACCCTCCGATACCAACCGACCCCCAAACCCAGCTGATATAAACAGATTCCATCCCCAAAAACAGGGAATGAAACGCGACAGCCCTCAAAATCCAATGCTTGAATCCCGTCCGCTCATATCTCATACCGGGTTGGAAGAACCTATTGCTAATTGAGCAAAGCGTACGGAACATACTATGGGATACGAGTTGGATCTCGGAGGTTTGTCGGGAAAAGGCTTAGCCGGGGTTTCGGCTAGAGTGGGGCCATAGCTACTCCGCGATGGGTCTGTGGTACACCCCTAGTATATACCACCTCCGAATCCCCCGAACACGAGACCCTCAACCTCGCGACAGCTCGCTACATCTCCTGTTTTTTTGTTGTCCATCCGCCACCCCGCTCTCTACAGCAGGCGCCCACATTGTCACGACGGGCGATATCGGTGCCAACAATCTTTAACTACAAGGGCAGCAGTACACCCAGCATAGCCTCCGACAGTGGAACAAGACAACGGACAAGAGGAAGAGTGATAGCCTGTGGCCGCTTCTCATATCTGCTTCATTTCCCTTTGCCGCTTGGGTAATCTTTCATTTTTCCTTGTTGTCATTTCCTAATAGTCATTACCGAATATATACACATCTGGTCTTTGAGGAATTGGAGAAACACCACCTCCGCTACCTGAATCCTCCCCATGCAATGTCCAAAATATCATGTCCGTTTCCAAGTACGTGAATTGCGCGAGCCGCCTAGAATAATTGCCCGGGAGAGTGTGGAATTAGGGTAGCACAGTGTCCCGGGCAACAGGGTGCAACTATAATCTTATCGTACTGTGCCCTGGGTCGCTTCCCTGCACGCTCGCTAAGCTCTTCGGCTCCGATGCATGGGGTCCCACTCGAGTACTCGTCCCAAGCCCGAGGTACCCGTAAACGGCGGGGTCCATTTTGTATGGCGGCTCAGACATGCATAGGCGTTTTGCCAAATATTTGCAAATCGCTGTTTCCGTGGACTCCAGTACTCACTCGTCTTCTCCAAGAATATCTCCGCCAGCCGATATTTTGTTGGAATTCTCACCAAATATTTGGCTCACGGAGGTATTCTTGGAAAAGACGGGTAAGTACTTCTTGCATGGGACTGGGATACCATTGGGCTTACCGCCTGTTTTTATTCCCATTGGGCACACCTAACCGTGTCAAGGTTCCCTCCTCGCAGGACGACGCTAAGCGCCCTTCGAAGAAGGTGGCACTCCAACTTTGGTGAATCTACTCGAGCATCGTTGAGCCGATCGGCACTTCTTGGGAGTGCCGCCTGCTTCGAAGGTCGCTTAGCGGCGTTCGAAGTGGGGGGGACCTTGGCACGGTTACCTACAAGTGCCGGGGGGTTGTGGGTAAGTCTGGCGAATGTGGCTCATAGAATTTCTATACCAATGGCAGCCAAAACTTCGCAGTCCTTTTGATCACACCCTAGTACAAGCGTGATTTTACTGGAGCACACAGCGACATTATACTTCATATAAGAACACTCACCTCCGCTTCACTCTCCACACTCTCTTTCTTCATTTTCCCCCAGCCAACACCACCCGACCCCACAGACCAGTACCCCCCCAACGTATTATCGTCAACCGCTAGTACGTTGTTTTCCCTCTTTCCTTCTTTCGTAGACTAATGATCGTTTACCCCTTGTTCTTTCAGTGGACCCCTCCAATCTCCCCATTGTCTTCCCCACTCCAGGCGAAGACGAATCGATGTGGCGTGTCCCCTCTCTCCCCTGGCTACCATATTCCCCTTCCCAACTTGTCCTCATTTGTCATGAGTGCGTTTGATTTTCACTCTTGCCTTGTTTTCCAATACTAATATTTGTTTGCCCCTTTTTTCTTGTAGCGAACCCGACCAGTCTCCCCACCGCCCTCCGGACTGTGCGCAAAACCCAGCCTCTCCAGAGCACCTCCTCTCTCCCACAGGAACTGGTTCATCTGGTGTGTGTACTTCGAGCAACCTTTCAGCTTCGACCGAACGTTTTACTATCTCAGACCTAATGTCTGCACTCCCTATCATTGTTACCGACTCCTTGTCCAAGACCTATTATAAAGGTCTGCCATCTAAACCACCACTGATTGCGACCACAAAACCAGGCCCCTTTGACGATCCGAGTGGTCCAGAAGCCTACTCAGTCATGAAGGAGCTTAGATGTTTAGGCGATCATCAACTTGCCACAGTTTGGGATAACGGGCTTGCTATCCAGCTCCGCCAGTATCTTACCACACTGGGTGTAAACTGGACTTCACTGGAGGCACTGCGGATAGCCAATGTCGATGAGCTGTCCGGTCCCCCCATTGTCTGGATTGGGGTTGAGCCTGGGGCACTCAACTTTGAAGAGGGTAGCAGAGTGGCGGTTGGTTGCCATACATTAATCCATAGTCATGGTATCTGCGACTATTACGTCGAAATCAGGGAATCTCGTATTGTAAGACTTGCTGGGAACAGGCTTATTGATCCCGTCCCCCCGTCGAATCCCACCTTTACTGCTTGTGATCCATATACCGCAACCTTTGGTATACCGATCTCTCCTAAGGATAGACCTTGGTCTGAAGGAACTGGTGGATTCTATCTAAGCGCTGGCGGGAATGACACCAGTATCTATCTTGTTACTGCCAGGCACGTTGTCCTCCCATCTAGCAAGGACGATAACAAGGAATATTCCCGTCAGAACACTAGCAAAGCCCCGGAAGAGGTTGTCGTACTTGGCACTTGTGCGTTTGCCTCGAAACTTGAGGTCATTCAGGACGAGATTAATGGCCAAGAATGTGGGATTACAGATGCCAAGGAGAGGATGCACTGGTACTCGGGAAGGGACGACCCTGATTCAGTCAGGGAACATGCGCAGGCTGAGAAGGATTGGGTAGCAGCAGAGCACGGGCTTGCGAAGCTCAAAACCTTACATCAAGAAATTTCCAGGGACTGGAGTGATAAGGAAAGGCGGGTTATTGGCGAGCTTACCTGGGCACCTCCGATCATCCTTTCGACCGAACCCGGACAGTATACTCTCGATCTTGCGATTATCAAGATCGCTGGTGGCACACTCGATAATGCCAACTACTGCGGCAATACTATCAATCTCGGCAATAAGTACTCACGCCATGAGTTCATGAAAAAGGTTTATCTCCACCATACCAGCCCATCTTCCTTCAAGTTTCCCGCTAGCCGTCTTGTCAAACTGGAAGACCAGGTACCTGAAAGTGCCCTCTTCAAGCCACCCATGAAAGACGCCAATGGCTTCCCCTGTTTGGTTGTCTTCAAGAATGGCGCTGGCAGTGGTACTACCGTCGGCAGGGCAAACAATGTATCCTCATATACACGGAACTATTTTGCAGGCGAGTACCATGAGTCTCGGGAGTGGCCAATTGTTTCCACCAACAAGGAGTCCGAGGTGTTTTCCACCAAAGGGGATTCTGGGTCTTGTGTCGCCGATGCCTATAGGCGAGTTGGTGGCATCATCACTGGAGGTTCCGGCGCTACTGACTCTAGTGATGTAACTTATGTTACACCCATTTCTTTCATCATGAAGGTTCTTCATGCCACCGGGCGGTTCAATAATGCCTACCTCAACCCAACTCTTACTCCAAAAGAGACTGTGAGGTAGAAAAGATTCGCGAACAGGTCTTAGTTTATTTTTCTTATACTATATGTGATACTCGGTGCTATATGGTAAACTACCTAGATAAAGCGGAGAAGTGATGGCGGTTTCTGGTACAGCTCTTTAGGTTTTCATCAATCACTGGCGACATTTATGGAATATTTTCTTCACTCTTTATCAAAAATTATCTTTACGCTACCAGATGGTGAGTGGCGATTTGTCCACTTCTAGTTTCTGCATTTGCCTTTTCGGCGGTGTTTTTTTTCCTTCCCCCCTCTCATTTCCCCTCTTACTGTTCACCTCAGATAGGTGAGTATTGGTACTTACACCCGACTACTTTCCCGGCCCGAAACCATCCTTTGAATGCTTAATATTCATTAAGCCCAAAATTTGCAAAATTCCTTCCCTTCCTTCCCTTCTTGTCATCCCGTTTTACAACACTACTTTGGTTGCTGGTGGGGGCGGAGGGGGTCGTGCGAGTCGTCTCTGTGATTGGGTTCATTGGGTTTCCTTTCCCTTCTCTTCCCTTCATGTACTATAACCTTTTCTCACCAGCCAGAAATTTGGTAACTTTATGTGGTCTTCTCTATGACAGGCCTTCAATCTCGTTTGGATTGTGGCCGACAATTTTATTATTATTATCGCCTCTCTTGTAGTTTAGACAATCGCAATCTATATACCTCCCTGACTATCTCTCTTTGTATCATTAAGCTTTTGAATTCTTTCCCTTCCCAATGATAAACTTCGGTGCCATATTCACCTAATGTAGATGTTGGAGAATTCTGATTTTAGGCTGCTCACCACATGCATACTTTCGTTCCTGCATAAGGCGAAACACATTTACGCTATTGTTAATACAATGGTTGCTTCAACAGCGTTCCACCACTCTTAGCTTCTAACGATCGAATGTCACCACCTTGCATACCTAATGCGACATGATCAAACACCGATCGCTGGACGACGAAACACGAACGACAGTCAATAGCCAAACATCTACCATACCCGCGGTCATCAACACGATCCGAGGCATCTAGCATAACTGCCCCCTTGGCCAAACAGCTCTTACCTCAGATGTGTCTTCGCAAAGCGAAACCGAAGGACGACCAACAGATGGAGAAGAATCCGGCATGCGCAGGAAGTATGCCGGGGAGGAAGGTACTCTGCAGATAAGGATATAAGGCAGCCTGTTCTTCCCTTTGTTCGTTTTAGTCTGTTTATCTCTTACTCATCGCATCTTTCTCTCACGGTTCTACTATCTTCTCTTGTCTTGTCAAAGTCATTCGTTCTCGCATACGATCTCTTTAATCTTTATTGTTCTCTGATATCTTTTGTCTATTATCGTTGTTCGTATCAATACAAGTTTTGTGCCGTTTGGTAAATTTAGGATTGGATCCACTGCGCCTAACCACCGGAGTAATTATTCAAAAGTAGACACGGGATACTTGTCACTTAACACTCAAAACTTGTATGGTACTCGTAGTGGTTCATCTCCCACCCTCTCCCCTCTCCCCGTGATCTCCGCATCCTCTCAAACGTTCCTCCAAGCTTTCAATGCTACATGCTCAGCTCAAGGTCTCAACACAAAGCTCTACGCTCTGCCACCGCCAAACCCTGATATCATGCAGTTCCAGCATTTATTTAACTTACCAGGGCCAGGAATCGAGCATAAACTCCGTTCAACACTACTGCAATCAACCCTCGATACGGACTCATGGTATACTAGTATCATACCAGCATTTTCTTTTTAAAAGGCGATTGTGGAGTGACAAACTAAAAGGGTGAAGGCAAAATACGCGAAGACAATAACTAAATTTGACTTATACTTAAGCGTAGGTAAAATCAGAAACTTTATTCGCCCGTCATTCCGTAAACTAACTAACCAAAGCAGAACAATCTATTGTAGAGGATAAGGAACCCATCTTAACAATCCCATCGTCCCCCACACCCACCCGTTTCACTCGATGCACAACTCCGTTCACCTGCATACCTTCTTTGGTGCCGGTGATAAAGGCAAGGCAAGCCCACAAGTCATCTGTCAACCCTTTCATCACCTTTCAACCTCAGAACCAATGACCACAAAAGTTATTCTGTAATCTTCCACGCTTCCTTTCCTTCATATCCGTTGGTATTTCTTTGCCCGCCTACATCTGCTATCCACTTCGGTCCACTTTCTCGATTTTGCGTGTTCTCCTGTGCCAAATTCAAGGTGGAAAAATACACAATGCGGGTACGTACTCCACCAAGCCTTATTGTGGAAAGCTAATGCAACTAGAGCTGGAATTTCTTAACTTCGTATACTCCACAAACCACACATGGACCCCTCTACGCTCAGTGCTCTCAAAGGGGCAGTCCGTCCGTCCTGAAGGCGGACGGCGGTGGACGGCGTTAAGCGGTCCCGTCCGGTCTTTTTCAAACCTTGCCCTGCACCCCGGTGTGAAGGACTATAAGCCCCACCGTTCCCCGCCGCCCACCGTGAAACATGTTTCATCCCAAGGAACACGCCGGAATTAGTAAGAAATCTCGCCTCGGGACAAGATTGCTTATGTCATCCCAGCTTTCCTCAGTGCCTGGAGGCGGGAATATTCTTATTATTCTTATAGCAGGAATCGGAGTGCTAGTATATGATAGAAAAAAAGAAGCAGGGGGAAGATACAACGAGCACAACGCCACCAGGTTTTCCCATCAGAAGTTGTATACTCTGAACAATTTTGAGAACAGACGCAACTCTTTCTCATCTTCAAGGTTCCGAGCGGTCTGAGAATGGACTAGTCTGGACTGCACAGTCTAGTCATAGTCAAGTCTGGTCCGAGGTTATGAATCAGACTGACTGCACGGTCAATGGCAAGGGAACTGACTAGACTAGACGGGGTCAGACTACCCAAGTTGAGTGATAATCCATGCTGTAATTTCAGTTAGTGGAAAGAGACTAGTACTTCGCTGTAACAATCCTATACTTCGCTCGTTATAGTACAACAGGTAACGACCCTTCTGACCCAAATGTTTACAATCTCTTCAGATAGTACGGAGCTCTCTTGTTGTTTCTAGACCATACTCTCTCATCGGATAGTACAGGACTACCTTGTCCTGAAATAAGACGATCATAATAGTCTCAGATTATCAGCAGGCCTGTTGAGGCTATCGTAACGATCATAGGCTGCAGGAGCCTATGGGTAGAGTATTCGTAGTATTCAATAGTATAGAAGATAAAGAGAATGGTATTGCAACTTCTTAGTAGAAAAAGTACTTTGATGGATGCATGAAGATCCTGTCTCTTGGTCTGTTTGTTTTGTTTTGTTTTTGAATTTTTTTATATAATGTATTCATTGTTAAGGTACAAGAACTGGCATGGAGCGCTAGCTATCGCGTAAAGAAAACCTTAATGAAAAACAACTGCCTGCTTCACCTCTTGATGAGAAAGATCAAAGACACCAAATCCATCGGAAAGATCTCCCTCGCCTAGCACATAATATAATATATGGCAGACAGGTAAGGAAACAATTGATAGAGAGGTACAGGAGAGAGACCCAAACACTTTCGGATAGAGTGCGTTACGGGACGGACAGGGCCCCGAAAAAGGCAGGCCCCCAACCCTTTTCCCCACCCCATCACGCTCAACGGCCTGGCACGGGGTTGCCTTTACCGGATTCCGCGCCCCTGCCCCCGCCCAGGCGCCCGCCCCACTCATGCCCCAGATGGGTCCCCATTAAAAATGGTGGTACCACATGGGGCACCATCCGGGGAATGAGTGGGGATGGGCCCCGGACAGGGGCAGGGCGAGAATTACCTTAAAATACCTTGCCCGGCTCCATTTAAGGGCGGGGCCTGCCGAGTGAAAGCCCCCCCCCCCCCCCCCCGCCGTAATGAACACTACTTCTGCAGGCTTCTCTAAAACAAGAGAACTGATTAGTTGACATCAGCAAAAACGGACCCTGCGTCTGATCCGTCGGCGTTGCGTCCTGACGCAAGCGACGCATCTCCTGCGTCCCATGCGTCCTGTGCGTCCTGACTTGCGTTGCAACGCCCCG
>Ga0307510_10003000_pt1 | contig 19429 bp, 28 predicted proteins | sample 12_EM_MG_FD_207224 | JGI IMG/M metagenome (GOLD analysis project Ga0307510, IMG submission 207224) | Populus trichocarpa ectomycorrhiza microbial communities from riparian zone in the Pacific Northwest, United States - 12_EM | ecosystem: Host-associated > Plants > Roots > Unclassified | place...
ATGGCGTCCGCCTCGACCCCCGCGACGGCGCGGCCATCACCGGCGAGGCCTCGTTGAAGATCACCGCCCTCAACGATGCGGAAGTGGTGCTGGTCGACGCCGCCTGACCCTCGCAAATCCTCCCCCCGCCGCGCCGACGACGGGGGAGAGGCGCCTATCCCCCGCGCGGCGGCGTCACGCGCCAGTAGCGGCGCATCAGGATGAAGGTCAGCGAGGTCGACCAGCCGATCAGGATCAGCCCGACCAGCGGCTCCAGGCTCGCCATCACCCGCAGGCCGCCAACGGGATAGAGGTCGCCGACGCTCTGGGTCGTGTAGGTCTCCAGCGCGAAGTAATAGTACTGGAAGGCGTCGGTCGGGACGTGGCCGACGAAGCGGCCGAAATCGAAAACCTCGGCCCCCAACCAGAAGCCGACGGCGAACACGCCGGCCTCGATCATATGGGCCATGACCACGCCCATGATCACCACCAGCATCTTCAACCGCGGGCTAAGCGGCGCCTGCTGGGCGACGGCGGAGATCAGCCGCAGGCCCTCGTAGTGGATCAGGACGATCAGGAAGCTCGTCACGACCGCGAAGCTCAGGCCTTCCGCGCCAGCCATTCGTCAGGACTCCCGGCTCGCGCTCACGCCTTGTGGATCGGATCGACCCAGGCCACGCCCTCCGGCTTCTCGACGGGCTCGATGTCCAGGTTGACCACCACCGCGTCGGAGTCGCTGCGCACCAGGACGCAGGAGAGCGTCTCATCGGTGGAGGCGTTGATCTCCTGGTGCGGTGTGAAGGGCGGCACATAGATGAAATCGCCGGGGCCCGCCTCGGCGGTGAACTCCAGCTTCTCGCCCCAGCGCATCCGCGCGCGGCCGCTGACCACATAGATCACGCTCTCCAGCGGCCCATGGTGGTGGGCGCCGGTCTTGGCGTTGGCGTGGATGTGGACGGCGCCGGCCCAGAGCTTCTGGGCGCCCATCCGCGCCCGGTCGATGGCCACGGCGCGGTCCATGCCGGGCGTCGTCGCGGTCACCTCGCCCAGCTGGTCGCCCGGCACAACGCGCACGCCGCTGTGCTTCCAGCCATCGGGAGGGGTTTGAGGGGTGTCGCTCATGGCGTCAGGGTGAAGGTCTCAAGCCTTCGCGCGCAACCCCAAACCGCCGAGCCCGAGGCGTTGGCCCGGCTGGCCGCCTTCGCGCTGAGCGACGCCGCGCCGCACATGACCGGCGCCCATTTGAAGATCGACTCGGGCCGCACGATCGCCTGATCCGTCGATCAGGCCTCGCGCTTGCGCGCGGATTGATGGGCGAGGAAGCGCCAGACGCCATCCTCGCGGCGCCAGTTCGCGACGTAGATGGAGTTCATGGTCTTCTCAACGCCGCCGATTTGCCCGACCAGCGTGAGGCTGCCGCAGACCATCAATCCCTCTGTCCCTAGCCCTGCCACCTGTTCGATGCGGCACTCGGCGCGACGATAGGCATAGTGGCCCGTGGAGACGGCCGCGAGGTAGGCCGCCCGATCGTCGGCATATCCCGACGAATGGCCATAACGAAGATCCTCGGACAGCAACGCGCCCAGAGCCGCAATGTCGCCGCTGACCATGGCGTCGCACCGACGCCGCTCGAGCGTGCCGGCAAGCTCGGCGAGAGCTTCGTCGGTCATGACGCAGTCCTTCATCGCGGCAATTCGATGCTGCCAATGCAGTGAGAATGGAGAATACGAGAATATAGGGACAGGAGCACCAGTCCCCGGATCTGGGTCCGGGCTTTCGCCGGGCTGAGCGGACCTAAATCTCGCCGCTCAATGCAGCGAGGTTGGCGGGACGACCGCCTCGTCCCACTCGCCGCCGTCGTCTAAGATCAGCACGTGGCGCATCTCCTGGTCGGCCACGGCGAAGTCGCCGGCCGCCTTCAATGCCTCCGCCTGGGTGTCGAATTGCCCGAGCAGGCCCTCGGCCTCGTCCACCAAGACCCACCTGCCGTCGACGGCCACTACGCTCAGATCGAACATCGCGTTCTCCAGCCCCAATCCAGCCTTAATTCAGCGAACGCGATCTGTCTGTGCGCTAGCTGACGCAGCCCCTGCGGCCCAAAAGCGCACGGTTCGCCTAACAAACACGTTAAGAAGCTTGGCTTTAGCGGGTCAGAACGCCGCGCCGGACATCATCATGCGCACGATGAGCTGATGGAACGGCGCCACCGGCAGCATGTAGATTCGGCCGATCAGGTTGTGGGTCTTCACCCAGGCGCAGCAGAGGTAGGTCGGATTGTCCCCCATCCGCTTCAGGAACGAGATCCTGACGTCCAGGTGGCTGTCGTCGATGCCCAGCACCAGTTCGCGCGCGTCCACCGCCCGCACGGTGAAGATGCTGAACCGGTCGCCCACCTTCGGCGCGGGGCGGGCTCCCGAGCTCAAGGGGCCGCGGCGGGCCACCGGCGTCACCCCGAACGGCGCCGCCATCGCATCGCGCAGCCGCAGCATCGCATCGACCCAGCCGGGCGCCATGGCGAGCGCCCGGGCGCCGATCTCGGCCGGCGTCAGGCCGGCGTCGTGCAGCGGCGCCTCGAAGGCGTCGTGATACCAAGCCTCCGGCAACCGGGCGAAGAGCTGGCTTTCGGGTGGGAATTCTACCTTCCTCACCCGGGTCACGGCGTTAGCCTTCGTCACGCCAGAAGGGGGCGACGAGGCCGTTCAGCTTGATGGTCAGGGGATTGCCCTTGCGGTCCATGGCCTTGCCCGCGGTGACCCGGATCCAGCCCTCGGAGACGCAATATTCGTCGACGTTGGTCTTCTCTTCGCCATTGAACATGATGCCTACGCCGCGCATCAGCACGTCGTTGTCGTAGTGCGGGCTGTTGGGATTGGTGGACAGTCGGTCCGGCAGGGCGTCGCTCATGGCCCCGCCCTCGCACAGCCGGCCCGTCCGTTCAAGCACACGCGTTCAAGGCCACGCGGCAAATCCCGGCTAACCGCCGCTGCGCTGCGCCCGTCCGGCGGCGGCGTCGGTGGCCGCCAGGTCGAGGGCGAAATAGATCAGGCCGGTCTGGTCGGTGACCGTGAGCCGCAGTGAGCCGGTCTCCAGGACCTGCTCCGGCTCTTCCTTGAGGATGTCGCCCATCACCCGCACCGCCTCGACGCGCGCCGCCGCCAGGCTGGGTAGTTCGGTCCCCTCGTAGTCAGCTCGCGGGCGGCCATCCTCGGAGTGGAAGAAGTATCTGGCCATGTCCCGATAACGGCCACTGGCGGCGTCATGTTCCTGACAAAGTTGCATAACCGCAGGCGGACGATTTGCGAAAGCCTGACCGCTGCTGCAAGAACGGCGGCGTGATAGTTTCGAGATGCATTCCATGAGCCTGTCCCCTGGCGTCCCCGCGCCCTGGTTCCACGCCGGATCGCCGCAGAATCCGCGCTTCGCCTTCGCCAGTCTGGGCGGCCAGTACATTCTCCTGGCCTTCCTGCCGCCGCCCGGCCCCGCGCGCGCCGCAGCGTTGCAGGCGGCGGCCGACCGGAGCGCGAGCTTCAGGGACGACACCATGCTGTTCTTCGGGGTCCTGCCGGACGCCGAGTCCTGCGCCGGCGCGGTCAACAACCCGCCTTTCCGCTGGTTCTTCGATCCAGACGGCGAAATCGCCGCGCTCTACGACGCCAGGGACGCTGACGGGGCCTACGCGCCGCAATGGGTGATGATCGACCCGACGCTGCGGGTGCTGGGCACGGCGCCGATCGAGGCCGGGCCCTCGGTGATCGACCGTATCGCCGCCCTGGGCTCGCCGGAGGATTTCGCGGGCGTGCCGGTCAACGCGCCGGTGCTGATCGTGCCGCGCGTGCTCGAGCCCAACCTGTGCCGCAGCCTGATCGACCTCTACAACAAGACCGGCGGCGAGCCGTCCGGCGTCATGGTCCAGCGCGGCGGCAAGACGATCGGCGTGCTCGACGATTTCAAGCGGCGACGCGACGCTGACATCGACGATCCGGACCTGCGCCAGCAGGTGCGCGCGCGGATCGTCCGGCGCCTCGTGCCGGAGATAAAAAAGGTCTTCCAGTTCACCGTCACCCGGATCGAGCGCTACATCGTGGCCTGCTACGACGCCTCCGACGGCGGCTATTTCCGGGCCCACCGCGACAACACCACCACCGCCACCGCCCACCGCCGCTTCGCCGTCTCCATCAATCTGAACGCTGAGGAGTTCGAGGGCGGCGACCTGCGCTTCCCCGAGTTCGGCCGCAGGACCTACCGCCCTCCCACGGGTGGCGCGGTGGTGTTCTCCTGCTCGCTGCTGCACGAGGCGACGCCGGTGACCAAGGGCACGCGCTACGCCACCCTGCCGTTCCTGTTCGACGAAGAAGGCGCCAAGATCCGCGAAGCCAATCTTCATACCCTGGCGCCCGACGTCGCGGCGCCCGCCTCCTAGCTGGAGCGCTTTCCGCCGAAGTGGCCGCCGGTTCGGCGTCAGAAAGCGCGACAAAACAAAGATCTGGAGCGCCGTTCCGATTCAATCGAAGCGAATAGCGCTCTAGCGGCAGCCGTCGACGATGCGTTCCAGCTCCGCCAGGCGCAGGGCGCGCAGCACGCGGCCCGCCGCCATCAGCTGATAGCGGTCGGCGGCGCCGCCGGCGTCGCGCAGCGCAGCGTCGGTGTCGGGATAGGCGGGCGGGCGGGGGAAGGTCTTCGGCACGCAGGCGCGCTTCACCGGGGCTGGCGGCGGCGGCGGCGGCGGCCGCACCAGCGGGGGCTTCGGCTGTGCGACCACCACAGGCGCCGGCTGCGGCGCCGGCGACGGCGGGAAGATCTTCTTCGGCGTCAGCGTCGTGCAGCCCGCCAGCAGCAGGCCCGCCGCCAGCGCCGCGAGGAGTTGGCGTTCGGTCATTTCTTCAGGGTCTCGAGCACGGCCTGGTCGGCGCTTTCCATGCGCGCGCAGACGTCAAAGCCCGCCGGGGCGTTCTGGGCCAGCTGCTGGGCGCGGGCCTCGTCGCTCAGCGCCGCAGCGGTCACCCGCCCCCGGCCGCCGGGCGCGCCGGCGATCTCGCAGGCGGCGAGCTTGGCGCTCCACACCGCGCCGGCCTGGCGGTTCTCGGCCACCAGGGCGGCGATCTTGGCGCGCAGCACCGCCTCCGTCCGCGCCGCCGTCAGCGAGGTGAAGGTCAGCGCCAGGCCCAGCAAGATCACGGCGACCATGGCGATGAGGCCAGCCCATGGGCTGGTCAGCGTGCGCATAAATGGGTTGCTCATGACGGCGGCCTTCCCGCGGATCGGCGACGAAAACAGCTAGACCACATCATCAGACCGTCAACGAACCGCAAACTCCGCCAAAATCGAGGCGACCGCGTGTCATGATCGTCGATTGGGCGACATACCGTCGTCGCCTTCCTTGCCTAGACATCCGTCCGCGCCCGTGAGGAGGAGAACGTCATGGCGGTCTACCGCATCTACCTCGTGCACGATGACGGACGGCTTGAACCCGATGAAAGCTTCTACTGCAAGACCGACCTGGAGGCCGTGACGCACTTGCGCCCGGCCGATCGCCCGGATCAGCACGCCGAACTCTGGCAAGGCGGCCGGTTCATCGCGGTGGCCCTGCGGCGGCGGGCGGACGACGCGCGGCCTCAGCCCGGAGCCTGAGCGTCCTTCTTGGTCCTTGCCGCTATCGCCCCGGGCGCTCCCGGCGCGAGGCGCTCAGCCCGCGGCGCGCACCGCCGCCTCGGCCGCCTGGAACCCGATCTTGGTGTGATGGCCATCGCAGTACGGCTTGGTCACCGACGCCCCGCAGCGGCACAGGACGACCCGCGTCTCGCCGGCCACGTCGATCTCGGCCCCGGTGGAATCCACGAGGGTCAGCTCGGCCATGTCGCCGGACGCCACGATCGGCCCGTTGGGAACGATGATTATCTTGATGGCCATGTTCTGCTCCTGCGCGGGGTTCGCCCGACTGATTGATGCATCTTAGCGGCGGCGTTGCCCAGCCCCCGCTACTTCGGCTTGCGGAACTTGTAGATGAATTGGTCGGTCTTGCCACGGATCGAGGGGTCGAAGACGCTCACGGTGTGGGTGTCGGCCGCGTCCTTCAGCATCGGGCTCTCACCCTCGAACTTGAAGCCCGCCGCCTGCACCTCGGTCTTCACGATCGCCGGGTCGATGCGGTGCAGCTTGTCGGCGGTGTCCAGCGGCGCGCCGGGAAGCGCGGCATGGTCGACCACCAGATAGACGCCGCCCGGCTTCAGCGCCTTGAACACCTCGGCGTTGACCGTCGCCGCCGTGGTCGCCGCGAACGGCTTCAGGTGCATGTCGTGGTAGTTCTGGACGGTCAGCACCAGGTCCAACCCGTCCGGCAGTCCGGCGGAGGCCAATGGCCCCGTCACCGCCACGGCGTTGGGATAGTCGCCCACGGCCGCCTGCTGCTCGTCGCCATAGGCCTTGCGGTAGGCGATGAACTCGCTGGACTGGTAGCCGTAGACCTTGCCCTTCGGCCCGACGGCCGGCGCCAGGATGCGGGTGAAATAGCCGCCGCCCATCATGAAGTCGGCCACCTTGTCGCCGGGCTTCACGCCGGCGAAGGCCAGCATCTCGCCGGGGTGGCGCGCCGCGTCGCGCTTCACGTCGGCCTCGGGCCGGGCCTTGTCGGCCAGCGCCGCGGCGATGTTGGCCGGAATCGAGGCGGCGAGCGCCACGCCCGCCACGCCCATGGTCAGGGCCACGAGGATCGATGCCGTCAGTCTGCGCGCCACGGGTGGCCTCCCTCGATTGCTGCTTGCGGTAGAGCCTAGCATCGTCTCTCACGCCCCCGAGGTTTTTCCTGCGGCCGGGCCGTAGGGCCTGTCCTGGTCGAGACCCGCCAGCGTCCGCGTGACACCCAGCACGATCAGCAGCTGGCCGGCGAAGTAAAGGCCCCAAATCGCATAGTCGACCCAGGTCTTGCCGAGCAGCGGGCCCATCCGCGCGAAGATGAAGAGGTCTGAGGCCAGGAACATCAGCGCCCCGAGCCCCGTCAGCCGCCGCGGGAAGCGGCTCACCCACGCCGTCGCCGCCATCAGCGACAGGCCCAGCGCATAGACGCCGACCCCCGCCTTGTCGTGGTGCGGGACCAGCGACACGGCGATGGCCACGCCGCCGGGCGCGAGCAGGATCGCCAGCAGCCGCTGGCTGAAGGTCGTCCCGGGCCGGCGATTGCGCAGGTAGAGCCAGATCGCGATCAGGTGACCGACCAGGAAGGCCAGCCCCCCGCCCGCTGGCCCCGCGGGTCCCAGCAGTACGTCGCCCGCCGCGCCGGCCGCCATCACCGCAGCGATCAGCCAGCCGTCCGCATTGCGCGCCTTCAGCGCCGCATAGACCGCCAGCAGCCCGACGCCGCAGCCCTTCCAGGCCAGGCTCGCGGCCTGCGGCAGGCCCAGGTCCCAGGCGGCGAAATAGCTGATCCCGCCGACCACGGCCGCCGCCAGGACGAGCATGGCCGCCGCATCCCGCCGATCCATCGCCCGTCCCCCAAACATCCCGCCAGCCCTGCCTATGCCGGGTTTTGCGCCCGCACAGAAGGACCCCGGCCGCGCCGCGCCGGGGTCAACCCCTCGAAACCGGGAGGGTACAAGCCGGCGCACCTCGACGCTAAGCTAAGCCTCGCGAATCCATCGCAAATTCTCCGGCGCCCGGCTCCACGGTCAAGCGTCGCAGCGGAAGCCCCGGCCGCCCACCACCGGCCGGGGTTTTTTGCGTCTGCGCGGCGGGGAAAGGCTGGCGGGGAAAGGCTGGCGGACGTCCGCGGGGAAGGAATCCGGACGCCCGCCAGGCGGCCCATGAGCATCGGGCCAACCATGTCTCTGCGCCGTGCCGTGTGACCCGGCGATGAACCATGGCGTAGCTGGGAACGCACAGCCCCGCTCAGTGTTTCCATTAACATGAGCTACGTCGCCACCCACGACGTCGACGAGATCCGCCCGCCGACCCCGCGCCTGAGCCGCGCCGCGGTGATCGGGCTGCTGCTCGTCGCCGGGGGCAGCTTCGCCTCGGGGTTCCTGCACCAGGTGGTCGGGCCCCTGGTCCTGGAGCCCCCCGTCGACATCGCGCCGGACGCCGTGCAGGCCGCCCGGCTCGTGCCGATCGAACCGGTCATCGCGCCGGCCATGCAGGTGGCCGAGGCCGCGCCCGCTCCGAAGCCGGCCGCCAAGGTCGACGTCCCCGCCCCCGTCTCGCCGGCGGTGGCTCCGGCCCCGGAGCCCGTGACGGCGCTGGCCGTCACCGACGCCACGACCGCCGCGTCCGCCGCCGCGCCGACCGAGCCCGCGGCCGAGTCCGCCCCACCCGCCGACACGCCGCCGACCTGACTGGAGTCACGGGCTCGTGATGCAATAGAATTTAACTCTTGTTATACAACCTTAAGTGCGTCACGACTCCAGCCGCAATCATGAGGACTCCATGGTGGCCGTTGCGCAACTGAAGCGGATCGTCGACACCCACCCCTTCGATCCGGGCACGCCATAGGCTGTGGCCGCTGCTCAAGGCCATTGAGCCTTCGCCCGCGGTCGCCCACACGGCCGCGGGCGATCCTCTCCCCGCCGCGGGAACCTCCGCCGTCGCTCCGGGATGCCGCTACGGCCAGGTCGCACGCCGGCAAGCGCACCGCGCCCTGACCTATGGGACGCGAGGCCCGAACCCGATTAGGCTGTGGGGTCTTGAACAGTTTCGACCTCCTGCGGCTGCTGGCCGCCGTCGCGGTGATCTATGACCACGGGGCCACGCTCGGCGGCCACGCGGTGAAGAAGCTCGCCTGGACCTCGCCGGCCGAGCTGGGCGTCGGGGCCTTCTTCGTGATCAGCGGCTATCTGGTGACCCAGAGCTGGCGGCGTGCGCCCGCTCTCAAGACCTTCCTCGCCAAGCGTCTGTTGCGGATCGAGCCGGCCCTGGTGGTCTCGCTGCTGGTCACCTCTCTGGTGCTGGGCGCCTTCGCCACCACCCTGCCGCTCGCCGACTACGTCGCCCGGCCGCAGGTCTGGCTCTATGTCGTGCGCAATGCCCTGCTCTATCCCGTCACCTACGAGCTGCCGGGCGTCTTCGCCCACAATCCCCTGCCGGACCAGGTGAACGGGGCGCTCTGGACGCTTCGGCTGGAGTTCTCCTTCTACCTGGGCGTGGCCGCCCTCGGCCTGGCGGGCCAGCTCACCCGGCGCACGCTCACCGCACTCGGGGTCGCGGCCGCCGCGGTGTTCTTGGTCCTGCACGTGGTCCGGCCCGAGCTCACCGCCAACGACCTCCTGCGGCGCGCCGACATCGCCGCCATGTTCGGTTTCCTGTTCCTGGCCGGCGCCTTCCTGGCGGTGCGAGACAAGCCGATCCCCGTCTGGGCGGCGCTGATCTCCGCGCCCCTGATCCTGACGCCGATGTGGATCCTGGGCCTGCCCGCGGTCGTCATCTGGCTGGGAAGCCGGCCCAGTGTCGGCCTGCCGGCCGACATCTCCTACGGCCTCTATATCTACGCCTTCCCGCTCCAGCAGATCCTGGCCTCGGCCGGCCATCTCGGGTTCTGGGCCTCGCTGGCGGTCACCGCGCCCTTCGCCATCGCCTCGGCCCTGCTGGTCGAACGCCCGGCCCTGAAGCTCAAGCCGCGGGCGGCTCAGCGGACGGCCACGACCTCGACCTCGGCGCCGTTGACCAGCGCCACCTCGCCCACCGCCTTGCCCAGCAGTGAGCGCGCCAGGGGCGAGACGTAGGAGACGCTGCCCTTGGCCGGATCGGCCTCGTCCTCGCCCACGATGCGAAACACCTGGCGGCGGCCGTCCTCGCGCTCGAACTCCACCGTGCGGCCGAACTGGACGGTGTCGGCCTGAGCCTCGGGTTCGGTGAGCTGGGCGTTGCCGCGCCGCTGAGACCAATAGCGCAGGTCCCGCGTGGCGCGCGCCATGGCGGTGCGGTCGGTGCTGACCCCGCCCTCGGCCTGCGCCGCGGAATAGGCCGCCCGCGCCGCGGCCAGCTCCGCCTCGATCGCCGCCAGCCCCGAGGCGGTCACCAGGTTCGGATGCGCCGAGACCGGCCGGTCGGGCAGGTCGGCGGCCTGGGATTCGTAGTCTTCCTCTCGGGTGAACGCGACCGCCATGGCTGGAAGGTAGGCCCTACGCTCCGCCGGTGAAAGGCCGGCGTCGCCGCCCTAGGGCCCGATCTTGGCCCGCACCCGCGCCTCGACGGCGGCGAGCCCCGCCAGCACGTCCGCCTCCCGCTCCAGGGTCGCGCTCAGCGCCTTCAGCTCGCCGGTGTCGATGCGGCGCACCTTGCTGGGAAGGGTCCATTCGAAGCCGATCCGGCGGCCCAGCCGGCAGGCCCGCTCCGCCACCGCCGCGCTCGTCCCGGCCGGAGCCCGGGCGCTCAGGCTGCGGACGACGTCGTTCCAGTAGGGCCGGCCCGCGCGGCAGCCGAAGGCCGGCAGGTCCTTGCACTCCCCGGTCCAGAACCGTCGGTACCACTTGGGCTGCAGGCTATCGACGAACGCGGGCGCAGGTCCTGCCGTACACGGAGCCGCGACATAGCCCTGGGCCGCCGCCGGGCTGCCGGCCACCAGGCACAGCGCCATCAGAAATGGTGCGTACAGAACGCCAGCAACAGGATGATGGGCAGCGGGACGCCGATCGCCCAGAGAAGGATGGACCGCATGGAGGGCTCGCAAGCTGGCGTTCAAGTTCGGCGGCCTCCCTCGCGAGGCGCCGGCCCCGCCTCGACCTTCCGGCCGAACCTTGGAGCCCGCCCCTAACGCGGGTCAACGAATTCCCGTTCCGCAGGCGATCGGGGCTTAGCCAGATCCGCCGAAGAGACCCAGCGCCTCGTCGCCCACTCTTACGACCTCGTCCGCGCCGGCCTCAAATGATCTCATCTAGGGGCGGCCAATCGTGGCGATCGTCATCGTCGAGGGCGGCGGAGCCATGGATCGCTGCCTCCGGATCGCCAGCCAGGCGCAAGGGACGGACGCTGAACAGGCGTGGATTCTCAAGCATGGCCGGGCGCGCATGACGAACGACCGCCGTCCATGAGCCGTCCCGGCGCGACCCGATCGTGCGTTCCGGGGCCCCGATTTGTCGCTATGATTGCCGGATGCATGACGAGTCGCCCTCGCCTCCGATCCAGCTTCCAGGTGCGGCGCCCGAACTTGTCGGCGAGTTCGTGGTCCTGCGCGCGCTGACCGTCGACGACGCGGCGATCACCCATGAGTGGCGCCTCGGCGGCCGCGCCAAACGCCTGAACGGCGCAGCAGCCTCGCTGGAGGACCAGAGGCGCTGGATATCCAATCGCCCGGGCAGCGAGTTCAACTACGTCATCCAGCTCATCGATGGCCCACCCGTCGGCACGCTGTCGCTGGTCGACATCGACATGACCAACCGCAGGGCTGAGTCGGCGCGTTTTCTGATCGGCGACGAAGCGGCGGCCAAGGGCGCTCCTGCGGCGGTCGAGGCGATGAAGCTGCTCTACGAGCTGGCGTTCGATCGCCTCGGCCTCGAACGCGTCTACGGTCTGATCGCGCAACAAAATCACTTGATGATCAAGTGGCAGAAGTACCTGGGCATGAAGGAGGAAGGCCGTCTGCGCCGGCACTTCCTGATGGATGGAGAGTTCGTCGATGCGATCAGCCTGGGCCTGCTGGCGGAGGAATACCGGGCCCAGACCCTGCCGCGGATGAAGGCCCTGCTGGCCATGGGCCGCCAGCGCACCGCCGAGGACTGAGCATGAACCGCCGCGACGAAATCCTGGCCATCGTGCTGAGCGCCTTGGAAAGCCTGAACGAGGAGTTGGATGAGGCCGCCCGCGTGGAGATCGGCCCGACCACGCCGCTGTTCGGCGCCGACGCGACCCTTGATTCGCTTTCGCTCGTCTCGGTGATCGTCGACGTGGAGACGGCGCTGACGATGAAGTGGGACGCGCCCATCAGCCTGACCGATGACCGCGCCATGAGCCGGGAGGTGTCGCCGTTTGACGACGTCGGCACACTGACCGACTACATCCTCGAACTTTTGCAGGAAACCTCGCCCGCCTGAGGCCTGCGTTGGCGCGGCGTTAACCATGTTGGCGCCCTTATCGATTACCCCTGAAGTTTCTCAAGACTCTCGATCGGCCGCACGCGCGCATGGACCTCTATTTGGGAAAGACCGCCCTGGTCACCGGCGCCACTCGCGGGGTCGGCCGGATCATTGCCGAGCACTTCCTAGACGAGGGCGCGGCCGTGGTCGGGTTCGCCCGCGGCGAGCCCACCTTGACGGCGGCGGCCTATCACCACGTGCAGGTCGACCTGGCCGATCCGATGGCGATCCAGAAGGCATTCCTGGGCCTCCACAAGCAGGTGGCGAGCCTTGACATCGTGGTCAACAACGCCGCGGTCCTCACCTCGCAATACGCCATGATCATGCCGCCCGCCGCGGCCCAGGCGATGGTCAACGTCAACCTGCTGGCGCCCTTCATCGTCTCCCGCGAGGCCGCGAAGTTCATGCGCAAGAGCAAGTGGGGCCGGATCATCAACATCGGCTCCATGGCGGTCAGCCTGGAACCCATGGGCGACTCCGTCTACGCGGCCACGAAAGCGGGACTCTCGACCCTGGCCAACGTCATGGCCAAGGAGTTCGGGCCGATGAATGTCACCTGCAATACGCTGGGCATCACCGCCATCGAGAGCGACATGCTGGCCCAACTGCCCCGCGACAAGATCGAAGCGATCATCGCGAGCCTGCCCGCGCCGCGGTTCGCGACGCCGGCCGACATCCTCAACGTCGTGGATTTCTTCGCCGCCGAGGCGAGCAGCTACGTGACAGCCCAGACCGTCTACCTGGGCGGCGTGAACTGATGACGCCCAAGGCCCTTCCCGTCTTTCCCGAGCCGCCCGACGGCGCACAGGATCTCGGGGACGGCGTGTGGAAGGTCACGGGCGGCGCCTTCCCGTCGAACGCCTACATCTGCGCCACGTCCGTCCCCGGCGAGGCCTTCATCGTCGATCCCGGCCTCGATCCGCAGCGCATCGACCGAGCGGCCCAGGAGCTGGGGCTGACACCGCGCCAGGTGTTCTGCACCCATGGCCACTTCGACCATTTGGGCGGAGCGAGCCACTTCCAGCAGGCCTACGGCGCTGAGGTCTTCCTGCACCCGGCCGATCTGAAGGTCATGAAGAGCAGCAACTTCCTGCTGATGGTGCTGAAGCTCGACCAGCGTATCGTCCTGCCGCAGGTCACGGCCGTCGATCCCGCGCTGTCCAGCGTCGGCGGTCAGCCGCTGCAGTACCTGCCGGTCCCTGGCCATACCCCCGGCAGCTGCTTCATCCGCTTCGGCCGGGGCCTGTTCACCGGAGACAGCCTCTACGCCAAGGGGGTCGGTCTCTCCGACCTCCCCGGCGAGGACCATGACCTCCTGCGCCGGAGCCTGCTGGCGCTCTGGGACCAGATCCCCCGCGACACGACGATCCATCCGGGGCACGGCCCCTCAGCCAGCTTCGCGGCGATCCGCAGCGGCAACCGGGCGCTGCTCGATTTCCTGGGCAAGGCCGCGCCATGACCCTGCGCGAAGGCTCCGGAGTCTGCATCCTCGGCGTCGGCCACCACCTGGCCGGCGTGGTTGAGGAGAACGACGAGCTCTGCCGCAACCTCGACGTCACGCCCGAGTGGATCCTGGAGAAGACCGGGATCAAGCGCCGCTACCTTGCCGCGCCGGACGACACGGCGTCCGACTTCGCGGTGAAAGCCGCCCTGCGGGCCATCGCGGGCGCGGGCGTCGCCGCCGGCGAGATCGACATGATCGTCGCCTGCACCTTCTCGGCCGACTACACGTTCCCGCCACTGTCGGCGAAGATCCACAAGGAGATCGGCGCCAAGGGCGGCCAGATCTTCGACCTGCAGGCCAATTGCGCCGGCTTCGTCTCAGGCCTCACCGCCGCCAGCGACCGGATGGCCGCCGACCCCTCGGTGCGCAACGCCCTGGTGGTCGGGGTAGAGCTCAACAGCCGCTACATCGACCGCACCAACCTCGACAGCGTGATCTATCATTCCGACGGCGCCGGCGCTGCGGTGTTGGGCCGGCGCGACGGCGGCGAGGGCATCATAAGCTCGGCTTTCCACACCGACAGCTCCAACTACGAGGCCGTGCGCGTGCGCGGCGGCGGCTCGAGCTTCCCCGTCATGGGACGCGCCGCGCCCGCGGACACCGACGTCATGGAGTTGAACGGGCTGGCCACTTGGAAACAGGCGATCACGCACCTGCCGGCCGTGGTCAGGACCGCGCTGCGCAAGGCCAACGCGGAACTGGACGACGTCGACTTCTTCGTCTTCCACCAGGCCAACTATAACCTGATCGAATACATCGTGCGGAAGATGGGCGCGGACCTGTCGCGCACCTACACAAACGTTCAAGAGATTGGAAACACCGGCGCCGCGTCGGTGGCCATCGCGCTCAGCGAGGCGGTGGACCGCGGGCTGATCAAGCCCAGCCAGACGGTCGTGCTGGCGGCGGTGGGTGCTGGTTTCAACTTCGGGGCAAGCGTCTGGCGCTGGGCCCCGGTCAACGCCCGACACGGGACCTAGGCGATGTTCGCAGACTTCGACGCCATCAAGGTCGGCGAGACACGGGCGCTCACCCGCACCATCACCGAAGCGGACGTGCGTCGCTTTGTGGAGATGACCGGCGACGACAACCCGCTGCACGTTGACAGGGCCTACGCCGAGACCACCAGCTTCAAGGACATCGTCGTCCACGGCATGCTGGGCGCGTCATTCATCTCGACGGTGATCGGCACACAACTTCCGGGGCCCGGCGCGCTGTGGGTGGCGCAGAGCCTGGAGTTTTTGCTGCCCGTCCGCCTGGGCGACACGCTGAAGATCACCTGCACGGTGACCGCCAAACATGAACGGGACCGCCTGCTGGAGCTGGACACGGCCATCACCAACCAGGATGGCCGGTTGGTGCTCACCGGCTCCGGCAAGGTAAAGGTGCTGGAGGTTCGGGAGACCACGCCAAAGGCCGCCGATCCCGGGCGCAGGCGCGTGGCTCTCGTCACCGGCGGCGGCGGCGGCATCGGCCGCGCGATCTGCCGACGGTCTGGACGTGGTGGTCGCCTACCACGGCCGCGCTGACCGCGCCGAGGCCGTGGTGAGCGCCATCGGGTCGATGGACGGGCCCGCCCGCGCCATGGCCATTCAGGCCGACCTTGCCAGCGCAGAGGGCGCTTCAACCCTGGCGCGGCAGGCCGCCCAGGCGTTCGGCGCCGTGGACGTGCTGGTCAACAACGCCTCGCCGGCGATCGGCGCCAAGCCGTTCACGGACATGGACTGGACCGACGTGCAGACCCACCTGGACGTCCAGGTGAGGGCCGCCTTCCTCCTGGGCCAGGCCTGCCTGCCGGCCATGGCCGCGCAGCGCTTCGGCCGCATCGTCAACATCACTTCCCAGGTGACGGAAGGCGCCCCTTCTCCCACCTGGACCGCCTATGCCATGGCCAAGTCGGCGCTCGCCACGATGTCGCGTTATCTGGCGGCCGAAGCCGGACCCTCCGGCGTGACGGTGAACTGCGTCGCGCCCGGCATGACCGAGACTGCGCTGATCGGCGACATCCCGGAAAAGGCCCAGCTGATCGCGGCGCGGCAAACGCCGATGCGCCGCCTGGCGGCGCCCGAGGATATTGCGGCGGCCGTCGCCTACCTCGTTTCGGCAGAGGCCGGCTTCATCACCGGCCATACCCTCGCCGTCAACGGCGGGATGGTGATGCGGTGAACGCGCCCACCGGCTCCGCGATGGCGCGCGGCTCTCGGGACGTGCTGGCCGATCCTGCGGCGTCGCTCGCCGAGATCATGAGCGCGCTGAGTGCGGTCGAGGCCGACGCCTTGCCCGCCGCGGCGCACATCGGGATCAGCGCGGGAGCTACGATCGATCTGCTCGGCCTCTACCTGCGCCGCCACGCGCTCCTGGCCGGGGTGAAGCTGCAGGTCAGCCAGGGAAACTACGACGACCCGCTGGGCGACCTCGCCCGCTTCGCCGAAGCCGGCGTCGACCACCTGTTGCTGGCGCCGTTCCTCGACAGCTTCGAGCCGGCGTTCGAGGCCCGCGCGGCGATACTGACGGATGCCGAGCTCGACGCGCGCGAAGCTGACCTGCGCGGTCGCTGGCGGCTGGTGCTGCAGGGCGCGGCGGCGTTCCGGACGGTGATCTTGTGCGGCCTTCACCGGATCACCGCGCCCGTCGCCGGCGGCGACCCGCTGGACGCTATGCTTTCGCGGCTGAACCAGGCGCTTCGCGAAGAGGCCGCCGCCTTCGCCAATGTGCGCTTCTTCGACATGGCGGGCCTGGTGGCGAACCTCGGCCGGCGCGACGCCTTCGACTTGCGGTTCTACCTGCGCAACGCCGCGCCCTATTCGCCCGCCCTGCTGGACGCCTGGGCGCGTCAGGTGCTGGCCGTGTCGCGGGCCTATGGCGCACGCTTCCACAAGGCCCTGGTATTGGATTGCGACAACACCCTCTGGGGCGGCATCCTGGGCGAGGACCTGGCGAGCGGCGTCAAGCTCAGCGCACAGAGCTATCCCGGCGCCGTCTTCCACCGCGCGCAGACGGAGTTCCTGGCCCTGCAGCGCCAGGGCGTGCTGCTCTGCCTTTGCAGCAAGAACGACCCGGGCGAGGTCGACGCGATGCTGGCGCAGCACCCCGACATGGTGCTGCGCCAGGCCGACATCATCGCCAAGGAAGTGAACTGGTCGGACAAGGTCGTGAACCTGCGCAAGATCGCCGGGACGCTGAACATCGGTCTCGACAGCCTGGTCTTCCTGGACGATTCAGCCTTCGAGTGCGCGGCGGTGCGCAGCCAGCTTCCCGAGGTCACCGTCTTCCAGGTCCCGGCCAGCCCGCCCGACTACCTGGGGGTGATCGCCGCCATCAAGGATCTGTTCCTGGCCGGCGGCGCGACCACAGATGGCGGCGCCAAGACCGAGCAGTACCGCCAGCGCGCCCAGGCGCTCGCGGCGCAACAGGCTTTCGCCACCCACGAGGACTACCTCGCCTCCCTCGACCTGACCGTGACCCTCGCCCGCGACGACCGCACCCGCACTGCGCGGATCGCTGAGCTCAGCCAGAAATCCAACCAGTTCAACCTGACCACCGTGCGCTATTCCGCCCGGGAGATCGACCGCCTGACGGCCGACCCGTCCGTGGCCGTCTGGTCGCTGGACGTCGCCGACCGGTTCGGGGCCGCGGGCCTGACCGGGGTGGTCGTGGTTCGCTGCGACGGCGACATGGCGACAATCGAGAGCTTGTTCATGAGTTGCCGGGTGCTGGGCCGCGGCATCGAGTTCGCCATCTGGCCGTCCATCTTCGCCGACGCCGCGGCCCGCGGCTGTCGCCGCGTGCAGGCCAGCTTCCGGCCCACCGCCAAGAACGCGCAAGCGGCGGACTTCTATGACCGCCTGGGCCTTCCCCTCACCGCCGAGGCCGAGGGGATGCGGTCCTACGAGATCGCGCTCGCCGCCCTCTCGCCTCCGCCTTCGCCCTGGATCAAGGTGTTGCATGATTGACGAGGCCGCCCTGAAGCAGGTGATCGCGAGCGTGCTGGGCTTGTCCGCCGAGGCCATAGGCCCGGACGCCAGTTCGGACACGATCCCGAGCTGGGATTCGCTGAAGCACATGAACCTCGTGCTGGCCCTGGAGCAGGCCTTCGGCGTCGTAATCCCCGACGAGGACGCCGCCGAGATCACCTCCTTCGCCCTGATCAAGGTCGTCCTGCAAGACCTCGTGGCGGTCTAGCCATGCAGTGGCTGTTCGACCGCTTCGCCACCGCGCCCGACAAGGCGGCCTTCGTGCATGAGGGTCGCACGACGACCTACGGCGAGGTGATCGCGGCGATCGAGGCCTTTGGCGCGACGCTGGAGCGGGAGCGCGTCCAGGCGGGGGATAAGGTCGCGATCCTGGCCGACTACGCCCCGGCCGTGATCTGCCTGATCCTGGCGCTCGCCCGCCGCGGCGCCATCGTGATCCCGCTCAGCCGCGCCGCGGTCGTCGAGGAGGACGCGGCGCTCGCCATCTCCGGTTGCGACTGGTTCGTCACGTTCGACCCGGACGGCCTTGCGGCGACCTTCGCCCACCGATCCATACCCGCCGAGCACGCCCTCGTCGCCGCGCTCGTGGCCGCGGGCCGGCCCGGCCTGATCCTGTTCTCGTCGGGCTCCAGCGGCGCACCCAAGGCGATCCTTCACGACTTCGAGCGGATCGCCGACAAGTTCCGCAAGGCCCGCGCCGCCACCCGCGCGATCCCGTTCCTGATGATCGACCACTTCGGCGGCGTGAACACGGTGCTGGGCATCACCAGCAGCCTGGGGACCGTCGTCACCGTCGCCGACCGGTCGGTGAACGCGGTCTGCGAAGCCATCGCCATCAACCGTGTCGAGCTGCTGCCCGCCACGCCGTCCTTCCTGACTCTGATGCTCGCCTCCGGCCTGCACCGAAAGCTCGATCTCTCCTCGCTCAAGCGGATCACCTATGGCACCGAAGTGATGGCCCAGTCCGTGCTGAACCGCTTGCTCGAGGCCTTTCCCGGCGTCGAGTTGCAGCAGACCTACGGCCTCTCCGAAGTGGGCGTCCTGCGCTCGCAGTCGCGGCCCGACGGCTCGCTCTGGGTGCGGGTTGGCGGCGAGGGCTTCGAGACCGAGGTCCGCGACGGCATCCTGTGGATCCGCTCGCAGTACGCCATGCTGGGCTACCTCAACGCCCCGTCCAACTTCGACGCCGAGGGCTGGTTCAACACCCAGGACCGGGTGGAGGTGGACGGCGACTACATCAAGATCCTCGGCCGGGTCAGCGACATCATCAATGTGGGCGGCCAGAAGGTCTATCCGGCCGAGGTCGAGGACGTGATCCTGGGCCTCGACAACATCCTCGATGTGGCGGTGATCGGCGAGGCTCACCCCATGTTGGGGCAGATCGTGGTCGCCAAGGTCGCCCTGCAGGCCCCGGAAGACCCCGACGCATTGAAGCGCCGCATCCGCGTCGCCTGCCGCGCCGCCTTGGCCGCCTTCAAGGCGCCGGCCAAGGTGCTGATCACCGAAGACACCCTTCACACCGCCCGCCAGAAGAAGATTCGCCGTGCCTGAATCCGCCGCGCCCGACCTCCCCACCGACTTTGCGGTTTCCCTGCTGGGACACGAGACCCAAGAGCTGATGAGCGCGGGCGCCGCCTGCCTCGCCAGCGGTCAGGCCACCGACGCCGAAGCGCTGTTCCGCAGCGCCGTCATTCGCCGCCCCTGGGATCCGGAGACCCGCTACCAACTGGCCAGCGCCCAGATCGCCGGCGGCAAGCTCGATGACGCGCTGCGCACCCTCACCGAGGCCCGCGAGCAGCACGCACGGCTGATCCTGGAGACCAATGCCCCGGAAGCGACCCGCATCGACGCCAACCCCCAGCGGCTGCTCGAGTTGGCCGAGAGCTTCTACCTCCGCAACCAAATGGCCACCGCTACGAGCC
>Ga0307510_10003001_pt1 | contig 19427 bp, 7 predicted proteins | sample 12_EM_MG_FD_207224 | JGI IMG/M metagenome (GOLD analysis project Ga0307510, IMG submission 207224) | Populus trichocarpa ectomycorrhiza microbial communities from riparian zone in the Pacific Northwest, United States - 12_EM | ecosystem: Host-associated > Plants > Roots > Unclassified | place...
ATCATGGATTTGAAAGAACAAAAAATGCTGGATGGATAAGATGCAGGCATGAGGAAAAAGAAGATGCAAAATTAGAAGGGCACTTTAGATACTAATCAATTACAGCAATAAACATATAATATTTCATACTTTTTTTATTAATTAATTTTGTAAATTATTTATTCGATATGTAAAATAAAATTATAACTAATAGTATATTTTTCAAGGTATTAAAATAAAATGTTAACACCCACGAAGCTTAAAACTTTAGGTATGAAAAACACCCATTACTGTTGTTCCCGCCTACGACTACCCTTATGTGGTACAACTAGACACAGCCGGTATGATGTTTTTGAAATACAGTAGTTATTTTTTAAAATATTTTTTATTTTTTATTTATAAATTTATTAAAATAATTTTAATAATTATTTTTAACATTAAAATATCTAAAAAATTTAAAAATACTAAAAAAGTTTAATTTAAAATAAATAATAATAAAAAATTTAATTTTTTAAAAATATTTTTAGAACATGCAAATAAACAGACTTAGCTACTCGGATTCTATGGTTGTTCACGGCCATGACACTGTTACAATCCTGAGTTCATTATGGTCTAGACTCTAGATATCAAGGATGGGTAATTGGCATGTGGTAAATAGGTGGGAAGGAATAACAGTTGGATATGGCACGTGGAATTTTTAGTCGGTTAGTTGTTAGACTGTTATACTCAGTTGGGTTTAGGGGTGAGCATTTCCGGTTCGGTCCGGTTTTCACCCAAAAAACTAACCAAATCAATTTATTTATTCATTTTTAAATCAAAACCGAAACCGAACCGAAACCGGTTCAAACCGAACAGTTTCGGTTCGGTTCGGTTCGGTTAATTGAAAGGAAAAACCGGAAAAAACCGATTCCATCTTGGCCAAGCATATCGAGCAGGTTTTCTGAAATTGAAAATCAAGAAGCCAGAAAGAACAAGAGACACGAAAATTTGAAAAAAATAATTCTCACAACATCCATTACAGTAATCGCAACATGAACATCCTATAACAAATCAACAACCTTGTAAATAAATATAGAAAATGAATACATAATAGATCTACATAAATCATAAAAAAAGTAAACAGGGACAAAAATTAAGAGATAAAGATTGAAGAGAGGGGGGCTCCAGAGCTGCTGTTTGGTTGTTAATCCATCAGCTTAGTCGACCATGCTTAAGGAAAAGAACAAAAAGATTGAGAGATTAGAGATAATGATGGTTCGTTCACCAGATCTACTTTGAGGGAGGAGGGGGGGTTGTGCTTAAAGCCTTAACGAAAGGTTGAGAGAGATGAGAGATGAAGATGAAGATGTTGAGGGGGGGCTGTGAGAAAGGTTGAGAGATGAGAGATGAAGATGGGGGGCTGTGATGGGGGGCCGTGAGAAAGGTTGAGAGATGAAGATGGGGGGCTGTGAGAACAGTTGAGAGATGAGAGATGAAGATGGGAGGGGGGGCTGTGCTGAGAGATGAAGATTGAGAAACATGAACGAGAAAGGTTGAGAGTGAAGATGGGGGTGGGGGTTGTGTTGAGAGGTGAAGATGGTGAAACATGGGTGGCGGCTAGGGTTTAGAAAGGAGATGGGAAAAGCTGAAAAGTAGGTATTTATAGTACTATTGATTTTTTTATTTGAACCGGTTCGGTTCGGTTCGGTTTATTCGGTTTCAGCCTTTTAAAACCAAAACCGAACCGAACCGGCTTGTTTTTTAATTTTTCTAATCAGTTTAATCGGTTTTTTTTTTCGGTTCGGTTTTTTCGGTTATTTTTTTTTCGGTTTTCTCGGTTTAATCGGTTTTTCGGTTTTTTTGCTCACCCCTAGGATAGAGCTTCAAATTAGTAACATTGCCTGAAAGCCTAATGGTTCTCAGGATGGCCGAAGATTAGTCATGGCATTGACAGATATCATTTACTCGCATTTAAAGTAAGTGAGATGAGCTGCTTATGGGCTGGAATGGACATAATCAAAGTCTTTAATGGCCTAAACTATCTGCAGAGGAGTAAATTTGTGCTCGAAAAATCCTTCCCAAACTTTCTCTGTTTCTCTTCATACTCGTGAAGAGACAGACTTCGTTTATTTTTGGTCAAGTGGGGAGCAAATTAAGCAGATCAACATAACAGGGGAAACGTGGAAAAAGATAATAGAAGTCAATCATAAGGTAGATGACCAAAACAAATCAAACCCATAACGGGTTACATGGACATATCTAGAACATGCATTCGAGAAAAGAAATGCCTTTGCTCCGTCGGTCAAGTATTTGAGAGACAGAAACAACGGTTATCCTGATATGGCTTTCTCTGTGCACACGCGCATGTAACTTCATGCGTATCAACAAGAAGTTTTCTTGTACGAATAGCTAATATAATAAAAGCTTTCAGAAATTGACTTTTAGTAAGATCTTGATATCAACTAGGGGAATCACCTCTCTTGTACCGCGTGTGGAAATACATTCACATTTAAGACAGATGCTAGTAGTCTTGAACTGAACAATGCTACACTTGTGTGTTCTGCTTTAAAAGCAAACACAATACAATCGCTACAATACAACTACTGCTTTCTCCTTTAGAACATGCCCCTCTCAAGATTATCTTGCAACTTGGACGTGTAAACTCAGAATCTCCCGAAGAGAAATGCAATGAAGCTATTACTTGCCTCAAGCAAAGACGATGGGAAAAAGCCTACAATAATTGTCCCATACATGACAAGTGGAAAACCTTCTTGAATTCGATGTGGTCTTGGATGCACTCAACAGGATCATTCATCCACGGCGACAAGGTAGGGCTCCATAGATGTAAAAAAGAAGAAGATTAATTGTTAGTCTGTCTAGATGCCATTTGCTAATTAGCGTCTTGATTTTTGTTGGGGAGGGTATCCAGTCCCCGTTCCTGGAGGGTCTTTCCTTCTCAGTTGATGCTGCTGATGGGGCTGGGCAACACCGCGTGGCATAGGGATGTTACCAGGATTCATTCCACCACCCATCCCTGCCTGAGATGCGAGATTATAAGCCGTCATGCCCTGAGTTTGCATTCTCTGCAGGCCAATAGGCATTGGTCGTGGTGCAGATCTGTTGTTAACTCCATGAGCACCTGGTATGCCTCCAGAAACTGCATTTCCAGATGATACTGGCTGTGGAGGTTGAAGGCTAGTCGTTCCTTCAAAATCTGTATTTGTATCTACTGGACGTGTAGGATAATTGATGACTTTCTCTCCAGGTTGAGAGGGTACCAGGGCATTCCGTCCAGGGAGAGGTTCGCTTCGAAAATAATCGTGCTCTAGAGCTTGTGCAGCAGTTATACGCTTTTGAGGATCATATTCTAGCATCTTAGAAAGAAGGTCAAATGGAGCACCTTTTGGAGAGAGAGGTACAACACTATGTAGCCCAGTATTCTCATACTTGTGCTCTTGGATACGGTGCACATCATTCTGCCAATGTGGAAGGCTTGCAAGTGTTGGCCATTTTTCCAGTGTAGGATGGCCTAGGACCTTAAATATCTTGTCAAGTTGATCAAGCTGGAAAGGATTTGATGCTGATTTGGCTTCTGCCCCTTGAAAAAGTGGCTTCAAAGTCAGAAGTTCAGCAAAAATGCATCCAACAGCCCACATGTCAATAGCACTTGTGTAGTGCTTAGCCCCAAGAAGCAACTCAGGTGCACGATACCAAATGGTTACCACAACACCATTATCAGACAATGCCTTCAAGGGAGCTTGATATATCCTTGCAAGTCCAAAATCAGCAATTTTGACAACCCCATGTTCCTCTCCCTCACCCATAACTAAGATATTTGATGGCTTTAGATCTCTATGTATGATCCAGTTACTGTGCAGATAGTTCAGTCCATTGAGTAGCTGCCAGAGCAATGATTTAACAGTGTATTGGTGGATCAAATTGTTAACCTTGTCTCTGTGATGCCTGATGATTTCATAAAGGTCATGTTCAGCATAATCAAAAGCCAGATACAGTGACATATCAGTATGATTAATATGCACATTCACAAGCTTCACAACATTCTCATGAGTAATTTCCCTAAGCAGCATGATTTCACGGATGGCAGTGGGAGAGACACCATCACCATCCTTGGACTGCTTGAATTTCTTGATGGCAATGGACTTTCCACGATTTGCAGGAGACTTGGTTTTTGCAAGGAACACAAGACCATAAGTTCCTTCACCAATCTTGCCAATAAGATTGTACTGTTGCAGCCACTCTGGCTTCTCATTGTTGTTGCTGCTTCTATTATTGCCATCTCCCATGGTTGCTAAACAGCTTTGGTTGTCTGTCCTTACAAATTAGGTTGCCACATTGGCACTGAGATTGAAAAGCAAAGGACACCAGTCTCCCGCAACAGCTTATAGTTTCAGGTCCCCTGAAGTTAAAGGCAAGGGCTTACTGTCATGGAATTATTGAGAAGGTCATCTATTGAAAATGGTTCACAGTTTCTCTACAGCTCCATGTTCAAAAGCATAATGATTGCTTCAATAAGAGATTTCTGGAAATAACAGTTCAAAACGATATGGCATCTGCAAGGTGTTCGAATCTCAGTGAAACCTCTCCCTATCCAACAACTACTTGGAACACTATGTCCACAAACCCCAGCATCTCATTTCAATCTTATGAATTAAAGTAAGATACAACAAGATGACAGAAGAAATAACGTTATCCTTTTAACAAAACAGCACAAACAAAAATCTTGAAGACAACATAATAACACATGCTCTCACCAGGTAATGTAAATATATACAAATCTTCCATTTCTACTATAAACACCAATATCCAAAACAAAAAAACAACCAAACAATAATCAACAAGGGCATTGAAACACCTAAGATCATCAAAAACAGAGATTTTCAGGGTTTCAGTTACAGCATCAAAGCGCTGCCAGAAGCATGCAAACTTCTTTTCCATAGAAATGGCTTAAATTTCAAAGTAACTTTGCACTTTTTTTCCAGTGACTGAATGAGCATGTGAATTGTATCGGATTAAACCACATGCTTCACCGCTTGTGCGCCCCGTCAATTCCTTTGAGTTTCATTCTAAACATATAATACATGCATTATTTGCCATTCAAAATTCCCACTAATTTGAATCTTCGTAACCGGCAAGACCAGTCTGCTTTAAAGTCTTCAATTTTACAATAACAGACTCTTCCAGGAAAAAAAATATAATCTTTAAAACCGAAACCATTAAAGAAACTAACTTTTCAGTTCCTAACTAGTTATAATACTCAGAAGAACATAAAAAAGCACTCTCTCAATAGCTAAAAACACAAAAATTGAATCCCACAAACCAAGCCCAGAACTCAGCCAATATTGAATGGTCAACAAAAAGCTAAAAAATCAACATAAATGAGAGAAAAAAAAACTAGTAGAGCAAATCAACAAAAAATATCCAAAAAACTCACCTATCGAGCTGAGAATGGATCAAGTCAAGAACTTTACTACCGCTCAATAAAACCCAGATCTTTATTGCGGCCTCAAAGCGTCAAAAAAGGCAGCACGTTTTTGCTATTGAAACACAAACTGAGCGCATAAATCAATATGCCATGTCCTCTGTTTTGAGTCGGGATTTTTTTTTTATACAGGGAGCTCTGGTGTAGTTCGGGCTAGCTGATTTGGAACGCAAGGTACTGTTTGAAAAGGAAAATAAATAACCAATTGTTTTTTTAGGGGAAAAAATAAGTATTGCACATGTTTCATCACTGTATTAATCTTTCATTTTTTTTCTTTTATTCTCCTTTCGATAAAGACATTATATATAATATAGGAATATTATTTCATTTCTAACACATTAGAAGAAGGTGTTAGGTATTTTTTAATATCATGAAATTTATTCACTGATGAATGAAAATATTATATTTAAGCTTAATAAAATATATTAAAAAATATATAAACTAATAAATCAAAGGCTACTTAAATATTTAAATTAAATATTTAAAGCAGATCCAGTAAGAATCAAAAGATAAATGCATTCGTGTTGAAATATTTTACCTTGATCATTATTTTTAGTTTATACATTTTTATTTATTTATCTTTGAGGTTTATTGTGGTTATTAAGTATATATGAATTTCATGTAAATACAATGGATTCATCTAAAATTAAAGAAAAAGAATTGAAGATAAATTATAATAATCCCTTTGAAGTTTGAAGTATTATGAAATTATAAAAATCATTAAAAGACTAATCACAATTTTAAAAAATAGTTAAACCAAATTATAAACCCTTAAAAATTTTAAAAACTAATTTGAATTAGAATAATGAATAAAAGTAGTATGGGGTTGATAAAATATAGACAAAAAAAGAAAGAATAAATTTGATATATAAGATTATGCCTGAACTAGTTGATCGGTTGGCTTAATTATGCTAAACCGGTCGACTGATTCAACTGGTAGTGAGATGGAATTGAGGGTAAAATAGGAATTTCATGTGAACCCCAGAGAAAGGAAATGGGGGTTTTGAAGTTTTTTAATAAATCTTGAGAGAAATCACTAAAAAGAGCTAGATTTGATAAATTATTAAGGGATCAAAAACAAGAATTCAAGTTTTCTTGACAGTTTTGATTCTTGTAAAGAAGAGCAGAAATTAGGGAGAGTAAGATGAGAGAAGAGTTAAGCTTCCTTTAGCAAATCTTTCTTAATCTCTTTTGAAAAAAAGGTAAAAAAAAAAAAAAGAAGTAAAGTATCCTTCCTATTATTTGATTTCATTTTTTATTCAAAATGAAGAAATTTAAGTTTTTTTATATTATGGAAGGATAGGGTTTTATGAGTTAGGATGGTTTACCTCATAGGCAATTATTGTATGAAATTAATCAGTGGGTGAAATGGAGATTTAAAAAATAGATGAAAGAAGAATGAAACTTTCTCTTTAAAAAAGAGAGTTTCAGCTTAGGTAGTGGTAGGAGAGGAATAAGTGTTTGAGGTGAATTAATTAAGGAACAATACTTAATTGGAATGCATGAGATGTTTGATAATATAAGAATTTAGGGTATGCATTGGTTTGAGGCCATTGTTATATAAATCAAGCATAATTGTGTTATTGGACATTGAATATAGATGAGTGAAATTAATAATTAAGATGAACTATCTTGTATTGACACGGGATACGAGCGCAACTAGGCCTCAATCTGGAGCTAGAGTCGAGACTTTATGAAGAGCTAGAGCCTCAATATCTCTCTACAAAGACCAAACCTAAACTCTAAATTATGAGAAAAATAAAAAGGGAAAATGGAGCTTAAAGTTAAAAAGAATAAGCTAAAAATTGGGTAGAACAAGAGTTTAAGTTTATGCTTGAATTATATCCAAAACAATGTAGAAAAACCAATAACACCATCTTGTTTAGATGCATTTCTATATAAGATCCAATGAATTGAAAGGAATTTGTGCACAATATCTCTCTACAATGACATAACTTAAGCTTTAAATTATGAGGAAAATAAAAAGGAAAAATAAAGCTTAAAGTTGAAGAGAATAAGCTAAAAAATTAGGTAAAAGAAGAGTCTAAATTTCTGCAAAAATTATGTCCAAACAATATAGAAAAACCAATAACACCATCTTATTTAAGTATATTTCTAAATAAGATTTTATGAATTGAAAGGAATTCATGCTCAGTATCTCTCTACAAAGACCTAACCTAATATCTAAATCATGAGGAAAATAAAAATAAAAAACAGAGCTTAAAATTGAAAAGAATAAACTAAGAAATTGGGTAAAAGAAAAGTCTCAATTTCTTCAGGAATTACATCCAAAACAATGTAGAAAAACCAACTCCAAAACACTCTTCTTAATTCAACCCCATTTTATTGAGAATTTTAGGAACAAAAAATGATGAAATTCCCTCCATTATAAACTTTGATTACCCTCTATAAAACATGAATTAAACCTGAGTGTTTTGGCTTTATATCATATATATTTTAAGCTAAAAAAACTATTCAAGTTTAGAGAAAACTCATCAAATTCTATTATCCATGGACTAGACAAAACAATAAGTTACCAGCGACAAACTATTTGTCATTCGTCATCACACGTCACACCAGGAGAAGAGGTCATAATGGAAGAGTAGTTTTGGCCACTGAGAGGCACCACTCACTTACTGGTATATAATGAGCACACGTCAGCAACGTTTTTGAATAAAAAATTAATTTTCAACGTAAAAATACTAAAATGCCTCCTATGAGTCTGACTTGTGTGAAAAAACAAAAATATTCCTAAACACATGTCTTATTTTCTGTTTTTTCTCTAAGGCCCCAAATGTTTTTTTACTATACTCTAAGAAAAGAAAACACAAAAAATTTATTGGTCAACAATTCTAAATTTTTTTAACTTTGGGAGTAAATAATTTATTTTACTGTTTAATTTTTTTTTTTGAAAAGACAAATATATTCTTTAACAATTTTTTAATGACTAATATGTTATTGAAAAAGATGAAATTACCCCAACACAAAGGCTTCTAATTTTTCAACTGAAAAGAAAAATGATAATTTTACCTTAGCATTCCATATTAATATATTCTAGTACTACAATGAAAAACTCATTATTAATAATTATTTATTTCTCCCTTTTCACGTTAGGAAATTTGCTCAAGCTAGTGACATTTTTTAAAGTTATCTATTTAATAACTAGATGTTGCAGTTTTTTTTAATTGTCTCTACCCATAAAAAAGCTTATCGTCTTTAAATATACTTCACCACTGCAAATGAATATATCTTTATATAATAAAAAAAATTATGAAATAAATTAAGAAGTGAATTTATAATTATTTCAATATCCTTTATACTTTATTGAATGGAAAAAGCTAACGAGCATCCTTAAAATACTTATTAAGACATCGTTCGTTATGTAGTTAGGATGTTTTATAAACTTTGTTAGATGATTTTAATATAAGGATGTTTAAAGAAAATATTTAAAAAATATTAATTTAATATTTTTTTAAAGTGTTTTTTATCTGAATAAAAAACACACACTAAGTATTATCTATATGTATTTATTAAACATTATTTATTGTTGAATGGTGTTAAGAAGAACTAAAAACCAAATATTCAAATAATAAAACCAATGATATTAATTAAATACATTATATACTTGTTATTTACATGGTAATGTTTTTAAGAGTTTACAATAAAAAAAAAAAGGGAAAACATATGAATTGAATATAACATTAAATGAGTCTTAATAAGTGTTCTCAAGACACCCATTAACGAAACCCTAAATAAATTTATAATTATTTTTATAAATTAGGATCCATGAAAAACTGTGTGATAAGAGGTATATTTTAGACTATCCAAGTCATTACCGAGACAAGATCATTAAAGTAAACATGATGGAAGATAATGGTGTTGTATTTAGCTAAAGACACCTTTCAATGAAACTCGTTTAATCAACCATTCTCAGAAAAGATTTCCTCGAATTAATTTGTAGCTAACAAGCTTTTCAAGAAATTTTCTTTTATAAAATATTGATTGTTAGATATAACTAAAGTATTGTCTGCGATGTGTTATGGGTGATCAAATTCTTTAAATGTTAAAAAAATATTCAAGCATTGCTATTTTTTTTAAAAAAAAAATTAAATTATATAGGGATTAAATTGATGTGACTTAATTAACTTGGTAAATTTAAAAATAACATGGACAGCCGGAAAAAAAAAAAAACATAGTTTGATTAAAAAAATTCAAGATGATATTTTTTAAAAAAATATTAAAATAACAACATATTGAATCGACTTGAGTTAACCTAGGTTAACACATAAAATCTACAACCCAGATCATGATACTATGATAACCTTATAGTAAGCAAATAAAAAAAATATTTTGAAGTTTAATTCTCAATCAACCCAATGTTGAAAGATTAAATTGAAAAAAAATCAATTAAAAAAAGATTAAAAAAATGACTCAAGTCAACCCGAGTTAACTGCCAAACCTGGATCATGAGACTAAGATAACCTAATAGAAAACATATCAAAATAAATTATGAAGTCCAATTACTAATCAATTTTAATGTTGAATGATGAAATTGAAAAAAAAATCAATTAAGAAAGGACACAAAAAAGACCTGAGTTGACTCAGGTTAACTCACCAAACTTATGGCTTGTGCTATAAGTCTAGGATAACCTCATAGAAAGCAAACCGAAACAAACATTGAAATTTAATTTCCAATTAACTCAATGTTAACGGGTGAAATTAAAAAAAATAAGTACAATAAGAACCCCAAAAAACTTAAGTTAACCAGGGTAACCCATAAAAACCGTCTTTTTGGATCATGAGACTAGAATAATCCTATAAAAAACAAATCAAAATAAATTAAGAAATTCAATAATTAATAAATCTAATGTTAGAGGTTAAAAAATAAAATTTAAATATAAATTATGAAGTTTAATCTTTAATAAATCTAATATTAAAGGTTAAAAGAAAAAACTCAATTTGAAATTTGAAAAAAAAAACTATAGATTGGAAAGGAAAACTTATTTGTTAGAATTTACTTTTTTATTCTTGGATTAATTACTTCAGTGTCATTTTAATTACTAGAACCAAAGTGATATTTCACAGTGCGAACGTTTTTGTAAATCTTGTCAAGTTAATGCAGAGAGTCAAGATGAGAGAAGAAAAAAAAAAACTATGTTCTTTCAATAATGAAAACTTAGATCTTCATATAAGTTATGTTCCTATCTATATAAGTAGAGGAAGTGATTACTTTTTTTAGTAACTCCTCTAAATACTTGTACCAGACTTATTTTTTATGGACGAATCAGGCCTAACTCAATAACCAACATAAATAAAAAAAAATTTGCTCATTATAACACTACCTTACGAGGAGGGTAAGTATAATTTTCTCTCCCCCAATTAATTCTTGTTAATGTAAAGAAACATCATAGTTTATTATGATTTTGTTTTCTTTATGGGCAGGAAAAAAGAAAGAAAGAAATAAACATGATAGTTTTTTTTATTATTATTATTATTAACAATAGCTAGTCAATGAGAGGAAATCATCGTTCTCTTGATCACAAAATACTACTCAATGGAACAATATATTTTTGAATTTTGAATTATTATTTTTTAGTTTTATCTTTTAATATTAGATTATTGGGGATTGAATTACATAATTTATTTTGGTTTGCTTTCTATAAGGTTTTCTCAATCTCATGACCTTGATCACGAGTTTTGAGGATTAATCTGGTCAACTTGGGATTTTTTTGGGTTCTTTTTGTAATTGATTTTTTTAGTTTCATCAATTTTTTGGGTTGATTGAGAATCAATCTTTATAATTTATTTTGGTTTACTTTCCATGAGATTATCTTAGTCATATAACTTGAGTCAAGGGTTTGACGAGTTAACTTAAGTTGACTTGGGTCTTTTTTTCTTTAATTTCATCTTTTAACATTGGATTGATTGAGAATTGAGTTTCATAATTTCTTATGATCTACTTTCTATTGGGTTATCGTAGTCTCGTAATCTGAATTTGACATTTTAATTTGTATTGATTAAGGTCTTTTTTTAATTTTAATTTTTAATATTGGGTTAATTAAGAATTGGGCTTCAATATGTTTTTTTGATTTACTTTTTATGAGGTTATCAAAATTTCATGACCTGAGTTATAAAATTTATATGTCATCCCAGATTGATTCATTATGTTGTTTTGTCAATATAAAAAAAATATCATCTTAATTTTTTTTTATTAAACTATGCTTTTTATTTTTAAATATTTATATTATCTTTAAACTTATCAAGTCAATTATATTATATCGAATAAGTAGTCAATTATATTATATCGAATGAGTCCCTACACGGATTAAATTCTTTTTCTCGTTGAAAATACATTAACAATGCATTTATATATATATTTTTTTAAAATGATTCTACCCACCGCGGGTAGATGATCTACTTCGGCTCCCATAGGTTATTTATCCCAACCAGAAAAGAAAAAAAAGACAAGTTATACTCATTCTGTTGGTGATGATTATTAATCAGATAATAGCATCTAAATTATGAATAAGGGGGCATATATTGAAATCTCCTACATTAAGAAACTGAATCTTAAAACAGAGAGAGTACAAATTATCAACCAGAAAGTACAGATAGTCTGTCTGTTGTTTCCTATCATGCATGATCTCCATTTGTTTTGCTGTTTCAAATCTCATCCAAATATTTATACAGGGAGCCTTCCTTTCTAGACTTGCGCATGCGGAGCAAGGCCTTAAACAGGCGTTTGCTCTTGCCAGAATATTGCTGATCGCTATCTTTTGTCTTGTCTCTTTCCGAATACATGGACAACGAAACTGATCTCCGAGGCTCAGATGGATACTGAAATAAATGAAATTAATTAGTGAAAGAACTATGTTTATTTCAGTTCCAGAATTCAGGTTTAAGCAGCAACATTTTAACAAGTTAATTTCAAGTCATGACTATTCGTTGTGTATGATTTTTTTTTTGACAGCCCAATCTCATTAGTCATTCCATATTCTTTGTAATGGTTGCGCTTACCCTTCGTCGTGCATTAGTATAATTTGAAGATACTGGTCCCTTGAGAAGAGATCCAGAACGTATGAGCGGAAAGTGTTGCGGAGAGGATGATCTTCTTTCTGATTAAAACGGAGAGAAGAAATTATAAGAAAAGGGTCATACTCTCCTGACCTGTCTCTGCTGTGTGTACTGCAACTTTGTCTAGATAAAAATAATAAGAAAAAGAATTCATGCGCACAAACCAGGTTTGTTGTTGGTTGAAGTCCTTGTGATCGTAAATGCTCCTTGTCTTGAGTAGAATTGTGGAGACTGTGATTTAGAATGCCTTTCTCTGCATTAAAATTATACCTTGAAATCCTATGTCGTGGCGAAACTGGGATGGCAAGATGATCATAGTAATAACAAATATATCATCAAGATTACCTCAAGGAAGAAGGAGCTCCTTTGATTGTTGCTTGAACAGCTTGGCACAACAATCACATAAAGAAATAATGAGTTTGAAAGAGGTTTTCTGGATCATAAAAATCTGGTGTTTGACTGATTTATTTCAAGCACATCAGGAGAGGAAGTAGCATACCATTTTTTAAATCAAGCAAGTTGTGTTCAGTACTAAAGCTTCTACTGTGATACTTTGATTTAGTATGGCTATGTGCATCCATGTTCTCCTCATCAACTGAACAGCAAATTTCAGTGTCACAAACATCTTGAAATATTGGAAATGTAGAGAAAAAATGCAAAAGGAAAATAGGAGAAGTAAAATATTTGCCTGGAAAAATGTACCGCTTTTGGTGCTTTGGAGTTTTTATTGCCAATGACTGTTGTGAAAGGCCACCTTGGTTGATTTATTCTTGGCATGCTTCCAGTCTCTGGGCCATGCCACAGAAAAAGGTCAGGTATTGAAGTCTTAGACAGTCTGACATGATTAAAATTCCTGTGTAGACAAGTGAATTGTCCCAGAAAGGCAAAATAATTTCATAATAAATGATTTCACGAGCATGTTGGGATAATGTTTCAGCACCGTCCTAAAAAAACCTGAAAATGAATCTTGTATTCAAGAATGTATGGTGAAGGGCTAAGGGAAAGGCGGAAGGGAGGATACCTGTTCGGTGCAAAAGAAACGAAGCTCCATATCTGAAACTTCACCAATCTCTTGATCTAAAAATTTGTTAACTTTGTATGCTACAGAACCCAAGTGGTCAACAGTACTGACCAAAGCTTTGATGGCATAATCTTTCAAGGTCTCAACCACTCTGCGTTGAGACAAAGCCGGTGGCCGGGGGACGGGGGTAATTAGCATACCATGTCACAATCATGGCATTTACAAAAGGGATTGTAAAACTGACTCACATTTGTTTTTGGTCCTCTTTGTAGTAAGCTAATTCAAAATAATCGGCTGCTGAGTATAGCTGCTTCCTAAGGTTCTTCAAGTCCTATCAAAGAAAACAACTTCATTATCAAAATTAAGGTAATTTACTTCTACAATCATCTCTGAATTTCTAGTAACCGTTGGACTTTTCTGTAGCTAAAGAAACATAATCATGATCTGCAACATGGCTCCACTAATGAGAGGATTTTATAAGATCGAGTGTACCTTGAGAGTATCAGAAAAGAGCAAGCTCTGCTTCATGAAAAGTTCATCATGATTAGAAGGTTCTTGAGGACCATTTACTGAAGAGGATGAGGTCTTGCTATTATCCATGACAATGAAACCTGGCTCTTTTTAGCTGCCAAATTAATCAAAAACCACATCAATATTTAAGACATACCTGCCTCTAATTATTTCACGAAAATCCCACCACCATAGTACTACCTGCCCTCGACTCTTAAACAAGAGTGTAGTACACATATAGTTACAAAGATAGAAATTAAGTCACAAAAAACATATTCCCAGCTAATGATTATCTGGCACTCAAATGGAGAAACCAACAATTCAGAATCTGAGATTAAATGATCTCCTGGAATCTGTGCAAACAAAATTCTTCATCAACTGATGAACATAGCTTAGTTGAGTTGAGGACTATGATTCTGAAACTAAAGCAATCTGACTGAAAGCTTCAAAACTTTGTTTTCTACCACCTCTTTCCTGTTTGAGCTTGCAAACCAATTATCAGAGAACAGAAAGTGGACTAAAGAGATTCTAAAACCAGAAAACTTGAGATAAAACACATGACAAAGAACTGAAGCCGTGTCAGAGAATCCAAAACTCTCCATATTGATATTGTCAGTTAGATATCGATCCCTGTCATCTTTAAAAAAGGAGACATTCACTGAATCCTACTGTTCCTAACAACACTAGTACTTAGCAGGTATAATCTCAGAGGTAAGTTCAAGTTCTTTATGTTCTCTATCAGAAAGGAAAAAAAAACAGCTTCAAACATCGGGTTTTTTTCAAAAACATTATTGGAAAATAACAGAAAAGAGGACAGGAGGGATTACAGAAAACATAAGAGAATGAGACAGCGAGGTAACCTGGTCTTCCTTGTTGTTAATTAATCTGGAACTGGAAATTCAATCCCGAATCCACTCACTATTTCTGATGTATAGCCAGGCACTGAAAAACAATAAAAACGAAGTAAAGGGCATCGCACTATATGAAGTCTCTTGACTTACTTTCAACTAAAAACAAAAGATGATAGTGAGATTATTGTTTTAGAGAAAATGATATATTTTATCTGCTGTTAGCTTAGGTTTTTTTCGCAGGAACTAGCCTCATATCAACCATTTGGTTGTTTCAGTGTTTTCAAATTTAGGACGAACATCAATATGAAGTGAAAAACAAGTAGTGGCTGCTGCATCACTATAACTACCCCGTCCTTCCACTGCTCACAAGCCAGTACGTCAATGGCACCTTATCAAGGAAATTATAAACATAAATGGTGTTGGTGTCTAACGTACAAATGGTCATGTCATTGAAATTGAAATTGAGGCTGAATTTATTTTTTTTAATTAAAATTTAAGGTGTTTTTATTTCAAATTAAATTTTTTATATTTTTTATTGTTTTGATATACTAATGTTAAAAATAAATTTTAAAAAATAAAAATAAAAATATTTTAATTTATTTTCAAATAAAAAATATTTAAAATACAATATTTATTATACTATCAAACATATAGAGTTATGACTCAAAAACAACCCTTTTGAGACTGATCAATGAATATTAACAAGTAACAAACTCACCAATAACGTTTAATCAGGAATTAACATAGCACTTCTCTGTACATGTTTTGCATAGGTTTTGAGGGAGTATTTCTTCTCTCCTTGGCCGTCCTTTTCTATCCTCTTTTTTTATTTTTTTTTATTGGCAATCAATTAATTAGAGAACTAACACCAATATTTTATTCTAAATGTGCCCCTAGGTGAGCATTGTGCCTCGACTTCGACAGTTATCGGCAAAGGGAAATTAACATGTGCACCGACAGCCAGGAGATTTAGCAAGAAAACATGGAATTCCCACTTGGACAAACACAGCAACAGTTTATAAATATCAGTGATTTCTTTTTCCCTGAAGCAGCTGCAGTATTTCTTGAGTAGCTATCAGTTTCGTTAATGGATCATAATATTTCAACTCTTTGTTGCAGGATTTTGTTTAAATTGTGGAATTAGCTCAACTAACAGATTCGTTAATAGTAATCATAGGTAAGATGTTGCATTCTTTGGTGAGTGGAGGAGTAATCTTTCAATCAGTTTAACTAAATTTCTTTTTCCTTCTATGAATACATGTTCTCAGGTCAAATTTCAAGAAATTCCTCTTGTTGAGTCATAGAAACATCATTCGTATCTACCTACATGAATACATTTTTTTTAAAAAAAAAAAAAAAAAACCCAACCTTTTTTGCAACCTCAGATTTGACCCGAAATGATAGTATATGGAGTCAACCCATTTAACAAAGGCCGGCAAGGGTTAGTAAGACATTGGCTAGTCACCCTTAGAGCGTAGTAGTTGAGGACTCGTTATCTCAAGTTTGGACTGATATGACTGCCCTTTTTTTTGTGACTGATCGTCACATTTCAACAGCTATTATTCGATCACTGTTGAGTTTTTTGGCCTGTTGCTTGGTTTAACGGCCAGCATACACTTGCTGGAAGACAAAACTCCTGGTTTAGACCTTAGAGTTCCATCACAACGTTTAATTAGCCAAAATTAAGTTCAACCACTAACGCCTACACAAACACGTTCGAGTGTGATTTTATTACATACGACCAAGAGAAATGAGATCTCAAATTCGGGCCCTGCCTCATCCAATTTATGACTTGTCTAAAAAGAAAAACAGACCAATAGCACATCAGAGCTCACACGCCGTAATAAGCTATATAACATGATGTTTTTTCCTTGAATACCAGGCGCCTGATTGCCGTGGGCACAAGTTCACGTGCGAATTACCCTGGTCTGGGCATATGGATTGGTCAATTATGGCATCGAAATCGCGACATCCCTGCCCCTTTTCCTAGCTCTTCCGTAGCCCAGAAGTAAGGGAGGGGGGTGTAAAGGTAAATTTCGATAGCAGCATGAAACAAATGGATGTCGAATTGTGAAATTAAACGTAAAATATACTGGAGCATTACAAATCAAGCGAGCAAGAAATGCTGATATGTAGACCGCTGGAGTGACCCAATTGAACTACAAAAGACGGCAAATGAAAGTTATATCCTCAAATGAAATGGTTCCAAGTAGAAGAACTGAAGTTTTGTCTCCGAAGACAGCTATAATCTGTTACACAATCCGCTCCAACTCTCTAGCATAACTCAATGTCTGGTTGATGAGTTGTAGAGATGGTATTTCCTTGCAGGGGGCAGATTCTTTTGCCTTCTGGAAAACTACAGAGCCATTCTTTATCTCCCACTCGGGATGCTCCTGCATTAAGCAACAGAACATGTCATATTTATGTTAATCATGAAAGTAAATCTGAAAAAGGAGAAATACAATTCCCAGAAGAAGTCCGTTCTTGGTCTAAACTCCACCAAAGGAGTTGGAAAACAATATGAACACCTTAATCCGGTTTGTCAAATATACTGAAGCAGCCACCTCCCCGACAAACTGTTTCTTAACGGAGGAATCTTGTAACATCACTTGGTGAGCTAAAACAGAGGGCCAGTTACAAGCTCTGAAGTAGTCCTAAAGGAATTTCTTATCTAAGTTCGTACATTTTTTAATCAATCTAAAAAATTAAATCATTCAAATCCAAAAGCTTGAATGTAAAAAAAAAAAAATCAGTGCAGAAGAAACCAGTACCTCCTTGATGTACTCCAAAAGTTCATTTTCGGAAGGAAAGAGCAACATTTGACGGGCATCACTTATTGAAAGATAGTCATATGCCTTCTCACTGCATCCAGCAATTTCATCCCTGGAGGTGATACAGTGGAAATCAACTAATAAGAACATAGAAGGATAATGCAGCGTGCTAAATCCATTCATAAAGGATGATAGGGTGAGCTGCAGCTTCTAACCAGGAATTCTAAAGACAGATTTTCAAAGTATAGTTGCAAGATGAGTTTTTAGTCTGCACAATGTGGTTAAAATGAACAAAAATTCCCTGTTCTCAAACTTGAACTATGTGCGACCTAAAAAAAACAATGAGCCACAGTGCAAAACTACAGCATGGAAACTTGCAAAAGATGGTTTACATACTCCAATCAAACCACAAAACTATTAGATAAATCAAACTGAAAAAAAAAAAAAACAAGGACTATGGCCAAAACTTAATGGGAATGGAGCTCATTGGCAGGAAAAAAAAACTATATTGATCGATTAAGATGTCACTTTTTAAGAGGCATAACAAATAGAAATAATAATTAAAATTTTAGGCAACCGAACAAGTTTTCACAAGAAACTATGGCTGTCATTTTGAACAAAGATGGAACACATATGCACCTTGAAAACAATGAACTTGACAACACCTAAAAGGACATTTTCACCTAAACACGGATGTCTGTACGCCCTCTGAAAGAACAATTCTATCTATCTTACCCTTTTATTTAGTGTGAGGTGGTGTACCCATAAACAAATATAGTCTCCACAGATGAGTTCTCGTTGACTAATCAATGGCCACTGGCTATTACTACAGAGTATGGAGAAGTTACCTCACAGTCTTCGCCAAGAGATCCATAAAATAATCATAAGTCTTGTATGGCACATTCTGTTTTGCAGATAACACGCGATTGTAAGCCCCTTCCATAAAGGACTGCTCCAACTCCACAGCATGCTTGATGCAAGGATTCTCCAAAGCAGTAGGGGAGAGCAATTCCAATTCAGTATGGAATTCAGCAATTCTATTCTGGACTAAGAGTCTCAAGAGGTTGAGACCCAAGATCATATACTCCTGAGGAGATTGGGGAAGACAGCTACTGCTCCATCAAAAAATAAATCATAAAAATCAAGCTCTAACATTATACCACTCAACATTGGCAAATAAAGAAGAGGATAACAGCAAATTCTTCCTTGTCTAGGCTACACATGTTCTTCTCTTCTATGATTTCTTTAGTTAAGACCTTAGTATTGTCTAATACATAAAAACCAGACAGATCGGTTAATAAAGAGCCAAAAGCTTAAAGAGCCAAATGCACAACTAAAAAACAAACCATATAATATTTTCTACTCTGAAATGAGAAAGTCGTACAAAAGGGAAGTAAATCGAGTTCACAGATAAAATGAAGCATTTGAAACAAAACTCGAAACATCAAACAAGCTGTGTAGGAGAGCTTATTTGTTATGAGCCTTGTGCAACATAGTTCCATTCCTTGGTTTGCACTAGGTTGTACAAACTGACATATTAAGAGTCCGTTTGTTTGCGTGGTTGCTTCTGCGTTTGAAGCAACCACAGCAAACATAATGTTTGATTACACAAAAAACGCAGTTTAATTTCAGTGGGTCCCATGCAATTTCACGTTTTGAACGTGAATTTTACAAAGCAGCTCATAGCTGCTTTTTGAAATTCTTTCTTGACGTGCACAGTGCAATTCACTTGCACTGTGCAC
>Ga0307510_10003002_pt1 | contig 19423 bp, 9 predicted proteins | sample 12_EM_MG_FD_207224 | JGI IMG/M metagenome (GOLD analysis project Ga0307510, IMG submission 207224) | Populus trichocarpa ectomycorrhiza microbial communities from riparian zone in the Pacific Northwest, United States - 12_EM | ecosystem: Host-associated > Plants > Roots > Unclassified | place...
ATTTTTTTATATTTTAATTTTTTTTCAATTTAATTATTTAGTATAAGGTTTTTATTGAATTTAATCATTCAATGTTGAGGATTGGGAGTTTATTAAATTAACTAAATTAATTCAATCCAGTAAAGTTTAAAATCCAAGTTGTGGGTTTGTCAAGTTGATTAAATATTTATCAAAAAATCAAGTCAAATTTTTTCAAGTTTAAACTATTATAGTGATCAGTTTAATAATAAAACTGAAAAATTTCTAACAATTTAAATATTATTTTATTTTATTTAAAAAAATTTAGGTTCAACCTCGTGTGAAATTGCAAGCAAGAAACTAGTATACATCTAAAGCGTTATACAACAAGGAACTGAACAGAATACTTGAAAATGAAACCTTAACAAACACATCATCAGATTTAACCTCTTGGACGTGGAACCTAAAAATACCTCACCCAATTCCAAGGTGACTTTTATTGTATGTCAAAAGTTCTCGAGCGCATACTTTCCTCTTAATTCCAAATAATCAAATGTTTAGGCGCTTCCATTTGATTCCAAACGGATATTAAGGAGGTCGATGCTCATATCACATTATTTCTTAATATTCATATAGAGCTGATATGGTTGATATAAAAATTAAGCTATCCAAATATAAGTGTGGCAGCGGTTGCTTTTACGAGTATTTTTCACCTTGAAATGTATTAAAATAATATTTTTTTATTTTTAAAAAATTATTTTTGATATTAACACATTAAAATAATATGAAAATACCGAAAAAATATTAATTTAAAATAAAAAATAAAAAATTTATTTTTTTAAAAAAATATTTTTAGAATACAAAAACAAATAAATCGATGCATTTTATATTGGCTGATTGATTTTCAATTTTCAATTTTCTATTTTCTATTTTCTATGCATCCAATGGACTAGTCGCTAGCCAGGCTAAAAGATTCAGAACGGAGAAAGGAAGGAAAAGGTTCTTAAAACAAGTGGCCAATTAGGTGGCTCTATTATTCAGGTTTCGCCACCATGACTTTCCAGCAAGCTACCTTCGCCCCCAGCAAAGAGGTAAAAACCCATATGAAAAGGTCATAAACCAAGCATTTTTTTACGTAATCAATTGGATAACTCCAAATGGGTTGACTAATTTTACAGCTTTCTTTTCCCACAAATTTACAGTTACGAAAATGAAGATTCCTACGTACAATTCTCGGTACAATATTAAAGGAATGCGACATATTAAAGAGCAATTGCTCAGAATGAAGAACGAGAATATACTATATATTAAGAAGCAAAAAAAGAAAAAGAAAAAAGAGGATGAGCATCGGCGTGGAAGAGAAAAGGTCAAGTTCAGACCTTGTCAAATTCATCCTCACAGGTCTCCGTAGAATTCCGTCGTACCCTCTTACAAAGCAGAATCGCCCCAATCCAGATAAGACTCTTGACAACTCTTACCATTCCGATCGTCACTGTCAGGTAATACAGCCACCAACCAACCAAGTCAGCCACTCCTAAATCCATCGACAGCTCTATCTTTGCCTCTGCTACGAAAACCAGAGACTCAACTTCATCCCTTATACTCAACCACCACAAAGTACCATAACTCAAAGCTATGGTCACCCTCTGTGCCCACTTCTCATCTCCAGCAGCACCAAAAATTGTGTCATCAACCACTGGCTTAACAACAGTTCTTGACCAGTGGATCATGGTCTCATGCAACCCCAAGAAAAATATGTATCTACACAATAAACCTCTTCGAGTATCAAAACCAGAACCATCAAATATTCCAGCAGCTATGCTCCCTTCAATGCCCAAGCCAACACAAATCTGTAAAGTGCATAACACAATCCATGCGGTGTACAATCCGGGCCGGTAAATTACGCCTGGTGACTCGCTTAGAAGGGTAGTTCTTCCTGCCAAGCCGTGAATAAGAGTAGCTATGCTAACAATTGAAACAAGAAAACACAGAATTGATGGATTGATGGACAACAATAAGGATAAGATGAAAGAAGAGGGTGATTGCTGTGTAGGATCAGATGTGATGGTCAACATATAGTTATAACTAGAGAGCCTGGCAAGGAGGAGAAATGAGAGAGGCAGCAAGAGACTGAGGAGGGTAATGGTCACGACATGGAAGGGTTCTCTGAAGATGGCACAACCTGAGAGCTTTTTTTCCTTCTTTTGCCACCCCATGGTTTTTCCCTGAAGCTGAAGCAAATATGACCTGGTGACAAACTTGGTTACGTGACAAGAAACATCAAACGAGGTCTATATTTATGTGAAGAATTAGTACGTAGTACCGGAAAAGGAACATGATCGAAGTGGTTATCACGTCCATGGTTTAAATTAGTTGAGACTGGACAGAGTCTTAGTCCATGCCTTCTTACGTTTTTGTTTGAAGCCATTATTATATCTTGTATCCTTCATGGAAAGCGCTGATAGTATGTCCCATTCAGCGGTTGAGGCTGTTTTTTTTTATTTTTTCTTTATTAGTTTTGTGGTTGCAATTTTAAATTATATATTTTGATGCTGATTGTTTTTGAACAATTGGATGGATAGGTTTGATTTTTCGTTTGTTGTCCGAATTACTGTTTTCTGCTGAGAATTTCTTCGTACTAGAGAGATGGAGAGACTTTTAACTTAAGGACGGACATACTAAAATGGTAAGTACGTGATTCCATGCAATTGTGGAGGAACCAAAGTGTCTACAACTACTTAACGAGACCACATCATAGCCAGCTACTTTAATGTTCTTGTTCAATTACAAGTGATCGATACTATATATTGGATTCAATAAAGAATTATGCTAATCAAGATTAAAAAAAAAAAGCTAAACTCCCTTTGAAAAACATTGTTCACCCGATTTATTTGCATTATTCACTGTAACAGCATAATAGTAATTTTACCCTTTAAACTAAAAATAACATTAATATTTTTGTTTTTACAAAACGTGTTAGTTTTTACTAAATTAAATAGAGACAAATAATTTTATTTGCATTTAAAAAATATAGTGAAACAACCAAAATATCCTTAACATAAAATTCTTAAAAATAGCATTAAGGGGCAATTTGGTATTTTCACAATGTTTTTTTCATTATTATCATGTTAGTCGAGGAGCAATTTGATATTTGATTAAATAAAATAAATTAAAAAAATAATACTGCAGTTAAATGACCAAAATTCTCTTAAACACAAAAATATTAAAGCTAGTGTCAAAGAGCTTTTTCATTTTTTCACAATAGTTTTTTTGTTATTACTATGTCAACTCAGGGCAATATATATAAGGTATAGGCATGTGAGAGCCCTTTGACACTTTGGACGATGCATGTGGCGCCTCCTGTTGGCCAAAAATACCCTCTCATCATGCCATTAGAAGCGTTGTTGCATCCTCTTCCTGTTGGTATGGTGGTAAGGCGGTAAGGCGGTTTGTTGCTAGTGGATCTTTTTCTCTCTCTCTTCTAAATTCACAATTTAGTTCTTTTTGTTGTTGGTATTTAAACTTCGATCCTTATTCTTTTAATTTCTAATTTTTTTCCTTAGCTGTTTTGAAAAAGTTTTATTGGTTTTCAATTTCGTTCTTCAATCTAAATTTATAGTATTATTTCTTCCAATTTAGTTTTTATTATTTTGATTTCTATTTTTTTTCGTAGCCTCTTTGTAAAAGTTTTATTTGTTTTCAATTTCATATTTCAATTTAAATTTATGGCATATTATTTTTACAAATTTAGTCCTCATTATTTTTATTTTTTTCCTTTTGTTTAAGTTATTTTTCTTTTCAATTTTACCTTTCAATCAAATATAAAATTTATTTTGTATTTCAATTTTGATCCTTATTCTTTTAATTGCTATTTTTTTAATCATTTTGTACAATTAAAATTATTTTTTTCAATTTCATCCTTCAATATTTGATTGGTTGAGAATTGAGCTTTATGATTTTTTTCTAGATAAGGTGTTTCAGGTTTAATGACCCAGGTCACAAGTTTAAAATGTTAACATGAGTTGACGGTTTTTTATTTTAAAATGGGCTTTATATTTTTTTCTATCGGGTTATTCCAATCCCAAAATCTAAGATTGCGGGTTGGGCATAACATCTCGGGTTGGTTCGGCCATATTATCGGGGTTACAAGTTTGTCATGCCAACTCGGGTTAACCATGGCCGATTTTTTTAGATCTTTTCTTTACCCCATTTCATCATGTCGTATTTAGAGGTTATGAATAGAGCTACATCGTTTATCCTGTTTTGAAAAACAAATCCCCAAGCTACCATGATTACTTTTTTAAAAAAAAAATATATGTTTTGTTGTTGTGTATTTTTTATCATCTAATTAAAATAAAACTAATTTATTTAATCCTATTATTATATAAATTGCCTTGTCGCCTTATCTATTACAGAAGTCAACGGATTAGTTTTCTTTATCTATATAGATGGTAGAGATGACCTTTTCCAATAATTATTCTAATATGTTATATTTTGATGGGAGAAGTATGTTCGATGTTGTTGTTCGTTATATATGTTTAGATTTCCTGATATGTATTTTTAATTGGAGTCGGTAATTGTTTATCGATGCCCTGTAATTTCTGGCAACAGAAAATCGTGTGATGAAATCGGCAGATTTTGACCAGTTCCCTCGACGTACTTGTCTCCATGACATCTACCAATGATCTGCCAATCATTTCCATCTCGGTTTGTTGAGGCCAAGTTTTCTCGGGACCCGCATTACCTTCTGCTAGACCCGCTCAAAAAGATTGTGTGCTACCACTACTCAAAAAGGGGTGGATCCTAAATTTTGGTGATACGAGAATATGTAAGTGTTTTTTAAAAAAAAATATTAAAAAAATATTTTTTATTTTTTTAAAATTTTTTTCATCAATCAAAATCATTTAAAAATACTAAAAAATTAATTTAAAATAAAAAAATTGATGAAAAATAGATTCAACCTTAATGTGAAACATCTCCTTTTAAAAAAAATATATGATTTTAAATCCTCATAATGGTCCATGTTTCTAAGAGGGTGTTTGAGGTTATGGTAACAGCTACTTTTCAAAATCTTTTCGCTGGAAAATATATCAAAATAATGTTTTACTTTAAAAAAATTATTTTAACATCAACACATCAAAGTTGATCTAAAAATATTAAAAAAAATAATCTTAAAAAAATTAAAAAATTTTAAAAATATCGTTTGAAATGCAATTCCAAATGATCTCTAAAATTATGTGCCCCACAATCAATCCGACCGGATTTTGTTATCATCAAATGTCTACAATCCAATAGTTCATTTTTTTTTCCTAACTAATTTTCTTTAAACTTTATATACCTATCAAAGCAATTGGTTAGGTTAAATGAGAGATATATATTGTGAATAAAAAACCAGTCAATTTATCTATGTGTGGGTGTTTCAAAGTCAGAACTCCTCTTGGTTGATTAACAGTGTCCTTAGATTAATTTGAGTGTATATGTATATAATAAACATTAATTAGAAATGGCCCTAATTTCTTGTTGCTTGTGTTAGTTCAGGCCGTACAATCGTTCTAAAGGAAGCCAGCATTTTTATCATTAATGAATGTTAGATTTATTTTATATGGGCCTGATTTTTTTATTTTTTTTTTTGTTATTACTGTTAGCTCAGGCCACTCCGATGGGCTTATGGTCGGTAGACCGGATTAATTTTTCACCGGCATAAAAAAAAATGATCATGCGATGGCAATACTTTAAAAGAAATAAAAAAATATAAAACAATTAGTAAATAAAAAGAGATTGTATATATTGCAAGAACAGTGAACCACAAAGTAAACAAACAAAAATGCCATGAAGCGAGCATTTGATGCTTACACTCATGTAATTAATTTAATTTAATTAAAAAAAATTTCTTTTAAAAAACACTACATTAATAAAAATTATATATATATATATAATATTAGAAAAAAATGCTGGCATGAATTAAATATTAAATCAGAAAGTTATGAGATTTATGCAGATTAAAATATCTGATTTTATGTCGTAAAGATAAATTCAATTTTTTATTTAATTACATATTAATATTTTTTATATAGAAAGTAATAATTTAAATTCTATAGAAACAAAATAATTTTCTTGTTAACCCTTCCTTTTCTTATTAATATAATTTTCTAAAAAAAAATATTTTAGCAAAGTAGTTCATTTAATGAAATTTGAAGGCAATTATAATAAATATCCAGAACACTCTGGACGAGATTAGAATAAGAATAGAAAGATATATCTTTATTAACATGCTTTTTAGCAATCTTTAATTCAAAATATTTATTTTTTTAAAGAAAACAAAATTGTAAAATAGTAAAAGCAAGTTTTAATAAATAAAAAATAATATTTTAATGATTATGTTGTGGATGCTTTAAAAAATATAAAAATAATGCATTATAACTTTATAGTTTTATAGTGTTTGTTTTTTATTTAATAACGTGATAATAAAAAAACCTGCATAGAAAAGCGAATAAATAAAATTTAAGGAAAAAAATGACAAATTATGAAGGCTTTGACAAAAAAAAGTATTTTATAATTTTATAAAAAATGATATGATGTTTTAAGAAACTAAATATAAATTAAATAATATTTAATGAAATGATATTTTTAATATATTTTTAATTTATTTATTTTAATGAGGTTTTATTAAAAAAAAGAAAAAAAACATAATGAATTCAATAAATAGAGATAAAACACTTGAGCTCGGGCGACCCAAAATGCTTGGCCAAATAAAAAGAATGAGAACGTCCCTTGAGTGGGCATATGAGCTTTTCTTTTATTTATTTTTTATTGGTAAAAAGGGTGGACTTCTAATGGGAGAAAAAATAAAATAAAAAATTCAAACAACACATCATCTATCTATCTATCTATCTGCCTTGATTTTAACCACCCAAAGAAGTGGTCGAAAAATTAAGTCTGAATTTTAGTGACCTAATAATTTATTTTTTGATCCATTTTCATCTAAAAATATTTAATAGACATCTTTATAATATTAATAAACTAATATATCAACTCAAAATACCCTAAAATTTATCTAAAACCATAAAATCAAATCGAATAAAAAATCATTTATCAACCATGATTTACTTTTTTCAGTAAGATAAAGGAAAAAAAATCTCAATGAAACTCTCTTTGTTAAATGTAACTCGTTAACACAATGAATAATTTTTTTTTTGCGATAGAAATATGATCAAACACCTATTTTTTTTTTTATCGTTTTCTAACAACTTTCTCTTTTATTTCTCAAACTTAAAAATTAAAAAATAAATAAAATGAACTTTTTGTTCATAATCAAGATTCTAAAAAGTTTGAGATTCATCGTATATTTTCTTTGTATTTTATATTATAGTATTTTTAAATTATGTTTTTCCACTGCAATTTAAGACTTTATCTCAAGAAATTAATTCATAAAAAGATTCAATAAAAAAAATTAGGATAAAATAAAAAGAAAATAAAAAAAGAAGTTGGGGAACAGCTTTACTGTGAAACCGTCCATGTTATTTTAGTATTAAGACAATTTTATTGTCTAAATGTACCATTGATGTTTTATTACCAGTGGCTACCACAAGATAGAGATGACGTCTTTGTTTGTTAGTTGTATTTCATTGGGGCTTATTTGTCCACCTGCTGTTACTCAAAAGGGCTCCACCCTTTTCCTTGTTTAGATCTTTTGGACTACGGATTGGTTGGTTAGCAGGCGGCGGGCAGCTGTGCTCCATATGATGCCCCAATTTTATAATTTTTAATTAGTGAGAAAAAAAAAAAAAAAAAACATTAACTATGTCGTTATCCTTATCTCAGTGGTTCAAGTTCCTACAGTGAAATCAGAACAGATGTTAATGACTGACTGTTTGTGCTTGCTTTCATCTAAAGCTTGTTTCTCAGGCCCTCAGCCCACATGGGGTGGCGGGTGTCATGTCCGGCAGCCATCTTAGGTGGACATTGACTTCCATCTTTCTATCTAAAGATTGCCCGTCACCTCATCTCGAAACTTATCACAAACTGGGCGTAGGGCACCCCTGCTTGGGCATAATTAATTAGAAAAACCTTTCTTAAATTAAACTTATCGTGGTTATATGATCTCACCATGTTTATGCCATAAAAGAGAAAAATATAGAGGAAATAACACCGTTTGAATACAATCATCTTTAAAAATAGTGGTTAAACACTGTTTTTATTGAAAATAATTGTTGTTTCGAAAACATATCTCTCTCTCTCTCGGTTGAATTAACATGTATAAAAAAAATTAATTCAAAATTTTATGAATATCTAATAATCAAGAAATAAGATTCTAAATCCAATGGTTAAGAAAAAAAGGGTCATTGATAATACACCGAAACTCTATTTTCGACTCATCCAGTACTGTTAGAAAGATCTCAACGAGATGATTTTAACCACATCTTAAAAGGCCATCAAATGTAGTCGTAATTTATTAGGGGTTTTGTTCATCGTTAATTTAGGGTTACTTTTGACCTCCTTTAATGTTCTTCCAATGTGTAGTTAGAACCGTTTCGTTGAGATCTTTCTAACTGTACTAGATGTGTTGAAAACAAAGTTTTGGTTTATTCACAGTGACATTTTTTTTTCATTTCGCTCTCCTACCACATCATCTTATCTCTTTTTTTTTCTTGATCATTGAATTATAAAATATTTGATTGATTTTTGTTAAGGTTAATTAATTTGTAAAAGAAGATATTTTAAAACATTCACAACTGTTATTTTAAATAGTTGTATAGAAAAATATATTTTGAAACACGATTAATATTCCAAATAATAATTGGATATAAAAACAATATTATGAAATATGGTTGTATTCAGACTGTGCATTCAATATTTTCTCATAACTTTTAGCAAACTATGAGCTTTTTCAAAAAACATAAAATCCGTATATGCAGGGACGGAGCCAAAAGATACAATTAAAAGGGGCAAGATTTTAATTGTATTATTATTTTAGCTAAAATTATATAAATTATCAAGGGAAAGCTGGAAAAACAATTTTCTTGCAGGGGCTGGGGCCCTGCTTGCCACCCCCTGTCTCCGCCCCTGCGTATATGTATATATTAATATGGTTAACCAAGGAAGGTTGCTTGTTGGAAACATGGTGCAATGACATTGTCACCTTACCATATCCATTAATAACCAAATGCATTGCATCTTTTATGTTTGGAAGTTTTCCAAAATGTGTCTGACTCTGCACCCACAATAAAAAAACAGAAGAAGAAGAAGAAGTAGCGAGTTTCTTACATGGCATGCGGACCATAATAATTTCCACATGGCAGCTCCAGAATGTGTATAGACATAGAGGAGGGCCCCACTCTTCTTCCTGCCAATCAAGTGGAGGGAGGGAGGGAAGGGGCCAGAATATTTTTTCCCATATGAGGGCACCTATCTTCACATTTATGTGTGCAGCTATGTGGGTGGATTTATTTTATTGCAAGCTGAGGGTAGTGCTGATAAATGCATGGTTGTTTGTATTGAATGTGTGAAAAGAAAACTGAGAAAAAGCAACTTGAGGTTCTTGTCATCTATTGCCAGCTCCCTGTTTCCTCTCTCTCTCTCAATCAATTGGGTTAGAGTATGATCTTGATCTTCTTATTTTCTTTTTCACTGACTTCTCCAAGTTAATATTCAGAGCAATTCTGTGTTTCATCAAGGCATTTTTTTTCTTGGCATAACCTAGTTAGAAGCAGCATAGCAGAAAAACTGAGTCATGGATGGTTCTCCATCTAGAAAATTGGACTCTAATGTTTCAGAGCACACCCAAGAAATTCAGACATCCAAAAGAAGGTAGGTTGGTGCTCATTTTCTTGCTTTTGTTTTCTTTTACACTCTTGTTAAGTATAGTTTCATTTTGAAAAGCTAGCTAGTTGATTGAGAGGCATGTTTCTGCCAAGTCTTCTCCTTTATGTGCCCAAAATCATTCTTAAAACATCGAGTTCATTTTGTAGGAAGGTGGTTGAGAAGACTGTTGTTAGAGTGAGGATTGGAAAAAATGCTGGGAAATTAAAGAATGAAGGGCCACCTTCTGATTTCTGGTCTTGGAGGAAATATGGGCAAAAGCCTATTAAAGGATCTCCTCATCCAAGGTTTATCATCTTCTTTCATTTTGGATCAAGTCTCTTTTCTCTTCACTATATATCTTAATTCATGGTTTAACTCTTTTTTCCCCCTTAAAATTACAGTAGATCATACTTCTTTTCTAATGTTACTTTATCAGCTGACATTTTGGAGGTGGAAAGTGAATTCCCCCCCCTGGATCCACTGGATTTTGTGTAAATGTTCCAAAAGACTGCCTTCTTCTGTCACTGTAATTTCTCCATGATTATTTTCCCTGTACAAAACAAGAGTACTTATCAGCTGTCACTGGTTTTCATGCCTTGCAGGGGCTATTACAGGTGCAGTACATCAAAGGGCTGTTCAGCCAAGAAACAAGTGGAGAGATGCAGGACAGATGCTTCAGTACTCATCATTACTTACACCTCAAATCACAACCATCCAGGTCCGGATCTCCACGAATCCAGCTTGAACCAACAGTCAAAAGATCCCGAAACCCCTCCGACTGATCATGTACATCATCCCACAACTCCCAAACAAGAAAAGCCAGAAGAAGAAACAGAAGAAGGGCATGGCCACCCCATTGTGCCAAGCGCTGATGAAAATGCCAGTGAAGGTAACAGTTTTCACTACTTACAATCCCCAATAAGAATTTCTCAAGATATCATGATCAGCCAAGAAGATCCTTTCGCTGAGAACCCAGAGAAAAGTCATGATACATTGGGTATTGTCTTGGATGAGGAGCCCATCAGTTGCTCCAGACTGATGACATTTTCAGCACCCAAATCAGAAGAGAACAACGACTTCTTTGATGAACTAGAAGAGCTACCCCACATCTTCGTCTTTCACTAGCTTCACGAGGGGCAGTTTTTTCGATGAAAGGATTCCTGTTGTCCCTTCTTGATTCTAGTTTTTTTTTCTTGGCCTCTTGGGGCATCCTGCCTTGAAAAATGTTCTTAAAATGTCCATGTATAGGGCACTGCTAGGAGTAGTTATTACTTGTAGTTTCTCTTCTTTACTTTCACCAAACGAGTAAAGTGGTTACTAAAGTTGCGCACACTAACAGAAGGTAGTGGAGAGATACATCATCTTTTATCAGGTTTCTTGAGATTGAGACTATATGCTCTTTGATAGACGAGAAACCCACATTTTTCAGAGTGGAAGAGGAGAGAGTTGTGAGCATATTTCTGTGTTTTAAATTAAAGAAGGCACGAGGTTCACAAGTGAGTGCTCAGAGATCTTTTATGAGATAAGGGTCTCTCTCTCTCTCAATTTGCTTTTTGGGGTGAGTGGTTGCTTTGGTGAAAGAGATGTTTGGCCTTTTTGGAAGTAACTTATTGTTCAGCTTGATTGAGGAATACCAGCCAGCATCGCTCTTTTTAAAAAAAATTAATGGTGCTTTGTGTTTTCGGGCGTGTCAGCTGTTGTAGATTCTGCTGGTAGACAAGGCCAAGCCTTCAGATACATGTCTTTTGCCGGGGAAAGGAGTGGCATAAGCCTCCAAAAACGCCTAAACTTGTCAAATATTATCATACCTCATTTAGTACTCGTGGAGGCAAGTCATTTACATCAGGAAAAAGCCAGAGGGACGTAATGTGCATCAATAATTGGGGTATTTTATATCATGATTGCTGTTGAGAATAAAAGTTTAATGTAATTATTGTCGGGAATAATAACTGTTTTAGAAACTATATACCTCACAATTTAATTAACTTACATAAAAAATTAACTAAAATTTTTATGAAGATTTAATAGTTACAAAATGAGATTTGAAATTCAATAACTAAGAAAGAATGGGTTACTGAACTTCTATTTTTAACATGCTCAGTATTGTTAAAAAAATCTTGATAAAATAATTTTAACCATTTCTTGAAAGATCACTGAACGTAATTGTAATTTGTTAGGGTTTTGTTCAGAGTTAATTTAGGATTAATTACGATCTCCTTTGATATTCTTTCAATGTGTAGTTGAATCGTTTCATTGAGATCTTTCTAACGATACCGGATATGTCGAAATAGTCTTAGTATGTCCTTGATGACCTTTTTTTTTTTTTCTTCCCTCATTTTTCTCTCTTGACACTTCACCTCACCTGCTTTTTTTTTCTTGGCTATTAAAAAAATCTTGATAATATGATTTTAATCACACTTTGAAAGACCACTAAACGTAATTGTAATTTGTTAGGGTTTTGTTTGGAGTTAATTTAAGGTTAATTACAACCGTCTTTGGTATTCTTTTAATGTGTAGTTGAATCGTTTTATCGAGATCTTTCTAACAGTACTGGATGTGTCGAAAATAGTCTCGATGTGTCCTTGGTAACCTATTCTTTTTATTTTTATTTTTTTTCTTCCTCTTATTTTTCTCTCTTGCCGCTTCATCTTATATGCTTTTTTTTTTCTTGGCTATTAGACCTTTAATCCTATATTTTAACCATTGGATCTTCGTAAAATATTTGATTGATTTTTGTTGAGATTAATTAATTTGAAAAAAAAATAGATATTTTGAGGCATTTATTGAAACAACTGATATTTTGAATAGCAGTTATGTAGAAAAATATATTAAAATATATTATGAGACACGATCACTATTTCAAATAGCAGTTGTGTATAAAAATAATATTCTAAAATATAGTTGCGTTCATACTAAATTATTTTTCAAATACTTTTTTAACACATGTTATTTTCTAAAAAAAAATTAAATAAACTATGCTATTTTTTAAAAAAATCCTAATAATTAACCTGGAAAATTTTTATGTACAAGGCCAGGCGATATGCTGCACCAATTATTATTATTATTTTTTTAATGCAAGCCCGTGTAAAGAACTAAGAAAAAAATTGTTCATCCAATGAAAAAGGAAAACCTGGAACGCTTAGAGCACAGCACAATTGATAATATTAGATTATTCTACAGTTGTTATTTCATTGTAGATGGTGATGATTTTTGAGATAATTACCAAAATACACCTACAAAAAGATTTGTATTCTAAATAACTCATCAAAATATTAATTTATATCTATAAAACCTCAAAACAAGATTTTCAAATAAAAAATTAAAATCTGAACTTATTTTATTAACTGCAGATACAATCTATATGATATGATTTGCTTTAAAGAAAAAGGAAAATTGTTGTATCATATATTATGTGTAGTTTATGGTAAAACATGTAATTGTATACAAATATTTGTAGACATAAAGATGTATAATACTATAGATATAATAATATGGATGTCTATATAATATAAAACACATTTGGAGTTAGTATCGTACGCTTAAAATTAATTTTTTAGTGTTTTTGAATTATTTTGATATGCTGATGTGAAACATGAATTTTAAAAAATATATTATTTTAATATATTTTTAAATAAAAAGTATTTTAAAACACAATCTCTCTCGTACTCGGAACTTAATCTATCTAGATTTTTTTTTGGTCATGAAGATACAAAATATTAGATGGATTCTTCTGATAAAAGATTTTCTTAAAGGAGGTTAAGGTAATTATACCATTATTTTATTAAATTTGGAGGCAAAAAGCAACCATTTTGGCTTTCCTTTTGTCTGTAAACAGCTTTCAGTTGAAACACAAGCCGCAATTTATAAATGAACTTTATACCATTTAAGACTAATCCGAACTCGAGGAGCCTAGTTGAAGTACAAAATAATTTGTAATGGAATGCCTCTACTCCAGCTGACCTACAAAATAAGACATCAAAATCCATATTCAGGCTCGTAGTTTTACTTTCTCGCATTTTCTCCTCTGCCCACCTTCTTTTAGCCTCCATCTTCCATGGTTTCTAGTACCACCATAAAATAAAAATACAACCCACTTCATTGTTGCAGAAATGTGCAGCACGATTCAAGAGCTTTGACATGGTGCCCTAGGCAGCGAGTAAAGAGGCAAGGAAAAAAAAGTACAGTTTTAAAACTGCCCCCAAATTACATTGCCTCTCCCTTGTGTTTTTGTTGTAATATGATTGAAGGCGATAAACATTGAAACTGTAAACATAGTAACAGAGAGACTGAAAATTATTTAACTTTTGAGGACTATCTTGAAAATTGCTATATAATTCGGGGGCATGAGTAGTTTACTAAATAACCAACTGAAAGAATTTGTTGGATTACTAGCTGTGCCTCGCTGCTGAATAAGCACTACTCCACATCCAAGACACTGCTCATCGAATTGGTCCTTGCAAACTCAGCACCGTGAGCGAGAATCTAGAGGTAAAGTTGGTCTGAACTCAACTATAAGCTCTCTAGCGAAAGCAGCACCATTCATTTACAATAACAATGATGCTGAATAAAAATGGTGAATGAAGATCCTAGGGAAAAGATGCACATATCCGTTCAATCTCTTTCTCAGGCTTTAGTTCAACTAAAACTCGCCCAGGATGTAAAAGATTCTGAGTGAGAGTGTGTGAGGAGAAAAGGCTCTGCCTGAACTAACAGCAAAACATGTTCTATGATTCCCTAGCACATGGATATCAATATGCTTGATCATTAAATGCTACGTGGGTCATTGTTGATCTGCCGCAGCTGCCAGTGGCTGGAGAACCTTGAGAGGATTCAAGATAACACCATCAATAAGCCCGTAGTCCTTGGCTTCTTTCGCACTCATGAAGTAATCACGATCTGTATCCTGGTTGATCTTCTCAAGACTTTGACCAGTGTGGTAGGCGAGATACCCATTTAGGTTTGCCTTGTGATGCAACATTTCATTTGCCTGAAAATTATGCCAATGTTATGAGAGATGTTTAGGCCAAAGACAAATGGTTTCAATGATATGAGAAACTGTGCCCTAACCAATAGGTCCCATACCGCGACATAAACTCATTTCAGATCAAATCTAGTTGATCTCTGGGACACATGTACGACTATAAATCAGAAGCACTATGGATATATCAGTTAAGGATAAATAATATAAAGGCTTCACAAACAAATACAAGTTTGGGAGAAAAAGGATGGCATACCTGGATATCTATGTCAGATTGCCCACCTTGAGCTCCACCAAGAGGCTGATGGATCATTATCCTTGAATTCGGCAAGCTGTATCTTTTTCCTTCAGTCACATAGTAAAAGAGAAACATATTCAGTAAATTTTGAAGCAGCAACCACAGATTGGAACTCTAAGTCAACAAGTCAATGGAGCATTTTACCTTTGGTCCCAGCACTAAGCAGAAAAGCCCCCATACTGTTTAACCAAAAAAAAGGAGATCAAACGACATAAGACAGAATGTTAATAATGGAAAATATTAAAGAATAATGAGTGAATTAAATGGTATTGTCAAGGGCATATTTTTTCCCTTTCCCACCATTTCATAGAATTTAAATTTAAAAATATTTTTTTTACACGCAACACAGAATGTTAGTGGTTCCATAAGCACTCTGTTCATAATGTGTCTGGAGAAAGATCAGGTAGATAGTTTAGTATACTGAGTCCTTGGCCTGTAAGAGGAAGTATGGCAGAAGTTTTGACAATTATTGGTAGACCTTAATTGGGAAAAAATGCAGCATAGAATTCAAAGGAAAAGACTTCATATATGCTGGGAAGTCAAATATCCTTCATGGAATCCCTACGAGGATGCACTATAACTCTAAGGATATAGAGGATAATCATCCAAAAGACAACCACAAGCAGCCACATACAACACTTCATACACAGGACAAGCAATAGCAGAAATATTTATCACGCCTTGAGGAATATTGGCTTTAATTTGTGTCATGGAAAAAGGTGGGTTCTGAGATCCTAGATAAATTCAGTTTCTACAGTTTTATTACAGTGATGCATCAAGCTCAACTCTGTTATCGAGAAGAAATCATTAGGTGAGCATGGCTAACCATTAGCCCACACAAACAAAGGGGGGAGTCCCAGAAACACTTTAAGTGTGGTCCAATGGTGAGCTTACCTCACCTAGTAATTTCCTTGCTGAGGATCTATCATAAGAACCTTGAGGTTGCATGATCAACAGCCATTAGCTCAAGATCTAGACACCAAATCATTTAAGTTATTCCCATGGTAAAATCACAGAAAAAAACAGCTCACCACATGCATCTACTGAGACGGTACAGATATAATTCTCTGATCATCAACTAACATTCCATATAATTCACTGAAACATATTTCTCCCGTCCTAACACTTGGGCAAGCCTGACAAATCTACATCATATAGATTCCTTTGAAGTTTCAAAACTAATGCTGTTTGACTCATGAAGGAGCAAGGTTGGAAACGTTAAATCCAATCCATGACAGAAAAGCTACTTTTTCATAATTCAATTAAGCTCCTGTCAATAAAACATAGTTCTTCTAATAGTTGATGAATAAATGAGGCAATACATTGGTCTATAATGATTCACTGTGCAACTAAGGTATAGGTAACAGTAAAAATATAGTACATAGTATAAATCAGTGATTCCTGTAGCAGTTAGGGAATAAATGACAAGAAAGAAAACAGGGAACTAGTAAATCTTGTACCTAGCTGCCAGTCCAACACAGACAGTGGAGACATCAGGTCGGATGTGCCTCATTGTGTCAAATATTGCCATGCCTAAGAAAAAAGAAGCACAGAAAAAAGGCACAGAGAGAGAGAGAGAGAGTAAGCCTCCAAACAAGTAAAAACAACATCACTTCACATGCTCAGGAAACTGAAAAAAGGTAACAAATAAAAGGAGACTTCAATCTGAAAAGGAATTACCAGCTGTAACTGATCCTCCGGGAGAATTCACATACATAACAATATCCTGCTTGGAAGAAAAAGCAATCCCTAGTTAGTAAACTGTTTGCCTCAATTCTTCGTATAATCAAGGACAGTGATAAAACAGGTTCATTTTGTCTCGTGTTTGTGCATGTGTTATAGTCATGGACTTGACTAAAATCTGTTAATAATGGAAGGATGAAATCATTAACTTTAATGCTGTTAGGGGGCTCAGAAGCAAACGCAAATTGAAATGAAGTTGACAATGACCGATAAGATATCAGCCAGCCACAACGAAAAGTCACCAAACTCACTTTGTTAGGATCAACAGCATCGAGATAGAGAAGTTGAGCAACAATAATGTTTGCCATGTCATCATCAACAGCTCCACCACAGCGTATAATTCTCTAGGAATTTTAACAACACTAAGATCAAATCTCATATAAAAACAGCCAAGCATTCAATGATAGATGATAAGCAAGAAGAGAAAGAAAGATGATTGATGTATTCACTTACATGTTGAAAAAGTTGACTGATAACACTCTGGAACCGTTCATGCACCATTGGAGGTGGTCCTTGCCCTTGAGCTCCATTTGCATAGGCAGGGAAGAAGGGCGAAGAAGGGATTTGCAAATCTTCCCTACAAAACCAATTCCACATTTTCTTCTCCATTTATTAGCACATCAAGCAAATAACACACAGCAAGTTAAAAGGGGTAAATCCTACCCACCTCATAGACCAAATCCCCTGCCGCAAACTTCTCTCAGGTGCCCAAAACTCACCAGAGTAAACAGCCTTCACTGAAGACGTCTGGATTGCCTTTCTATCACTACCTAACTCTCTCAATTTGCTGCAGTACATGTAGAAAACGAGGACATTTGAATTTCTTGAGTAATTAATCACGGCACACATGGAACATTTTTCAAATGCAAGAGGTAAATTCTAGCTTACTAATAGCAATTATCCATTCTAAAAAAAAAAAGATTATTCAGAGTATTTTCAATCGAGCTTAAATCCAACCTGCAATTAAAAACTTACTTTTATAAAAAGCAAAAAAAAAAAAAAAAGATAGTTCCAATACGGGTTTAGTATCCAATAAAACAAAAAATAGTTCAAAGATTCAATTTTTTTTCCTTTATTACTCTTCAGTTAATCCAGAAACACTGATAATAATAATAATGGTAAAACCATCGGGTAATTGGCAAACATCCGTGTCTCAATTCTGGAAAAAACAAAATTAGTAAAAAAAGAGAATGGTTGACCTGTAACGGAGAGGGTGGAAAGGGAAAGAAAATTTGTCGGCATTGGGAGCGGAGCCGAGTGAAGGGTTAGGAGAGAAGAGAAGAGAGGTAGATGTGGAGAGGCATGAGTGTGCCATTTTTTTAGCTTTGTGTAAAGTGAGTGCTAGATGGAAGGCCCTTTGAGTTAGCTAAGTATTATTAGCGCCTTTATCCTATTAAAGTTTAGGGCTCGAGGAGGACGATGCTGCGGTAGATGGAATTGAATTGGCAGAGTGTGTTCGAGAGGAGAGAGATGTTTATCCTTGGTCGTTGGTGGCGGATGAAAAAAAAAAAAAAGAGGATTTTTCTTGCTGGTGTGCAAATGTGAGAAGTTTTTACTTTTTTTCCTTTCTCAAGTTTTCTTTTGTTTTGCTGGAAGTCCAACCCCAGAAGACTCTCCATAGATCATAATAATAATAATAATAATAATAATAATTGAGACTCAAATCTTATTCTAATAAATCTAAATATTTTTTAAATAAAGAAAGATTCATAACTCAAGTCATAATCTTGTAAAAATTTATAATAAATAGTAAATGAAAGGTTCAATGTATAAAAGAAGAAAAGACTTGAAAAAGTTTTAGTATAGACCCGGATGAAACTAATAAAAAAGGATGAAAATGTAAAATAAATATACGTTCCAACAAAATGATACCTAGGACTTACTTGAGGAATTAATTAGGTTCGTGTAAGAATGACAGTAGAAAATTTGAATTTTTAGTGTAAAATCACTTATTAACTAGTTTTACGCTAACTTGTATAAATCTCAATCTGATCGTCAAATCAAGTTGGAATTTTACAAAGAATCTCCTAATATATTATTTTATTTTTGGGTAAATTTTAGGACAATCAGTGTTCGGGAAAGCCTTAAGAAACTGTTAGCAATTGGGCAGAAAAGTAAAATAGAAACTCATTAATGACATTTTTATAAATAAAATGAAAGATTGAGAAATTCAATTCTTCTTCCTCTATATATTGTTGGCCAGAATTTTTAAAGAGAGGGAATAGGAGAAAAGAGAAATCAGAGAGTTACACATTAAAAATCTTAGGATGATTCAAGAGTTAGGGCTTTAGTGCGTGAGGATTTAAGTGCATTAACTAAAAAAATAAGAGAGAATCAAGAAAGAGAAAGAGAAAACAAGAGAGAGAAGCAGCAACAAAAAAGGAGAAAAAAAAAAAGAAAGAGCAAAAAAATTCCAACCGTTTAGCATTTAAAATTCATTTTATTACAAGATAAGGGGTTTTAAACCTATCTCTATAAGTTCAATTGAAGAAAAAAAAAAGGAATTGATGCTAAATTTGTGAATTTTGGCTTAGGGCTCATGATAGAAATATGAGGGAAATGTAAAATTTATTGTGATGATAGAGATTATAATATAATAGATTATAATGGAAGGGAAATTAGAAAGAAATCATGAAGGAAAAATC
>Ga0307510_10003003_pt1 | contig 19416 bp, 16 predicted proteins | sample 12_EM_MG_FD_207224 | JGI IMG/M metagenome (GOLD analysis project Ga0307510, IMG submission 207224) | Populus trichocarpa ectomycorrhiza microbial communities from riparian zone in the Pacific Northwest, United States - 12_EM | ecosystem: Host-associated > Plants > Roots > Unclassified | place...
AAATGGGCGAGGGATTCGAGAACAAGCTCGCCGAACTGTTCGCCGAGAAGCTGAACAAGAAGCTGGACTACATGTACTTCCCGCAGGCGACCGGCTTCGTCCGAATGACGCTCGGCGCCCATCGTTGCGACGTCATCATGGGCTTCCCGCAGGGCGACGACCTGGTTCAGGGCACCAATCCCTATTACCGCACCGCCTATGCGCTGGTCGCCAAGCAGGGCAGCGGTCTCGAAGACGTCGCGACCCTGGAAGACGAGCGCCTGAAGGGCAAGCGCATCGGCATCGTGGCCGGCACGCCGCCTGGAACGAACATGGCAGTCAACGGTTTGATGGCGAACGCCAAGCCATATCAGTTGATGGTCGATACCCGCCTGGACTCGTCAGCGGAGGCCATGATCGCCGACCTGGTGTCGGGTCAGATCGACGCCGGCATTCTGTGGGGGCCGATGGCGGGCTATTATGCGAAGAACGCGAATCCGCCGCTTCACGTGACGCCTCTGGTGAAGGAAAAGACCGGCCCGCGGTTGACGTTTCGTATCGGCATGGGGGTGCGGGGGGCCGACCAGAACTGGAAGCGGCTGCTCAACCGCCTGATCCAGGAGAACCAGCCCGCTATCAACAAGATACTGCTCGACTTCGGCGTTCCCTTGCTCGACGAGAATGACCGGCCGATCGGCGCGGAGACGGCAACGAAAGCGCCATGAAGGATACGCTCGCAGGCCTGATCCTTGCGGCATTCACATTCATCGTCTCGACATCAGCTCAGGAAAGGCCTTCCGAGCCCGCCGGGTACCGCGTGGAAGATTACCGTGCGCCGGTTCCTGCGACCCTTGCCGGTGCGCGTATTCTTGGGACGGCTGAGGCCGAGGCGATCTGGCGAGCCAAGGCAGGCGTGTTCGTCGACGTCATGCCTCGCGCGCCAAAACCGCCAAATCTTCCCCAAGGGACGGTCTGGCGCGACAAGCCACGGCTCAACATTCCCGGCAGCGTGTGGCTGCCGGACACCGGCTACGGAAAGCTGGCGGCCGCGACGGAAGACTATCTGCGGCGCGGGCTCGTCCGCGCGACGGCGGGCAACACGACCGCGCTGGTGGTGGTTTACTGCCAGGCCGATTGCTGGATGTCCTGGAACGCGGCAAAGCGAATCCTGACCTACGGCTATTCCAATGTGGCGTGGTACCCGGAAGGAACGGACGGCTGGGAACGGGCCGGTCTGGCTCTGACAGAATCGCAACCGGAACCGCGGGCGGGTGAGGCGGTGCCTTCGCCGCATTAGGGTGGGACACAAAATATCGAAAACAACCCCATGCAAAGTAGAAATGGGCGGGCTCGCAACACTTGGACCGCTTGCGTCCGGGCGATGAGGATGGTCCGTCGTCACGGTCCAACCTGATCTCATCTCTTTGTTTGGGCATGACCTTTTCGGAAAACCGGTCTCCACTTTTCCGGATCATGCTGTGGCGACTATTCGATTTCCTGCTGAATCGTTCGTCCGAGGGCGAACAGACGCTGGTCGATCGCGGTCGGCACCTCGCAGACGAATTTGATGACGCGGCTACGGTCTTCGAAGATGCGCGTCTGCCAAATGAGTTGATTGCCGAGGTCGTCGATCTTCGTCTGGTCGGGCGGCGTTTCACTCTGCAGCGCCTGCAAGGCTAGCGTGTCGGAGCGGATCTTGTCCGCCGCCTCGCGCTGCTTGCGGGTGACGCGCTCCAGCCCGTTCAGGACCTGGGAACGTTGGGCATTGAGGGAGTCGAACAGGCCGGCAAATAGCAGTTTTCCGCTGCCGGTCTTATCGGCTGCACCGTTCAGATATTCGGTAATCGCCTTTTGCGCTTCTTCGAGCGGGGTCCGCCTTGCCGCCAGCTGCACTACCAGCGCGCTGACCTTGTCGTCGTCCTTCCATTTGCCGGAGACGTCGTCGAGCGGTGGGCCCGCCCACACCGCGGCAAGCGAAATCTCGGGCACCTTGGCCTGGGCGCACGGCCAGTCCGGATAGCGCGGATCGGCGGCATGGGCGAACCTGATCGTCGCCGTAACGGCAAGCCACACTGCAATCGCAGTCCGATATTTCATGTCTCGCCTCCGGCCGGCACGCGGCGGATCAGGCCGCGCGATGGATCGTAAGCGTAAATTGCGCCGACCATGAAGGCGATCGTGCAGCCGCCGACAACCGCGAGCGATGTACAGTTGATTTGTCCATACAGCGCAAAACGGATCAGCTCCACCGCATGCGTGAACGGATTGAACAGGCAGACATAGTAGAGCATCGGGCTGCTCTCCAGGATGCGCCACAGCGGATAGAGCGCTGAGGAAGCGAAGAACATCGGAAAAATGACAAAGTTCATCACGCCCGCAAAATTCTCAAGCTGCTTGATGCCGGAGGAGATCAGCATCCCCAACGCGCCGAGCATCAGGCCCGATAGCACCAGCGCCGGCAGCACCGTGAGATAGCCCGCCGGCGGCGGTGCGATATCCCAGAACCAGGCGATCAGCAGGAAGGCATACACCTGAAGCAGCGAGACCGCGGTCCCGGCCAGAAGCTTGCAGGACAGGAGAAACCATCGCGGAAGGGGACTCACCAGCAATGTCCGCATGTTGCCCATCTCGCGGTCATAGACCATGGAGAGCGAGGATTGCATGCCGTTGAAGAGCTGGATCATCGCCATCAGGCCGGGCGCGATATAGACCTCGTACAGGATGTAGGTTTCGTAGGGCGGGATGATGGAGAGGCCGAGCACCTGACGGAAGCCGGCGGCGAAGATGAACAGCCACACCAGGGGCCGCACCAGTGCGGAGATGAAGCGTTCGCGCTGATGCAGGAAGCGAAGCGCCTCGCGCCAGACAATGCCGTTCAGGCAGGTGAGATATTCGGCCAGCGAGAAGCCGCTCCGGATCGGCGTTGTGGTTGCTGATGTCATGACGTTAAGCTCCCGCCCGGTGCGGTGGAGCCGGTCAGCCGCATGAACGCCGTGTTGATATCGCTGCCACCGGCGTCGGCGATGACCTGCGCGACTTTGCCTTCCGCCAGAACCCGGCCCTGATGCAGGACCACGAGATCATCGTTCGAACCGATCTCGTCGAACAGATGCGTCGCCCACAAAACGCCTATTCCCTGCTCGGTAACGAGCTGGCGGACATGGTCGAGGATATCGGCGCGAGCCTTGACATCGAGGCCGACGGTCGCCTCGTCGAGCAGCAGCAGGCGCGGGCGGTGCAGCAGCGCGCGGGCGATTTCCAAGCGTCGCATCTGACCGCCGGAGAGGTCGCGCACCTTGCTGCCGGCGCGGTCGGCAAGGCCGATGCGCGCCAGCACCTCGCCGCTGCGTGCGCGGGCATCGCGCCTGGCGATGCCGTGCAAAGCGGCGTGATACAGCAGGTTCTGCGTCACTGAGAGGTCGAGATCGAGCGTGCGGGGCTGAAATACCACGCCGAGCAGCCGCAGCGCTTCGCCCGGCGCACGTGCGACGTCATGGCCAAAGATCCCGATATGTCCGCGCTGGATTCCGAACAGCCGCGTGATCAGCGAAAACAGCGTGCTCTTGCCGGCGCCGTTCAGGCCGAGCAATGCGGTGAAACTTGCCGGCGCGACGGTGAAGCCGATGTCGATCAGTGCCTGCCGCGTGCCATAGGAATGACTGACGCCGTCGATCGACAATGCAGGGATCTCCGCGGCTTCGTGGCGGGGAGGGATGTCCTGCGTGTTCGGACCGGTGGAAAGTGCGTCAGTGGCCATCATGGTTGTGCAATCGTGATACCCCAGGGCAACTCGCCGACCTGGATCGTCTTGATGACCTTTTGCGCGGCGACGTCGATCACCGAGACGTCGTTCGACACGCCGTTGGTGACCATCAGATATTTCTCGTCCGGGGTGAATGCCATGTGCCACACCCGCTGGCCCACCAAGAGATATTTGGTGACCTTGTGGCTGACGGCATCGACGACCGCGACGCGGTTGGCAGGGCCGAGCGCGATGAAAGCGGTCTTGCCGTCCTTGGTCATGCCGATGCCGACGGGCTGGATCGCTTCGCTCCGCAGACCCGGAATGTTGAATGAAATCTTGTCGGTCACCACCCGTTTGACCGGATCGATGATCGAAACGGTGCCGCCGATCTCCGACGATATCCATAGTTCGGAATTGTCACGCTTGAATTCGGCGAAGCGCGGGCGCGCATCGACCAAAACGTTGGCGACGATCTGGCGCGTCGCGGTGTCGATGAAATGCGCCATGTTGGTGGTTTCGGAAGTGTTGATCAGGGTCTTGCCGTCCGGGCTGATGGCCATGCCCTCCGGCTCGACGCCGACCTGGATCTCGCCGAGACGGGCGCGCTTTTCGACGTCGATGATCGTCACCGTGTTGTCGTTTTCGTTGGCGACGTAGAGGATCTTGCCGGCAGCATCGAGCGCGAACAGTTCGGGGTCCGGACCGGAGGGCAGGGTATCGACGACCTCCTGCTTTGCAACATCGATGACCTGAATGCTGTCGTCATCGCCGACGGCGACGAAGACAAACTTGCTGTCTCGCGTGAACTCGATGCCGCGCGGCCGCTGACCGACCTTGATGGTCTTGGTGACGGCCCAACTGTCCGTATCGATCACCGATACGGTGTTGCTCTTCTCGTTGGAGACATAGGCGATGAAGGCCGAGGCGGGAGCCGCCGTCGCGAGCAGGAAAGCCATTCCGGAAAGCAGGCAGTGACGCCACATACGCACTCCATCCTCCTTCATTGCAGCCTGCACTTGGTTTCGGGGCGATCGACGCCAAGCGTGTCGAGCTCCGACACCTGGTGCAGGAATCCTTCCTGCGGCGAAACCGAGACTACCATGCGTCCATCGACCAGCAGGATCGGTTGACGAAGCTGCAGGTTCCAGTCCCGCAGTGTCAACCGCTGGCCCTTGAACGCCGCAATGGAAAAGTCGCGCCCCTTAAGGAAATCCGATACCGCCTTTGAATCACCGGACTTCGTGCGCGACGCCGCTTCCCCGATCATACGTGCGGCCGTCCAGGCTTGCATGTCCAGTGCGGTCATGTGCCGTGAGTTCAATTTTATAAACCGGTTCTGGATCTGGATCGCGCCCCACTGATCCTGTGCGGCGTGCCAGCTGGTTGGAACCAGCCCGGCCGAGCCGGCGACCGGCCGCGGATCCCAGGTGCGGTAGGGCAGGTAAGACGCGAACACCTCGCTTTCGTCCGCCGCGACGAGAACGTCATAGGCCGGCGCCTGCTGGGTGAAGACCGGCATCTGCCGCTGAATCAGGGTGACGCCGCTGTCGGTACGGCGGGCGCCGCCGGTATCTTCGAAAATTCGTTCCTGAACGATCTTGGCGCCGAAGCGCGTGGCTGCGCGGCGCAATGCGTCGGCGAACAGTTTATCCTGGTCATGCGAACCGACGACGAACAGCCAGCGCTTCCACTGCTTCCACACCAGATACTGGGCGAGTGCATCCGCAAGCATCGAACGCGTCGGCGCGACATGAAGCACATTGGCGCGGCAATCCTGCTCGCGCAACCGATCGTCGATCGCGCCGGCATTCAACAGCAGCGTTCCGCGATCGCGAAGCGCGTCGGCTGCCTTCAATAACTCGTCCGCCGGAAGGTCGGCAATGATGAAGCCGTTGCGCGCGGCAAGCGCCAATGCTGCCTTCGCGACGTCCTCATTGTCCCTGAGGCGGACTTCCTCCAGCGTAAAACGCTGATTGAGGAACCTGCCCGTGGTGTTATTGTCCTCGATAGCCAGGCGCGCACCGGCAATTCCATCGTTCTCGGCCGGCAGTTCGACGAGCGACAATTTCGCCTTGACGCCGGCGCGGCCGAGATAGCCGATGCCGATCTCGATGGGGTCCGCCGCGAGCACGGGGGTAGCCGCGATGCAGAAACCGATCGCAGCGACCAACCATCGGATCATGGCTCCTCCCTGATCGGTCTTCTCGACGACGCGGCATCGGAGACCATTGGCTTGAACCATGACCGAATTGTCTTGGCTTGCAACTCAATTCTGTTGGGATGCTTTCAGGCCTTCAGGCGCTCCGCATGCCAGCGCAGATGATCGGCCATGAAGGTGGAGATGAAGTAGTAGCTGTGGTCATAGCCGGGCTGCCGGCGCAAGGTGAGAGGGATCTTGGCTTTCTCGCAGGCGCCTTGCAGCAGCTCGGGGCGGAGCTGTTCGGCCAGAAACGGATCGGCATCGCCGTAATCGACCAGCAGATCCGACACTCTGGCGCCGTCCTCGATCAGCGCAACGGCATCGTGCTTGCGCCATGCCTGCTGGTCGCTGCCGAGGTAGCCGCCGAGCGCCTTGATGCCCCATGGCACCTGCGAGGGCGCGACGATCGGCGCGAATGCGCTTGTCGCGCGATAGCGCTCGGGATGGCGCAACGCGATCGTCAGCGCACCATGGCCGCCCATGGAGTGGCCCAGGATGGATTGTCTGCTGGGGTCGACGGGAAAATTTTCGGCGACCAGTTTCGGCAATTCTTCCGTGACATAGCTCCACATGCGGTAATTGCGCGCGAACGGCTCCTGCGTCGCATCGACATAGAAACCGGCGCCAAGTCCGAAATCGTAGGCATTGGCGGGATCGCCGGGCACGCCTTCGCCGCGCGGGCTGGTATCGGGCGCAACGAAGATCAGTCCAAGTTCGGCACAGGTGCTGCGGAATTCACCCTTTTCCGTCACGTTGGCATGGGTGCAGGTCAGGCCCGAGAGATACCAGACCACCGGCAGCCTGGCGCCGGCGGCGTGCGGAGGGACATAGACCGAGAAGGTCATGTCGGTCCGGGTTTGGCTGCTGGCGTGTCGATAGACGCACTGCGTTCCGCCGTATGACTTGTTAAGCGAAACGGTCTGCATGGTCATGAACTTGCTGCTCCTGCGCCGCGCAGCACGATCACGCTACGCCGCTCTCTATTGCGAATCGCACCAGCTCGGCGGACGTGCGTACGCCAAGCTTGTGGCGCATGATCGACGAGGTGTTGGCGACGGTTTTGTAGGACGAATGGACCAGCCACGCGATCTCGGAGAGGCTCTTGCCTACGCTGAGCAGGCGCAGGATCTCCATCTCGCGCGAAGTCAGCTTTGAAAGCGGGCTCCGGGCGAACGAGGGTCTCGCGAATGCGATACTTCGCGCCATCGCCGGCGGCAGATAAACCCCGCCCTTTGCAACTTCATGGATCGCCTCAACGAGGTCCTGGGGATCCCCGGCCTTGGAAACATAACCCTTGGCGCCGACTTCGATGGCACGCGCGGCAAATACCGGATCATCGTTCATGCTGAACATGATGATACGTGCAGACGCGTCGCGCACGAGGAGGCGCCGTGCCAGCTCAAACCCGGAAACCGTCGGAAGGTTGATATCGAGTACGCAGATATCCGGATTCCGTTCGCCGAACACGCGCTCGCCACTCTCCGCGTCGGAGGCTTCCAGTATGTCGATCTCGGGATCGTCCGCGAACAGGGCACGGCACCCCGAAGCAACGATGCGATGATCATCAACAATCAGAACGCGCATTGACATTGGTCCCGAACACCCGCGTCACTCCGGTTGCTGCACCGCATCAGGCGAAACACCGGCGCAGTCTTCGGGGCGATACCTGCCGTCGATGATCATGCAACCCGGGCGATGTTGCTATACGGTTCGATTAGATAGACGCCTGTTTTATCTGTCAACGCTCCCCGCGATGGGGAACTGAAGACGACTTCGCTCCCAGACAATCGCGATTTCGCTCCTGGACAAAAGGCTATGTGGCAAAATTTTTCCCTGCGCGCCCGGATCAACTTGCTGCTCGCGCTCGTCCTCACACTCGGTTTAGCCGCCAATATTGCGCGGCTTGTGCTCGAGGCCGGGCCCCGCGTCCAGGCCGAAGATCAAAGCGTCATACGGCTGGCGCGTGAATTTATCGATACGATCGTTGCGGGACTGAATGAGGCGCCGGACGCAGAAGTGCGGCTGAACCAGATCGTTCACGACCTCAACCGGCTTCGGCACGTCAGTATTACGCGGCAGGGTGAGGCGGTCGGGATATCGGGGACAGCGGCCAACACGGGCGACGGTCCCGATGCACGCTCGCCGCCGGCATGGTTTGTCGCGCTTGTTCACCCCGAAAAGACCACCGTGAACGTGCCGATCTCGATCAAGGGAAAGCCGGGCTCGCTGCTGATCACGTCGCATCCGAACGACGAGGTGGCCGAGATCTGGGACGGAATTATCACCCAGCTCCTGATCGGCACGGTGATTGCGATCGTTCTCTTTCTCATCACGATCAGGGTCGTCAGCCGGGCGCTGGCGCCAATCCGGACGCTTTCGGAGGCAATGACGAAAATCGAAGCCGGCGGCTACGACACACGCGTGAAGCCTGATGGTCCGCCGGAACTCGTTGCCATCTGCGACAAGTTGAATCACCTGGCGGCCACTCTGGGCGACGCGGTTGACGACAAGAGGCGTCTGGCCGAGCGCGTCGTCTCGCTGCAGGACGTCGAACGCAAGGAAATTGCGCGTGAGCTGCACGATGAGTTTGGGCCCTATCTTTTTGCCTTGCGTGCGCACGCCAGCGCGCTGACGCGGATCGCAGATGGAAAGGATCCCAACGTGGAGGCCACGCGAAAGCACGGCAGCGCCATACTGGAGCAGGTAAATGCCCTGCAGCAATCCAATCGCCGGGTTCTCGAGAAGCTGCGGCCGGCAGGGCTGACGGAGCTTGGTCTTCGCGAAGCGCTTGGTGCGCTGCTGCGTCTATGGGGGGAGTCGCATCCCGGCGTCGCCATCGAAACGGCCATCTCGCCGTCGCTGGGCGAGACTGGAGAGACGGCCGATTTGACGATTTACCGCACCATTCAGGAAGCGCTGACCAATGTCTTTCGCCATGCGGGCGCCACCAGCGTCAACGTAACCGTTGAACCCGTCGAGCCGCCTTCGGGATTGATCGGGCGAGGCGGCGCGTTGGTGCGGGTGCGGGACAATGGCGGCGGATTGAGACCGGATCACAAGCTGGGCTTCGGACTCACGGGAATGCGCGAGCGCATCCTGGCGCTGGGCGGTTCGCTCACGATTGCTTCCGGAGATAATGGCGTAACTGTGGAGGCGGTGATTCCGATGGACGCGCGTTACTGAGCCGGGAATTTTTCCCGTCTTGTCCGGGACGTTTTGAATGGTGCGCGATCTGACGGACATCCTAAGATCATCCGCAACAACCGGCGGGGACCAATGTGGCCGGTATGGAATGGGGATGAAGCGGAATGGGCGTTCGATTCCTGTTTATTGGGACATTATCGCTATGTTTCGTTCCCTGGAGTGACAGTGCGCAGGCCCAAACTGCGTCAGGAAACAGTGAGGTCTTGCCGGCCATCGAGGTCACTGCCCCAACGACATCAGCACGACCGGCGGTCCGACCAGCACGCGGCAGCACCGCTGCGCCTAGAGTTCCCCGAAATGTGCGCCGGGTTTTTGTCTACCCGACCGCGCCGACGCCGGTTGCCGGTACTGGAATTGATGTCGACAAGGTGCCGGCAGCGATCAATGCCGTTGGTGCCGCGCAGATTGCGCGAACCGACTCGCTGAACATTACCGACGCCCTGCAGCAACACGTGCCCGGCCTCATCGTCAGCGACACTACCGGAAATCCATTTATGCCAGGCATACAGTTTCGAGGTTTTGATTCGTCTCCGGTCGCCGGCACTCCTCAGGGACTGGCAGTTTACCAGAACGGCATGCGCATCAACGAAGCGTTCGGCGACACCGTCAACTGGGATTTGATCCCGACCACTGCGATCAAGTCGGTCACAGTCGTGACCAACAACCCCGCGTTCGGTCTCAACGCACTGGGCGGAGCCGTCAACGTGCAGATGAAGAATGGCTTCAACTATCAGGGCGCTGAAATCAATACCATGGGCGGTTCGTTCGGTCGCATCCAGAGTTCGGCGCAGTATGGCAAGCAGATCGAAAATTTCTCCGTCTATGGTGCGCTGGAAGGAGTGCGTGACAACGGCTATCGCAATTTTTCGGAATCGGCGATCCGGCGCTTCTACGGCGACGTCGGGTACCGGACAGATAGCAGCGAGTTTCACCTCAACGTGGGCGTCGCCAGGAACAATTTTGGCGCGACGGCGGCCGTTCCGGTCGAACTGCTGCAGAAATATTGGGGGGCGACCTACACGACGCCGCAGACCACCGATAACCGTGTTGCCTACGCCAATCTGACCGGAAAGGTGGAGGTCACGCCGACCTGGACGATCGACGGTTCGGTGCGCGTTCGTGCTTTCCGGCAGAAGACGGTAGACGGAAACCCGACCGAGGCGGCGCCGTGTGTCGCCGATGCGACGCTAATTTGCTTCAACGAAGAGACCACGCCGGGAGCGCCGGCGAACGGGTTGAATGGAGCCCAGCTTGCAAATCCGTTCCCCACCGGCGCGGTGCTGGGCGAGATCGATCGGACAACTACCCGTTCGACCACGACCGGGGCGACGCTGCAGGCCACCAACACCGACCAGTTGTTCGGGCACAACAACCAGTTCATGGTCGGTACCAGCTTCGATTCCGGCGTCACCCGTTTCGGGGCGAGCGGGGAATTGGGCACGATCGGTTCAAATTACGTTGTCAGCGGCAGCGGCATCTTCCTTGGACCATCAGGTATCCCGATTTCAATCGGTCCGGTCTCGCTTCGCGCCACCAACCGGTACACCGGCCTCTATGCGCTCGACACGTTTGACGTAACCGACCGGTTCTCGGTCTCAGGCGGCGGCCGGTTCAACTATGCCAGCATCAACCTGCAAGACCTGATCGGCACCGATCTCAACGGCAGTCATACGTTCAGCCGCTTCAATCCGATGGTCGGCGGCACTTACAAGATTACGCCTGAACTGACGGCCTATGCCGGCTATTCCGAAGCCAATCGCGCACCGACTCCGCTGGAACTCGCATGCGCCGATCCCGCGCGCCCCTGTATCGTAGCGGCATTCCTGATCGCGGATCCGCCGCTGAAGCAGGTCGTGTCGCGCACGGTGGAAGCGGGCTTTCGCGGCACCAGGGAGCTGAATATCGGCACGCTCGGCTGGAAGATCGGCGGATTCCGCGCGACGAACGCCGATGACATCCTGGCGATACCAAGTCCGGAGGTGCAGGGCTTCGGCTATTTCCAGAACGTCGGCAGGACGCGGCGGCAGGGCATCGAGGCGCAGGTGAACCTGACATCGAAGACGCTGCAGCTCTACGCCAGCTATACGCTCGTCGACGCGCGCTTCCTCGATCCCTTGACGCTCAACTCTCGCAGCCCGTTCGCGGTCGATGGCACTATCCAGGTCATGCCGGGCAACCGGATTCCGGCGGTCCCGCGCAACCGGGTTAAATTCGGTATCGATTATTCCGTTACCGATGCCTTCAAAGTCGGCGGCGACGCGCTGTTCGTCGCAAGCCAGTATTTTGCCGGCGATGAATCCAATCAGGCGGCGAGGCTGCCCGGGTATTCGGTTTTCAACCTGCACGCCTCGTATCAGATCAACAAGACCTATCAGATCTACGGCCGCGTCGATAATATCTTCGATAATCGCTATGCGACTCACGGGACGTTCTTCAATACCGGAGATGTTCCCAATTTCGCCAATGGCGGCCCGGACTTCACCGATCCTCGCACGGTCAGCCCGGCTCGGCCGCGCGCCTTCTACGCGGGCTTGAAAGCCACCTTTTAGGCTCGGATTTAACGCAGGAGCGTATGCGGCAGAAGCTTGCGCTCGTCCGTCAGGACGCACCCGGCAACGGATCGGCGCAGTGCGCCTTGTGGATGGCGGAGGGAACGAAGCCGAAATGCTTGCGAAACACGCGGCTGAAGTGCGACGAACTGGAGAAGCCCCACGAAAATGCGACGTCCGTGATCGTCTTGCCGTTTTGGCTCTCCAGCTCCTGCCGGCAGTGCAGCAGTCTCGCCCGCCAGAGGTAATCGCTGACGGTCATGCCCTTGTCGCTGAACAGCATGTGCAGGTAGCGCTTGGTGCAGCCCAGTGCCGCCGAGATCTGGTCGATGCAAAGATCCGGGTCGCGCAAATGTTCGCGGATGAAAGCTTGAGCCCGGATGTACATCGCCTCGGGACCGACGCGATCGAACATCGTGTCGGCCTCGCGCAACGGCAACAGCAGCAGATCGATCAGCGAATCAGCGACGCCGATGGCGTTGTAGGGCGACAGTTTGTTCGCTTCGTCAAACGCGGTGTGCACGAAGTCATAGGCGATGCGGCCGGTGCCCGTTCGCGCGGAGAGCTTGCACGGCAACATCTTCGCTGTGCGGAAGCCGCGTTCGTGCAGCAGTTCCTTTGGGACGATCACGACCTCGTGCCGCGTCAACGACGGGCTGACGATGGTGTGCGGACAGGAGACGTCATAGGCCAGACAATCGCCGGGCATGATGTCGATGCGACGGCCGCCCTGTTCGAAATGCGAGATGCCGAAGGTCTGGAACAGAATCTTGACGTAGGGATGTTCGCTCAGCTTCGTGCCCGAAACCGTGTGCGCGATGCGATGCTGGCTTGCCTCGATCTGACACAGCTTTAGCTGCGAGACGGTCGTGTAGTTTATCCGCGCCTCGAGCGAAGAAGCTTCCAGCGGGTCAATGTCAAACTGGCCGCAGAGATCGGTCAGCGCATCTGACCAAGTTTGGATCTGCTTCTTCGGCGCCAACCCGGAAGTGCTGAGCGAGCGGACTGTATCGGACATGGTCCAACCACCGATTCGAGAACAGGCCGCGACCTCGGCAAAAGCTTCGGTCACAGGACGCTACATTTGATTCAACCTAAGGCAGTCCCAAGGAAATCCCAAAGGAAGTCGCGCAGATTCTTCCCAATATCCCTTTGACAATCCTCCAACTTAGTTTCGGCTGCGTCAAGGGGAACCTCAAGCTCGGAATGCGCGGCGCTTGTGGGAACAAGCCCACGAATGATGCTTCGCAGCATAAGAAGATGGCTCCCGACGGCTCAAAATTAAAAAGTTCATCGTGTTTCGCTTTTGAGCAAACGCGGTTCGCTCTTGGGCAAGTTTCCCGTTTCCGAACGGGATAAGAACAGGGACCAAGAATGGAAAATGGGCCGTCTCGGCGGAAACCCAAAACTCTTAATCTGGGAGGAACCACTATGCGCAAGGTGCTATCCGCTGCCTGTATCGGCACCATGGCGACATTCGCCGTGGGCGTCGCGAATGCCAATGAAGAGCTGAGCAAGATGGCGCAGAACCCGAAAGACTGGGTGATGCCGGCCGGCGACTACGCAAATACACGCTACTCGAAACTGAACCAGATCACCGCAGCCAATGTCGGCAAGCTCCAGGTCGCCTGGACCTTCTCGACCGGCGTGCTGCGCGGCCATGAAGGCGGGCCGCTGATCGTCGGTAACATGATGTACGTCCATACGCCGTTCCCGAACAAGGTCTACGCTCTTGACCTTTCGCAGGAGAACAAGATCGTCTGGAAGTACGAGCCGAAGCAGGATCCGAACGTCATTCCGGTGATGTGCTGCGACACCGTCAATCGCGGCGTGGCCTATGGCGACGGCAAGATCTTCCTGCATCAGGCCGACACCACCCTGGTCGCGCTCGATGCCAAGACCGGGCAGGTGGCATGGAGCGTCAAGAATGGCGATCCGGGCAAAGGCGGCACGGGCACCTCCGCGCCGCTCGTCGTCAAGGACAAGGTCCTGATCGGCATTTCCGGCGGCGAGTTTGGCGTGCAATGTCACGTCACGGCCTACGACCTCAAGAGCGGCAAGCAGGTATGGCGCGCCTTCTCCGAAGGGCCGGATGATCAGATCCTGTTCGACCCTGACAAGACGACCGAGCACGGAAAGCCGGTCGGCAAGGATTCGAGCGTCAAGACCTGGCAGGGTGACCAGTGGAAGATCGGCGGCGGCTGCACATGGGGCTGGCTGTCCTACGATCCCAGTCTGAACCTCGTCTATTACGGTTCGGGCAACCCCTCGACCTGGAACCCAAAGCAGCGCCCGGGCGACAACAAGTGGTCGATGACCGTCTTCGCGCGCAATCCGGACGACGGAAAGGCCAAGTGGGTCTATCAGATGACGCCCCACGACGAGTGGGACTATGACGGCGTCAACGAAATGATCCTCAGCGACCAGCAGGTCGGCGGTGCCGAACGCAAGCTGTTGACCCATTTCGACCGCAACGGTTTGGGTTACACGCTGGATCGTGCCACCGGCGAACTCCTGGTCGCCGAGAAGTACGATCCGAAGGTCAACTGGACCTCCGGCGTTGACATGAACAAGAGCTCGCCGACCTACGGCCGTCCCAAGGTGCTCGATCAGTATTCGACCGAAAAGGGCGGCGAAGACAAGAACACCAAGGGCATCTGCCCGGCAGCGCTCGGCACCAAGGACGAGCAGCCGGCAGCCTATTCGCCCGATACGCAACTGTTCTACGTGCCGACCAACCACGTCTGCATGGACTACGAGCCGTTCAAGGTGAGCTACACCGCAGGTCAGCCCTATGTCGGCGCGACGCTGTCGATGTATCCGCCTCAGGGCGAGAGCCACATGGGCAACTTCATTGCCTGGGATGGCAAGACCGGCAAGATCGTCTGGTCGAACAAGGAGCAGTTCTCGGTGTGGTCGGGAGCGCTCGCGACAGCTGGCGGCGTGGTGTTCTACGGAACGCTCGAAGGCTATCTGAAGGCAGTCGATGCCAAGACCGGCAAGGAACTTTACAAGTTCAAGACCCCGTCAGGCATCATCGGCAACGTCACGACCTATGAGAACGGCGGCAGGCAGTATGTGGCCGTGCTGTCCGGTGTCGGCGGCTGGGCGGGTATCGGCCTTGCCGCAGGTCTGACCGATCCGACAGCAGGTCTCGGTGCGGTCGGTGGCTATGCCGCGCTGAGCAACTATACCGCGCTCGGCGGCACGCTCACGGTGTTCGCGCTGCCGCAGTAAAGCAGGACCACCTCGTCCGGCGCGTGGCTCGTCCACGCGCCGGTTGATCTAGATCGAACGTCGAGGATGAGCTCTTGCGTAGAATTTGGTTGATTGCAGCCACTCTCATTCTTGTGGCGCCGGGATCGGTTGCCCACGCGGTGGACGATCCGACCGCCGTCAAGTCCGAGGATGGCAAGTATCTCGACAAGGAAGGCAACCCGACCTTCAAGGTAGCGCCTGACGGGACGGTCGATTGGTACACCTATTCCGGATACCGTCGCTATCACTCCGAATGCCATGTCTGCCATGGCCCTGACGGGATGGGATCGACTTACGCGCCGGCGCTACAGGATTCACTGAAGACGATGAGTTACGGCGATTTCCTCAGCGTGGTCGCCAGCGGTCGCAAGAACATCAGTACCGCGCAAGAGAACGTCATGCCGGCGTTCGGCGATAATCCGAATGTCGCCTGCTACATGGACGACCTCTACATCTATCTGCGCGCCCGCGCGCATGATGCGGTCGGCCGCGTGCGGCCGGCCAAGCGTGAAGACAAACCCGACGCCTACACTGAGGCGGAAAAGGCCTGCATGGGGACCAAATGATCATGCCGAGCATGCGAGGTGCGCGTCTCGGTACGTCCGTGCAGCGACTTGAAGAGAAAATGTGGAGTTTAGAATGAAGACCCGCGCCGCTGTCGCATTCGAAGCCAAGAAGCCTCTTGAAATCGTCGAGGTCGACCTGGAAGGCCCGAAGGCCGGTGAGGTCCTCGTCGAGATAAAGGCGACCGGGATCTGTCACACCGACGCTTACACGCTCGACGGCTTTGACAGCGAAGGCATCTTTCCGTCGATCCTCGGTCATGAGGGCGCCGGCATCGTCCGCGAAGTCGGACCGGGCGTGACGTCGGTCAAGGGCGGCGATCATGTGATTCCGCTCTACACGCCGGAATGCCGCCAGTGCAAAAGCTGTCTGAGCCAGAAGACCAATCTCTGTACCGCCATTCGCGCCACCCAGGGTAAGGGCGTGATGCCTGACGGCACCTCGCGCTTCAGCCATAAAGGCAAGCCGATCTACCACTACATGGGCTGCTCGACGTTCTCGAACTTCACCGTGCTGCCGGAGATCGCGGTGGCCAAGATTCGCGAGGACGCGCCCTTCGACAAGAGCTGCTACATCGGTTGCGGGGTGACGACGGGCGTCGGTGCCGTGGTCAACACCGCCAAGGTGACACCGGGCGCCAACGTCGTCGTATTCGGTCTCGGCGGCATCGGGCTCAACGTCATCCAGGGCGCCAAGATGGTGGGCGCCGACAAGATCGTCGGCGTTGACATCAATGATTCCAAGGAAGATTGGGGCCGCCGTTTCGGCATGACCCATTTCGTCAACCCGACCAAGGTCAGCGATATCGTCCAGCATCTGGTCGGGCTCACCGACGGCGGCGCCGACTACACGTTCGACTGCACCGGCAACACCAATGTGATGCGGCAGGCCCTCGAAGCGTGCCACCGCGGCTGGGGCGTCTCGGTCATTATCGGGGTTGCGGAGTCCGGCAAGGAAATCGCCACCCGGCCATTTCAGCTGGTGACCGGCCGCGTCTGGAAGGGCACGGCCTTTGGCGGCGCGCGCGGCCGCACGGATGTGCCGAAAATCGTCGACTGGTACATGAACGGAAAGATCGAGATCGATCCAATGATCACACATGTCCTCAAGCTGGAGGAGATCAACCAGGGATTCGACCTCATGCATCAGGGCAAGTCGATCCGTTCGGTTGTCGTGTTCTGATTGGATAACTTCAAACACAAGGAGGACAGGCCCATGACTGCTCATATCCACCCATCGATTGATAGCGGCGTAAAGAAGGGGACCGGCAGCTTCGCCGGCGGCACCCTTGTCTGCAAATGCTCGGACAGGCCGGTCAAGGTCGCCATCAAGGGCGACGTGGCCCATAACCACGCCTGCGGCTGCACCAAGTGCTGGAAGCCCTCTGGGGCAACCTTCTCCGTCGTCGCGGTGGTCCCGCGCGACAATGTGAAGGTGACCGAGAACGGCGACAAACTGCAGATTGTCGACGCGTCGGCGACGATCCAGCGCTATGCCTGCAAGGCCTGCGGCACGCATATGTATGGCCGGATCGAGAACACCGGGCATCCGTTCTTCGGCCTCGACTTCATCCATCCCGAGCTTTTCCAGGAGGGTGGATGGGCGGCCCCCGGGTTCGCCGCGTTCGTGTCGTCCGTGCTGGAGTCCGGCGTTCAACCGGCCGAGATGGATGGCATCAGGTCCCGGCTGAAGGAACTCGGGCTTGAGCCCTATGATTGCCTGTCGCCGCCCTTGATGGACGCGATCTCGAGCCATGTGGCCAAGGCCAAGAAGGCGGCCTGAAGAAATCCCTCGGACCACCACTGCCGGCGGGTGAAACACCCGCCGGCTTTTTCATGTTGCGCCGCGATACAGCTGGCGCGGAAGGAGTTGACCCGTCGCGCGGTTCCCCTCTATGCACGAGGCAGCCTTACAAGAAGAAGACCTCGCGAGGACCCGCCCGATGCAGATCGCTATAGACGCCGCTTTTATTCTGCCTGACGATTTCGCAAACGCCGCGCTGATGGGGAGGGTCTGGCGACCCGATCTCGCCGGTCCGTCGGTGGTCGCGATCCGCGACAACGGCGTGTTCGACATATCAGACGAATTCCCGACCGCCAGCCAGCTTGCCGCCTCCGATCCGGCCGAGGCGTTGCGCGCCACGAAGGGCGTGCGTATCGGGGCGCTGCAGGATATCCTGAACAACACGCCGCCCGACAGCCGCGATCCGACCAAGCCGTGGCTGCTGGCCCCGATCGATCTGCAGGTGATCAAGGCGGCGGGCGTCACCTTCGCCATCTCGATGCTGGAGCGGGTGATCGAGGAGCGGGCGCGCGGCAATCCGGATTCGGCGCAGGCGATCCGGGCCGAGGTGACACGGATCGTCGGCACCGACCTGTCGCGGCTGAAGCCGGGCTCGGCCGAAGCGCAGCATGTCAAGGACGTACTGGTTTCCCAGAATGCCTGGAGCCAGTATCTCGAAGTCGGCATCGGGCCGGACGCGGAAGTATTCACCAAGGCGCCGGTGCTGTCGGCGGTGGGCACCTGCGTGGATGCGGGCCTGCATCCGAAATCGACCTGGAACAATCCGGAGCCCGAGGTGGTGCTGGTGGTGACGCGCGACGGAAAAATCGTCGGTGCGACGCTCGGCAACGACGTCAATCTGCGCGACTTCGAAGGGCGCTCGGCGCTGCTGTTGTCCAAGGCCAAGGACAACAACGCGTCCTGCGCCATTGGCCCATTCGTGCGGTTCTTCGACAAGGGCTTTACGCTCGACGACGTCAGGAAGATGGAGATCTCGCTGGAAGTGAAAGGGCCGGAAGGATTTGTGCTGCACGGTGCATCTTCACTCAGCCAGATCAGCCGCGACCCGGCCGACATCGTTGGCCAAACCATCAACGAGAACCATCAATACCCTGATGGATTCGTGCTGTTCCTCGGTACCATGTTCGCGCCAATCCAGGACCGCGCCGCGAAGGGGCAGGGCTTTACCCATGTCGAGGGCGACATCGTGACGGTCGCCACCCCAAAGCTCGGCCGGCTGACCAACCGGATGCGCCACAGCGGCGACTGCGAGCCATGGAATTTCGGCATTACCGAGCTGTTTGAGTCCTTGATGCGCCGCAAGGGCGCGCGCTGAAATGGCGAAAGTCAGGATCGGCCTGGCTGGCTGCGGCTTTGTGTCCGAGCTGCATATGCACGCCTACCGGCGGGTCTACGGCGTCGATGTCGAGGTGCGCGCCGTCGCAGCGCGTGGCGAGCATGTCGTCGAGTTCGCCCGCCGCCACCACATCCCGACCACGTATCGCAGCTTTCGCGAGCTGATCGCCGACACCGATATCGATGTCATCGACATCTGCACGCCGCCCAATCTGCATGCGTCGATGATCGTGGAAGCGATGCAGGCCGGCAAACATGTGATCTGCGAAAAGCCGTTCAGCGGCTACTTTGGGCGCGACGGCGACGCGCAGCCGATCGGCAAGCACGTGCCCAAGGCAAAGATGTACGAGCGGGTGATGGAGGAGATGGCGGCCACCCGCGCGGCGATCGAGAAGACCGGCCGGCTCTTCATGTATGCCGAGGACTGGATCTACGCACCGGCGGTGACCAAGACCGTGGAGATCCTCAAAGCCACCAAAGACAAAATCCTGTTCATGAAGGGGGAGGAGAGCCACTCCGGCTCGCATGCCGCGCACGCCGCGCAATGGGCGATGACCGGCGGCGGCTCGCTGATCCGGATGGGATGCCATCCGCTCTCGGCGGTGCTCTATCTCAAGCAGGTCGAGGCCCGCGCGCGCGGGGAGACGATCACGGTCGCCAGCGTGACCTGCGATGTCGGCAACGTCACGGCCTGTCTCGGCCCGGACGAGCGCGCCGTGCTCAAGGCCAATCCCGTCGACGTCGAGGATTGGGGCATGCTCACGGCCACCTTCTCCGAC
>Ga0307510_10003004_pt1 | contig 19414 bp, 19 predicted proteins | sample 12_EM_MG_FD_207224 | JGI IMG/M metagenome (GOLD analysis project Ga0307510, IMG submission 207224) | Populus trichocarpa ectomycorrhiza microbial communities from riparian zone in the Pacific Northwest, United States - 12_EM | ecosystem: Host-associated > Plants > Roots > Unclassified | place...
GACCCCCTCCTCCCCCTCCACCACAACTGCCAAATAAAACCTCACCTCAAATCCGCAAAACCCCTCGTGAATCCACAAATCCCTAACCGCACTGGTAGGTATAAACCTGCTCCGTCTCCCGCCCCAGGTAGTAGTACTAATCTGCACTCCAAGATCTCTAATCACTAGCAGCGATTCCTCGGTGCACCCAGGAATGAATATAGCAATGTACAAACCCGCGATAACGCCGGGCAGTAAGTACCGCCATGAAATCCGCGTTGCGAGAGCGGTGGAGATGTATTGCAGCGGCGGATGGACGTACGCGTGTACACGGACACTTAACGTCAAGGTTTGCGGGGGATAGTATTTGAGTAGGACGAGCAATACCGCTGAGAAGCACACCAGCAACCGGAGGAGGATAGTACTCCATGTCACTACTTGGCGTGTGAGGACGTTACTGGGAGCTGTGGTGACAGTGAATTCGACAGTAGTCGGGGATGGAGAACGGACGCGCAGCTTTGGGCTTGCAGTGAACATCTCGGTATGTTAGCTTGTCTGTATCTGTGTTGAGAGTGGGACCGGGGAGCACCGCTAGACCCGAATGCTCGGAGGTGGTTAGTTGACGTTGAGAATTACGGGTTTTGGAAAACTTGAGGATTCCAGATGTGGAACAGGTTTGTGCTACATGTGGTTAGGGGAGTTCGGATGCTTCCGTCTTTTGATATAGCCAAATTAGGGAGGTCAAGGCGGCATGCATATACTGGAGCGGCAGAATCAACTCATTGGAGGGCCCTTTTATTTTTTTGGCTCTAGGCTCCCGGTCTACGGTATCTACTACTCCTGGTATACTGATAGTTGGGTGGATTCACAAGCATATTAATTTGGCATAGGGATGGCATGCAGAGCCCAACATAGTAAATGGGAATAGCGAGTACAAGTTCAAAGGCACCACATCATATTCAACGCTGAATTAATTGCCAGCGAAGTCTCGACGAGAGCCGAGTCTGCCAATACTATACGCTCCGTGGAAGCAAGATATGCCATCCACAAGAGCGTCAACTACCAGCAATCAGCCCTTACTCTACTTATGTTCATCCCGAGACTCACCACCTCATCCACGATTCTCAAGCTTCTATCGGTACCCCCGGTGCAGCTCAGCGCAGCACTATACCGTGCCCAGAAATTCGCTCGATTGACATCACTAAAAAGTATTAAACAAAAGACTAAAAAATAACACCAACAAGCAGATTACATGCTGTGGATCAGGCCTAGCCCCATCGCAGCAGCACACAAGTGATAACCCAGACTTCTCTTGAACAGGAAATAAGGTGAAAACACCACGAGCTTCCACCACGCTCGAATCCATAAGTCATCTACCATACATCGATCGGTAACCAGCAAACGCCAAAACACGACAACCTATATTCCCCTTCCTCCTCAGAGCCTCACACCACCATCCTCTTGCGCAACATCGCCTAGTAACTCTGCCCGTGCGCTGTCCTGCGAATCTCCTCGTATCAAAGTCCCCAGCGCTTCCGTGGGCTCGCTTCTCCGCTCGCTATGCGAGTAGGTAGAGGTGTCGGGCGGCTTCGACATTTCCTCGTCGATACTACCAGATTCGTCGTCGCTACAGGTTCTGCTTCCCGCCCCACTAAGACTTCCGCCGAAATCGCGACCGGCTTGTAGCACCGCAAGCTTATTGCGGAGGTCCTGAGTCGTCCCCTTTTTGGGCCCTCCGCTTGAAGATTCGGTTAGGCCGTTTGAGGAGTTGATCTTTAGATTGCTTGCCCTGCCGTGGTTGCAGCCGTTCACGCAGCCGCCGTAGACTACCTCTAATGACGCCGCGGCCGCTTGTAGCTTTTTCAGGTCTTTTGCTGAAGGGCCGCCTTCCCGCTGCTGCCTTTCTTCCTCTTTCCTACGCTCTGCAGACCACGTCTGTAATTTCGTTTTGAGTTCGTATTTGTCGGTGACAGGGTTCTTCTCCATAAGAACAAATTGACAATGATCAACATTCTTAAGATCTTCGAAGTATTCCACCGAGTAATGATACCTGCCAAAATCTCAATCGGTGCTCCCCCCCACATTAGATCGATTCACGTACCACTTCATCAAAAATATCCTCGTCATAAGCCCATGTGTAACGAGCACCAGAACGCTGGGAAAGTCCTCCTCGGCAAACTGCCGCCAAAGGCTCTCGTTAAACCCACTCACACGGTCATACGCATCCGCCGCCGACTCCCCATTCGGGATCCGATAAAAGAAGTGTCCGTACGCTGCCCGCTCATGCCACATCCTCTCCATCTCAGCCGTGCACGGCTGAAAATTGCCAAAATCCTGCTCGCGGATCCGCGGCTCCTCGTGCACCTTGATCTTGTTTGCATTGGGGTGGCTGGACAGCTGTGAGAGTATCCCTTTGGTGGTCTCACGGGTACGTAGGTACGGGGAGGTTATGATTCGTAGGGTGTCTTCTGGGCGGAGGAGCCCCAGAAGTCGCTCCCCAGCTTCGACTGCCTGCGGGAATTAGCTTGGATGGCCTGGTTAGTTTGGGGGAGACGGGTAGCTAACCTGGCGAGTTCCTTCGCTTGTTAATTTCACGCGGTGATCCGGCACAGTTTGGTGGATTGCTTTGTTTTCTTGGGGTAAAAGGTTAGAAAATGAACTCCGGGGGCCCACGAGGGAGAACTCACTATTTCCTTCGCTTTGAGCATGCCGGATGATGACAATCAGCTTATTTTATTTTTTTCCCACCCGTTAGCCCCCCCCATCACCCGTAGTACAGGGAGGAAACTCACTCTTGGTTTCCCCATAATGTGAATGCGAGGTCGATTGGATCTTTGGTGGTAGTTCTGAACAGTGTTACCGTGATCGTGGTTGGCCTTATGCGGAGTGAGTTGATGGAGCCTTGCTAAGTTGGTCCTTTGTGGCAAGCTCTGCTCAGTGGATGAGTAAATTACGCAGTAAGTTATTGTATGGTATCATAATGGGGTTGACAGAGTTGAGAAACCCTGGTCGTGTGCCAGGTCCCCCGACATGCAGGGCTCAAAGGGCGCGGCTAAACACTGGTAAGACAACCGGCATCGCAATCTTTTCCTATGATACTCGTACCTCAGTGGCGAGTCTCCCTCCCACACATAATAATCCCTAATAGACTATACGGTATTCGTATCCAGCACAGCAATACCGCACAAGCACACCGTAACCCAAGTTAACTCTTCATCCGAGAATTAATTCTTGACAAATATTCAATAAACAAATGTCTCATGTATCTCCGGTGTTAAGCCTTCTGCCCCACTTCCTTTCTCAGCCCCACACACCACCGCCCAACCAGCTCCCAGCATTTTCCCAGCGAATCATTCACCCGACCGGCCCAAGACGTGATGCTACTTGTATAAGTAGCATACCGTACTGTACAGTACAGTACAGGCAGACAGTATCCCCGAACTAACAACCGCCCTTTTCTACCGCCCGTGGTCCGCCTTGGCTTCAAATCCTATAGATTGGGGCTTTGATATCACGTTCTAGTAAATGCAGTATACGGCAGTGATCCCGGTGCTGTAGGATGAATTTTTCATAGCTCATCACTCCCACCAGGATACTTCTACCTGCAGGAACTAGTGGCCGGCAGTTTCGAAGGTCAGAATGGCGTATTCAAGACCGAAACTCTATCTCTTGGCCCGAATGGGCGCGCACACTGTAGTCGGGTTTTTGCGGGTGACCGCTTTCCCATCCCCCATGAACCCGAAAAAAGTAGCGCTTTTAACTCGACGCGCTACCGGTATTATCATTCACTGTGGTGGAATGACTGTTACCCTTGTATCATACTAATGTGGATCTGAGAACTCTCATATTCTGCCAATACTCACGCCGGGTCATTCGTGATGCCAAACCGGAATTCCATTCTATCAAAATTATAATACTCAGTGTCTGATAAGCATCTACGCATCTACAGCCCAACTCCCTGCAACCAGTACTCCCGCAATAATCCATGCAGGCCACCACACACACCAGACTACGACTTGCGTCCACATTCCCCACACTCTCCACCCAAACGCAGCTTCCTTAAGAATTTCGCTCAAGGGCTCCCCCCAGTAGAGCGCCACGCCGACTAACGCTGTTGTCGGTGTCAGTCCTTGCAATAATACCATCCAGGCTGCTCCGACCGTCCATTTACGCTTCGGGGTAGGGTTGATGAACGTAATCGGGGAAGCAAAGACGCCGATGAGGAAGGAGAGTGAAAAGTTAAGTGTTGCCAAAGCTGAGAGGAACATTCCTAATAGGAGGAGCGAAAAGCATTTAATCAGGATGAAATGTAGAGTTGTGGGCGCAAATGATTTTGTAAAGATTGCACATAGCACCGGTGGAAGAATTACGTTGAGTAGAGTGAAAATATAGAATGCGCTGGTGAAGTTCTATGCAAGGTTAGCTCGGATCCGGTCCCGGGTAGGAGGGATAAAACCTTCTCGTCGAGATTGTTAAATAGATACAAGGGTATAAATCCTAGAAAGTGAGTAGCAACGACGAATGCCATTGACAGAAGCAATGGTCGCTCTTCACTAACTGCATCCGGCTGCTCAGCGGCGGAAGGTGCCCCCCCTGCAGACCCCAACAGTCTCTTATTCCCTTCCGAGACCTTCTCATCACTGCTCTTATTCCCCTCCTCGTCATTCAGCCTCCCGCTCTTTAACCAGAGCCCGATAGCGGCAATTGTAAAATTGACCGCAATCAACATAGCACTCGGCAGGTAGGTGCCGATGCTAACAAACCTCCTCTCAGCCATCAACAGATAAAAGAAGAAACTCTGGTGGAAGTGTTCTAGAAGATTGTTCAAACTCCTAAACAGGCTTTCCACAGTTCGTCCCAAAGTGACCTCATCATGCCATCCATCTCCATACGCCTGCAGGGTGATCGCATCGATGTGATACGGAATAAATGAGCTATGAGGGCCAGATGCATGGCCCAACCCTTGATTTACCATCCCACGTAACATGGTTCGTAAACGGTCTTTGTACTGGTTGTCATGACTCCACATCTCTTGTAACGTGGTGCGGACGCCCATTTGTCCGGAGGCAATTCGTACAGCGGTATTAATGAGATCTAGGTTAGGTAGTTGGCCGTTTATTCCATCGTACACAATGTGCAGAGACTCGAAGCCTCGTGACGCCGGGTAGTCCACCACCACAACACCCTGAATAGCGCCGGATTTGAGAGGGAGTGAGGCCACGGCAGGAGGGGTATGCAAGTCGTGGTAGGCGTCAACCCACGCCTGAGGCCCAGCTCGTGAATCGGAGGTAATTAAAAAGATGATATCCTTCGACCAAAGCGACCATCCTGCGATCCATCAGCCACATTGAAAATAACAAACGGATAAACACCCACTTTTTAGATACCTGGCCAAAGCCAGCACAAGCGCGACACCACTTTCGTTAAGTTCCCCCTCAGTATTAACCCAAGCGGCGCACAGCACAAGAGCCTCCGTAGCATCCCCTCGAGGGGCCTGTAGTACTGCATATACATTTTCCCCCGCATACACCCCTCCGGCGGCCGTGTATTCAAACTTTTGCTTCCCAATCTTCAATCCGAACGCATCGAATATGCCCCCGACCTTCTCCGCCATAACACCGGAGCCATCGGCCGAAGCGTTCTTGCCCAGCGCTGTTACCTCATGCCGGTAGGCTCTGAATACGTCCTGCTCGCTCCCGCCAAAGTAGGTGTGTACTTGCCCGGGAAGTAGGGCGTTCTCGGAGATGTAGGTACGACGGGAATAGTCGTCAAGGGGGAGGAGGAGAAGCCAGGTTACGCCGACGAGGATGCAGAGGGCGGATACAAGGGGGAGGAGTTTGAGGATTCGGGTACTGCGTAGGGAGGCTGTAATAGTCAAGACTGGTTACCGAATGCCTTAAGGAACAAGAGGGAGGGGATGGAAAGGAGTAGATAATTATTGAGAATGGTGCCTTACTCAGAATTGACATCGCGGGGCGAGACTCCCGGATGTGAGAATGCTACTTGAAGTGGTATCTGTTCTAGCAGCCTCTAAAGTCCATGAGAGCTCGGGGGCTTAGAAAAGGTTGGAAGAGAAAGCCTAGTGGATTGAATTGTGGTTGAAGTTGACAGGAAACACTTGGATCTGACATTCGGCGGCAGCCTCATTCACCAATTCAGGGGCCAATGCACATGTGGCCAAAAAACCTTCCGACAAGCCACAGTTTGATGCCACATTCTCAATTACCACCGCCACACCCCATGATATTCACAAACTGAACCTTAATAATATTGCAATAACCCACAGCCCGAGAACTCTACCTTACAGTGCCACAGCCCAGACTTTAAATGGTAACCGAAGAAGAAGACTCGCACAAGATCTGAGGGTGTGCATTTAATCTATGGTGATTTTGCAAAGCCGTCGATAAAACGGGAGGCACAGAACACCCCTAGATGCCGTCTAACATACTTTCCTACAGCCGACACTATATGATCGGCACTAATCCCGCACATGAAAGAAAAGCCATTGCGCAAATAAAAAGCTAGACAATCCATTCCCAAACGCCGAGAGAAAGCCCACTCCACAGAGCATGTTTCAATCTGCGGACATGTCAACAGGTATTCGGAGGAATATAAGGAGTCACAACATACCTTCCAAGAAGAAATAATTTCCGCTCAACTTCTGTTCCTGATCTAGTTGCGAATCCAACTTGTTGATTCTAGGTCTAAAAGTATTCTGGTCTCTACGGAATGTGACGTTAAGTGATTTCAGGAAGGCGTTGCATCCAGTCAGCAAGCTCTGTGGAGCTGTGGCTATGGCATTAATAGAAGGTTCACCCTCAAAGACAATAACACGATCTGCCAGATATGTTGCCATAATAAAATCGTGCTCGACAACGAATGCAGTCTTCTTGGCATGCATGATAAATCGTTTGATGACACGGGCTGCAATGATACGCTGTTCGGAATCGAGATAGGCAGACGGCTCATCGATGAGGTAGATATCGGCGGGCATACCGAGGGCAAGAACGATGGCAACCCGTTGCAATTCTCCTCCAGACAAATGTTTTACCTCCTGGTCGATAAAATCCTCAATGTGCAATGGCTTGTAGACATCGGTTTGGAACTGGGGATTGAGGAATGATGATCTAATCCGCTTCAAGAAAAGTTCTCGCACAGTTCCAGGGAACCTGGGAGTAATCTTCTGCGGCTTCATAGAGATGCTCATCTTAGGGATCTTCTTGTTGTCATCCGGAGCCTCTACACCAGCGAGCATGCGACAGAATGTGGTCTTTCCAGTCCCGTTTTCTCCCATCATAACGATGATTTCCGAATCAGTAAATTCTCCTTTGTCAACATGGAGATGGAATTTCCCAAGCGTCTTGTCCATGGCCGGGTAGCCGAACGACCGTGACCTGTCAACCATAAACTCATCTCCAGCCTCGGCGATTCTGAACTGAAGAGACTCTTCACGGAAACGAAGATTCTCGGTAGGGATATTACCATCTAAGAAGATGTTGATCCCTTCACGGACAGAGGCTGGCAGAGTCACGACACCATAGACCGAAGGCTTTCCGTAAAGGACACAAATAAAATCCGAGAGATAGTCCAAGACTGACAAATCGTGCTCTACAACAATAACATAGTTGTCAGGTCTGGTCAATCCGCGGATAGTGCTGGCAGCCTTCAAGCGTTGTTTGACATCGAGATAGGAGGAAGGTTCGTCAAACATGTAACTACGAAGTTGTCAGCACGAGCATGGAGAAATCATACGCTGAATGAACATACACATCCGCCTTCTGGACACAGGCGACGGCGATAGCAAATCTTTGGAGTTCCCCACCAGAAAGCTGCTCAACATCACGGTCCAAAACGGGACGCAGATCTGCAACTATCAGTCGGGTATTCCCAATGCATCCCGGCGTTTGGACGTACCAAGAATGTCAATCATGTCCTCCATGACTTCATCCCCCCGTGCACACTGGGCCTTAAGCAATGCACTCACAGACCTCACAGTCCCTCGAATCGCCAGTGGCAACTTATCAACATACTGAGGTTTGACCACCGCTTTAATATTATCCTCCACGACCTTTGTCAAGTAGTTCTGCAACTCCGAGCCACGGAAGTAGGCCAATGTTTCATTCCAATCCGGAGGATTATCATAGCGGCCCAAATTTGGCTTTTGCTTTCCGGAAAGGATCTTCAAAGCAGTGGACTTTCCGATACCGTTTGTTCCGACAAGACCAAGAACCTGGCCAGGGCGGGGGGTGGGTAATCTGTGGAGCTTGAACGAATTCGCGGAGTAACGATGGGTGACTTGAGTTTCGAGGTTGGTCGGAAGATTGATGATGTGGATGGCTATAGAAAGAAACAAGCTCAGTTCATGTCTCTCTTTGCAACACTTTCCTCGGGGGATATACCTCCAAATGGACATTTCTTCGGGCAGATACCACAACCTATGCACAATTGTTCGGAGATGAAAGCGATCCTAGACTCCGGCGAGACCTCGATGCAAAGCTTTCCTGTCCTGACGACCGGGCACGACTTTTTGCACTCTTGCCGACATTTCTATTACCGAGTATCAGAAAACCCAGTCGCTTGTCGATCGCCACTATAAAATTAATGATCACGAATTGCATACCTTTGGTTTACACTGCGGAGAAAAGCTAGTTAGCGATCGTCACCCCCATATCAAAAACACCCCAAAAGTGGGAACATACTTTATCTGTGCTCACGATGGCAATACTGTTGAGTGGGGAAAAAAGTATTAGCGCCTTCCACAGTGAAACCTTTGCGTGGCGGGAGAAAACACATACCGTGTAAGTTTATCGGCCATTTTTATCAAGTTCCGAGCTGGTGCGCACTGGAATAGGAGGGGAAGATAATGGGATGAGAAGAAAGAAAAAAATAGTTATTCCGCATGCATAAATAAGGAGGGGTTGATGGCTGTGTTGAAGGATGAGTGGGGTTTGGAATTAGGTTTCAGGTTGCAGGGATTATGTCAGCAATGGAGTCATCCCCTCTGGCTGGCCTGCTATTGGCTAAAGTGTGGGCCTGGAGTCATGAAATCTCACGTTGGAAGTGCATGTTTCTTCCCTGTCTATGATATGATATCGAAAATTGCACTTTCTTCAATTATGCTCTTTATTCCAAAAAAATCTCCTCTAGTGAAGCTGTGGACATTCAGAACCAAAAGCCTCCTCTGGCACACTCATTGGTAGAGGTAGGAGGGATTCCAAGCCAGTACCCAAACAAACGAACACCCCAATACGAGAGCACTTTTGCATATCCAATTTACTACCGGCAAAGGGATCTTTTATTGTGAAGGCATTCACAGATATCAACTCAAACTCCATCAGAGTCTAAGTAAAATTTACACCACCACAACCACAACCATAAGTATCCTCTCGCAAGTCCAGCATTCTACGATAAAATACAACTTCACACAAAGCAAAGATAATGAAAGAACCTCAAGCCAAACCGCTTACTGGCAGCAGTCCGTACGGTACCATGTCCCAGTGAGTGAAGTGCTAAACTCTACAATACAGCCGCAAGGGCTCGCTAAATTCACTATCGCGTTCCTTAACCGCAATTTCCACACCAAGCTACAATGGGCCTCACCGAGAAGGTTACCATAGAGACAAAACACCAGTATTTCTGGAGGTATATAGTTTAGGTAAGCCGAGCCTGGTAGAATCTCATTGACCAGTAATTCTCGATTGGCTGCAGAAATTAACCATTGCATGCGGTATTGACCGAGTTTTTATGATAGTGATCGGGGCCTTACGAACGCACACCTCCCTCAAGGCTATCATATCAAGTCTTTGTCTCATACCACTAGCTTATTATACCTTCTAGTGTGGCCTTAGGAACAGAGATATCACTAACAATCAGGGTAGCCATCAACAAGTCTCGCTTTCAGCACCACCACTGACTTGTAACCCCCCCTGCCTTTTAGACCCAGCTGAGTTCTAAGATTAATGCGGAATGGGGCAAGTTAAGGCCTATTAGGTGTATGTATTGCCCTATGTATTATAAGTACAACTTGGATCGTAACAACCGTGATTCTGATGATGACGCCAACCCTCGCCGCCGGAAAAACTTTTAGGGACGATGTCTATTTTAGTTTGGAAACGTTTGAAGTTTCTTTTTCTTCTAGAGTTTTCCAAGCCATGTTTTCGGTCTGCTTGCCACGGACTTTCCGGTGCTTTGCGGATGGATCTGAGGATCCGACGAAAAAAATCTAATATGTACGCGTTCTAGCTATTACTATCAACAGAAAATAGATATATGCCTGTACTAGTGGGCTCTAACCATTATGAACACTGTCGTGCATTATCCGGAAAAAAACAAGTGCCACTGATCCTATAATAACCCCAACTCCCTCGTATGGTGTGAGAAAACAAAAACTAGAACCAGCCCCGTAAGACACACCAAGTCCTCAAAAGTGCGGTTAGTGTATCCGTGGCCGCTAGGCGACAAGCAGCCATAACTAAAGTTCCAAACTCCTTACTACTATCCAGGCACCGACGGGCACCACAATGTTATCGTTAACACCTGTAACCACCGCTTCTACCATACTCCCCCAGAGTCCTACTGCTGCAATTTTGGCCCAGTCTACGGGAGACCATGTCTGGGTTTCCGCGCCAACCCACCACCTGCCCACACTCAACCCAGCCATAACGGCGAGAGTGAACGCGAGGCTTCCTTCGAGACTTTTTCCGCCTCTCCAGCCCCATTTGGTTTTTCCAAATCTTCTTCCTATGAGCGACGCGGCTGCATCGCCAAGCCCGACACAAACTACCCCACTGACGAAGGCCAAGTCGATCTGCCTCCCAGACCAATCCCAAGCGTCACCCTCCTCGGTGCTCGTGGAGGCGAGTGTAAACCACCATCCAATGACACACCCCAGGAGCAGGAAAATGTGCGAAACAACCACCGGGCCCTTGAGATCTCTTCCGTCAACAAAGGGCTGCAGAAATACAGCAATTTTTCCACTGAATGGAGGTAGCTGCCCGGCTCTGACCGTGTCGAGTAGGAGGAATACCGCTAGTGCCAGGCTTAGCCCAAGATATGTGAATGCTGGATCTAGAACTCCTGGGATAAGAAACATGATAACAACCATTCCGTGAAAGACTTTTCTCCTGGTATCTACTTGGATATGTGCTAAGATAGCGGTCACCAAACTAATTCCCATGGCCAGCACCACAAGCCAGTACCCCATTATAAGCAAACGGAGATTGGCCGCAGATGCAGCTCCTTCCGTGACACAGTACCCGGAGCCTGGAGCTATCGTGTCTACCATATTCTGATACCAACTCTGGCCGCAGAGGAGATATCCTGGGGCCCAGAGAAATGGGTCGACGCCATCTAGGGCATACCTTCCAATGTAGGGGCGCAGAGCTATGATGACAATACACACAACGCTACCATATACCCATAGAGAATATGCAAGTTTCCGCTTTCTGGCTTGCTCGTGGGTGAGAGAGGTATAAAAGGATATTTGGCTAACGGGCCTTGGACCTGCTGACTTGGAGCCCTTTGGGGTTATCTTCAGCAGTTCCCCTTCGCTATCACTTGCTTGTCCTTTCGGCCTTAACGAGGTGAGCCTTTTCCACCTTGCGACGCTGATAATGGCATTTCCGGTGCGGCGCAGTTTGTGGGAAGGAACACGCGCAAGATTGATGTTCCACTTTATGACGTCTTCGCAAAGAACCAGGGTGCCCAGACCCCCGCCCCAGAGAACAGCTTTCAGAATAATAGCTTGAGGCGATGATGCATAGATGAAAAGATTGATCAACCCTGTTGCAGCCATTCTAATCTCGGTTGAAGTCAACGAGGGATGTAAAAGATGGGTCAGGACTGAACTTAATACGAAGTGGAGTGGGGGGAGAAATGAGAGTGCATCGGAGTTAGATTGGGTGTTTGGCCGCTGGAGGAGGAGCGCCTGGATCGCGAGGGGAAGAAGGGAGAGCATCCAGTGAAGATCCCACCTCGGTATAAGAACTGGCGGCAGAGATGATAGACTCAGAATCAGGCTTGAGAGGACGTACGGATTATCGCTCTTTGTGTTCTCTTTTGTCATCGAAAGAGCGACTAGTATCGGAAAAAGAATAGGGTATAGAAGCGGCGATGGGTCAAGGGATCTCGGGAGCACCAGGGAGTCGCCTCGAAGCAGAATTGTTAGTGGGTATAAGGCCAAGGTTGTAAGAAGCGCAGCGGCCCATGCAGCAAACTCTAAATCCCCATGTTAGCGAGAAAACTCCTCTGGCAGGGTTTTAATCCAACCTCTAGCTCAAGCTCGATTTACCTAGTTCCCGTATACGCACTTCTTTCCAGATCCTGCCTTCTCTGCTGCAAAGCACAATGCCAACTAATATTCCCATCAAGCCGACTTCAACCCCACGACGCACAAAGGCGATCGCCCTCAATTTTCTTTTCTTCTCTCCTCCCTGTTCATGCCCGCCATCGGTCAGCCTCCGTCGCCGCCTGCCTCTCTCATCTGTTTGGGCGTCAAAGGTGTCATCTTCCTGCCCGCAAAACCTTCCCTCCTCGGATGATGTGCGTTTCCTCGTTCTCGGGGGTGCCGGGAGCTTTCGCGCAAGCTCATCGTCAGCTTCGGTACCCGATTCCGATCCCCCGTAACTGCACCTCCGTGGAAGTGGAGATGTTGCGCGGGATGCGTCCGGGGTTAGAGCTGGTGAAGGGAGGTATGTAGCCCTGTCCGGAGAGGGGGTATGTTGTACTCTTGGGGATGGAGGCGGTCTTCTCCGGTAAGGCTGTGGTGAACGAGACGGCTGCCGGTTGGCAACTGGAGAGCCAGGTCGGGAAGGCGGGGAGAGGGCTTTCAGGAAATCGATCGGTGGATTTTTCTTTCCCATCCTTTATTCTTGTCGGGGGTGACGAATGGGAGATGGAAGTGCCGTACTGCACAGAAGTAAAGTAGAGCGTGGCGGTTGTTTCGAGTGTTTATGTTCTAGATAGGGGTAGGGGCATTAGAAGGAGCGAGAGAAATGTGACAAGGAAGAATGAAGGGGTGTCTCTTGGAGAGGTGTCTCTTGGAGAGGTGAAGCATGGGTCCAAAAGACTGACGACAACGCTCTTGGGATGGGATGCTTCACTAGTATTCGATGTGGCATGTGAAAATGGGTTGACCAACGAGTGCGAACCGTTGTAACTTTGGTACCGTAGTCTATCTAAAACTTACCGTACTCTCTTCCGCCACGAACTGGGGACGCTGTTTTTTCCGTTCCCTTCTTTTTATCTATTTTTACTTTTTAATACTTTTACCCGTGCGGTACTTGTACGTTCATTGGTGGGTGGCTTATGGTGAATCAGGCCGCAATGGAATTTGCCATGTTCTGTACGAGCACATTACCGGATGTCCCGATCGGCCGCAATGATTGCACCCTGTCAGGGATTGGATGGGACGCGTGTGTTCAACGGTGCCGGTACCGCATCATGCTCTAGCACAAGTGCCAATGCCCCGGGTCCATACAAATTTTGCCTCGACTTCAAATGTCTGAGCCACCTCTCTAGAACCAAATTCACTCAGTAAATGTCTTCTTTACACGGTTCAGGGTTATTACACGGAATGAATGAGTAAAATAATAGGATGTGGCCTCGTTATCGTTGTCGTGGAGAAAAGTTGGGAAAGTTTGGTTTGTCATGAAGGTTGATTCCGGGGTGCCGGGACAATACTTGTGGGGATACAGCAAGCAACTGTAGGAGGAAAAGGCAGGGATTTGACGCACAGTACATTACAGCACACGTGTGCTGTATGGTACTGTTGCCATATTATGATACACCGTCAGGTGGACAACGATATCACCCGATATCTTCGCCGATGATAAACGTTGGAGACAGCGGCGGACGGCCGGGGAGGAAAAATACGCCCGAGTAGGGCTATTCACGGAAAAACTGACGGGAGGATTGCGCCGGCACCAAGCCGTTGCCCCGGACATCCGGCCACCCTTTGTCCGGCCCATCTCCGGCCCGGTGCAGTGCAGTACGATACCCCAACCAAACTCTCCGATACTGTATTCGCAACCGTTCATGAGCCGGGAAGATTCGCCAGTTAATTTTTTCCTCCAATATTGTCCAATACTATGCAGTCTTAACCCTACCCACACCGATATAATACGAAGCGGCTGGCCAACGGGGATCAGTTACAGTCTCCCAAAGGGTCGCGAGATTCTCGAGTTGCGAGAGTTGTAGCATAAAAACGGGTACATGCTTGCACTTAAGTCAAGGCTTAGCCCAAAAGAGAAATTTCAATATCAGGAGCAAACAAGAAAAGTGTCGAAGGAAATTTAAAAGCAGGGTTGACCTTGGGAAAATCCATGCCAAGTGGCCAAGAGCGCCGCCGCTCGAGAATCTCGCGGCCCTTTGGGAGACTGTAAGTTACATGTTTCATAAAATATTATCATACCGGTGATTTTTTTGTAACCCTAACCTTGATCATTTACTTTTTTTTACCAAAACAATTACCCAGTTCGTCGCTCGCCCAGTTCCGTCGTGGCTACAGTACTAGCACTGCGCGATGGAGAATGGACAACAATGGTAGGGGGTTAGCCTACCCCTGTGAGAATTCCACTGCTTTCCCACTTCATGTTGCGCTTTGGTTGCCGCAGATTTCTATTGTCCAAGTACTGTACCAGTGATATATCCCATTCCTTGCACTGTACTGTTCTGCGCTACCCCGTGTTTTTGAGCAACTTTGAATGTCAGTTACTTAGAATAATGAAGGTTCAGTCGGAACTTATGTTCCTGGCCCAGTGTGGCTGGTGCGGGATTGGCTAGTTCTTGAGAATAGTATGGCTCGTAAATTCTTGCCTGTATGTATATTTTTCTCTTGTATCATACCATCTTGAAGCATTTTTTATTTCTCTTCTTTTCTCCTTTTCCATCATTCTCTCTTGAGCGATGGATAGATTGTATGTGGTGTGTTGTCTGATAACTTAGAGGCTAAGAGGAGTGAGATGGTTTAATGATTCTTGCGGCGATTGTTAAGTATATAGTGTCCGTATTCAGGACAAGAGGGTGGGTAGGGTGGATGAGATAGTTTAGTGAATGATGTGGTAACACACTCAGCGGGAACAGGCTGGCCACCCCGCTATGGAAATTAGCATGATGGGAGGGAGAATCCTAGCACATTGCTTTCCATATCATACAGACTGGTATCGAGATCGATTTCATAGCACGAAACATATTGTAGTGTACCAGCAAAAAGAGCCATCAAGGCTATATGCTGTTGGGGGTGTTGAGAAGCTGCATGGGCCCCAGTGGGAAGCCGCATTTGCGCTTCCGAATAGCAAACAGTGCTACAACAGCACCCTGGCGAGATCTGTGGCAAACATCATCCCAGGGTGGTGTGCCAAGAGCCTGAACAGCAATAACAGAACTTCTTCCTAGCTGGCATGAGAACGTATCGAGAAGCGAGAGGGATATTTCAACTCTCGTCCTGGGAATTCCCTGACGTAGATTGAGGGAAGAGGGAACCAAAGAACCAGCCACCGGGTATGGGTCCAGCTACCAGCCAGTTGGGCAGACACTGGAGTTTGCTTTTTCATTTTTCATTTTCTTGATATGGTGTGATATTACTATCATGTCAGTTGGAGAGGAGCCGGCGAGGTACTGTGGTAAGGAAGACTGCTGTGTCAATGAAGTTACATGTCTCGGCAGCTCCTGTGGTTAGGTATGATACTGGTACTATTATCTGTGGAGGCTGGGCTCGGCTCCCGGCATTGGGGTTCCGACTATAGTATCCCCTGTAGGGTTGTTAATGCAATTCTTCCCTGCGTCCTTCTACTCGAGTAAAGAAGTGCCAGTAAAATTAGCGTATTCCATTGATTGCCAGATTCAATTCACATAGAGGGATAGTGCAATCGCATGACTCAGGATGGTTAGCAAATATCGACAGGTGTGTAAGTATCCATCGCATCACTCTCGCAATTGGTTTAGTGCCCGTGTTGGCAGAAGAAGGTCGGTATCATAGCTTGGCCTGAGATGCCTTTGACACTCTATTGAAAGTTTTTAGAAAAGGGAAGTCAGGTTTTCGGATTTACATTTTTGGTGCAATGTAGGGGAAATTTCACACGATTAGTACTGCCGGGGTTGTAAAAGAGTGAATTGCCTTAGCTGCTTAACGGGGCTTGAGAGAGAGAGATGCTCAAGAACTTCATTCTATCTAAGGGGGCGGGAGAGGACTACTGTTTATGCAGTGAAACGGCAATATATATTGGTAGTGGAGAAGAAATCGGAGGAAGAAGTATGGAATGCGGGGGGGATAGGAGTTGAGAACAGGATTGCATTTCTGATCGATTGATCGAGCGATGACATGGGAGAATAGGTAAATAAGATGAGTAGAAATCGGATAGCTTTAAACCTAGACCAACGAATGCTGACCGGCTGTGTCGTACTGGGAGAAGTAGGAAGTACATATCTATAAATATTATCTAACACCGGGTGTTGGAAATCGCAGTTTGATCGCCGCACTTGATGCGGGATGTGCCTGCACTCTGTGGCCGCAGAGGCATACGTACGCACTAGTCAGAAGACGCGCAAGCTCTCAAAATGTTTTCACCCCACTCCACTTGTTTTTCTTTCCTCTACACCTTTCCTCACGACTCACCTTCCTGAACACAACTTTCCTCAAGTCTTTCGTTCCACCTAAGTTATCATCAATCAATCATGGTTCTCATCTCCACTTAAGCGGTTTCAGTCCACTGCGTAAAATCCTCACCTCCACAACCCTGATTTTCAACATCGGGTATCGTTTATTACCACGAGTGATGGTTTGTGAGCGTGCGTGAATGATGCATGGTGCATGCTTAAGCTAGATCAATCCTGAGCTATGGCTATACAAGGTGGGAGCATGGCAGAGACACGTGGGTCCGGACTTCTGTTTTTAAAAATTTGGCCTTCTCCTGGGTAGAGAGACGGTGGGGGGTACCAGCGGGCATGATACACTAGACATTGGAGGCAGCGGACGATTAAAGAGGAAGCAGGTTTAGGGATCTATAGAAAAAATCAAGAGAGGAGCGTACTAGCACCACTCTATAATAATAATATTATCTTAAATTTATCTTGGCTGTAAGGCTCTGGTTATCTGCCCACTGCCTGTCCGACCTGGAACTTCAGCATGATAAGATACCCTGGCCAAATTGTATTTTCAGCAGCAGGTGATCAAGGAACATTTACTAGCTGGGTTGAGTGAATGAGAAGTTAATTTTTTCCTAATATTGTGCAATACTGTGCAAATATAGTGAGAGTTGGCCTAATAGTGTGGATTTGTTGTTCATAATAAGCTTCTTTGTCACGAATGTTGGTTACTTGGAATAACAACAGTTCAGTGTTCTTTTCAGTTTCTTTTGGGCTCCGTGTGTCATAGCTAGCGCGATTCGCGCAGGATTGATTCTTTAGTTTTGGGGAGAGAGTGAGTTTTAATTGACAAAAGGAGTAGAGGAAAAAAGAGCTGACAAGTAGTGGAATACTAAACCCTAGACAAAGGGGTAAGGCCACTGACATCCCACCCCCCCGAGGATACATCCATCCAATAACAGGGCCAGAAGTGCCCCGGGGGGCCCTCGGGGGCAATATCTGTCCGCTCTCTAGTGGTCAAGACTTTTAACCCCTCATGGAGATATTACAGCGATTGGCAAATGCTTTGTCCAAGTGCCCTATGTGTCGTGATGTCAGTACACTGGAAGTACGCCCTCAAAGGCTCCTCCCGCAACCTCGTTTCGGGTCCTGTAACTATGGGGACCGTGATTCCCGATATCTAGAACGACTGGCAGCGGTGTTGCGGACGGTCGGGGCCCCGCGGGGGGATAACGACAAGAGGACGGGAAGGGACACGACAGGACGGGACAGCTAGCCGCGGCCCGGCGCAGGGAAAATCACTCGGGGAGACCGCCGTGCCCAACACGGTAGGAATTTATTAATATAGTGAGACAAATGGGAAAACCCCTGCTTAAGCAGACTTCAGGGGAGATTGCAGGACAGCCTGGATTGTGTCGGGGACAATAGGGGGTATCAGAAGACAGTAGGGTGTGGGTGAGGACTGCGGGGGAGGGGGCACAGGCAGCTATTAGGAATGGTGGCCGGGCACATGTGGAGAAAAATGAAGAGGATAGCCGGGGATGGCTGAGGACTGCTGCAGGCTGCAGACAAACTATGAGTGATATATGGTGATGCCATGTAAGCTACACAATAAGCAATGTGTCTGCGAGAAAAAGGAGGTTAAATAGATCATTAAGTGCTTCAAACCTGAGACTCAAAGTCTATCGACTACCCACCACTAACAGACACCTTGATCTCTAGGCTGTGGTGGGCTGTTCTAGCCGCCCTAGTGGCCGTCAGAGACATTTACGGAGGATATAAAGGCCAACCAGATTTCCTAGCTGTTGCCAATTATTTCTGAGCAATGCGAAACGAGGTTATTTTGGTTGACGACACCCCCGGAGAACTGTACCTAGTCACATTAGCTCGCAACAACAAATGAATGGGAACAAGCTTGCAAGTGATTTCTTCTTGCACAGGCACAAGGCCTGATGGGATAGGGGTGGGGGCAGATTCAGAAAGATTGTCTTTGGGAGGGCGGGAATTAAAGCGACAGAAATACCACCTCCGATTGACACAACCCATGAATTGAGATGAGTGGAGAATTTTGCCCTTCTCGCGCTTCTTAAACGCTACGCGGTGGAAACGGGAGTATATATGAATCATAACAGCATTATCCTTCTATCCTTCCATCGGTCACCACAAATATTTATTTTCTTCCAGGAATACCTCCTTTCCCTTGCGTACACCTATGCTAATGAAGGAGAGACATAGGTCGTAAAGACTCCCTGCAATCATAGCCTTCATACATTTGACTCTCCTAGTCTCATTCCTGCAGATGCATCAATCCCAAGCGCATCTCCAGAGCCTATCCGAACAATGAAACGATAACTTGAACCTGCGACTCAGCATCTAAGGACTTCCAACAGTATTTTTTACCTAACTCCACTTGGCTAGCTGGCAGGACAAACACAGTCCAACGAGGCAGCAACTCCTGCCGATGGGGTTGCATAATTCCACTGCCACTCGTGCCCCACCAATAGTGTTCCACAAGGTCCAGTTCGTTCGTTTTGGAGGTAGGACGGGACAGGCTATATGTTGTTTCTTGGGCAATCGGACAATCTGCGCCCCGCAGCCGGTGGCCAGGGGCCCCGTGCGATGCCGCGAACTCTGAAAATTAGCCTCACGGCCTCATGCCCCCCCCTCTGTGCTTCATATTTTGCGATTAAAATCTAGCTCTCACCGTAGGACACCCCGTTATTTATCCATCACTCGGAATGCAAATTCTGGTTGTAAGCCCACTTAACTTGGGCTCCCCATGGTATGCTCCTCTCGCTGAGTGCTTTACCTCCCTATAAAGTTGGGGATATGGTCCATGGCCAGGTAATGCCCT
>Ga0307510_10003005_pt1 | contig 19414 bp, 18 predicted proteins | sample 12_EM_MG_FD_207224 | JGI IMG/M metagenome (GOLD analysis project Ga0307510, IMG submission 207224) | Populus trichocarpa ectomycorrhiza microbial communities from riparian zone in the Pacific Northwest, United States - 12_EM | ecosystem: Host-associated > Plants > Roots > Unclassified | place...
CGTCCTCACCCATTCCGGGCCGTCCCCCACAGTCCCCGGCTGTCCTGACTCATCCCCGACGGCCCCCGGCAGTCCATCCCCCCTGCCCTGCACTAACGTGTCTCACCCTGTAGGGCCCGCCGTCCTACCCAAAGACGGCCGTCCTGCCCTTAGGGCGGACGGGACGGACTACTGCCAGCCGTCCCGCCCCGTCCGGGGCTCTTGGCAGTCCCCCGGACGGTTGGGCACGCTGTCCGCAAACGTCCCCCTTTCCCTCAAGCAGACTCCTGTCTCAAAAAAGGAAAGACAAATTTTGCATTGACTTTCCGCTTTCCGTAGACCCCGAATTCCTTCCAGTCCTGGATCCATCCCAAGTACATAATCGAAGGCTTTGTCTGAACGAGAAACACATAGGCGGTCCATAAGCCGTGCATGCTAAGCAGCATCATCACAGACCGCCAACAGCAAGTGGTAATTCCAGTGGCGATTTTGTCTGTTCTGCTTGGTGAACCCCCGTGTTTGTTCAACCCCCCTCCCATGTTACTCCAAGCAAAAATCCCTAGTTCTTATCAAAATCCCACCTTATCACTCGAAAACCTGCATATATCTGCAGTCCGGCCGGACACGGTCAGATAGGCCCTTAAAGCCGAACTGTCCGCTTGCGAATACTGATGTAGATAAGAATTTTCCTGGAAAGTGTTGCCGGAAGGAGGATTGTGGTGCTTTTTCTAGAGAAGAATGTAGTGGCGGGGTCCCCCATACATCACGGAAGCTGCAAGATTTATTTTCCGAGAGGGTAAGATCGATATTGGCAATGAGGAATTTGTGGGATGAGCGAGAACCATTTCTGAAATTCCAGAGGGGGTGGGATGTTGACGAAGAGATCGTGAAGGCGAGGAAGGAGGTCGGTGGAAGGGACCAGCTGTGGAATGAGAGAAGCGGATGGGGTCGGTAGAAGGGTTTTGTGTTTGTCCAACTTTTAAACCCTTGTCTATTTTTTATCTCCTAGTATCTATTACTAATGTTTTGCTGCGGAGAGCTGCATTGCATCAGCTACAAGCATTTGTGATTGTACTTTTGAAAGTTATATATGCCAATCTCAATGTGCCCCCCCGGTACAGCAGACACTGCCACCTCCCCCACCGAGTAGCCAACGGGTTTTGTTTGCAGATAAAGAAGGTAAGCAAGGTGTCTGTAAATTAGTCAGGAAACTGCATGGAACTAATAAATGTATAGATAGCGAAGCTAATTGCCAGAGGGGGTCCGCTATTGGCCCTGCTACTTGGAGAGCTGACTATGCCGGGTTCTCGATAAGGTGTTCTTGGAATATCTTTGAAAGGGCGGTTCCCGGAGTGAGCCAGGAAAAAATGGTGACAGGAGGAGGGACTAAACACTATTAACGAGGACGGATCAGTACACCCGTCAAATTATTGGGAAAGGGAGGGGGAGGGGGAGAGGACGAAGAAGTGAAAAGGATTGAGAAGGAGCGCGAAAAGGAACATGCGGAGCATGAAGCCGATAAGAGAAGATTGGACAAGGGACATCCCCAGAGGATTTGGGAAATCACAAGAAAAAGCGGCAGTGCCATCTTGGTGGTAATATTGAAATGGCTTCGGTTTTCTCGTAAGTTTTTGCCCTCCCCGCTGGTATGGAACTACGAGCTAATTAGAGAGCATTCAAAAGATGCTCTCAAGTTCGAATATCTGACTGACGCAACTCCTCTCAGATTCTAACTACCTTCCTCTCCACCTAAGCTACCCAACCAACAGGATCTCGTTCACTCCGTAACCACCAATATGGACCGCAAGGACATGTCCTTCTTCAACTTCTGTAATCCCCACTCCTCCCACCCTAAGCCATAATCCAAGCCGCCAGCCAACCTGACTAGCTCCTACCTAGGCTCCTTACCAGATATAGCTTGCCCCCCGTACCAATTCGCAAATTCCAGAGCAATCAAAAGGAACCCGACTCCCCGCTACCAACAATTTCCGGCGCATCACCATCCCACCTGCCAGAAGCCATAACCGACATCTCCTGGCACAACTTTCTCACATCAATAAACTTCACCAGACCAACGCAAGGGATGGTCAAGAACATGTCATTCTGTAGCCTCTCCCTCGACTAGTACATGTCCCCCACTTTCCTCCACAAGCCCCTGAAGTATCCACGGGGGGTTCGCCCCTATACGCTCAAGGTGCTTAAGGGGCAAAGGTCCTACTAACCCACCGTAAGCGGCAGCAGCCGAATAGGCACCTCACCAACCCCGCTCGTCTAATCCGCAATGCTAGCACCAATGTTAAAAAAAAAAAGAAACAAACCTCGGAAAATATGATGAGAGCCACACCCCGCTACCCCCAACTAGTAAACACCTTTCCCTTATAGAATCTATGGGCAACTCTGATTATCCTGCGACTACCCACTTATCACACCAGCAAGTTTCTCCCGAGTTGTTACAGCCTCTCGAGTTCAATGCTGGCATGGTCGTGCTACTCCCATCATAGAAAGGTTGGGGACTGCCCGGACTAGGTTACCTAACTTACTTAAGTGATTAGGAATAGCTAGGGAGGCATCGCACTCATGACGGCAATGGCTATGAGTGTGGCTTATTATCCTACCCGGGTACTCAATCCCCCCTTCCAGCCCCCAGGAATATCACTAATCTATGGCCAGGGGAATTACAAATTCACACGCGCTATCTACGCCCATCCCCTACCTAAGACTGTCACCCGGCCAGAGAGCATATCGCTAACCACTCCACCGCCGTCCAATCCCACCCATATATCCTTTTCAAGAAGCCTTGCGTGGCGTCACCTCACATTCTAAGTCTCAGGGAACTAATTTCTCCAGCCATAAGGCTCGTAGTGAAGCCTGTTGTTGGGGATAAAAGTACAGGATGGCAGAAGGTCGGGAGTAAGATTTCCAGGCAAAGATCCCCCAAGTGGCGAGCTGTATTTCTACGAGCAGGTTTATCTTAATGAAGGTGAAGGGATGGGAAGCTATGGGATTCATAAGGATGGGTGAGTATGGGAGAGAAGAGGAGAGGGTTGGATAGAACTTTCAAGGCGAGGAATCCCGTGTAAGTATTGATACAGGGGGTTTGCCTGGATTTGGTTGGAGGCGATCCTCTATCCCAACGCACTAAATTTGGGCACTATTATTTATGTATTTGCCTCACTATAGCATCTAATATAATAAGAGATCCTAACGACTTAAATCCCTTAAAACTATCATTCAGCGGTGTTATCGTTATCTAGTATAGGAGGTGGTTACCCAGTCACATATATATTAATGCTCACCTTCGTCCGTGCTGTTCGTGGGCTTCGTTTGGTAAATTTGTCAATCTTTCAATTCCAACTTCCTCGAAACATCAAACATCCAACCTCCCCTTCCATCCCACATTCACAGCCCCTCACTCGTCACTTCAACCTTCACCTTTCGTCTTCGTTGATCCGCCATCTATCCTTCCACCTCTCACCATAATTACAACATGATCTTGTGAGAGATAAAAATTATTCTCTGCGACTATCCCTCTCCTACCGTTCAACCTACAAATATTATCTGCCCGCTAACAACCAACCAACCAAAAAAAAACCCCCAGACCTCGCAAGAACCGCTCGTAGCCTCAAATTATCCCACGCCAGCTCTAAGCCTTACCATAGCCGAAGGCACAATCACCAGGTGGAAGCTGAAAGCAGGTGACACTTTTTCCGCTGCGGACGCCTTGCTGGAGATCAACCCCGATAAAACCCAAATGGACCCCGAAGCCCCCCGACGACGGTATCCTCGCAAAGGTAATGGTCCAAGCGGGCACTGGGGCGATTCCGGTTAGTTCTCGAATAACTTAGCAGTACTAGCGGAGCCGGGCAATATTAGGAGTTTGGAAAGTCCCACAGGAGGGGGAGAAGGGAACCGAGGGTGGTAGCAGTGCTTTACCGAGGAATGAAAAAGTTGACACCACTCTTGCCTTGTGTTGTGGGATGCATGGTTTATCATCATGGCTTATGCGAGGCAGTTTTACCGATTCTTGCTTCGTCATCGTGGAGAGAAGCACGCCGGAAAGCTGGGCGCGAAGAGCAGGAGCGTGATAATCCGAACATTCAGTACCGGTTCGCGCACTTGAAAGGAGGACTCGAAACCTTCACCGATGACAATTGAGTCAACCTACCTACCTGGAACATAAAACCTTATGGGGAGAAAGTGGCGCGACCGAGAAAAACTAGCCTGTAAACTTGTAGCTGGAGCGCAGCATGAATTCAGAGTACAGCATCAGAGTAATAGTATGAATGAATAGGCTTGCTAAGTGCTGGAGCTGCTTGAAGTGGGTGAGGTTTACCTTCAGCGGCAAGAAGCCTACTAATTTTTGCTATAGAAACCACCGCAAGGACGGCAAAACACTAAGAGCAGGATTCTCTTCAAGCAAAAAAAAACCCCTGCAAAGTTTTAGACAAGAGAATCGGCTGTTGAGAATGTGTGAATAATAGTCTCCGTCTTTCTTCCCCTCCGTTCCATTCCACCCCGCTGCTCTTGACCGCGACGATATATGGCCATGATAACGGTAATACAAAAGATGCAGAAGGGGATATTTCAGCCTGGCTATGTGTTGTGCGAATACAGTATATTATTCTTCCCTCCCGTCTCTCCCGGTTGAAAAATGAAAATGTTATGGTAATGCTGCGAGCGAAACGACTCTCATTGAATTTCTTCCATCCTCATTTCTTGCTCTCTCCGCCTTCCCATCCCGCTCCACAGCCAGCCCTCGAAGGGTATTAATCCCTAGACTATTCTGGTCCCCTACTCTCAAAAGACAGTGCTAAGCGCATATTAGCCGGAGGCAAAGCAGCCGCTATCAGGGCAGGAGCAAGGCGGAGATCAAGGTAGCCTATGGAAGTGTAGAGCGAACCAAACCCGGTCTCGGTGATGACCATTCCCCTTCCCGCCCAGCCTCATCTGTGCCTGGTGCGCGGCGGCAAGCACAGTCTATCATAGTTGATTCTGAGCCGGAATATAATGGAGGTCTGGAATGATTTTTGCCGTAATGGAGATGGAAAAGTGTGGCTGATTGGTAAGAGTTGCCCGGATGTGCTACAGGGGGGGTTAATAGTAGTATAATTCGGATCATGCGCGCGAAGCCATAATATGGAGGACCAATCGATAGATTAACTACGACTCCTAATGTGGGATAATTTTTGCGGATGGTTTTTTGCTCGCCATGATCTTCCGTTTGTCTATTTCATCACTCGGGTCCCAACGAACAGCATGTTATAATGGATCACTGTTCGTCAATGAGAATCGGGACGAAAAAGTAGTTGTCAATACTATCAAATCATCCTATATCGTACAGTGTAATTAAGACTCATAAGGAGTGAACGTAACCACACCGTCCACCCCACGGAAAGGTAGCACGTCCCTAAATGTCCTGCGCTCATTCCATCGACTTAATACGGTAAGCTGCTCTTAGCATTCAGACTCTCCTAGCCAAGGGGCTAATTGATGCAGAACTTACTTGTGTGTGATCTTTATGCCACTATCGGGCGTGGCCTGCGTTTGATAACGCGAATATATCGCTGCGAGTAATAGTTTCATTTCCAGGATAGATAGACTTCATAAGTGATAATTCGTAAGCACGGGCCCTGCGCCGAAACTCTGGAACGACATTGCATCGCACTTCGGACGAGATCGCAATAGAGTCGAGTGACGGGGCAGGGGGAACCTACTGTCTTCCCACACAATTTCTCCCGCCGCTGCCAAAGGCCCAAAGCCTTGCCTCCATTGTCCGGATTCTTTGTTTTTCTTGCGCCAACTCATCGGGGGTTAGCTGGCCTTCGGCGCCGAAGTTGGCCAACCATCTTTCCGGAAGGAAGCTATCGACATCTCCGGACCCATCTCTCTGCCCGAGCTCCACAGCGAAGACTTTGTCACGGTGAATACCGTAGGCCAATGTCCCTATAGTGGTTCCTAAGGTCCGCGGTGAGCGTTAGAAAATCGCCGCCAGGGACAAGTCTTACCGGCAGGAATGAATTTCCCTTCAACAACTCTTCCATTTCTGTGACCGCTAATACTATCGGTGATTGCGGAGGGAGGAACAACTCGCGGCAGTGTAATGGGAATGGCTGTATACACTCGTAATGTCTCCTTCAGAACCGCATCGAGGTACGGCAGATTTAGAACTTTTAGAATCGTTTCGTGAGGGAGGCTTTGGATATCCATTGAATGGGGCCAGCCGGAACTGGACTTCTCCGCTGGTTTGGGGAAAGCATCGAGCAATTCAGAGTGCAGCCTCTTTTGAACGTTTCTAGATTCTGCGAGCGACAGCTGGTACATCAGGAATGATAAAGTGTCACCTTATCTTTGTTAGCGAGACGGTTGTATATTGGATGGATTGGCCCGGCGAATTTTGAAATCTCTAGCTTAGCGAGCAAGAAGTTTTGCTACCAAAATGTTGGTGACAGTTGAGGTGAAACATAAAATCCTGTCAACATACCAGTCGTATCCATACCCGCCAACATTTGGTCCTACAGAAAAACTATTAGTCACTAGCATCAGACAAAATCAACATAAGGAAGTCGGGTCATCATCCCCGGCCCCGCAATCTAGAGCCACAAGGAAGCCATCAGAGCATCCAAACGTAGACTCCATTGTGTATCTTATTTCTCCGATGGTTGGGCTAGCGGTTTCCGCTCCTTCCGGTGATAGTCCGCCAAAGGATGAAAACAATAAATCACCTACCATTACTTCACTAACAGCCCCTTTATCGTCCCAAACCCCATCAGCACTACTACCCTCCTGTACAAGTCTCGCAAGTCTCCCAGCAACAGTGCCCTCACGATCATTTGACTTGGCATCCATGTATGCATCCCAACCCCACTTCTGAATCCGACTCACCATCTCCCAATCTTCTACCTCTTCACCACACACCCAACCCCAGACCTTCCCCGTGTAGAACAAACCCCACTCAAGCGCATTCATAACCAACGGGAACTCAATGTACATCCAAACCTGAGTTCTCCGGGTATGGGCATAATGTCCAAGAACAATATCGCGATGCGCTTCATTTCCAGCGAGAGTCTGCATAGAAGCCTCCAATCCAAATATCTTCCCGGTAACCACGTCCGTCGCGTAAAATGTGTTTGCATTATAAATGTCAACCCTCCTATCGCTCTCAACGAAACCCAGATAATCCTTGACGGCCTTGAGCACTTTTCCCGTCGCTGCTTCGTCCTTGAGCACGAATGATAGAGAATAAGTTTCCGACACGGTCTTTCTCCTCCATCCGTGCTCCTCACGGGTGCAGCTAGTGAATGCATTCTGAGCTCCAAAGTGCGTGAAGATGGAGTATAGGGGGGTGTATTTGGTATATTGAGGGGAAGAGTAAACCTCTTTGATCGCTTGGGGGGAAAGAACTGAGACTTCGGTGGGCGATACCCGAACTATTGGCCCGTACCGTTTGTGTAGTGAATAAGTCCCGATCGTCCTTCGGTTGAGCGCTGAAAGGAAGTTTATGTAGTGTGGCGTTATTGCCGTCACCGGGGGCCCGGGAATATGTGATAGCGGGGAGAAAAAAAGGCCGGAAATAACTCTCCAAACGGCGAGCGCCCCGAAGGCGCATATCGCCGCGGTCAGACATTCTATCTTGGATATCCTAGTGAGAAAATATTCGCCGTCGATCATTTTGATGAAAAAGCGACCGGAGGGGAGGGGGACGATAGATGTCTTGTCGTGTGCATGAATTGACTCGCTTCTTTTAAGGTTTTGCCGCAACACCCAGCACTGAGGCTCTTGTAAGCAAGGGCTCCGATAAGTTATCGAGGGCGGACATTTTGACTGGGTGCATTATCGACCTTATCATAGCCGAGAACCGAAATGATAAGCCCTTGGAGGGCTGCGTGCCACCCGAGGAACTAGGAAGATCCTAGTCTATGCCAAGTTTCCCGAGGTGTTCGAAGAGTTCCGTGGCTAACCGTACCTTTCGATCGCCAACACACAACACAGGAGTGGGAAACTTCTTCTCATCCATCCATTTGCTCGCTCTCACACTCAACGCAACGATCTACTAACTAAACTAGCTAACAGCATAAACAGGAGCATATTTAAACCAGCAAAGCCGTCCTCCCATCCATCTACCCACCACGACAGATATCCATGCTCTTCCACGTATGCCCCCCTTTCCCGCTCGCAGACTCCCGTGCTAACAAATGAAAGGCGAACATCTCAAACAACTTCCGCTTCCCATAGCCTCCGCGTATCTGATTATTTCCCGCATCCCACATCCGGCTCTTTCAGTGTCGCATCCCTTTCCGGCCGCTCCATCGACTCCAAGCGCCCATTCGAAGGCTTTGTCCGAACGAAAAAAGGATCGGCTGCGCGCGCGATACTAGGAGGCCGAGTCCACCGAGCAGCATCAAAGACTGCCAACAAATTTGACCCCCCGCAAGCACCCTCACCTCGGAACCGTCGTTCTCATCCGTCATATTATTACTACATCTCCCTAATGTGTTTTTAACGTTACAAATACCGATATCTTTAAATTTGTCCTAATTCTTCCTACCCCACCACTCTTCTATCCTCTGTAGCTGCTCACTATTGTCCCCCCTGTCGCTTGTGCGAATAGCAGATTATCTATACTCCCTTTCTGCATAGCCCCGATGCCTCAACTTTTCTCCTTTTCTTCCCTTGCCGTTTTGGGGCTGGTTTCCTCTTGTTTTCTAGTTTACTTGGGAAGATACTGGATTATTTTTTCCCTTTACAACGCAGACTAGCTTCCCTACTCTTGATCAATCGATTCCTATTTCTTTAGCCTCAATTTAGTTCATAACTGATCTGGTTGCTGTCTATTTTGACCACTCGCTTGTAGTCTCCCGTGGAATACGTCAACTTAATACCCAGAAATGGCTCTGCAAATGATTGTCAGGGTTGAAACACGCTGTCACTCATAACCTGAAGCCTGCGGGCGGCCTGGCTCCAGATTTGGGAACCCCCTTTCCCACAGTCCCACCCGGCCGTCTTTGAAAATGCCTCTGCCAGTCCGGCCGTACCCAAAGCCGAACGGACTGGCCACCTGGGATCACTTGTTGGAGTACCGGCAATCCAATCTCTAGCCTGAGGGGTCTACCCGAGTGATAAATACGTGGCATATGATTAAGAAGTTCATACAAAAGTTCGAGTAGATATAAATTCCCCTCTCTGCTTGTTCGGCCCCCCATTATCGATTTCACAAAGGCACACAGTGCCCAAGGTTCTCCGTGATTTCTCTTTCCTTTGCCACTTCTTTCGCATGAATACTTCTGTGAACTGAACCTCGGGTTAAAAAAAATAGTTTGAGGGACCCGAAGGACTGACGAACAGATGACGACTCCTGCGAAATATTGATTAAGGTAAGGGCCCCCGGCAACGAGATGAGTAATATGCTGAGATCGGAGGTTTCGGTCTGAAGCTTCATGATGGTGGGAAAGAAAAACAGCGGCTTGCGAGTTTACTGTATTTTACCGCTCGAGCACTAGGCAGAGCGAGTGACCGACGATGATGATCCATCCTGCAGCGATTGTTTGATCGGACAATTTATAAGAAAGTGGAGCCAATAAGGCTCCTGTCCGTAGGATTTATTTGCTCATTTCCACTAAGCTACGACCCTAAATCCAAACCACCTCCAGTGCACGCCGAGAAAAAGACAGCCTAAATAAATACAAGGGGCCGGCAAAAGGGCTCTAAAGGACGAAGGAAATGACAGCGGAAATGTGCAAAAGGTAATGTAAAGAGAATAAAATAAAATAAAAATCAAGTAGCGGAGAGAAAAAAAAGGCAAAACCAGAACCAGCTCTCAGCTAGCTACACTCACACCCCGCTGTCCCGGGCGGCCAAAATCCGAAGAATCTGTCAGGCACAGCGAGTGATCCGGGACAACGGGTCAGGCTCTGGTGTAAAGAAATTCAGAACTTACTGAGATTCACACGAGACAGCGAGGTATCCGGATTATCTAAACCCGGGGCGGCGGGGTGTGAGTGTACTGTGACACCCCGGGTGAGGGTCGCTAACCAACTCATCCATATCCAATCCACGCGCCGCCGCCGCTTCTTCTTCTCCGGCAATTTCACCCGGCCTCCAACGCCGACCTCACACCCCCCGCCTTGCTCCGGCACACAATACACTCCCCCAAGGTGCTGGTTGTATTCGGGACGGGCTTCGTTCCCGCTGTGCATAGACGTTACAAGTGTTGCACCGGAATCCCTTGTGGTCCTAATGATCCTAGCCGCCGCTCTACCCCAATCTCTGCCCTGTCTCTTCCTCCCCCAACACTTGAGAGTGGGGGGTGTCACCACACTGAAAGGCCTGTGGTGTACGGGTCGCTGGCCTTCGCTCTGACTGTGCGGAGATGCAGCAAGTGTTGCGCCAGAATCCCTATTACCGCCAACGATCGCAGCCGCTTTTGTACCTAGATTCCCATGACCTCCATGTGCTCTGCAATTCTCGAGCTTGCAAGACATCTCCTGGAAGCCCTTGAATTTGAGCCGGGGCTTGCTGACATTTTGCACGGGCGCTGGTGCAAATGTTGCCCTACCACTGGAAGTAGTAGTAGCAGCACTGATAGTATCACAGTTCCTCTCAAACTCCCGGGAAACACCTCCCCGGGGGGCCCCTGTTGCCGGCACTGGTTCCGGCCTCTCCTCACACTCCATGGGTGCTGGAGGAGGTGTCAGCGGTGGTGAGGGGGGGTTGGCCAACAGCGAACCCTCCACTTCGTGAATAGCACTCGGTATCTCAATTCCGGATCTGACAGGGGGCCTTTCACCCCACTCCTCCGGCAACAGCAGTGGTGAGCTCTGGCCTTCATATGTTGTCGCCAGTGGCATTTCTGGCGTTGGCTCAAACCCGAGAGGCCCCTCCTCGCTCGTTAGGTCTGTCTCTTCGGAGTCTGTCTCTTCAGAGTCTGTCTCTTCAGAGTCTGTCTCATCGGATTCTGATATCAAATGTTCACACGGCATAGGTGTATCCGTGCATCTCAGGCAGACCCCTCCTGACGATACACGACGGGACAACGGTGGCCGCAGCGGGGGCTGGGGTACCATTGGCATGGCGGGGGAGCCAACGCTTGGGCCCCCGCTAGGTGTTTTCGGCATCGCGGGGGAGCCAACGCTTGGCCCCCCGCTAGGTGTTTTCGGCATCGCGGGGGGGTCAACGATCGGACTATCCCGCAAGTTGGACGCCGGCTTCGTCGGGCTAACCATCCGGCTATTCGGAGCCCGTATGCTTCGGAAGCCTCCACCTCCATCCTTTCTGTCGCTGTCTCCGGTGAACCGGCGGTTGCCCCGGGGACAAAAATTCATCGAGCATGGGGCGCACGGGCTCTGGGGTTCTTTTTGTTGCTTTTGTGGTTTTAGCGGACGCCTTTTGACAAGGGTTTTAGGTTTGCCATGTGAGGGAGGGGTTTTTGTTGGTAGGCATTCGGTAGTCTGTGGGACTCGCCCCCGGGGCTGGAAAAGGGCTCGGAGGGGGAGTTGGGTCGAGTTGCAGGCGAAGAAAGTACCTAGATTGTTATTTCGTTGTCGCTGCCGTTTAACCTTCCCGTTGCGAGGTGTTGATGGGGACTCGGATCGTGCCGGGGATGTCTCCATCGTAGAGTGTATCGGGCTCCCTCGTAGAAACTAATCTGGTCTCGGTAAATGTGCGGTGGTATTTACCCACCGACCCGATATGAGATGTTGCGATTATGTTTGGTCCGAGCAGGACCAACAGCAAGGAAACAAGACCACCGGGATAGGATACGATGGGATAGGACGAGTAAAAGGAGGGAAGAAGGTGGAGGAGGAGGAGGGGAGTCCTTCACTTTATCATAATATGCGGAGCAAAACAAGAGACCCGACATCCTTTAAATCAACTAGCTAGGCTGCAGAAAAGCGCACAAAGTACCATGAAGCTGCGCCGACTGTCTGAGCCAGCTAAATAAAATAGCCGGGGGCGAACTGCACATAACAACGGATGAAAATAAAAGCTTCCACTTGGGTGCCCGCCAATGACGCCTCTCCACGGTATTGTCTGCACAACGGTCAGGTATCCCAAACACTGGTAATACCGTGCATGATATTTGCGAACATGGCCGGGGTTGCCTTGAGGTGCGTTAGTCTGGACCCCGTGTGGCAGCCAATTGGAAGCGAACATGTTGCATAATAGTTGGCGAAGAGAAAAAAATTGAAGTCGATGATCTGGATAGGCGAAAATGGCATTTCATCGCTGGGCAGCAAAGAATCCCATGCCTTTTACCAACCGCCATCACGGTATCAGATGAAGTTCATATTGAGGCTCAGAAGCGCCATCTAGTTGAGACTGGATCAAACCATTTAGGGAATTGTGTAATGACTTTTATATACCTTGTATAAGCTGGTGGATATACGGTGTGCCGCTACTTTGGTTTTTGCTCTTGATCTACCCGAGGTGAATAGGTCGAGAAGACGGGTGCAACCACGATCGATCCCCCGCGAAATTCAAAAATTATGATAGAGCTACGAGTAGCCACAATGGTGATTACGAGCGCGCCCGATAGATATAATAGTCACGTGCCGCTTGTCCAAACGCACTTCAACCAGAAGGCTCACCAAACATTTCTTATCAGACCCACGTGACTTTTATATCTATCAGCCTCGCTCATAGAATTGCAACTACAACTGTAATGCCTATTAATACTAAAACCAGTGTGTTTGATCTCCCCTTGCCTCTGGGAGCATCGGATCTAGTAATAGGACCTTCCATTTTGACTGCGGCATGACTTGAGTTGTCGTGGTACTAGTACTTGTATTGTGACGATTGAGTGTTGTGGGGAGTTGCGCGCTGCGCCCGCTGTCTCAAGACCTTTTCTTTTTTTCTCCCGTTGAATCCGCGGTGTATTCGTTGCGCGCTGCAGGAATGCCATGGCATACACCCTGCCGTACTGCCCTAGCTGTCTCAGAACTTATTCTCGCCGCGAGTATGACGGTATGGTAGGCATACAGCCAAAAAAGAAAACAGATGAAAGACAATTTAGATGTTAGTTGACAAACTATCCAAAGTGCTCTCAGAGAAGGAAATTAGTAGGGGTCCCATAATGAAACCCACTCCCAATCTGGATCAACAGGCCTCTGGACCAGTGTCGGTAATCCGCGGTAGCCGTGTAATCTGGCAAAAGTCGGATTGGAGGTAAAGCGAAACCAAGGCAACCGAGCCAACAAGAGGGCGCGAAGAGGGCGAATTCGCCACAGTTTAAACATATAGACCGCGGTGGTTGGATAGGTTCAAGAAAATCCTTGGTATGATAGCGTCAATCCGACTTTTGCCAGATTATACGGGTATGATACCCGTAAGTCACCACAATAACGAGCGAAAGGAAGCGAGAAAGACCCCAGGTTAGCCGAGACCCCCAAAGAACTACAATTTACAGCAAATAATTGACCACCGGGTTGATTCCTTTTTTACTTTCTATAATACATCAACAAAGTTGAAATTCTCCTAGCAGTTTACTAGTCCAATGAGTACTCGCTCTTCTTTGGCAAGAATACCTCTACTAGCCGATATTTTGCTGGAGCCCCCACTAAATATTCGGCTCCCGGAGGTATTCTTGGAAAAAGCCGGGTGAGTACTTTCCATAGGGTTAGGGTTTTGCTGCGGGAGCGTTGTCCCCCAACATCTGTGGATACATGAGTGATCCTCAGCGGCACGGGGGCGTGAGGTAGTCTATGTACTCGAGTAGTTTGCCCGCAAGTACTTGGGCATTGCAAAAGTTTCCGGAAAGGTGGACTTTGCCTTGGCGCTAAATTGGATGTGGCCGTCTTATAAAAAGTGTCAAGCCCAGTCTCCACATTTCCGGAAACTCTTGCATAGCGCAAGTACTTTGGCCGATTCAAAAGTATCATTGTATGATATGATACTGTATCATACTCGAGTATTCGGAAATCTTGGCGCCGAGATATTGGGAATACTAGGGAAGGAAATGGCCAAGCGACGAGTGGAGGAAAAGAACAAGACTATGAGGCGTAGGATTAAAAGAAGATAGAAATGAAAGATAAGGAAACTATCCAAAGTACAAATGATTCATGCTTCAAACTTGTTCCCCCCATTAGTAGCCATACACCGTACTCGAGTATCATACAAGTACCATATTCGCCTAGACACTCAGCGCCAAGGCCAGAGACCGAATTTCCGAATACTTTTGAATCGGCCAAGTAATGGCCTCGCCTGATGGGAAATTAGTGCCCGACGCGGACAATTAGCTACAATTTTCTCGCCCACTCCTGTGGAATTCCAAAAAAAATACTTGCGGTTTTCTAAAGTATCCGGATGCCTTGGCGGTAAGGCTGGAGGATTTAGGTGTAAATGTGGACGTCTTGGCGCCCAGGCGTCCGGATACTTTGGAAAACCACAAGTAAACCGCCCCTAGGAATAAGCTTCAACCGCCTAAAATGTGGCTCAGGTGAGTCTGACCCCTTGGGTAACCCGCTGGTCTTCAACTTAGTTGTTGAATGCCGGTAAGCAAAGTCTTTACCGGAAGAGATGTACTGTGGAAATTTCCTTGCGGCACCGAAGGTACCCATACAAGATTTTGCAAATAATTTGAGCCGCAGATTTTTAGGAGGGGCCTTCTCCTGGGACCATAGATCTGCCTTCGTTACCGCCAAGACATTTCCACCGTATGATCCCTCTCTTCCTGCATTATTCGGAGTGATAAAAGGCCATTTGGCCAATCCCGGCACTGCTACGTGGGAAGGTAAGTATGCAGGAGATGTAAGTAGGAAAATGAGGCAGTTCCAGCCCTTATCGCTCTCATCTTCAAGGAAGCCTTCAACTGGCTGGGAAAAATATATCCGTACTCGAGTAGGTGCATCATTGTACAGTACTCGGGTGCGAGGGCAGGAGACCACGTCCTGGTACTGTACTCGTACCTCAATTGCACGCGACAGGGTTTACAGTTTTCTCGTTCCGGTACATCGGAGAAACATGACTCTGGCGAGGGTCTCTACCAGTATTTCCTCCTGCCTTCGCTGGCTTTGAAAAGATATAATTGATGAATGAGGTGCCTGACCTTTCGTTTAATATAATACACCAGCCAAGAAAAAATTCTTTCCAGGCTACGGTTGAGCAATAGGGGCTTTGTGTTGCCGGACAAACTAGCTGCAGCCCACCACTGAGTTTGAAAAAAACCGAGATCAACACACCGCTGCTCCGTACTCGAGCACCACGATATAATCCCCGACCTTCGTAGGGCTGACCGGTAGGATACCAGTTCTGGAGTGGTTTGGCGGTTCCACAAACATGCAATATATGGCATTTCTCCTAATTTCCTTACTCTGCTGCATTCGGGCTAAAAGTTTGATAAAACCTCGGAATTTCCGCCGCCTGCAAGATTAGTCCAATTTACAAATGTCATTCAATTAGGAGTAAAGATCTTATTGGCGTCTTGTGCTTAGCCGAATCGCCTAAGAGCCCGAACGCTGGAGAATATCGCTTGGATGTTGGAGCTGCCTCTCCTATAATAGTCCTGATCCCTAACCTTGGTTCACCTCCAACTCAATTTCAGAAGCCCAGGATCATAGCTTGACACTGCCTAGGCGAGGGATTTCAAGAAGTTGCAAGAACAATGAGAACAACTATTTCCTTCTATAATGAGGATATCAAGCTTGCAAATTATTAACTCATAATCTTTTGTCCAATAGTGCGGTAAGGTCGGAAAGTGACTTGGGACTTTTCATGAGAATGCCATAAGGAAGATACATGAGGACCTCCTTCACTGTCAGCTATCTCTAGCTTCTCAATTCTATAGACCTTCTACCTAAAAAGTCTTTCTTGAAAACTACTGTCTACCTGTTGCCTAGTTTTGTTTTGTCTAAAATAGAACCACTAGATTCATTAGGGGTGATTAAATAGTTTGATAAAGAGTACTTGGTTTTGGTGTGAAATGGCTGTCAGCTCGAGTTTTTTGTCACCTGACTTTAATTAAAGAAGGTTGTCCTCCGGATTTGAGTATGATTTCTAACCTCAGTTTCAAACTCACCCGAAGGCTATCGGAGATGGGAGAAAGTTGAATCTGCTCTAAAAAATTTCCACCATTTTTTGCTTTTATCTCTTCTCCTTCAATTCCTGCTTTCAAGTCTTATCCTGCGGACGATGTCGCGATATTCAGACAACGGTTAAAGACAGTTGCCTGTCTCGCCGAATTGAGGTCATATTTGTTTTTTTGAGGTGACAGACCAAACCTGATGGGCTTCAACTTGACTAGCGCATACGAGCGCCATACCGGTAAAGTACTCGAGTACCACAGCCCTTGCCGCCATTTGTCCAACCAACTCGGGCGCTGGTCCCGTCATTGCGGTTTTCCACTTACCTGATTTATTTTGTGAACACCGGGACTCCCGGCTTAGTGCTTTTGCCAAGTCCAAGCTGAGGATCCGCTGCGCTTCGGGTGCTTGATATTAACATACACCGGAGGTCTTGGTATTTTGATATCAACCCAAAAAATCCCCACCAGCTGCTATATGACATCTTCGTTTTTCTGTTTCCTTGATAGACAAGAAAATCGGATTATCTTGAGCTGTTGTTGCCCCGATTTCTCGAGTCATGTACTGTGAGCCCTTCGCTTAGCTTCGACAAAACCGTCAAGACAAGTAGAACAAAACCAGATCCTTGGCCCTCGTTCGTGGATCGTCCCGGTTTTGGAATAAGAACACACGGCTTTTTTGAATTCAATGCGGTGACAAGTGAACTAACAAATTGACAAGGGACAAGCAGGCCCTTTTCATCCTCTGCGTTGGCCCTCATAATACGATGGCAGTTGATAGATATATTAGTCACGTGGGTATGATATAGACAATTTAGTGATCTTTTTAGTTGCTATGAGCCTAGATAGGGCAAGTGACGACTACCGGTACTCAAATAATACAAGCGCCATCCAGGGACCTCTAATAGCCAAACGCTCTCACTGGAGTCCGGACTACCCCAAAACCTTTACCGGTATTGTTGGAAATAGCCCTATGTGGTGTGAGAAATAGTAAGAAAATCCATCAAAAGAGGAACACGAAAGTCTAGATTTTTTTTCTTTTATTTGTTTTCCTTCCTTCCTGTCCTTTCCACGGCTTGATCTTCCTTGCTTTTAATCCTCCCTTCCGACTTTCTTTTCGGCATGCCCAGTGGAAGAAATAATGAACTCCTTAACTGCTTAATACAAACCCCCTGCGCTTGCTTGGGTTGCTGCACACAGCCGACCAAACCCCCACTTGCCGATTACCCTATTACCTCTATCAACTTAAATATCATTCCAGGTTCGTCCCCGCTCGGGGCTTACAAATCCTGGGACACCAAAACCTTGTGGAACGTGGGAGTGGCGTAACGGGGAGCCCTGAGCTTCAAGGACCCTTGCATCTCCTCCAGTCACATTTTGCTCCACAAACATCCCCGCTGGCCACACTGACCCCCCCTCCAGCTACTTGGACCCAATACTACCCCTCTGGCACCACAGTAACCGAATTCTTGAACTTCGACGGCTGAGCAGCGGACCATGAAACGGCGGCTATGAAACGGAACGCCAAGCTTAAAGGGACACCGAAAGACAGATCGCCAACGCACAGCTTAGAGAGTAACTTCTCATCCAACTGCTCGCTCTCGCTCACGGCTCACGACGCTTGACTATCTAACCATCGGTAAAAGACAGGATTATATATAAGCCACAAATCATCCTCCCAGCCTTCTAGCGATCGCAATTCGAGTCCCTGCGATTCCACCTATGTCCCCTTCTCACTCACGCAAGCTCCCATGCTAACAAACGAGGGGAAGGAATCACAAAGAACTCCGACGGTTTATAGCCTCCGCGCATTCGACTCTTTCATGCCGTGCTGCCTTCGGCACTGCATGGATCCCAAGCACATATCCTCGGCTTTGTCTAGGCGGTAAAGAGGTAGGATGTGCGCGCATGGGGTAGTCCGAACATGTCGAACCGCATCAAAGGCTTTCAACGCTCTGCGGTATTTCCTCCGCCCCGTGATCGATCCAACTCGCTGTTCCGAAGTTCTCCTTCAAACATGAAACGATTGCGGAACACCATATGCGGTATGCGATATGGCGAGAATGCCGAGAACAGGCAAAGAATTCCAACACCGGTTTCCATACATTGCGAATTGCTATTAGTGTTGCTTGTTCACACCCATGGTGCCCCCTGATGGAGCCTGGGGAAAGCGTAAAGAAGAAAAGAACAAAAATGCAATCGCAATAGGCTCCAAGTGGAGCGGTGAAGGATGGAGGAACCATAGACTGGATGGCTGCTCTCCCCCTAGCTAACGACACACCAGGAGATATATATCTGCGTCTAGCTAACAACAACAGAACACTCCCGAAACTCAACAAATCCTGAAGAAAAACACGCAGCTAACGAAACCTGATCCTTAACGAACTCAAGCAATCTAGAACCATCCTGATGCTCCGTAACTCTCCATGGTCCCTAATGGCTATGCCCCGCCAGTGTGCCAACTGCCGTAGGTCTAGTGACGAGGGGTTTGCAAGAAACAATGAAACCAGATACCCGGTACCTAATGCCCTATGCCAGGAGGCATCAACAAAGCCATAAAACCAATACGCTATGCCTAGAGGCATAGGATGTGAGAACAAAAACCAACCGTGGAGCGCCCAACTGAGGTATCATAAACTACAAAGCCACATGCCTTCTAACTACACCCCCCCTAGCAGTATGATATATCCGCCTTCAGGCATACCCGCGCAATAGATTAACCGCATGCCCTATAGGCAATCCAACACTCCCATGCCCTACTAACCCATTAGAGGGCACAAGTATGATAGGATAGGCAAGAGAGACCAGCGGAAACCCTGTAACGCGGGCGGATACCTGGCTACCTCTGCATTTGTGGATTGCTGTGCACAGAGTTCGGAAAAAAGGGGACAGGATCTGGGATGGGTACTGTTTGGAGCGCTGCTCCCGCTGGTTTGCTGGATTAGGTTGCTGTTTAAACCATCAAGTCTGTTTCGATTGGCGATTAGTCTATCACCGACTGGCCTTATTCACTGTGTCAATGCTTGACCACACTCCCGGCACCCGTATCCTTAAAGAATTACGTCTCTCAGATAAAACTATCATACAAGCGAACAGTGAACTAGGAATGCGGGATTAAACATAGCCCCCGAAGGCATGGTGTCGGAGAGGGGGTTGGCAATTGTTACGCGGAAGAGTCACTCCCTGTTGTATAGTTTGATACCCCGTTCCCGGTGCTCACAGTTAATATTTCTTCATGCCTCTTTGTCCGTGCCGGATGATACAATTCCCTTGTCAGGTAGGTGACTTGTGATAGGAGACGGCACACTTTCATCTTGCAATTTCGTAGTGCGCCCTGAGTAGGTGTCCGCTAGAGGATATATTTGCAAGGAGGGGAGGCTTAGGAACCGCAGGACCTCCAATTTTTCCAACGAATATTCAGGA
>Ga0307510_10003006_pt1 | contig 19409 bp, 27 predicted proteins | sample 12_EM_MG_FD_207224 | JGI IMG/M metagenome (GOLD analysis project Ga0307510, IMG submission 207224) | Populus trichocarpa ectomycorrhiza microbial communities from riparian zone in the Pacific Northwest, United States - 12_EM | ecosystem: Host-associated > Plants > Roots > Unclassified | place...
TGAAGGCCTACTCGAAAGCCAGTCGTGCGGGTCGTGAAGGAATCTAGTCGCTTTAATAGGAGATCTTAACATCACACCAAGAGGTATAGAAATAAACAAAATGGTAGTAGGTACGTACACACATCACCATGTGCACACACGGTTCATGCATTAATTTTTCATTGGTTTAAAACTATTGGATCTTCCGTTATGTTATGTATGGATTTCGATGCATCCAATTTCCAACCAGTCAGGAGACTCCACCTCTACAACGTGCTCCAGTCATTTTCTTGCAAAATTATGTCATTGTGTGATGGAATATAATTAATTTGACAATAAAATTACACCTTTTTTTTTTCTTTGTAGTATTCTATGGTGTATCTTTCTGCATCGGTACACGTGTTAGTTTTTATATTATTTCGAGTTCAAATTTAATTTAAAATATATCTTTATAAACACACCAATTTTAACATATATGATATTATTGAAAGATCCTAAATCCCCTGTAGTTCCCGATCAATTAGCACTGCTTACTATAACATTATAATAATCATAGTTTTAAAATTCGGTCCGGTCTGGCAGATCAACCTGGGACCCGACCGACCTGGAGCTGGAACCGAGTTGGGTTGAAGAAAAAATAGGAGAAGAAAAAACCCGGTGTGACCCGACAGCTCGGTTGACCCGGCAAGACTCGGTCAAAAACTCGGTTGCAACCCGTTCACTTTTGTTTTTTTACTAAAACGACGTCGTTTTAATTTTAAAAAAAATTGACTTGGACAAACCGGTGACCCGGTCAAACTGAAACCTGAGTTTTAGACCGGGTTGGATCTAAAAACTATGATAATAATGTTTTTGTTCATGACTTCATTCACTAAAAAAAACTCATTACTGTTTTTTAAGGTAAAGTCTTTTTACATTACTCATTTGTTATTTTTAAATTATTTAAAGATAGATAAATTTTTTTCTATGTTAATTCAAAATAATATTGGAAGTAACAAATTTAAACTTGTAGACAAGAAATGTACTAATTTTTTTTATAATTATTAAGTTAACTAATGAATAATTTTATATTCTACTAAATAAAAAAAATTAGCAGCGTGGACGCCTGCACGGCATCCAGGGGGCGGGTGCAGCACGTCCTGATATCTAAAATTACCTTTTTATTATGTTAATGGAAACGTGATCGCGTTCTCTTACTCATGATGTGGTGAGGTGGATGTCTCCGGCATTTTTGTTAATAATCCAAATCGCTCACCAACTCAGATTTTACACTTCCACGGCTAAAAGTAAAGCGTATACGACAGATCTGTTCAGCCCCTTTCCCTCACCTACCCAAATCCAACCACCCTCTGGGTCCACATCCCACCATACTCCCCGTCTTTGATTCGCCCAGTCTAAACCTTTCCACTTCCTTAAGCTTCACGCGGTTGCAAAGAGCGTGGATGTTCTTACAGTTTTTTTTTGCATTTCAGGACCTCTTTTTTTCGCTGTTAAAACCGTGATTCAGTTTGTTTGTTAAGGGATCTGTAGCTGCGACAGCGTGGAAAAGCTATATCAATAATTATGATCCTCCATTTTATCATCATCTAAGGAGTTAAATGACATTTAAGATAAAAACTGTAAAATTGAGAGTTAAAGGACCAAACACACCATCGCACCCCTAAATTCCCTTCGTCCACCTGGACCCCGTGAATTCCCAGCCCCCACTCTCAACAATGAACGCGTACGAACACTCTCTCCCCCTTTGCCACTTTCCCGCCCCGATCATGAACTCCCACGCGCGTGCACTACTTTTCCGCTTCACATCCCAAAAACCCTCACCAAACCCCACACATATAAAATCGCACCTTAGATCCTTTTTTCCTTTATACAAATCTTCACCAAAATGGCAGCCACCACCTCCACCGCCGCCTCCAGCCTCCTCGCGACCAAGAAAAACCTCTCCTCCCTCTCCCTCACCTCCGCCAACAAACTCCCCGCTTTCTCGCCCCTCCTCACCTCCTCACGCAGACAACGTTTCATAGTCCTTTCCGCAAGCCTAAACTCAAAGCCAACAGTCCTAGTTGCAGAAAAACTAGGAGAAGCGGGTATAAATCTCTTGAAAGACTTTGCAAACGTTGACTGTTCTTACAATCTAAGCCCAGATGAACTATGTACTAAGATCTCACTCTGTGATGCGATTATTGTACGTAGCGGTACTAAAGTGAGTCGTGAAGTGTTTGAATCTTCTGGTGGTAGATTAAAGGTTGTTGGCAGAGCTGGTGTTGGTATTGATAATGTTGATCTTGCTGCTGCAACTGAACATGGATGTTTGGTTGTTAATGCTCCCACTGCTAATACCGTTGCCGCTGCAGAGCATGGGATTGCGTTGATGGCTGCAATGGCTAGAAATGTTGCTCAGGCTGATGCCTCTGTTAAAGCTGGTAATTAATTGTTTTCATTTTCTTTGTTTTTTGGGTGATTGAGTTTGTTGAGTGATTAAAGACTAAAAAGATTTGAGTTTTAGATCCTGGTCCTGATTGAAAAGCTGGTTCGGTAAAAGCGCATTATTTTTGCAGCGATGGTGTTTTTAGGGGTTAGAGTTTCAATTTTGGAAAGTAAACTTGTGTAAGTTGGATTTCTTTTAAGTTGGAGTGGAAAGTAGTACTACTACCTGGAAAAAGACAGTACTTTTGTACTTGGCAGATCCAGGCTTGTCGTGCTTTGTTTTTTCTTTTTTCTTGGCGAGATCTGGTTTGCATGTGTTTTTTTTAGATGCTTAAGAGATTTATTATTGACGCGCTATTCTCTCAAAAAACCAATTAAGACTTATTATCCTTGCAGAGCATGCTAAACGTATATATAGCTGACCAACTGAGGGTGTTTATTCGACATATCTAGGAAAGATTACGGTGGGGGTGGGTTTAGAAAGGGTTTAAGGATAATGAGCTAAGAGAAACATCGAGATTTTGCGTTATTAGAGAGATTTCAAAGAAAGATTTAACCAAAAACACGGCATAATTCAGGTAACTGATTTGTAGCTAGTAGAAAACTTTTAAATATTGTCAAGGAAAGTTATTTTTAATCCATGTCCTTTTGACTACATAGCATCTTTTCATAATGGCTACTTCAAGTTTATGGTTCAGTGGATATATTGAATGCGCATCATAAGATTACAATTATTGAGTTCTTCCATGATTGCTAATGCAGCGATCATATGTCATTTATTTCTGGTGCCAACTATGTTAATTCATATGAACACTTATTATGTTAAAATTGGATTTGATTTACTACTGTCCAGTGGCGCTTATTTCATATGTTTCTTGATTAATGTAGGAAAGTGGGAGAGGAACAAATATGTGGGTGTGTCACTTGTTGGGAAAACGCTTGCTGTCATGGGATTTGGAAAGGTTGGATCAGAAGTTGCTAGGCGTGCTAAGGGGCTTGGCATGCATGTGATTGCTCATGATCCATATGCCCCAGCAGATCGTGCTCGGGCAATTGGTGTGGAGCTTGTGAGCTTTGATGAAGCCATAGCAACTGCAGATTTCATCTCCTTGCACATGCCACTTACTCCAGCTACAGCAAAAATCCTCAATGATGAGACTTTTGCAAAGATGAAGAAAGGAGTTAGGATTGTCAATGTTGCTCGTGGAGGAGTGATTGATGAAGATGCCCTAGTAAGGGCATTGGATGCTGGAATTGTTGCTCAGGCAGCACTTGATGTTTTCACCGTGGAGCCTCCTCCACAAGACAGCAAGTTAGTGCAGCATGAGAGGGTCACTGTCACCCCACATCTTGGTGCTAGTACTAAGGAAGCTCAGGTGTGGCCACTGTTCAGATAATAATAATACTCCTTTTGCTTCTTTTCTTTACCATGGAATGAAACAGAATCCTGGTTTGATGTGCAGGAAGGTGTGGCTATTGAAATAGCAGAAGCTGTTGTTGGAGCCTTGAAAGGGGAACTTGCTTCTACTTCTGTCAATGCACCAATGGTGCCTGCTGAGGTATCATTACAGACCGTGTCATCTTTACTTCGATTCTCTGTTTAATCCATGCAGCTTTTCTGGTGAAAGAAAGGGACACAATCTTTTCTCCTGTCATTGTTCTTACTCCATTGCAGGTTCTTACTGAGCTGAAACCATATGTTGAGCTTGCTGAGAAGCTTGGGAGACTGGCTGTCCAGCTAGTGTCAGGTGGAAGTGGTGTGAAAGATGTAAAAGTGACTTATGCTTCTGCTAGGGCTCCCGATGACCTTGACACCAGGGTGCTCCGTGCAATGATCACCAAGGGTCTGATCGAGCCCATATCCAGTGTTTTTGTGAACTTGGTTAATGCTGATTTCAGCGCTAAACAGAGGGGACTAAGAATAAGTGAAGAACGCATTCTTGGAGATGGTTCACCTGAGAGTCCACTTCACTTTATCCAGGTTCAAATCGCCAATGTGGAATCAAAATTCGCCAGTGCCATATCTGAGAATGGGGAGATTAAGGTCGAGGGACGAGTGAAGGATGGAATTCCCCATTTGACCAAGGTTGGATCTTTTGAGGTGGATGTGAGCTTGGAAGGTAGCATTATACTATGCCGACAAGTTGATCAGCCAGGTATGATTGGCAAGGTTGGAAGCGTGTTGGGAGTAGAGAATGTCAATGTCAGCTTCATGAGTGTTGGAAGGATTGCTCCACGAAAGCAAGCTGTCATGGCAATTGGAGTTGATGAGCAACCCAGCAAAGAAACTTTGAAAAAGATTGGCGATATCCCAGCCGTTGAAGAGTTCGTTTTCCTCAAGTTATAGGGTGGCTTTGTCATTTTGCTAATTTTTTTCCATGGCAATTCTACTGGAGTGGGTATCATTACTTCATTGTAGCGCCCGATTTTGATTTGAGTGTTCTGTAGTAGCCAGCGTAGGGAGAGGAAAAAAATAATTCAGGTTTGAGATTGAGAATATACTTGAAAGATGTACCTGTGTTTTCTGCCTCTAATTCAGGTTTCTTTTCATCTTCAATGTCCCTCATGGATGAAATAGTTTTTTAAATGTTTCATGATTCTCGTGGCATTTTATGTCTTGCTTATTAATGAATAAACATGACAAGCAAACAGTTGTTGCTTGTTACTTGAATCTATAAAGGCATTGTTCTCTTGTTTGGGAGCGAGCTCCAATTTTTTTTTTTTTTAATTAATTTTAATGTTTTTGAATTATTTTATTTTGATATTAATGTTTAAAATAAATTTAAAAAAATAAAGAATTATTTTAATATTTTTATAAGAAAACATTTTATAAAATAACTCCTTTTAAAGTTTAAACACCTTCTAACTATCAAAATAATATTTTTTTATTTTTTAATATAATACATCAAAATAATATAAAAAAATAAAAAAATTAATTTTAAAAAATAACAAATTAAAAAAATATTTTTTTTAAAATATTTTTAAAATACAAAAACAAGTTTAAATGGATTAGATTCGCCCAGCAATGTTTGGCCCATAATTTGCAATTTTGGAGGAGCACCGTCTATTTTTGGCCGGCGATTAAAGAGCAAAGCAAACAAATGTGATCTTTCATGAGTGCAAGCATTTACAGAACCACCACATGATAAATCGCAAACACACGGCATTTCAGATTTTCATATTATTCAAATCATGAATTCATACTTAGCTGGTGAACCATCAGAGACTGAATACTAAGATTTATGAACCTGAGAGGAAAGGAAGCTCAGCTAGAGTCGTGGGTAGGGAGATGCTGAAGTTATGAACTGTCAAGTAGGCAGCAATACCAGCAGCATAACCGGCAAAGGCAAAACCGCTCACCTGAAAAGAAGAAAACAAATTGTTTACTCAAAAGAAGATAGACAAGGAATACCATTCATCCAGGAGATACCTTCCGCAGGTACCAAAAGAAGTCCACTTTTTCCATCCCCATAAAAGCAACTCCAGCGGCAGAGCCAATAACTAGCATGGAACCACCAGTGCCAGCACAATATGCAACTAACTGCCAGAACTCATGATCTTGCGGAAAAGAGGAGAGATCATACATTCCCATTGTTGCTGCAACCAGTGGAACATTGTCTATAATTGCTGACACAACTCCGATTGCACTTGCAATCAGTTCAATATTTGGAATATGTGCATCAAGGTAATTTGCCAGTTCACGAAGAAGCCCTGCTGCCTCCAGACTGGGAAAAAAAATATCATTAAAAATTATTATAACCATGAAAATTAAAACCTTCTATTTTCCAATGGCAATATAGATTTTCATGAGAAAATATACAGAAAGGTGGGACGTTGTATTTGCGAAAGGAAGACGAATTCTAGTCACTAATAGAACTTGTAAACATCAGTCAAAACCCAAACCTAGACATAACACAAAATTCAAAGTGAAATGAATGCAGGTAAAAATTGTAAGCACAATGTACAATCATGGAACCGGAAAATCCATTCATTGTTTGCATGTATACCTGCTCACAGATAAAAGGATTCCAAGGAAGAAAAGGGCTCCTTGAGTGTCGATTCGTGATAAAGCCTGTGGTACTTTTAACTTTTGCCCTTCTGATTCACCATAATGAATAGCATCTGTGAGAATCCAAAGAACTCCAAGCCCAAGCAGCATACCCATGAAGGGAGGCAATCCAGTCAGGGCCTTGAACACTGGAACAAAAATTAAAGCTCCAATACCCACAGAGAAAACAAGCTGTCCTCGAGGAGCCATCTGCTCAGATGCCAAAACATTCGGCGTGTCCGGTCCCTTTCCATTAACTTCACTGAATGGAACATGAGTAACATGTATCAATCATCCATAATCTGTGAAGTTAAACTAACCCTTCAGAATTGTAATTCTTATTTTGTTTTAATGTTTCAAGAAGAATAGTACCTAGTCAAGGACAATAGAGACAGTGGGACAGCAAGAGAAACAACAGAGGGTACAAGCAAGTCCTGCAAGCAAAGGCCAAGTGCTTTTTAACTGATCTTGTTTGGTTAATTTTTTTCAAAGAGCTCAGTTATTACTTTTCAAAGCATTAGACTGACATGCATGCACTAACTATCAACTGTAACATAAATTCCAAGTGCTTCTCCACCTTAATGGTTGTAAAGTGTAATGTGAGATCATATGAAAAACATGTTTTCATCATAGTTATTAAACCCAACTCAGGGGTTGACGGGGTTGACCTGACCAAGAAGTCGGGTCCTGAGACACAGATTGACTTGGGTCAATCCAAGAAAATTAAAAAAAAAATGTTTGAGGTTTTAATATCCCACATGAAAAAGTTAAGAAACAATTCATGTAAATATAAGCTATATATGTTGTAAATAATGAACTTTAAAATATTATTTCAAAAGGTTTTTTTATTCCACATTGAAAAGATACTATCTTCTCCTTTTAAGTAGGAATATTTAAACCAAAAATGTTTCTTATTCTACATTGGAAATATACAACTTTCTTCTTGTAAATATATAATATATATACTAATTGGCTTCAAACCCACGTTGGAAAAATAAAATCTTCTTCCAGTGTTTATATAGTGAACTTGAACTAAAACCACCACTACTAAAAAGTCATGCACTCTTTGTTATTTAAAACACACGTAGAAAAGTTTAGAAACATGCTAAAAAAAAATGCTAAGACTATATATTCATCAATTATTTTTTTGGTTTATTAAGCAAAATGTAAACATTAAAAAAAAAATCTCACCCGAGTTACCCCGGGTCACCCGATTTCTAGAATGACACGGCGGGTCGTCCAGGTTTTACGGGGTTAAATGTAGACTTGAGTTTTGCTTACTTCAAACCTGGCCAAGGTCCTGCCAAGCCGAGCCGGGTTTGATAACTATAGGAGGTTGTAAAATTACTTGCCTCCGGAAAAGAATGAATCTTATCCAATTATTTTGATAGGACCTCCCTAGTTAACCAGTATATTTTGAGGGTAAATCCAATATGCAATTTGATGTATGACATATTTCCCTCCCAACAATGCATTTTAGCCTATTTTCCACTACATCTAAATGTACATTATGGAATCCATTAAATCAAATCATGGATATGGATAGCAGAAAAACAAGAATACCAACATATCTAAAACAAGGGACCGATTTCTCCAGCATAATGAAAAATACCTTCATGGTTGGCAATGTTGATATCTGCCCATGTATCCATAGCATGGTGGTTGTAACATCACCAATAGGAGTCCATGCACCTCCAGCATTCGCTGCAATCACAACAACAGCTCCAAGAAGCCTGTAAGCAATATCCATATATGTAAACAGAGCTCAACTGAGCTAAAGAAGTTTCCAAATTAAAAAATTATAGAGGGATTCCAAAAAATGGAAGGTGGTTCAGGCAAAGTTGAACGCAAATACCCTCTTTCACCCTCAACTAAAAAAGAGGAATGGAAACCATCTAGGTGGTGGCCCAGTGGTAAGAGCTTGGGACCAAGAGGTTTGCTTTCTCTGTGGTCTCAGGTTCGAGCCCTGTAGTTGCTCATATGATGGCCACTGGAGGTTTACATGGTCGTTAACTTCAGGGCCCGTGGGATTAGTCGAGGTGCGCGTAAGCTGGCCCGGACACCCACGTTAAACTAAAAAAAAAAAAGAGGAATGGAAAAAAAAGGAAGATCACGAGTAAATTAAGATTCCAATTTTTCTCATAATCTATCAAGCAATGCCATTATGGTGAAACTCTATATTCGGGTTCTGATAAATCAAGATTCAACACCATTCTAGGATCATCCTTTTTTTCTCTCCCCTCTCTTCTTTATCCAATTGTATATCATCTAAGCTAAACAGCCGAAAAGGATCCAGATAGCCAACCCCGACTATTTTGGGATCAAGGCTTGATTGACGTCTCTTCTTTATCCAAATTCAACAACTTTTGATAAGGTTTTCATACAAAAATCCTAATCATCCTAAATAGAATAGACTTTAAAGGGAGAAAACTGGGTAAATTGCCTCAAGTTAACACATCCTAGTTTTGTTCAGGTAGTGTTAAGCATGGAAACATCCAGAACTTGTCCAAGTCAGTACAAATCTAATAACATTTTTCAAAGAGTTATGCTAGTTATATGAAACCAGGAATTTGAGACAGGATGAGAGACTAATGTCAACCTATATTCTACAAGATTCTCAATAGGACAGGATAAGTTAGTAAAAATGCCAGCACATACTTGCGGTATTCTGATGGAGGTACTAATTTCCTCAATAAAGAAACCATGACAATGGTAGATGTCAGGTTATCGAGGACTGAACTAAGAAGAAAAGTGACAAAACCAACCTGCGGATCCAACAATCACTGGTCATGAACAGTTCATATGGAAACATAACACAAGAATGATGAGGATAATAGAGAAATTTCAAACTGAAAAATAATTAGAATCAAAAGCTAATCATTTTAGACCATAAATATTAGTACTTCGACTAACTACGTAACAGAGGAGTTGACCCTGCTTTAGAGGAAAAAAATGATTTTTTGAATTGGTATATAGCTGTAAGAATTAAGATATTGGACCACAAGCAAAAAACATCCTGCAACTATGCTGCTTCCTCATCCAATAATGTCTAATCTACAAAACATTTGAAATAAAGGACTTGTCAGTATGCCCAAGACCGAAGAAATATGGCACTAACCACCCAAAGGAGAGTCCTCGGCTTTCGAGTAGTTATAATGTCAGTAACCAGCTTAAATCCTTGGTGAGCATCAACTATCTCTACGATGGTCATTGCACCAAGCAAGAAAAATACTATTTGACTGACTTCTGCAGAAGCATGTGTCAGCTCTGAAACAGCTATATCAGGTGAAGGAGCCTGCACAAGAAAGTCAAACAGCCAAGATTATAATACGAATATTTAATGGAAAAGGTATGAATTTCAGATAAAAATGGAACTTGAATATAGTAGCTAAATCGGTTCATGGTAAACAAGCAAATATTATGAAGCTTACCCCAATGCTTCGTACTACCCATAAACTCACAGCCATCAATAATCCCACTCCACTTTTATTGAAGGCTAGAAACTCTTCAAAAATAATGCCTGCATATCCTATTCCGAAAAGCAATGCCATAGCAAGATCCTGTCTCAGAAAAAACATGAAGTAAACTACTAGTTTACCATTTTCCACAAAACCTGTCCTAATATGTTCAGATGCAAGTGTTGGTAACAATCGAATTAAAGAACTATCACATAAGATTAAGATAAACCTGATTGGCTGCAACCCAAGAATGGTTGATTGCTACTGCCCCTGTTGCAGCTGCAGCAAAAACTGCAAGAGCTTTCACCAAATCAGTTCTCGGCTGGTAGTTGGCTTCTAAATCTTGTGAGCTTGTTTCATCAAGTGAGCACAAAGGGTCACACGATCCGGATGTTGGTTCCAAATCCTGATTACATGCTAAAGGGTGAATAATAAGAGTGACAAATAGCATAGAGTGTGAGAAGACACCAATAAATTATAACAGCGTTCTCAACAACAATAACATTGATTCTTGAGTAACAAAAAAATGAGTTCCAAAGCAATAAGTTGGACTACAATCGATATTTCATGTACAGTCAGAGCCCGTCAGTATTTTCAATAAACTTTCCACGCCACAAAGAAAGAGAAATCTGCAGACCACATCTGCCTTTAAAGATATACGCATTCATTATCCATCGAAAATTCATAGTACGCGACAAAATTAACATATGCATGGAGATAGCACTTCCCAGTAATAATTGCAGAACCATAGCGATAGATTAAACAAAAACATTCATAAGAAATGCAAAACCTTACCGGATAAAATTACAAAAAAAATTTCCAGTAATCTGAGAGCGCTACATTCACACAAAACCAAATTCACATGCATAATATGCCAAAATCAAAAATTCAAATTCACCAACCAGCAAAACAAGTAAACGGGACATCCTTAAAATTGAAACTTAATGAAAATGCAACATAAAAGAGAACCTGAAGCTGGTTATCAATGATGGGCTGTTGACCTTGTCGCTTATTTGAAGAAGAAGGAGGTGGTGATGATGACCCTTTAGCCTTGTCTTCAGCTCTAGCAAGTAGTCCATTACCAAGAATTCTTGAACCTCTTAATTTACACAAAGAAGAACCAAAAGAAGACTTGTGAGGTAGTGACGATAGAGGAGTGGAAGAAATAGAGTGGAAAGAATGTTTCTTGAGTTGCTTTGCTGTGTGCAAATGGTGTGTCCCAATTGAGAGGGATGCCATTACAGCTATAGACTCTGAAGATTGGAGACGGGAAGAGGCGGGCTTTGTTTCAGTGTAGAGTTAATGATTGTGTGTTATTGCCACGGAGAGGAGAGATTTTGAGATTTTTTTTCTTTTTTCTATTTTGGAGGATAATATGGAAATGGCTTATCGACAGGATTCATAGGCGTGGAAAATCCAGAGAGGAGCAGGCTGACGCCACCACTTGTCGTTCTTCTTTTTTTTCTTTCTTTTTGGTAATTCTCTTGCAAGTTACTATTTATCCACGAGGAGAGCGGGCTACTTTGAATTTCATGGTGTTGGAAGAATGGTATTTTTTAGATTTTAAAGTTTTTTTTATAAATATATTAAAATATATTTTTTATTTTTTAAAAAATATTTTTGATATCTAACATCAAAACAATTTTAAAATATATATAAAATAATTTTAAATAAAATTTTATTTTTCAAAATTTAGCATTCCAAACCCCCACTTAAAACCATTTATAAATAGACTTTAATTGCATTGTATTAACTATAATTAATTGAATTAATTTGATCATTAGCAGCAATATTTATTTATTTTTATTGTACTTTTTTATATATATAAATAAGTTATTTTTTTTATATTTCTGAACAACAATATCTTTAAACTAAAATTAAAAGTAAATTTAAATTTAAATTTACATGACCTTATTCTCATAATCATCATCTTTTTTTAAGATTTTATATAAAAAGAAAAATAGAAACAATGCAATTTTGGAAAACCTTTTTTTAGAATCCAATAAAGAAAATCAATTTGAAAAAAAAAACTAATCAAAATATTTTAATGATCAAAACTATAAAAACTAAGTAATACTAATCCCCTAATTTTTAAATAAAGTGCTCTACTTAGATACAATTTGTACGGAAGAAATCTTGGGCTATAGAGACATGACAATGTTTACTTGAATTCAAGAATCCATAACTGGCACATTTCATTTTTTACCACAAGATGAGGAAGTTTGGCTGCTGGTAAGTACCCTTGATTTCATTACTGAAAATTCAAATAAAGTACTCATTTTCCGCAAAAACCATACTCCATTTCTTCCATAACACAAGTTTCGGGAACATGAAAGCTCTATCTATTTTCATGGTTATAAGATCTGGTATGTCCGACAGATTAATTTGAAACCTGGATGATCACAAGCCTTGATCGAGTTTGAAGAACAAACCCGAGCATGCAATTAACCTGGAAAGACCCGTGCAACCTACCGGGTTAACCTGAGATCCAGATGACCCGACCTAACCTAACAAAACCAAAATAACTAAACTACAAATACCTAGAGTCACTTATTTTTTATAGCGTTCACCATGCCTAGCCTCATTTTTTTTAGAACTTGAACAAGTTTCTTTTGGGTGGGAGCTGAGCCAAAAACAAATTATTATCGAAGATAAAAGATTTAGAAAACAGAGGTATTGCCTCATGCGCATGAGAGCACTCAAAGATTTTTTTCTTACTTAACATAATTTTATGTGCATGAGCCTACCACCATATCCTTATTAGTTACTAGTTTAAATCAAAATTTATTATATAAACACTAGAAAAATGTTTTATTTTTTCATTGTAGGATTGAAAACCTATTAACATATATACTCTATATTCACAAAAAGAAAATTGTGGTTTTTAAATGTGGGATTAAAAATTTTCTTGATTTAAATATTTTAATTTAAAAAAAATTGAATAAAATAATTTTAAAATAATTTTTAAAATTTTATTATTTATAATATATATAGCTTAATTATTTTTTAATTTTTTATTATAAGAATTTAAAATTTCAAATATATATATATTTTTTTTCCAGGTTACCCAGTCTGAATGTAATAACTATGCTTATTTCAGTAACATGAAAGCTGACTGTACTTATTTCAGCAACACTTTGCCCTTAAAACGACATGTCGTTACTTTCTGCAACGACAAACCTTGTCAATCCAAATTACACGTGTCAGTTTGGCTCTCACCAATATGTCTGGTCATCTATATAGAATGAAAGATAACAGATTGCTAAAGTTAGTTACTGTGGCGCCACAGAAATTTTCTCAAACATCACCACTCACAAACCATGGCTGCAGTAGCTCAAGTCACTGCTTCTCTTTCCCTCTCCATTCGCGGTACACTCTCTTTTCTCTGTGCGAGTCTTCATGTTTTTCTGTTCTATGGAATTTAATGTAGTTTGTGAAATACTAATGTTGCAGATGCTAGTGCTGTTGGCTCATCAAGAACCCACCTTCCCATTTCTCGATTGCCCACTTTTACTTTTGCACGAAATGGGACTACTTTCGCTACTGGGTCTCCATTTTGTGAGGATTTCAATTGTTTTGCACCTCTTTATTTTCTGCTACTTGCTCTGTATTTATTCCTTAGTGGATACCATATTCTAGCTAGCAAGCTGTGTGTTCAAAGTTCAAAACTTGTATCTTCATCATTTAGTAGGATGATAAATCAGAAGGCAGAAATTTTTATTTTTATTTTTTTTCAACTGCTCTATCGCAATGAGTACAAAATGAATTTTGATGGGCAAGAGATTGAAAAAATAAATGAAATGTAAAGACTTCTTATATAGAGGCACACTTGGTGTTATTGGTCTAGCAATCCTCACCTTTGGGGAATTGACAGCTAGTTACAGTTATCATTTACTTGTGCTTGTGATCTCTGAGTCAATAAATTGGTGTTTTCTTGATCTATTGTATCTACTTGTTTGTTCTAGATAATCTGAAATATTTCACCTAGTCAATGCAATGATCCCACATCCACAAGATTTGAGCTTTAAATGCTTGCTTGAATTAACCTCAATGCTCGGTAGATGCAGTAAGGTTTTTGTTGGGTTATCTAGGGTGAATGCGAGGATAGTGGCCATTTGAATTTAAATATCTTAATATAGTCTGCTCTTGCCATTCTGCTGCTGTATTTTTGTCGCCAAGAAGTTGTGCGACAAGAATAATTTGGAACATGTAATTGAACACCCGAAAATGTAATTGAACACCTGAAAGTAGCTATGCGGTTCCAAATGTTACTTTCTTATCCTTTAAGTTATTGGCAACTAAAGGAACATTAAAAGTATTGGGAGCTAATACTGAATTTCTATTCTAGTGATATCAAGAACTTCTCATCAGAAAAAGGCTGCTGGGAGAGCAACGTTTGTTTCTGTAAGATGTGAGCAAAATACCCAGGATGGCAGCAGTGTGGATGTATGGATTGGACGGCTTGCAATGGTTGCCTTTGCTGGGGCCATCAGTGTTGAAATAGCTACGGGCAAAGGACTTTTGGAGGTATGGCATGCGTTAATTATGAGTTTCAATGTCTCGAAAAAGAAAATGCTTACTATCGATTTTAAGAATCATCCAATCCCCCTGTCAATGATCCATTATAAAACTTGTTACTGATACACTGTGTGATGTAAGACCTCAAGACTTTTAACATGCAGCTTGTATTAAATTGTGATTGCCTGTACAATATGATAGTGATGCTACTCGATTGATTAGGTTTGTAACTGAACGGAGTAATCAATTTTGGGGCCAATTTATTCAAATGTGATTTAATTCCCACCTATCCCCCCTGCACACACACACACAGACATAATCTACATGTTGATGGAATAATTGGTACTTGGTGAGCAATTACTTATCAAATTTATGTCCATTTTGCTTTTGCAGAATTTTGGACTCACAAACCCATTGCCTACAGTGGCCTTGGCAGTAACTGGATTGATGGGTGTTTTGGCAGCTGTGTTTATCTTCCAATCGGCATCTAAGAATTGATTACACTTAAAGGTTGTGTTTTGTGATCGTAAAGCTTGTATTCTGAAGATATTAAAAGTCACACTTTTTGTTCAGGTTATATAATGCGGCAATATTTGAGAATGTAAAAGTCATGTCGATCTTTATTTATTCAAAGCATTTCCTCCGAGGTGTTGCGTTTTTTTGAATTCCAAGTTGAAAATAAACTGATTTGATATCATTTCATGGTATCAGATCAGCTTCCGTACAAGGATATCTTCGACAGACCCTGTTACGAGGACAACTATCTGATAACGGGCGGCTTTGCTTGAATAAGCATTATTCCCAGTCCTTTTCAAAGGCTCTTTAGTCTATTCTTATGTGATGCAAATATAAGTGAATATATGTCTTTATAAAGCTCAGATATATTATGTTCAGCTTCCAGATTACAAGGAAATAGAATCTCAACTATCTCCACTAATGTCACATAGAAATTTCCTATGAAATGACATCAACTGCTGATAGAAGAGCAACAAAGCAAATCAATTCCATTCGTTACTTGTTCAGAATTTATTCTTTTGCCTTTCTCATCAAAGCATTGCCTGCTATTTACACAAGGCATAAAAGATCTCTCCTTCTATACTCGTTGCTCTTCCATAAGTGCTTTTCATATTTGATCAAATCTTGTTCCTTGCATCTTTTATCATCGTTGGAAGATCTCTTCCTCGGTGCCAAGGCTTCAGCAGTACACCCTTTCTCTACCTTGATGCGCGAGTGTTTAATAGGTTTTAACTAATTGTCGTATGGGCGCAATCATATCCCGATTTGCGAGAAGGTTCCTTCCTAAGACTGAAGTTAGGATTCTCATGGTGGGGCTTGATGCATCTGGGAAAACAACAATTCTGTACAAGCTGAAGCTGGGAGAAATTGTTCTAACGGTACCGACGATTGGTATCTGCCCCCATAAACTCTTCACTTTCCATGACACAAAACTGGCTTCTGGTCTATCTTGTAGGTCTTTAGTTTCTTTCTTGGCAATATCTCCCGGTTGTCTTTCCCATCAAATGCTGCGTATGCATAAAGCCAAGGATCAGACTAGATAATCTTGTGCTTTCAGGGAGAATTTCCAATCATTAATAATCTGTTCGTAATATGGCAGGAAGAGTAGAAGTAGTATATACCAGATAGAAAGCATTACCCCTTCGTTTAATACTTGATCAGCTCTACCTGAGATCTTATTCTTATTCTTCTGATTCGGTTTCATTTATTCCTTAAATCTCCAGCAAAGTAGAGCTGTGGTTCTGGTTTTTAAAGATCTTCTGTTTGCAGCTGCTTCTTTGTTTGACAGAATGATTCGTCTCTCTGATCTCTTGATGTATAGTATGATTTTGAGTTTTGAGTTTGTTCATTTTGCATATCATACCTCTTTGCCTTGATGTGCTATGACACAGGTTTTAATGTGGAGACAGTGGTGTACAAAAATATAAGTTTCACCGTATGGGATGTAGGAGGACAACAAAAGGTACAAGCTTTGTGCTATTTTCTTAACTAAAGAAGAGAGTTTGCTGAATGTTTTCACAACAAACTAAGAAGCTGTTTTGAACGTTTTACTGCAAAACAGATTCGGCATCTATGGAGACACTACTTTCAGAGTGCCCATGGACTCATCTTTGTCGTGGACAGCAATGATAGGAGGAGAATTTTGGAAGCACGAAATGAGCTGCATTGCATTTTATCTCATGTTAGTAAGCTCCATGTATCAAAAATTAAAGTTCTTCTTTGTCATTGATGCTAGAAAATCCCCAATTATGAGAGGCGAAGGGAATGATAATGGAGAATATAAAAGGAGAATGAACTATTGATCCTGATTCTTAGTAATCCAGATGGTTTTCCTTTATAAATGCAACTCTTTTCTATGCGATTCTTCATATGCTGCTTACTCTAGGTGAATCTAAACGGGTGGGCGCATTTCTTTTCATTATGCAGATCGAACTAAAGGATGCAATACTGCTTGTCTTTGCTAACAAGCAGGATGTCCCAGATGCTATGCCTGTTTCTGAGGTTGCTGATAAGCTTGGACTACCTACTCTTAAACAGCGTCACTGGCAAGTCAATGTGTTGTGCTTTAAGATTGGGCTTGCTTCTGTTTCTCTTTCCACTCATTTCTCCTTTCCTATGTTATAGCAAGTGTGCCAAAACTTGCACAACAGCTTCAAAGGTGGTAATATGGACTTCTTTATGCAGGTACATTCAAAGCTCTTCTGCGACTTCGGGACGTGGACTTTATGAAGGTCTAGACTGGCTATCTAACAACATCTCTAACAAGGCAGCATAACATGGGAAACTTTCCCCAGTTTTTGCAAGAAATCTAAAGGGACTTCTAAGGGTTGCAGCGTATCTTCCTTGCCAAATCGGCCCGGTCATATTACCCTTCAGAGGACGCATTATATGTATCTTTGGAACTTTCCCACTTATCTTGAGTTCCAATTTCCAATCTTGTTTTGACTTATCAGTACGAAAGGAAGAGATATCAGGGGAATCTATCATATAGGATTAGAACCTCCTCGTGCACGTTGTATCCGCCCATGGTTGTTCTGTTTAGTGTAAAGAAAGATAGCATCACTGTATAGAATCACCATGAAGCAGTGCTCCCACCCGATGCCTTTAGCTTCGGTGCCCTAAATATGACCGTGGGGATTATAACAGGTCCAATAATAGAAATGGAAGCCGGTGAGGAATATGATTGACCATCCAATTTTCATTTAAACTTGAATGCTCGGATACATTTGTGACTTGGTCCTTGCTATTCCAGCTGAAAAGTAATTATTCTGGGCATAATGCAGAAGGCTACAACAAAAGGATATGACTCCATATATTGTCATGTAAAATGTGCCCAGAAAAAGAGGTTCAATTACACCACTCCAAAGATGGAGCATCCTATAGGACTGCCCGCTTGATTACAATTTTCAACACGATTAAACGTGCAAGGGAAGTAATAATCAAGATTTTGAGTGACTGAATTCTTAGGGTACGATATGGACATTATGGCTCATCAGAAATCCATAGACTGAGGTGCAGTTGATGCTTTCAATTTTTCCCCTTGACTTTCTTCCCTCCTTTTTTGTTTATTTTTTTCTTCGGCTTCTCCTCTGCAACAGGTTGTGTGCTCAGTAGTGTTGATGAATGGATCCCAGGGGATCTGCCTGGAAAGCTTGATGGTTAAGAACCATACTCAACCGTTTCCCTTCCTTCAATCTGATAGGAACAAACCAGTTGTCACATAGCAAAGGTTCATATAAGATAACGCAATGGAAAAGAAGAAAACTTTGACAAGATAAAACATAAGGAAGTGAAGCACGCACATTAGTTTTTGCCTTGTTTAAGAATTCAATTTAAACTCAGCAACAGGTTTTGATTGCCGGGGAGGCTTCAACTCAGGGAGGAACTCTGTGAGGGAAGAGAGGTCACATGCTTTCAATTTCTTCTGTCGGCTTCGAAGCTTGTTCTTCTGAATGAACATGAATTATTTGTTTAGTTCACCAGATAACAAGGCACAAACTAACAAGATCCCACCAATGAAAAAGAAGGAATAATTAGTCCATAATGAGGTATAGGCACCAGAGCCTATATAAAAACTCCAATTGGCATTTGCACATTTATAAACTTTTGCCTTTCTGGATTTATATCCATTCTGAGCAACTGAATCAGACCAATACATTTCTTTCAGCGCTCGAAAAAGAAAAGGTCAGTTAAAGCAAGCACATTCATCAAACCTCTCAAGTTGTTGTAAGCATTAAACAATAAAAATAAGAAACCCTAGATACGGCCTATCATTTGCAAAATATCAGAGAGACATAATTGCAACTAATAAAAAGGAAGGTTCTTCTGGACTCAAAAGGCAAAACATGAATACCAACTCACTGGTAAGCAGTCTGAAACTAACTAATAGAGACACCATAGTTATAACAGAAGAAACTCTGGATGTATTTTCTACAAATACAGCCTTTTACGCAAGCCTGAAAAGGCAACATCCAGACCAAAATACCCCATATAGCTATCCAGATAAACACAAAAACCACATTCAAAGACAACTAAAGTACAGATAAATTAAAGTGCACATCTTGCTTACCTTTGTAATCAACTCTTGAGCATTCAAAACAGCAACTGCATCTCTAACCTCTGTATTGAAAAGCAGATACAAGAAAGAAAATTATATTGAGTATAGAGGTAGAAAAGATAATCCAAACATTAATTAATCCGAACAGATTCAAGAAGCAATTACGGTGAATTGGAAGGTTTCTTTCTTTATAGCGTACCTTGACCTTCCCATGATTGAAAATTCTAAGTTCCAATTTAAACAATAGTAATCCAAGGTATAAAACGCCAGGGAAAGTAGAAAATGTGAAAGTAAATAAAGTATATACAACAAGGAACACGGAAGTTGTCGATGTCTGAGTGAGGGAGAATCTTCATTCAGGTTGCCAAGTTAGGAGCAAAGAGAATTGCGCCCGTATTTGTTAGTC
>Ga0307510_10003007_pt1 | contig 19408 bp, 20 predicted proteins | sample 12_EM_MG_FD_207224 | JGI IMG/M metagenome (GOLD analysis project Ga0307510, IMG submission 207224) | Populus trichocarpa ectomycorrhiza microbial communities from riparian zone in the Pacific Northwest, United States - 12_EM | ecosystem: Host-associated > Plants > Roots > Unclassified | place...
GCGCGCCATATGTTCACAATGACCGCGAAGATCAACAAGAAATTTTTTAAGGCGGAGAAAGACTCACTGGGATTGGTTATGGAAAGCAGCGTAAACTGTAATACGTGCCACCATGGGACCGCACATCCCGAAATAAAAATACCTGAAAGAGAACATAAAGGTCCGGGCGGCCCTCCTCCGGGTGGGGCAGGTGCGCCTCCACCACCTCCTCCGGGTCAGTAAAATATCGAATATCGAATTTCCAATGTCGAATTATAAAGTATTGGAAACTGTAAAATATCATAACGCTCCAACTAATAGGGGCGTTTTCTTTTTTAATTTTGTTGCCGTATTTTTATACTGCATATGGCTGACGAATCCCTGATTATCCGTAATGCTACTTTAGATGACCTTCCGGGCATATTGGAAATCTATAACCATGCCATTATTCACACCACCGCAGTTTATAGCGAACATCCGCATACTTTAGATATGCGGCTTACCTGGTATAACGACAGGATCCATAGTGGCTTTCCTATTTTTGTTGCTGAAGTAAATGGCCTGGTGGCGGGCTTCAGCACGTATGGGCATTTCAGGGTCTGGCCATGTTATCGCTATACGGTTGAACACTCGGTTTATGTGCATATTGATCACCGGGGTAAAGGGATAAGCAAATTGTTGCTGCAACCACTTATCGATCGTGCCCGTGAAAAGAAGCTACATGCCATGATAGCTGGTATAGACGGGGGGAATGACATCAGTTATCAATTGCACAAGTCCTTCGGGTTTGTTGAAGTGGCGCACTTTAAAGAGGTCGGTTTTAAGTTCGGGCGCTGGCTTGATCTGAAGTTTATGGAGTTAATTTTGACACCATAGCTGCTCTGAATCGTTGGGCACGGGTATAAAATGGAGTAAATAACATTAAAGTAACATTTTATTTACCTTTTCTTTTTCGGTATGAGCATGAGCGCTTTACATTCTCCAACTAAAGCAAATACGCTTAAAATATGTTGAAAACGCGGTTTTTGTTAATAATAAGTGACAACTTTTGCTGTAATACGGCGTAGAAGTGCGAGATCTGTTATAGGTAAGATTAATAATAGATATGTTCTTTACCCAATCACAAAAATCCCTTGTCCTCCAGTGTGAGGGCAGGGATTTTTTATTTTATGAACATGCCCAATATCTTTTTTTGCCTGTTTGCCCCGGCTAATTCTTTGGGCGATACGCCTTCGTTATTCTTTTTGTTGACATCGGCCCCAAAACGCAACAGTAATTCTATCTGTTCATTTTTGAGCTTTTTTTTCACTGCATAAAAAAGAGCGGTGTTGCCCTTTGAGTCGGCAAAATCTACATTAGCGCCATTTTCCAGGAACCATTGAGCTACGTTGTATCGTTTCCAGTTGTAGGCTGCAAAAAACGGGCTGTCCATATTGTTGGTTCCTTCGATGCTGGCACCGTGCTTTTTAAATAATGCCGCCGCTTCTGCATCATCATACCAGGCAATGGCGTACATGCAATTTTCAGGATTTGCACCCTGGTCTAAAAGATACTTGTATACTTTTTCGTTCCGTCCACGTGTATAGGCATACCACAATGGCGTAGCCGGAAAATTATCGCAACCATCCGCGATGAGATGGATTGAGTTAATATCCATTCCATTTTCCAGGAACAGTTTGAGTATATCAAGGCTTGCATCGGCTTTTTCAGGATGTGAGGCTAACGGTACAGCACATAAATAGTGCAGGCCGTTTTTACCATCTTCTTCGGCCCATTTGGTCCACTTAGGCTCAGTATGGATGATCCGCTCCAGCAGGGGCATATCCAAACTTTTAATTGCCTGAATGAACTTATTCATGGGGAACTAATTAATGCATTACACTTTCAATTTAAGTTTCCGTCGCTCCAAAAATCCGCCTATGATCACCACAATAAATGCCACTGCCCACGACCGGAAGAAACCACCCCAGCCATAGTTCAGCATATGGGGATAGCGAAAATGGAACAGTTTATAAAAACCAACCTGCAGATAGGGGATAAGGTAACAGGTTAGCGTCGCTGTTCCGGCCGGCCAGATTAGTTTGAACCAGTTCTTTTTGCCCTTATAATCCACCAGGTAGATCATCAGTTCGAAAACCAAAATGGATATTCCGATGCAGATCAGGATCCATGTAGGTGTAGAACGTATTTTTGATATACCATCTGTATACGGGCGTACCAGGAAGCCAACAGCGATAGAAGCGCATCCGGCTACAAACATCCATAACCACAAACCTAAATGGAAACCTTTCTTTACCATTCGTGCATACCACAATGATACGATAACACCCGCCGTGATAGAAAAGTCCGTTGATCCGTCATGAATAACCCATAAATGCAGGCGCAGCCATTTGCCATGATCCAATATATTGATGGTGGCAAACACGAGGAATGCGATGATCATCACCTGCATTTTTCCCTTTGCCAGAAAGTAGATCAGCGAGCAAACCAGGTAGCCCCAGCCTATCAAACCTAAGATACCCCACCAGGCTGGCTGCATACTGTTTCCTTCCCGTCCGACATACAAAAACGCCATTAAGAGTAAGATAAGCCATCCGCCGCCTATCAGGAAATACTTTTTTACCTTGTTGAATGCAGGCGGATAATCAAGCCATATCAGAAAGAAACTGAGTGTGATTAAAATTTCCCATAATCCTTCGGACAGAATTGATGCTTTGCCATATTCCTCAAGATTGACGTGAAAGAAGCCCATTACAATCAATGCAAACGACCTGGATAAAATAGTAAACAGGATGGAATTGAATGAATCGCCTTTTTGCATTTTGCGGTCCAATGCCAGGGGGATAGATAACCCTACAATAAACAGGAAGGTAGGGAAAATAGTATCGGCAAAACCCATTGCGTCATCGGCTCTTTTAGCGTGGTCTATCCATTCGGGAATCTCTTTAACGCCGCTCAGGTCGTTAACAAATATCATCAGTAACATAGTTAATGCCCTGATGGCATCAATGGATAGCAGGCGCTTCGGGGCCTCTTTAAAAACAACGGATTCGGTCATAGTCGTAATATAGTTTCGGGATAGCTAAAGATGGTGAAAATGAATTATATTGTATGTAAAATATTAGTGATAATGATACATTTGTGAAGATATCATGTATTTTATATTCTCCAAGATCCTGCTCTTTATATTGTTCCCTCTCAACTGGATCATCGCTTTTCTGCTGATCGCGATCTTTACAAAACGGCAAAAACTAAAGCGAAGGTGCTTTATCATAAGTACCGTATTGTTTATTGTATTCAGCAATCCCGGATTACTATACCTTTTTGCTAAGAACTGGGATATAGGCAGCATGACTTTAGAAAAAGGCAAGGTGTATAGTACGGTTATTGTCCTGGGTGGTTTTTCCGGCGAGGATAAGAATGGAAATGGTGTTTTTAATGAAAGCGCCCATCGGTTTATACAGGGTTTGAAGCTGCGGGAAGAAGGCAAGGCGTCTCACATCCTCATTAGTAGCGGAAACGGGAATTTGCAGCAGAGTAGTTTTAAGGAAGCTGCCTGGACAAAAGGAGTTTTAAAAGAATTTAACCTGCCTGATAGCGTTGTGCTGGTCGAACAAGAATCCCGCAATACATTTGAGAATGCTGCTTTCTCCAAACAATTATTACAAAAGAAACATTTATCGCCGCCTTACCTGCTGGTTACCTCGGCATGGCATATGCGCAGGGCACAATATATTTTTAAAAAGGAAGGAATGGATATTATTCCTTGCCCGAGTGGTCCGATCACTGGTAACAGCAAAATATCTGTTATCAACTGTATTGTGCCCGATGCCGGTGTGCTTTCGGTCTGGAGCCTTTACCTGAAAGAACTCGTCGGACTTATAGTAGCGCATTTTAAATAGCCATTGACGTTATAAGCACAAATCTTATACATTTGTTAAGATGAAGAAAATTCTGATCGCCAATCGCGGCGAGATCGCCTTAAGGGTAATGCGTTCGGCGCGCGAAATGGGAATAAAAACGGTGGCCGTGTATTCAGCTGCCGACCGTAATGCCTTACATGTCCGTTATGCCGATGAGGCTGTTTATATAGGCGAGGCTCCGTCAAACCAATCTTATCTTGTTGGTGAGAAGATCATCGATGCTTGCCGCAAAACCGGGGCCGAGGGTATACATCCGGGATATGGTTTCCTGTCAGAGAATGCCGCCTTTGCGCGAAAGGTAAGGGAAGCTGGGTTGATCCTGATCGGCCCGTCGCCAGAGGCAATGGAAGTAATGGGCAATAAACTATCTGCAAAAGCTGCCGCATTAAAATACAATATCCCAATGGTGCCGGGAACAGAGGAAGCAATATCTGATATTCCCGAAGCCAAAAACCGGGCCGTTGAGGTAGGTTTTCCCATCCTGATCAAAGCCGCTGCAGGTGGCGGTGGTAAGGGAATGCGAATAGTGGACAGGGTAGAAGATTTTGAAGAACAGATGCACCTGGCTGTATCAGAGGCTACTTCGGCTTTTGGGGATGGCTCAGTATTTATTGAGCGGTACGTGTCGTCGCCGCGGCATATTGAGATACAGGTACTGGGAGACACACATGGCAATATCGTTCATTTGTTTGAACGCGATTGTTCGGTGCAGCGCCGTCATCAAAAAGTGATTGAAGAAGCGCCTTCTTTTGTACTCACGCCTGAGATACGCGAACGTATGGGCAAATGTGCAGTGGATGTGGCCAGGTCTGTCAACTATACCGGAGCGGGCACGGTGGAGTTCATTATGGATGACCATCTCAATTTTTATTTCCTGGAAATGAATACCCGTCTGCAGGTGGAACATCCTGTATCGGAGTTGATCACAGGTGTCGACCTGGTAAAGGAGCAGATAAATATTGCACGCGGACTCCCCATCAGTTTTAAACAGGAAGACCTGGAAATAAAAGGACATGCAATAGAGCTGCGAGTTTATGCAGAAGACCCTGCTAATAATTTTTTACCTGATATCGGTACGCTGCAAACCTATGTAACGCCAAAAGGCCCGGGCGTGAGGGTGGATGACGGCTTTGAACAAGGCATGGAAATCCCGATCTATTATGACCCGATGATCGCCAAGCTGATCACTTATGGCAAGGACAGGACAGAAGCTATTGAGCGCATGATACGTGCTATTGATGAGTATGATATTACCGGTATTACCACCACACTTGGTTTTGGCAAGTTTGTAATGCAGCACCAGGCATTTACCTCAGGCAATTTTGATACGCATTTCGTTGGTAAATATTTTACACCCGAAGTATTGCAGGAAAGTAATGAAGATGAAGCGCTTATTGCAGCTATAGTGATGGAAAGATTGCTGGGTACAAAGAATATTAACACTACTGCAATACATTCTAATGGGGAGATACCCGGCTGGATAAAGAACAGGAAGGAAATATAATGCTTTAGGATAGCTTTTGGGTCAGATTTTCTATTAACCCGGCCTGTACAGCGTTAATTTTCACCTTTGCCGTTTCTACATCAAACCAGGCAGCCTTATCAATCTCAGGAAAGCTTTGTCTTTTGCCAGATCTGGGTGGCCATTCTATTTCGAATAAGTTGCTGACTATGGTTTCGTGATCAATATCACCTTCAACAGCCCAGGCATAAACCGTTTTGCCACCTTTTTGATGGATGGGTGCCAAGTCAATAAAAGTACCTTCAATTTTCTGCCCGGTTTCTTCCAAAAATTCACGTTTAGCAGCTTCAAGCGGGTTCTCATGATCTGCAAATTCTCCTTTTGGGATAGACCAGCTGCCTTCATCTTTATTACGAAAAAACGGCCCGCCGGGATGAACGAGAAAGACCTGTAATTGCTCATTTAAAAAACGGTATAGTAATATTCCCGCACTTTGTTTCGCCATAGCAATAGATTTAAAGCAAGTTAATAAAAGCCCAAACTTTAATTGTTATTTTTGTTTTACTATCAAACCGAAAACCAATATGGCCGACAGCAACTGGACAAAGTTCACGATCAAAGCAGATTTTAATACAGACGTACGCAGCATCTACCAGGCATGGACTACACCCGAAGGACTGGAAAGCTGGTTTTTGCGTAAAGCTAATTTTTATGCCATAGCGGGAAGATTGCGCGAACCGCATGAATCCATATTAAAGGAAGATGTTTACGAATGGTACTGGCATGGATTTGATGACAGCACCATGGAAAAAGGGGAGGTGCTGGAAGTAAACAGTATTGATTTTGTAAAGTTTACATTTTCAGGAGGTTCTATTGTCAGCGTTTCTATTGAAGGCCGGAACGGGTTAACGATTGTCGAGCTGACCCAGGAAAATATCCCCGAAGAAAGTGATCCGTCAAAAAACCTGTTTGTGCAGTGCCAGATAGGATGGACGTTTTATTTGGCCAATTTGAAATCCATAATTGAAGGTGGTATCGACCTGCGAAACAAAAGATTGGAGATAAGCAGCAATTTTAAATAAGCCCGACAATCGCATATAATTTTAATTCTATTTTTGCTGGCGAAAATAATTGGGAACAGGTATATGTTTACGGGCATCATTGAAACTTTAGGAAAGGTAACGGATATTCAACACGAGCAGGGTAACCTGCATATTACAGTTGAGTCATCCATTGCTGCGGAGTTGAAGATCGATCAATCGGTAGCACACAATGGTGTTTGCCTTACAGTAGTTGCTTTGGCCGACAATAAACATACCGTTACTGCAATAGATGAAACGTTGCAGAAATCAAACATCGGCCATTTAAAAGTGGGCGACTTTGTGAACCTGGAACGCTGTATGCAAATGAATGGCCGGCTGGACGGGCATATTGTTCAGGGGCATGTGGATCAGACCGCAGTTTGCACTAGTTTCAAAGAACTGGATGGCAGTTGGGAATATACTTTCGCATACGACGCATCCAGAGGTAATGTGACGGTCGAGAAAGGTTCTATCTGCGTAAACGGTATCAGCCTGACGGTTGTCAATTCTAAGCAAAACAGTTTTTCAGTAGCCATTATCCCTTATACTTTTGAGCATACCAATCTGCAGCAGGTTCACGAAGGTTCAACTGTGAACCTGGAGTTTGACATCATCGGCAAGTATGTAGCAAGGCTGATGCAGCGTTAATTCTAAACAATTTAGCTCAAATGTGGTTACATCAGTACAACAATTGATAAAACCATATGGATAAGTTAAAGAAATTTGAGTTGATGGAAAAGATTGTCCATGAACTGGAGGACCTGAAAAATAGTCAGCAGGCGATCATACAAAAATTGGCCAAAATTGAAGTAGATAATATTGACCTGGGCGACAAAAGGCTAGAAAAAGACCTGCCTGATATGCACCAGCGGGTATCCGACAACCTGGATACCATTGCAGGTATATTGGAAGAATTTACAGGCAAAACTGACCAGTTCAACACTCAGAATAATATTACTGCTCTGAAAGAACAAGAAGCACTGAACAAATAAAGAAAAGGATAATCTCCGGAAACGAGGACTATTTTTAATCAATTTTTATTTTTATCGGTATGGCTATTGTATTTTTTAATAGCTCTGACGTATTTTTTTTCTGAAGTTAATTCAATAGCTTTTGGGTCAAGAGCAACCATTGCCCTTAAATTCAATTCGTTAAATGGTAAAATAGGGCCGTTATTCAATTGTATCCCAACTATCGTAGTAGGGTCAAGCGGCCCTAAATTATTAGGGACTGCGGAGTACGCATTTATGCGGCCTGTTATTGTTTTGAACATCCAGCAACTATCGGTAATCTTTCCGTGTAAGTACATTGCCGGTCCCTTATGAAATCCATCTGTAGGGATTAATATGCAGACTAAACCTCTGGTTTGTGAGGGGTATATTTTTTTATACCGGTTTGTGTCTGATTTTTTATACTTTTTATCAATCCAAACTATAAAATGCGCTTTTGCGATTGAATCGGTGTATATAGCAGAAGTAATCTCTTTTTTGGTGCTGTCAAGCATGGTTACCTGGAAATCAAATTCCTCAGGAGTATTTACAACAACTCCACGCATATTCAACATCTGCATGGTCATTTGCATTTGCTGGTTTATGAACTGTTGATTTTGCTGAGCTCGAAAAGCAGCCATACCGGGATATTGGGCAAAGGCATGCAATGAGTAAAATAATAATATTGATAATACTAAAAGTACCGGTCTAAGTTTGGGGTAAAGTTTCATGATAAAGATTTAGTTTAAACAAATATAGCAAACTAAATCTTTAAATTCTTACTCAATACTCTTGCCTTTCATGGCAGTACTAATAGCCTGGTCCATCAATCGCTCAGCAAACGGGCGGGTGTATTCGTTCAGTTCGTCTACCTTTTTTAGGATCAAGTCTTTGTCACCGCTTACTAGTGCCGCTTTTAATGAATTGATTAGTTTTTGCGTTTCGCTGATCTCAGCAATGGATACATAGTCAGCATTTTTTTGCAAGAAGCGTTCTACCGTATACACCATTTGCTCGCCTTCGGTGCGGGCCTCTATCAGCATACGTTGGGAAACGTCGTCTTTGGCGTGGGTGATGCTGTCCAGCAGCATTTGTTCTACCTGGTCGTCGGTGATACCATAGGTGGGCTTTACTTCCACTTCCTGTTTTACACCAGAGCGCAATTCAACAGCCTGTATTTTTAAAATACCATCAGCATTCAACAAAAAGTTAATGTCTACCTTCGGAAATCCAGCCGGCATTGACGGGATACCTTTCAGATCGAACTCAGCCAGCTTGCGGTTCTCTTTGATCAGGTCGCGTTCGCCCTGGTAAACGGCTATCTTCATGTTCACCTGCCCATCTATTGAGGTAGTATATTGCCTACCCGCTTTGGTAGGCACTTTTGAGTTACGGGGGATAATAATATCCATCAATCCACCCATCGTCTCAATGCCTAAAGATAATGGAGTAACATCCAATAATAAAATATCTTTGCGGTTACCAGCCAGAATATCGGCCTGTATCGCGGCACCCAAAGCAACCACTTCATCCGGGTTAAGGTCATCATGAACCGGTCTGGCAAAAAAATCAGACACCATCTTTTTGACCAATGCTGTACGCGTTGAGCCGCCCACCATTACCACTTCGTTAATATCGCCTATATCCAAACCTGCATCCTTTAATGCATTGTGACAACATTGGATAGTTTGTTCAACTTTAGGAAGGATTAGTTGCTCGAAGGTGTTTCTGTCAAGCGTACACCATATATCGCCTATCTTTTCATTGAATAAACTTTGATGGGCGAAAGACTTTTTCGCTTCCTCTGCCTTTAACCGAAGCTCTTGTGCCAGTTCGCGGTTCTTAAGCAATTCCGCTTTATCCAGTTTGTTCTTTTCAATCCAGTAATCAACAATGGCACGGTCAAAGTCATCGCCGCCTAAAAAAGTATCGCCATTTGTAGATAACACTTCGAAGATGCCATTCTGGATCTGCAATATCGAAACATCAAAAGTGCCACCGCCTAAATCGTATACAGCAATGGTCTTTGTTTCTTCAGGATTTAAACCGATACCATAGGCCAAACTTGCGGCTGTTGGCTCGTTTACAATACGCAATACGTCCAATCCAGCCAATTTACCTGCATCGCGGGTAGCCTGGCGTTGTGAGTCATTAAAATAGGCCGGAACGGTGATCACCGCACGGTTTACCGGGGTTTTCAGCGCATGCTCAGCCCGCTCTTTTAATTCCTTTAATATCAATCCTGAAAGCTCAATAGGAGTGAAGAAGCGGTCGCCTACTTTTATTTTTACCAGGCTTTCGGTATCATCATCTATCACCTTATAAGAGAAGAAATCCTTATAGTTCTCAATATCATGATAAGAACGGCCCAATAATCTTTTAACCGAAAAAACGGTGTTTTGCGGATCAGTTATCAAATAATTCTTTGCCTCGTTACCTACTGTAATATCGCCTGTCTGTCCAAAATGTACTACAGATGGTACCAAAACACCCTTTCCTGTATCATTGATCACTTTTGGATTTTTATCCGGATCGATGAAGCCCACAAGCGAGTTGGTAGTACCTAAATCAATACCTACAATAATATCTTCCTTTTGTATGGAGCCTGTTGCCAGGTTGATAGAAACTTTAGCCATGATAGTTCAATAACAATCGGCAAATGTAGGTAGTTTTAGATGATGGAGTGTCTTTTGAATATCTAATTTTTAATTTGAAGTAAACTAAGGGCTTTACTTTTGCGTTATTCCGGGGAATTGTTGATCTGTTCTGATTCAGGTTCAGTCAAATTTATTACTTTCACCCCAATGTATACCCCTGTCCTGAATTACAAGTTTGTATTCTTACTGCTACTGACAATTGCCACTGCAACTATAACACGGGCTCAGCAATTTGGAGGTAACCCACCGTCTATTCAATGGAACCAGGTAAATACCAAGTCGGCTAAAGTAATATTCCCAAAAGGGCTTGATTCAGCCGCGATGGAAGTAGCTGATATTATTCAGCGGATGAACAGCGCCATACAGCCAACTATAGGCTATAAGCAGAAACAGATCAGTGTTGTGCTACAGAATCAGACTACAATAGCCAATGCCTATGTAGGCCTGGCACCCTTCAGGAGCGAATTCTTCCTTACACCCGAGCAAAACAGCTTTGACATCGGCAGCCTGCCCTGGCAAAAGCAACTGGCAATTCATGAGTTCAGGCATGTGCAACAGTATAATAATTTTAATGTTGGTGCCTCAAAGGTAATGCACGTACTGTTTGGCGAAGGCGGACAGGCACTGGCTAACGACCTGGCTGTACCCAACTGGTTTTTTGAGGGTGATGCCGTCTTTAACGAAACATTGGTAAGCGATCAGGGCAGGGGACGGCTACCGTACTTTTTTAACGGTTACCGCGCCATATGGGCCGATGGAAAAAATTATAGCTGGATGAAACTGCGCAACGGCTCCTACCGGGATTATACGCCCGACTGGTACCCTACAGGCTATATGCTGGTAGCATACGGCAGGGAAAAGTATGGTGATAGCTTCTGGAAGAATGTGACGCATGATGCCGCTGCCTACAAGGGAGGTTTTTCTCCGTTGCAAAGAGCGATTAAAAAATACTCGGGTAAAGACTTTGAGCAATTCCAACAGGATGGATTTGATTTTTTTAAAAAGCAGTTCAGTGATGATAGAAATATTTTGCCGGCAACCAATTCAATAACTGCCTCCCGGCATTTTGTGGCTGATCAGGAATATCCGGCTTATGTAAATGATACTACGCTGATCTACATGAAAAGCACCTACGATCATCTGCCGGTTTTCGTGATCAGAAGCGGGAAAACGGAAAAGAATATCAGTGTGCGTGATTTTTCGCTGGATAATTATTTTGCCTATCATGATGGTAAGATCGTATATGCCACTTACCGGCCAGATCTGCGCTGGAATTACCGCGATTACAGCGAGTTGGTAGTATTGGATGTAAAAACCGGGAAAGAAAAACGCATATCAAAAAGCACTAAATATTTCTCACCATCATTTAGCCAGGATGGAAAGAGCATTGTTGCCGTTCAGGTAAACCCCTCGGGAAAAAGCACTATTCACCTGATCAACTCTGCCAATGGCAAGTTTATTAAGGCGTTTGGTAATCCTGAGAAACTATTCTATACCTATCCCAAATATTACGGAAGTGATAAGCTGATCTCTGCTGTGCGAAATCCTGAAGGCAAAATGTCACTGGCATTGATCGATATCGGAACAGAAAAAATCCGCTATTTGCTGCCATTCTCTTATCAGCCTATCGGGTTTATTACCGTCAGGAATGATATTATTTATTTTACAGCCGCATCCGGTATTAACGATCGTTTGTTTGCTCTTTATATCAACGGCGGAAAGCTGTATGAGCTAAAAAATGATCAGAAGCCGGGGTACATCGGTAACTATCAACCTGCCATATCCGCTAACAAATTTGCCTGGGTTGGTTTCACAGCTGTAGGTACCAGGTAAATGAATTTGACAAAAAGGACCTGGAATGGGCTGAAATAAAGCCTGAGTTGCCCGGCAGTTTAACCGGGATGAGTATCACTGCATTGACCAAGAATGCGGCTTCTGATCTGTTGCCATCCGTTAAACCGGAGCCGCTTGCGGTAACCAAGTATTCCAAAGCATATCACCTGTTCAATTTTCATAGCATTATCCCAAACCTCAGCGACCCGAATTATGAGATAGCCATTGAGGGACAAAACGTGTTGAATACTTTCCAGTCGCAGTTGGCATTTACTTACAATCGGGATGAGGGGTATAAACAATTTGGTTTTGATGCAGTTTATGGGGCACTATTCCCATATATCAAAGCCGGGGTTGATTATACCGTCGACCGAAGGGGACTTTACAAAGGCAGCAATGTGTACTGGAACGAAACCGACCTGCATGGGGGCCTGCAGGTACCTTTAAACTTTAGCCAGGGCAAAAACCTTACCGGTTTAACTTTTGGCAGTGACCTCTATTTTACCCAGAATAATTTCCAGGCTCCGTATAATACTATTCTGAAGTCGCGCAATTACACTTACATCAGTAACTACGTCATATTCAGCAATCATATCCAGCAGGCCAAACAGAATATTTATCCGCGTTTCGGGGAGAGTCTAACCTTGTCGTACAAATCGGCTATCAGCAGTTTTACCAACGATCAGTTCCTGGCCTCGGGTAACCTGTTTCTACCCGGATTGGGTATCAACCACAATCTAATCATCAGTGCGGCGCATCAGCAAAAGGATGGTAATAACGGGATCAGTTTTTCAAATAATTTCCCTTTTTCAAGAGGCTATTATGCCGAAAATCTGCACGAAATGAACAAGGTGGGTGCCGACTATCATTTCCCGATAGCATACCCCGATGCCGGAGTAGGCAATACCATTTACCTTTTAAGATTGCGGGGAAATTTGTTTTATGACTATACCCGTGGCTCAGATACATTTACTGACGGGAGCAAGTTCAAGAATTTCAGATCGACCGGTGCGTCTATATTCTTTGACACGCAATGGTTTAACCAGGTGCCCATTTCATTTGGTTTCAGGTATAGTTATTTGATGGACCCGGATATTTTTGGTTATGCAGGCCGCAATCGATTTGAGATAATTTTACCGGTGACGTTTTTTTAAGCGTTTGCCAACTTGATGATATTCTTTACTTTTTCCACGCTGGTCATCAGGATACTTGATTCATCCAAATGTTCACGGGTCAGGATGATGTGATCATTGTGGTATTGCATTTTGCTTTTCACTGTGCTTCTTGCAGATGAGTGTATTTCGGTAGCTTTTGTATAATGTACAAGGTCGGCAACAGTACTTTCACTCACCCCGCTGCCTGGCATGATGATGATGCGTCCCGCAGCCTTCTCTATCAAATGAGCAATTGTATGGGCGCCCTCAATAGCTGTGCTGTGGCCGCCTGATGTTAAAATCCGCTCACAACCCATTTCTATGATTTCCTCAAGGGCCTTGTTCATATCGCTGCACATATCAAATGCACGGTGAAATGTAACACCAAGCCCTTTAGCTTTAGCCATTTTTACCAGCTCTGCACTCCGTTTAGTATCAATACTGCCGTCAGCGTTTAAAATGCCGATTACGACACCGTCGCAGCCTGCTTCAATGCAGTACTGCACATCGGCTTTCATGATTTCAAATTCAGTATCGGTATACAAAAAATCGCCCTCGCGCGGACGGATCAAAACATATAATTTGATCTTTAACTGCTTACGGGCCATTTGTATTTGCCCGTACGATGGGGTGGTACCACCTTCGCTCAAATTATCGCATAATTCAACACGTATAGCGCCGCCTTCCTGCGCAGCCAGAGCAGAAGTGAGCGAATTGGCACAAACTTCGAGTTGTATCATAGGTAATGGTCAGGTAAATGACAGAATAACGTAAATATAACCAATTATCAATAAATGCTTTTTCCCTTGATTAACAAATCCTGTTTATCAGAATTACAAACCGCGAACGAGAAACCGCCTTGTATGGCATACGCACCATATTCACCCTTTTTATTTATGGCTAAGAAACCTACCTGTATATTTTTTGCAGTATCAGGTTTCTTTTTAATGATCCTTTTTACAGCCTCTTTACAGGCATCTTCAGGAGACAATCCCTGGCGCATTAATTCAACAACTAAAAAGCTTCCAACGTTACGAATAACTTCCTCACCTACACCGGTAGAGGTTGCGCCGCCAACTTCGTTATCTACATATAGACCTGCGCCAATGATCGGGCTGTCACCAACACGGCCATGCAGCTTAAAAGCCATGCCGCTTGTAGTACATGCGCCTGATATATTCCCTTTACCATCAATTGCCAGCATACCGATAGTATCGTGGTTATATTGGTTACCGGGTGCGTGTTGCTTATTTTCAATATTCATTACCGGGCTGTATTTGGCAGTCTTCAGCCATTCCTTCCAGGCTTTTTCAGATTCAGGGGTTAATAGCTTCTCGCGTTTAAAACCCTGTTCTACAGCAAACTGGGTAGCGCCATCGCCCACAAGCATTACATGCGGCGTTTTTTCCATCACCAAACGTGCTACAGATATAGGGTGAGCAATATCTTCTATTGCCGCTACCGATCCGCAGTTCCCAAACTCATCCATTATACAGGCATCTAAGGTCACATGACCATCACGGTCAGGATAACCTGCCCTGCCTACAGTATGATTGCCCATATCTGCTTCAGGAACCCTTACGCCGGCTTCTACGGCATCCAATGCCCGGCCACCTTTTTCAAGCACCTTCCAGGCTTCTTTATTGGCTGCTATGCCAAAATCCCATGTGGAGATCACAATAGGGAGATTCGGTCCGGGAGAGCGGGTTAGGGCATTTGCCAATGTTGATTGTGACAATGCTGCGAGAGAGGCACCTGCAGCTGATAGTTGGATGAATTTGCGGCGGTTGTACATGCCGCTAATATATAAAGTTTGAACGGTTTTTAGCTGTAATGTTCTATCGTCCCGTGGTATTCATTACGGATCTGACTTCAACGCTGCCGCCAAATTCAAAAACAGGACATTTATCAGCAATAGACTTGGCTGAATCCATGTCCACAGCACTGATAATCAATACAGAACTTACCAGGTCGCCATCAGCAACGTAAGGTATGGGTCTCAGGTCTTTTTTTGTACCGGATATGGTCAGTCCTTCGCTGGTAGGGCGATACCCCGCTACCAAACTGCCAGATTGTACCAGGTTGCCCATATAGTCCTGCCAATGTTTAATGTTGGTTTTCACGGCCTCATCAGAGGCCGGTTTGAAGTCAGTTTTAAACCTGATGATCAGTAAGTATTGAGATTTTACTTTGTTCTGGGCAAACAGAGTGATACCTGTAAATAAAAGGGCTGCTAAAAGGAAATACTTTTTCATAATAAATGGGTTTAATTTTATTGATCTGCGTTAATGTCTTCATCAGATGGTAAGCTTTCATCAGCCAAAATCTCCCTGCACTTTTCTACATCACGTGCAAATACTTTCAGCTTGATACCACCGCCGCCCTGGTTGTAAACAGGGTACAAAACGCCGAGGCTTTCGTCAGTTATAAAACAGTGTATGCCATTTGCTTCCAGCCTGGTGCGGATGATCTCTGCCTCCATGATGTTATAGTAGGTTTCGAAGGTTACTATTTCGTCTTCTTTTTGCATTTGCGTTACGAATGTTTAAAAATTGGTAGGGATTAGTTTAAGAGTAACCCAAAAATGAGGATTTGTTTTGGTTAATTTGAATAATTATGAATCGCATCGACCGTATATCAGCCATATTGATCCAACTGCAATCGCGCAGGGTAGTTAAAGCAGGCGATATAGCCGATCGTTTTAATATCAGCTTACGCACCGTCTACCGCGATATCAAAACATTGGAAGAAGCCGGTATCCCGCTGATTGGCGAGGCGGGCGTGGGCTATTCCATTATGGATGGTTACCGTCTTCCGCCCGTGATGTTTACCCGTGAGGAGGCCACGGCCTTTCTGACGGCAGAGAAACTGATGGAAAAATTAACTGATCCGTCGTCAGATGAGAACTATAAGTCAGCCATGTATAAGGTACGTTCTGTATTACGCATGGCAGAGAAAGATTTTTTAGAGAATATTGACGGGCACATCGAAGTGCTGAAAAGCAGGAGAGTATCGCCCGGAAAACTTGATTTAAATCCACTGCAGATCATTTTAAAAGGAATAGGCGAACGGACGGTGCTAACCATTCATTATTTCGCGGCGCATAACCAACAGAAAAGTGAAAGATGTATTGAACCTGTTGGCGTTTTTTACCTCGACGGTTACTGGCACCTGATTGCCTGGTGCCGTTTACGTGAGGATTACCGTGATTTCAGGCTTGACCGTATTTCGAATATATCTTTGACAGGTGAACGTTTCAGGACACTGCATCCAAGTCTGAGCGAGTATATTGAGCAATCTACCAGGGAAAAGAACCTGCAAGCGGTTACAATCAGGGTGGAGAAAAGAATGGTACCTTACCTGAACGAGCAGAAATATTATAACGGTTTTATCTCTGAAAAGGAAGTTGACGGCATGGTAGAAATGACCTTTTTAACTGAATTTATGGAAGGTTTTGTGAGATGGCTGATGATGTATGGTGATATGGCCGAGATTATTACTCCCTGTGAGTTAAGATCAAAGGTGAAGGAGATCGCCGGTATTATTCTTCAAAGAAATCAATAGACACATTTTCCTGCTGACATAGGGCTGTCATTCGCGCACATTTTCTTTGTTGTATGAATGGCACAGAAAGGTATTGGATAACGGTAGTTTCCAAAGATCACATCAAACGCGGGGTGGCCGGTGGCTTTATGCAGGCCAATCACGGTAAACCGGGTGCATTAAAGAAACTGCATGTGAACGATTGGGTGATATTTTATTCTCCAAAGATGACTTATGAGGGCGATGAAAAGCTTCAGGCATTTACAGCAATAGGACAGGTGACCGGAAAGGAAGTTTACCAGCACAAAATGTCGGATAACTTTATTCCTTACCGCAGGGATGTTCATTTCTATCCATGTAAAGAAGTATCATTTATCCCACTCATCGCCCAAATGGAATTTATCAAGAGTAAAAAATCGTGGGGATATCATTTCCGTTTCGGCTTTTTTGAAATAGGAAAAACCGATTTCGAACTCATCCGTTCGAAAATGTTAGAGAGTCAGCATAAATCACTACAAATCAATTCATAACATCATGGCAAATTTAAGTTTAAACACATCGATCGAAATAAATGCACCCGCAGCAAAAGTTTGGGAGGCATTAACCAATCCCGCAATTGTAAAGCAGTATTTTTTTGGTACAAACGTAAAGACCGATTGGAAAAAAGGCAGCCCCATTATTTGGGAAGGGGAGTGGGATGGAAAAACCTATCGCGACAAAGGAGAGATACTGGATATTGATCCGGGCAGGTTTGTAAGATACAACTACTGGAGCACCATGTCGGGTACAGAGGATATTCCCGAAAATTATGCCGACATTACCTATACCTTAACAGAAAAGGACGGTGTTACGAAGCTTGACGTCACACAGGGAAATATCAAAAGTGAGGAGTCAAAAAATCATTCAGAACAAAACTGGCAATCAGTTTTTGGGAAGATGAAGGAAATGGTAGAGAAAAGTTATGCATAAAGTATTTATTTATGTAAAATTTATAAAAATTTGATTGATTGGCATTTAAAATTCGATATAACTATTTGTAATGAGCCGGAACTTACCATTTGAGCAAATAAATCACCCCGGAATTTTTGTTGCCGGTATTGCAACTCGCACCACCAACCAGGATGGAAAGTCACAGATCGACATAGGGGGCCTTTGGACGAAATTCATGAATGAAAATATTGCCGGGCAGATCGGGACTAAGTTATCCGATGACATCTATTGCGTATATACTGATTATGAGAATGATCATACAGGTTGGTACACAGCAGTATTGGGTTGCCAGATCGCGTCACCCGACGATTCGGGAGGGATGTTTACGGCGTTGATACCAAAAGGAAGCTATCGTGTTTATAAGCCATCAGGCATATTTCCTGAATGCGTAGCAAACGCCTGGCGGGAAATATGGGAGGACTGCCCGGCGCGAAGCTACATTGCAGATTACGACTTGTATAAAGCCGGTGCAGAAAGTTTCGGGGCGACCAAAACAGAGATATATGTCGGTTTTATTTGATCCGGAAAATTCTTTATTCAGGAAATTTCGGTTTGAAATAGATGTATTACCTGTTAAAATTCAGACGCTTACCGGGTTTACCTTCAATCAAACTTCCGTTGGAATAGGCTAAGTTGCCAGATACCAGCGTATGTACTATCGACGACCTGAAAGTGGAACCTTCAAAGGGGCTCCATTTGCATTTATATAAAATATTGGATTTGTTGACGTTCCATGGCTTATTCAAATTTACCAGCACAAGGTCAGCCCAATAACCTTCGCGTAAAAAACCACGTTTGTCTATTTGGAAACAAGTCGCCACATTATGCGCCATCTTTTCGGCTATCTGTTCCAAGCTGATCTTGCCATGATGATATAGCTCGAGCATAGCAGGCAGGGCATGTTGTACCAGTGGTCCGCCGGATGGTGCCTGCAGGTAGGGCTGGGATTTTTCTTCAATGGTATGCGGGGCATGATCAGTAGCGATCACATCAATGCGGCCATCTAATACCGCTTTTAAAATTCCATCCCTATCAGCCTCAGTTTTGACTGCTGGATTCCACTTAATAAAATTGCCTTTAGTCTCATAATCTTTATCACTGAACCATAAATGATGAATGCAGGCTTCGGCGGTAATGCGTTTATCTTTTAAAGGAATACTGTTGCCAAACAGGTGCGTTTCCTTTTCGGTAGAGATATGCAGGATATGCAGGCGTGTGTTATGTTTTTTCGCCAGTTCGACGGCCATAGAAGATGACAGGTAGCAGGCCTCTTCACTGCGTATCTTAGGGTGCAGTTTTACCGGTATATTTTCACCAAGCAACTGTTTATAGTGATTGAGGTTACTTTTTATGGTGGCCTCGTCCTCACAATGCACAGCAACCAGCATGGGGGACTTTGAAAATATATTCTCCAGGGTCTGCGGATTATCTACCAGCATATTGCCTGTTGATGATCCCATGAATACCTTCACGCCGCAAACATTATTAATATCGGTTTTTAAAACTTCCTCGATATTATCATTTGAGGCACCCATGAAGAACGAATAGTTAGCCAATGAGTTGCGCGCGGCTATCTCATATTTTTGTTCAAGCAGTTCCTGCGTTAAAGTATTGGGCACGGTATTGGGCATCTCCATAAAACTAGTAATCCCCCCGGCAACGGCTGCTCTTGATTCTGAATGAATATCCGCTTTATGAGTCAATCCGGGCTCCCGGAAATGTACCTGGTCGTCAATACAACCGGGAAATAAATATAATCCTTCGGCATTGATCACCTCATCTGCAACTACATCGAT
>Ga0307510_10003008_pt1 | contig 19407 bp, 18 predicted proteins | sample 12_EM_MG_FD_207224 | JGI IMG/M metagenome (GOLD analysis project Ga0307510, IMG submission 207224) | Populus trichocarpa ectomycorrhiza microbial communities from riparian zone in the Pacific Northwest, United States - 12_EM | ecosystem: Host-associated > Plants > Roots > Unclassified | place...
CGGTGGGAGCGGGGTGCTCCTGGGGCGCCGACGCAGCGGGAGCATCCACCGGCACGGGGGGTGCGGACGGGGCCGGGGGTACCGCGGTGCCCTCGTTCTCGGTGCTCACAGCTTGTCTCCTCGGTCCACGGCTGTTGTTTGTCGGTCGCACTCGGTCGCGCGCGTCACGTAGCTCAACGGTCCGGCGCGATGCAGCTGTGCATGTGTTTTTGTATGCCGTCAGCTTTTCCCACGGGCCGTCAGAGCACCATAAGCGGTGCCTGTGCGTCCTGCGGCCACTCTTTATATAGGCCACCTCGGACATATAGGACGCAATTCCGAGGCCTCCGTTCGCACGCGTACCCGCACTCGGTGGCACCATGACGCGGTGACCCACGTACGACAGCACCGCACTCAGGTCGTCGCCCACCGCGGAGCCTCCGAAGAGGCCCCCGAACACACCCTGGCCGCGTACAGGAAGGCGATCGAGGACGGTGCCGACGCCCTCGAATGCGATGTACGCCTGACCGCGGACGGCCATCTCGTCTGCGTCCACGACCGTCGTGTCAACCGTACGTCCAACGGCCGCGGAGCGGTCTCCGCGCTGGAGCTCGCCGACCTCGCCGCACTGGACTTCGGCTCGCGCAGGACGCGGGAGTTCTGGCGAACGCGCGACGAGGAGCCCGACTGGGAGTTCCGCCCCGAGGACCGCGAGGACACCTCCGTACTGACCCTGGAGCGGCTGCTGGAGTTGGTCGCGGACGCCGGGCGGCGGGTGGAGCTGGCCATCGAGACCAAACACCCCACACGGTGGGCGGGGCAGGTCGAGGACCGGCTGATGCTTCTGCTGAAGCGCTTCGGGCTCGACGCTCCGGACCCCTCCGGGCAGTCGCGGGTCCGGGTCATGAGCTTCTCGGCCCGCTCGCTGCACCGGGTGCGGGCTTCCTCGCCGACGCTGCCGACCGTCTATCTGATGCAGTTCGTCTCGCCCCGGCTGCGCGACGGGCGGCTGCCCGCCGGTGTCCGGATCGCGGGCCCGTCGATCCGGATCGTGCGCAACCATCCCGCGTACATCGAGCGCCTGAAGCGGATCGGCCACCAGGTGCACGTGTGGACCGTCAACGAGCCGGAGGACGTCGACCTGTGCCTCGACCTGGGCGTCGACGCCATCATCACCAACCGCCCGGCAGCGGTACTGCACCGGCTCGGCCGCTGACTGGGAAAGACCTGTGAAGAACCCTTGACCCGCCCACCCCCCGGCGGCCATCCTCCAGCCTCGGCCACACCGATCAAATCCGGCCACACCACTACAGGGAGTGCTCCGGCGCGTTCGGTCCGTGTTCGATCGTGGCGAATGCGTCATCGGACCTGGATTGGCCGGTTTCCGGCAAAGGCCGATGGGGCATCCACACCGTGGCGTGGGGCAAAGGAGGTCTCGGGGGTGGCGTTTGTGGTGGCACAGGAGGTGCCCACGTCGTCGAGCATGGCCGTACCCCATGGCCCTGCGGGCGTGGGCGAGGCAAGACACCGTATGCGGGCTCAGCTACGCAGGGGCGGTGTGTCGGAATCGGTCATCGACGACGCCGTACTCATCCTTTCCGAACTCTTGAGCAACGCGTGCAGGCACGGCCGGCCGCTGGGCGACGCCGTGGCCGGGGACGGCGATGTCCGCGCCGCCTGGCAGGTGGACCCGGTCGGCAGACTCATGGTCGAGGTCACGGACGGTGGTGGGCCCACCCGCCCTGCTCCGGCCACGCCCTCGGTCACCGCGCACGGCGGCCGCGGGCTGAACATCATCACCGCGCTCGCCGACGACTGGGGCGTACGCGACGAGACCCGGGGCGAGGTCACGGTGTGGGTCGTGGTCCACGTCGACGTTCACGATCCGGACGCCGGGCACCACCACCGCGACGACTTCGCCACCCGATCCCCGGCTCGCGACTTCGCCCGAGCGGGAGGCGCCTCCATGGGCCCCTCCGGGTCTTCGGTGCCCGGGCGGGGCTTCGCGGACGCGTTCGACGACCTGGACTGACCACGATCCATGACGACCTGGACCGACCCCCGGCAAGTCGACGACCTCAACCGACCCCGGCTGTCGACGACCTGGCCCGACCGGGCACCTGGACGCCTGACCCGTTGCCCACAGGCCGACGAATTGCCCACAGACCGGCACGCTGTCCACGGGCCCCCACGTTGTCCACAGGCCGGCACGGCGGAGGCTCGCCCGATCGAGAGGGCGAAGGTCCGACGGAGGCACGCAGGCCCTCGTTGTCCACAGGCTCCCATCGGTCAAGTCGTGAACGGCTAGGCTCGCGCCAGTACGAGACGAGCCGTAACCGGGAGACACCCACCATGGCCAAGAAGCGCCCTCAGACGAAGGCCAAGCGGCCGCACCTCACGGACGGGGCCCGCGCCGCAGGCGCCGACGGGCCCATTCCGGTCGTCGGTGCCCGCGAGCCCTGCCCCTGCGGCAGTGGCCGCCGCTACAAGGCCTGCCACGGCCGGGCGGCCGCGCACGCCGCGACCGAGTTGGTGCACCGGCCCTTCGAAGGATTGCCGGGCGAGTGCGACTGGGTGGCGCTGCGCGAGCTGGTACCGGCCTCGACGGTCGAGCTGACCCTGGAGGACGGCCTCCCCGAGGGCGTCCCGTCGGTCACGCTGGCCACGGTCCTGCCGATGGCCTGGCCCGCCCTGCGTCGTGACGACGGCTCGGTGCTGATCGGCCTGCAGAACGACACGGCGTCGGGCGACATCAGCCGCGACCTCGCCGACACCCTGCAGCGCGCCCTCACGGCGGACCCCGGCACTCCGGTGGAGGGCCGACGCGCCCCGGCCGACGGTCCGCGGCTGCAGGATCTGCTCGAACCCGAAGGTGCCTTCGAGCCAGTTGTGCACCCGGGCTTCGAGTTCTGGGTCCCGGACGCGGAGAACGCCACCCAGGAGGTGACCGCCTCCCTGGAGCGGGCCAACGCCGCCGCCATCCCGACCGTGCGGCTGACCGGCGTGGACGCGGCGTACTGGTGCGAGACCCCGGACAAGAACCACCTGCGCTGGGTCATGCCGCACCCCGAGGAGCAGCTTCTGGACGCTCTCGCGCGGCTGCACTCGGCGGGCCGGTCGAGCCTCGGCGAGGGCACCCGCCTCGTGGGTTCCTTCCGCGCTCACGGGCTCACCGTGCCGGTCTGGGACCTGCCGAGCGGCGTCACGGCGGAGGACATCGAGAAGCCGGCCGCCGAGTTCGCCGAGCGCCTCGCCGTCGCCCTGGCCACGGACTCACCGCTGACCGCTGACGAACGCCGCGCGCGCGGCGGGCTGACCAACAGGCAGGTCACGCTGAGTTGACGAAGTCCGTGCGGCTGACTGACCGGTCAGCCGCACGTGCTCGCGCCGCTTCGGCCGGGTGGGCTCACAACTCCCGCTCAGGACAAGCCAGTCGGTGTCCGAATAGCCGAGGACAAGACGAGATCGAATTTGCGAACTGCCGATCTCTTGTTACCGTTCGAGTAGCCCGGTTGCTGGTGCATCCCCCGTCGCCAGCAACCGGGTTCTTCTTTGCGCGGACTTCTTTACGGAATGGAATCGCGCGTCAACTACTCGTAGGCGCAACGGAGTTGCTCTCGGAACGCAGCAGCAGCTGGTCCCCGCCCTTCGCCGCGAACTCCGCGACGGCCGTGTAGTCGTCCACATCTCCCCGGGCGCGTTCCCTGGGCGTCTCGCACATTCCGGGGTCGTCCTCAGCGGCCACGGCGCAGCTCATCCGGACGGTCCGGCCGTCCGGCCCCATGACACTCAGTACGGCGTCCAGCGACTGGCCGGTCACGTTCCGGTAGTAGGTGCGCGCCCAGCGCTCCTCACCCTGTGTCAGCACACAGGTCTGTGCCTCGACACCGTCGGGGGAGGTGAGTTCGGGACCGCAGCTGGCCGCGGTTGCCAGTCCCAGGCCGAGTAGCAGCGGGGAGCCGGTGGGCTCGGCGGAGGGGATCTTGGCATCGGTGCGCGCGAAAGGGCGTACGGCATCGCGCGCATCGGTGGGTGCGGAAGGACGTACGGCGCCGTGCGCATGGGCGGGTGCGGAGGGGTGTGCGGCGCCGCGGGCGGGCGAGCGCCCCTCGTCGCCCACCTGTCCCGCGGACGCCACGGCCAGCGGCAGCGCGATCGCGCATACCGCGACGCCCGCGAGGGCGAGCAGACGACTGTTCATGTACCGGAAGATAACGAGCGGCGACGGTGGGTCGGTTCCGTCCGCGCCCGACACCCTTACAAGTCGGGTGCGCTCACACCCGTACGAGTGAGGGCCTCGACCACGGCGTCCACCACGGCCTCCACATCGGGCACCCAGGGAGCGGACGAACCGGGCAGGGGGGCGCGTTCCCAGCGGATCTCGCCCTGGCCGGTCTCGGACGGGGGCAGGGCGAGGTAGCCGCCCTCACCGTGGAAGCGGAGGGAGCCGGGAACGTGGTCCTGGGCGTACAGCAGTTCGCCCAACTGCTCCAGGGAGTAGGGCTTCACGAGGATCGCCCAGCGGGTGGGCGCGGCGACGACCGGGCCCAGGCGTATGCCCTTGCGGTCGAGCACGCCGAGCGCGAGGGCGGCCGGAAGCGCCGGCAGGCTGACCGCGCAGGGGGCCGTGTCGCCGGTGGCCAGGACGATGGGGGCGGCCGGCCGGTTGGCCCACCACCAGCGCACCATGCGCTCGTCGGTGGTGGCCGCGAGGAGGCCGGGGTCGAAGGGATGGGCACCGGGCACCGTGCACTCGGGGTCGGGGCAGCCGCAGCGGGCCCGCCCCTGCGGGTCCGGCGCCACACCGGGGAGTACGGGCCACTGCCATTCCGTGGCGAAGGTCAGGGCCGCGCTGATCAACTCAGGCCTCCCGTCGCCGCGCTGGGACAGAAGCCTGCGTCGCCTTCCGAGGATCTCGCGCATGAGCGCTCGTTCCTTTCCGTTGCACCGCTGGCAACACCGTGGACCACATCACATCATGTGTCGATCACTTCACTGTGCGTACCTGTTGGCGCATCACACCCCTGTCGGAGACAAGGGGAACCCCTATGGGTCGAACGTCGGCTGCGTCCGCGGCAGCCTCGCCCATACTGCGGTCTACCAAAAGCATGGGCTGGCGTGGGGGTGGCGAAGTCTGGCGTTTGCCGTCCCGCGTATGTCTGTTCGCCTCCGCCACGGAAGGATGGGGCTCGGTCGTCGGTGGCTAAGACGCCCGGGTCCCTCACCAGGTTCCGGGTGAATCCCAACCACCCGTGGCCTTCTCCGAGTACGTACCCATCACGACCGGTGTGACGCTCTGTGGAGCAAGCCCAGTCGACCGCAATAAGCCCTTACCTGGGGCAGTTTTAGGCCAACTTCACTTTTTGGCAAGTGGTGCACCAGTACCCCACGGACACCAGGAATCCCAGCAGGACAATGCTGGACATCCCCTTACGAGTGCGTGTACATGTGGAGACACTGCTAGCGACGCAGAATGACATGGGGGTTTGCGATGCTTTTGAGCAGTACGCACCGGTCGGAAAGCCGGACACCATGAACGCCCCTCACCCTCCGAAAGTGGCTGGAATCGATTCAACGGTTCCCTCGCCCGCACACACTGTCGCGCCCGCGCCTGCCGCCTCGGACACCTCTGCGGTTCTCTCGTCCAACGCACCGGGCGCCCTGCTCCAGGACCGTCTGGCAGGCTGGGTATCGGACCTCACCACGCTGCACGAACTCACCGAACGCCTGGCACGCACGGCCGTACTCACCGACGCACTCCAGGAACTCCTGCGCGCCGGAGCCGCCTTGGTCGGTGCCCGCCGCGGACTGGTCGTCCTGGAGCCGGGCGACGGACTCGGCCCCGACACCACCATCGGCCTGGGCCTCGGCCGCGCCGACCTCGGCCACATCGAGACCGTGCCGCGCAGTTCCCTGTCGTACGGCCGCATCCTCGACGGACTGCCCGGCTGCGACGGCGAGATCGCCGAGCCGGACCTGTTCGCCGCGGACGGGCTCGACCCCCGGCACCGCGAAGTGGCCGCCCGCCTCGGATACGCGGCCAGCTACGCACTCCCCCTGACCGCCGAAGGCCCCATCGATGGCACCGACCGCACCACCGAGGGCATCGACCACGGCACCGTCGGCGGCACCACCCGGGGCACGCGCATCGACTCCACCAAGGGCCCCGGACGTCTCGGCGCCGCCGTGTGGCTCTACGACGAGCCCGCCGCACCGACCGAGCGCCAGCGTCACCTCGTCGGCCTGTACGCCCGTTACGCGGGCGAGCACCTGGCCCGGCTGGTCGAGCTGGAGCGCACCCGCGTGTGCCTGGCGACGATCACCGAGGAACTGCTGCCGTCACGACTCCCCCGCGTCGCCGGAGTGCGGCTCGCCGCCCGGCACCGCAGCGGCCCGCGCGGCGGCGGCGACTGGTACGACGCGCTGCCGCTGCCGGACGCCGCACTCGGGCTCGCCGTCGGGTCGGTGACGGGTTCCGGGCCCAGCGCGATCGCCGCGATGGGCCGGCTACGGGCATCCCTGCGGGCGTACGCCGTGATGGAGGGCGAGGACCCGGTCGCGGTGCTGTCCGATCTGGAGCTGCTGCTGCGGCTCACCGAGCCCGCCCGCTCCGCCACCGCCCTGTTCGCCTACTGCGAACCCGCGCTGCGCAAGATCACCCTTGCCGGTGCCGGGCACAGCCCGCCGCTGTTGCTCGGCGAGCGGCAGACGGAATTCGTGGAGACCTCGGTGTCGGCGCCTCTGGGCATGCTCGCCTGCTGGGAGGCGCCGAGCGTGGAGGTCCAGGCGGAAGCCGGAGAGACGGTTCTGCTGTACACCGACGGCCTGCTGCACCGCACCGGCGATCCCACCGACCGTGCCTTCGCGCGGCTGCACGCGGCGGCGGCCGGTGTCCCCAAGGCGCTGCGGCACGACCCGGACGCCATCGTCGACCACGTCCTGCGGGCGGTGCTGCCGGACGGTCTTGACGAGGCGGACAGCGAAGAGGACGTGGTTCTGCTCGCCGCTCACTTCGAGTAGTCACCCGCGAGGGAACCGGTGACAGGACCCGTGGCAGGACCGGTGACAGGACCGGTGACAGAGCTGGTGCCAGAACCGGTGCCAGGAGGGGGCGAAAGAGGCCGGTAACAGGCCCTTCGGCCCTGGGCCCCCTTCCGTACGACCGTACGATGGACGGGGTCCAGTGCCGTATCTAGGAGGATGACCGTGGCCGACGAGCTCACCCCGGCAGAGTCAGATACCGCTGCCATCGCAGCGGGCCCGGAAGAGTCCGAAGAGCCGGAAGAGCCGATCAAGCAGCGGAAGAACGGTCTGTACCCGGGCGTGTCCGACGAGCTGGCCGAGAACATGCGGTCCGGCTGGGCCGACACGGAGCTGCGGGATCTGAAGCCGATCGCCCAGGCCGGCGAGACCGCCGCCCGCCGTGCCGCGCTCTCCGCACGGTTCCCCGGCGAGCGTCTCGTCGTGCCCGCGGGCAACCTGAAGACCCGCTCGAACGACACGGAGTACCCGTTCCGGGCCTCGGTCGAGTACGCGTACCTCACCGGCAACCAGACGGAGGACGGCGTCCTCGTCCTGGAGCCCACCGCCGACGGCCACAAGGCGACGATCTACCTCCTGCCGCGCTCCGACCGCGAGAACGGCGAGTTCTGGCTGTCGGGCCAGGGCGAACTGTGGGTCGGCCGCCGCCACTCCCTGACCGAGGCAGGGAAGCTGTACGGCATCCCCGCCTCGGATGTCCGCGAACTGGCGGACCGGCTGCGCGAGGCCACCGGCCCGGTCCGGGTCGTGCGCGGGCACGACGCCGGGATCGAGGCCGCGCTGACCGACAAGGTCACCGCCGAGCGCGACGAGGAACTGCGGGTCTTCCTGTCCGAGGCGCGGCTGGTCAAGGACGAGTTCGAGGTCGGTGAGCTGCAGAAGGCGGTCGACTCGACGGTCCGCGGTTTCGAGGACGTCGTCCGGGTGCTCGACAAGGCCAAGGCGACCTCCGAGCGGTACATCGAGGGCACGTTCTTCCTCCGCGCGCGCGTGGAGGGCAACGACGTCGGCTACGGCTCCATCTGCGCCTCCGGTCCGCACGCCTGCACCCTGCACTGGGTGCGCAACGACGGGCCCGTGCGCTCCGGTGACCTGCTGCTGCTCGACGCGGGCGTCGAGACGCACACGTACTACACCGCGGACGTCACGCGCACGCTGCCGGTCAACGGCCGGTACAGCGAGATCCAGAAGAAGATCTACGACGCGGTGTACGAGGCCCAGGAGGCCGGTATCGCGGCCGTGCAGCCCGGTGGGAAGTACCGGGACTTCCATGACGCGGCCCAACGGGTGCTGACCGAACGGCTCGTGGAGTGGGGGCTCGTCGACGGGCCGGTCGAGCGGGTGCTGGAGCTGGGGTTGCAGCGCCGGTGGACCCTGCACGGCACCGGGCACATGCTCGGCATGGACGTCCACGACTGCGCCGCCGCGCGCGTGGAGTCGTATGTGGACGGCACGCTGGAGCCGGGGGTGGTGCTGACCGTCGAGCCCGGTCTGTACTTCCAGGCCGACGATCTGACCGTGCCCGAGGAGTACCGGGGGATCGGCGTGCGGATCGAGGACGACATTCTGGTGACGGAGGACGGGAACCGGAACCTGTCGGCCGGGTTGCCTCGCCGGTCCGATGAGGTCGAGGCGTGGATGGCGGCCCTGAAGAAGGGCTGATTCACCCGCCTCCAGGTGTCCTTCAGGGGATGGCGCCGGGGCACGTGGCGTACTGGGCACCGCTTCCAAGACGCTGCGGCTCGGCTGGATGGTGCTGCCGCCGCACCTGGTGGGCGCGGTGGCCGACGCCAGGCGCACAGCGACCATCACACCGAGTCCATCGGCCAGTTGGCGCCGGTCGAGCTGATCGGCGGCCATGTCTACGACCGGCGTGTGCGGGCGTGCCGACTGCGGTACCGGCGCCGGCGGGACCAACTTCTGGTCCGACTGGGCCGATTGGACCAGTCGGACCGGCTGGACCGGCTGGACCGGGGGGCGCGTACGCGGGATCGCGGCCGGGCCGCGCGCGCTCGCACCTCAGCAGCACTGGCACACATGGGCGAGTACCAGGGCTTCTTCGGCACCGGCCTGACCGTCGCCCGCACCCTCGGCCCACTGGTCCTGACCTCGCCGCTGCTGGGCGGGGCGGCGCCGGCGTCGTACGCGATGGGCCCGGCGGCCCGCCGGGCCCACCACCGGGCGGAGCTCGGACGGCCCGTCCTGGCGAGCTGACGACGACCGCCCGTTGCCACCAACCGCCCGCCCTACGAGGTGACGACCGCCCGTTACGGCGAACTCCTCACGAATGCACGGCCACCCGCCCTCGGGCACCGACCGTCACCGCAAGCGCGTCCAGGAACAGCGCCCCCGCCAGCAGTCCCGCGCTGCCGCGGGGGCTCCACGCGCGCGCGTGGAGGTCCGCGTCGAGGCTGTGCAGGGCGTCGCGGCCCAGATCGGTCGCCGTACCGCCCGCCTCCAGGACCGCGCGGGCGCCCGCCTGGACATGACGCAGGCCGATGGGGCCCGTGGCGTAAAGGAGTTCGGTGTCCTGCAAGGTGGACATCACGGTCAGGAGGGCGTCCAGGCGGGCCTGGTCCTCCGTGGCGCCGGCGGTGCGCGCGGCGGCGAGGGCGTCCAACGCCCGCCGTACGTGCGGGAATCCAGCCCGTGCCTCACCGCGCGCACCGGCCGCCCCGTACTTCGCCGAGATCGACGAGCCGCGCGAGGGCCGCCGCGGTGCCCGGCGGTCGGGGTGCGCGGCGATCCGCTTGGCGGCCGCGGTCACCTCCCGCGCCCGGGCACCGGGGTCGAGGGCGGCCGCGGCGACCAGCAGGCCGAGCGTCCACAGGGCGCCCCGGTGGCCGCCGCCGGTGAGGCCCACCGAATGCTCGGTGCACCTGCCGATCGCGCCCAGTTCGATACGGAGCTGGGGCGTGGGTTCGCCGGTGCGGCGGGCGGCTGCGGCCATCGCCGTGAAGCCGGGCGCGAGCGCCTTGGCCGACCAGCGCAGGGAGTCGTGGTCCCGGCCTCCGGCCCGGGCGGCGAGGTCACGCGGATCGGGCAGGCCCGGCTTGGGAGCCAGGGCCAGCTGCACGGTCAGCGCGTCCACGGCGGCCTGGGCCAACGCGTCGTCCTCTCGGCTGCGCATGCGCTACGAGGACGCCGAGGCCGACGGGGAGGCGCTGTCACTCGGCGGGGCGCCCGTGGGAGCGTCGCTCGGGGCGCCGCTCGGGGGCGTGCCACCACCGCCACCGCCCGCGCCGGTGTTCTCCGCGTCCGGGTCCACGCCGAGGGTCAGGGAGCCCTTGTAGCCCTTGGAGGGGTCGCTCTTGTGCACGGCCTTGAGGTTCAGCAGGCCACTGGAGGCGCCGCCGCCGTCGTACACCATGTCGTTGTCGAGGGTGGTGTAGCTGCCGGAGTGCTTCGAGTACGGCTCCAGTGTGAAGATCTCCTCGGCGATGTCGTCGGCGAAGAACAGCTGGCCGGTGTAGTTGACCTTGCCGCCCTCGTAGGTGCCGTCCTCCTTCTGGCCGCCGGTGTGCACCTTGAGATGGATGTGGCAGGTACGGGGCGTGTACCAGCCGGGGAAGATCGTCTCGAACTTGACGACCCCGTTGGCGTTGGCGACCTGGTAACCGCGCAGGTAGGTGCTGTCGTTCGCGGTGGAGCCGTCTTCGCTCTCCGCGGGCGCGGAGCCGCCCGGGTTGGCGGTGGTGTAGCCGGAGTAGTAGCCCCAGGCGTCGCAGTGCCAGATCTCCACGGCCGCGCCGGGAACCGGGGTGCAGCCGTCGGTGGCGTCCACGACCGTGAGGCGAAGGGTCAGCGGGACACCGCTCTTGCCCTCGGTGATGTTCTTGCGCACCAGGGCGCCGTCCAGGTAGTACGGCCCCTCGGTGACGCTCGACATCAGCGTCATGCACTCGCTGCTGGTGGAGGTCGCCGAGGCGGTGGAGGCGGACCCGGTGGTGGTGGTCGTCGTCACGTCGTCGGCGAAGGCCGCCTGGTACCCGGTCACGGCAAGGCCACCGGCCGCCACTGTGCCGCCGGTCACCACGAGAGCGCGGCGCCGGGTGATCGAGGTGTCTCTATGGTTTCCCGTCATGGCCATGAAGGTAGAGACAGCTTCCTTCAAGAACCTGAGCAGTCCCTGTGCGCGAGCTGAGAATACGCACCGCGAATCCTCAGGACGGCGAATCAGGACGGCGGTCTTCAGGACGGCGAATCAGGACGGCGGTCTTCAGGGGGACGGTCTTCAGGACGGCGGTCTTCAGGACGGCGGTCTTCAGGACGGCGGTCTTCAGGGCCGCTGCATGGGCGGCGCGTTGGCGCTAGACGGCCATCAGCGGCGCGTCCTTCTTCCACTTCAGGATCTTGTCGAAGCTGACCACCGCACCACGCCGGCCGGGCTTGTTGCCGATGTGGACGTGGTCGGCGAGTTCCTGGATGAGACACAGACCCCGGCCGTTCTCGGCCCCGCTGGGGGCGAGGCGGACGGGCTGGACGCGGGCGAAGCCGGGGCCGGAGTCGGCGACCTCGATACGACACTTCTCGCCGTCGATGTAGGCGGTGACCCGGAACGCCTCCGAGGGGTCGCCGTACCCGGTGTCCCCGCCGTGCTCAACGGCGTTGGCACAGGCCTCGCTCAGGGCCACGGACAGGTCGTACGAGACATCGGGATCGACGCCCGCGGTCTCCATGGTGCCGAGCAGCAGGCGCCTGGCGAGCGGAACGCTCGCAGCCTCGCGCCGCAAATGGAGTGACCACCAGATGCTCATGCTCCAGCCTCCTGGCTGCGGCTCGACATACCGTTACGTATTGCCGCGACTGCCCGGCTGTAAGCACATCGTTGACGTGATGCCGCCCATACGGGGGATGTACCAGGGGTGGTGTGGGGTGTATGTGGGACAGTCCGCGACACAAGAGACCTTCCGGTCGTAACACCTGTACGTCACCTTGTGGACCTGCTGCATGGCGTCCGCAAGGCCAGTGCGATGATGACCCCGCCATGACTGCCCCCCACCCGAGCGCGTCGCGCTCCGGAGGAGATCTCCGGGTCCTGCGGGCCGCGGTGTTCGCCGCGGTCTGCGTCGTGCTGGCCGCCGCGGGTCACGCCCTCGCCTCCTGCGCCACGGTTCCGCTGTGGACACTGGGCGCGGGGTTCCTGGGGGTCCTCCTGGTCGCGATGCCGCTCGCCGGACGTGAGCGCTCGCTGCCGGGGATCGTGACGCTGCTCGCCGTCGGACAGACCGTCCTGCACGTGCTGTTCGGACTGGGCCAGCACGGCAGGGCCGCGGCTACGGCGTCGGCCTCGTCCATGGGATCGATGGCGTCCACTGGTTCGGTGACGTCCACCGGTTCGGTGACGTCCATGGGATCGCCGGCGTCGATGTCCGACGCCTCGCTGGTCGAGCAGGCCGCGCGACTCGTGTGCGGGAGCACCGCCGCGGCTCTCAGCCCCGCCCAGGCACACCGGATCCTCGTCGACGCCCGGATCCACCCGGGCACGACGGCCGGCACGGGCGCCGTGCGCCACAACGCGGACGCCATGTCCACGGCCGCGGGCTCCTTCATGTCGCTGCTGCCGTCCCTGCCGATGCTGCTGGGCCACGTTCTCGCGGCCCTCGCCGCCGGATGGCTGCTGCGTCGCGGGGACATGGCGCTGCTACGGCTCGTCGAACTGTCGGCGGTGTCGGCGCACTCGGTCGCCGAGGGAGCGCTCGTACGGTCCCTGCGCGGGGCGCTCGCGCTGGTGCGCGCCCTTCGTGCCGGGCTGCCTGGCACGCCCGAGGCCGGCCCGCGACCGCCGCGCACCACCCCGGACGCGCCGCCGGGGCCACGGACCGCCGCACTCCAGCACACGGTGATCCGACGCGGCCCGCCGGCCGCCGCACTCTCCCTCGCCGCCTGACGCGACGCGACCCGCACACTCCACATCCGTACATCACATCCGTACGTCCGTGGGGAGGGCCGCCGTCGTGCGGCACGCGCGTGTACCCGCGTTCTCCAGTGATCGCTCAACGCGCGCACCCCTCCTCAACACCGGAATCTCACGGAAGTGGAGTGCCTCCATGAAGGCCTCTCGTCTTGCCGCCACCGGCGCCCTCGCCGCCAGCGCCGTCGTCGTCCTGTCCTCGCCCGCGTTCGCGCACGTCAGCGTGCAGCCCGAGGGGGCAGCCGCCAAGGGCGGTTACGCGGTCATCGACTTCAAGGTCCCCAACGAGCGCGACAACGCCTCCACCACCAAGCTGGAGGTCACCTTCCCGACCGACCATCCGCTGGCCTCCGTCATGCCGGAGCCGATGGCCGGCTGGGACATCAAGGTCACCAAGTCCAAGCTCGCCAAGCCCGTCGAGTCGCACGGCGAGCAGCTCACCGAGGCCGTCAGCAAGGTCACCTGGACCGCCGATGGCAAGGGCGTCGAGCCCGGCTACTTCGAGAAGTTCCCCGTCTCCGTCGGCGCGCTGCCCGAGGACGCGGACGAACTGGTCTTCAAGACGATCCAGACGTATTCCAACAAGGATGTCGTGCGCTGGATCGAGGAGCAGAAGGAGGGCGACGAGGAGCCCGAGACGCCGGCTCCCGTGCTCACGCTGTCCGCCGCCTCGGAGGACGGCCACCACGGCTCGGCAGCGGCCGAGGAGGCCTCCGCCGACACCAAGTCCACCGAGAACGCCGCCGCCGAGACCGCCGCCCCGGCCGACAACAGCGACACCACCGCCCGCGTCCTCGGCGTCGTCGGCATCGTCGTCGGCGCGCTGGGCGTGGCCTACGGCGTGCTCGCCGGACGTCGGCGCACCGACGCCTGAGGATCGCCCGCCCGCCCGCGCACCGGGGTCGTACGCATGCTCGTAGGACCAACTCGTGGAACCGCACGTAGAACCGCACGTAGGACTGCGTGTACGGCCCCGGTGGACGTCGGCGCCATCACATCTGGGACATTTTTCTATGCGCAAGAAGACGTTCGCCGCGGCCTCGCTGCTCGCCGCCGCCACCCTGACCCTCTCCGCCTGCGGCAGCGGTGACGACAGCGGCTCGCCCGTCTCCGTGGTCTCCGAGGAGGCCGGCTCGGACAAGGCGGCCACCGTGCTCGACCAGCCGTTCAAGAAGCCGGACCTGGTGCTCACCGACAGCCAGGGAAAGAAGTACGACCTCCGCAAGGAGACCGCGGCCAAACCGACCCTGGTCTACTTCGGCTACACCCACTGCCCCGACGTCTGCCCGCTGACGATGAACAACATCGCCGTCGCCAAGAAGCAGCTGCCCAAGTCCGAACAGGACGAGCTGCGCGTGGTGTTCGTGACCACCGACCCCGCGCGTGACACCTCGGCCGAGCTCGGCAAGTGGCTCAAGGGCATCGACTCCGAGTTCGTCGGCCTGACCGGCGACTTCGCCACCATCCAGGCGAGCGCCCGCACCCTCGGCATCTCCATCGAGCCGACACACAAGGACAAGAACGGCAAGCTCGTCTCCGTGCACGGCACCCAGGTCGTCGCGTTCTCCCCGAAGACCGACGCCGGCTATGTCCTGTACGGCGAGGACGCCACGGTCGACGACTACACCAAGGACCTCCCCAAGATCATCAAGGGTGAGAACCCATGAGGCGTCCCTCCCTGACCACCGCCGCGGGCGGGACCCTGGCCCTTTCACTCGTCCTCGCCGGGTGCGGTGGGGACTCCGGCTCCGACAGCGGGGGCGGCCTGTCCGTCTCCGACGCCTACGTCCCGCAGCCGGTCTCCGAGGACATGGCGGCCGGCTTCCTGACGATCGCCAACGACAGCGGCACGAAGGACGAGCTGACCTCGGTCACCAGCGACGAGGCCGGCGAGGTCACCGTGCACGAGACGGTCGGCGGCTCGATGGAGGAGGTCCAGGACCTCCCCGTCCCCGCACATGGTCAACTCGTGTTCAAAAGCGGCGGCAACCATCTGATGTTCGAGAAGCTGAAGCGCAAGCCGAAGCAGGGCCAGACCCTCTCGGTCGAACTGCACTTCACCAAGTCCGCCCCGGTCGTCGTCAAGATGCCGGTGAAGTCGGCGACCTACACGCCGACGACCGGACACTGAGGGAGGAACCCCTTGACGCAGACCATCGCCCCCCGCGTCCGGACCCTGGTGCTGCTGCTCCTCGCCGCGGCCGGACTGCTCCTCGTCACGGCCGCTCCGGCCTCCGCGCATGCCGCGCTGACCGGCAGCGACCCCCAGCAGGGGGTGGTGGTCGACAAGGCACCCACCCAGGTCTCGCTGACCTTCTCCGAGCGGGTCTCGACGTCCGCCGACTCGTTGCGCGTGCTGGACCCCAAGGGCAAGCCCGTGCAGAACGGCAAGCCGTCCAACGTGAGCGGCACGACCTACGCGGTGCAACTGCACAGCGGACTGCCCGACGGCACGTACACCGTCACCTACCAGGTCGTGTCCGCGGACAGCCATCCCGTCTCCGGCGCCTACACCTTCTCGGTCGGCGCGCCCTCCTCCACGTCGGTCTCGGTGTCCGACGGCACGGCGGGCGGCGGAGTCGTGGGCTGGCTGTACGGGTTCGGCCGGTACATGTCGTACGCCGGTTTCATCGTGCTGGCCGGCGGCGCCGCCTTCGTGCTCGCCTGCTGGCAGCGCGGCTCCGGAGCACGGGCCATGCAGCGGCTCGTCGTCTCCGGATGGCTCGCGCTCACCTCCGCCACCCTCTTCCTGCTGCTCCTGCGCGGCTCCTACACCGGCTCGCGGAAGATCGGCGACATCTTCGACCTCGACCTGCTCGGACAGGTGCTGCAGACCAAGACGGGCGCGGCGCTGGTCTCCCGGCTGCTGCTGCTCGCCGCGGCGGCACTGTTCATCGCGGTGCTCTTCGGGGCGTACGAGAAGCGGGAGAACGAGGAGAAGCGGGATCTGACCTTCGGGCTGGCGGTCGGCGGGACTGTCGTGGCCGCCGGAATCGCCGCGAGCTGGGCGATGTCCGAGCACGCCTCCGTCGGTCTCCAGGCGGGTCTCGCGATGCCGGTCGACGTCGTCCACCTGCTGGCCGTGGCGTCCTGGCTCGGCGGGCTGACCGCGCTGCTCGTCGCGCTGTACTGGGCGCCCTCGGACCGGCCCGTCGACACGGTCGTCGTACGCCGCTTCTCGCAGGTCGCCTTCGGCAGCGTGGTCGCGCTGATCGTGACCGGCGTCTACCAGTCGTGGCGCCAGCTCGGCTCCTGGTCGGCGTTCACCGACACCCGGTACGGACAGCTGCTGCTCGTCAAGATCGGGCTTGTGGCGCTGCTCGTCGGCATCGCGAACCTCTCGCGACGGTGGACGGCACAGCTGGCGGACACGGTGGTCCAGCGGACCAAGCCGCGCAAGCAGCGGGTCACGGCCAACGCCGCTGCCGGTGACGCCAAGGGTGCCGGTGAGGGGAGCGCCGGCGCGAAGAACGCCGGTTCCAAGGGCGGTAGCGCCTCGAAGGGCGACGGTTCCGACGCCGGTGGCTCCAGCGGCGGTGGCTCCAAGCGGGCCGCGCAGCTCGCCCGGCAGCGGGCCGCGGTGGACGCTGCACGGCAGAAGCGGGCGCGGGACGCCGACCCGAACCGGTTCGGGCTGCGCCGCTCCGTGCTCGCCGAGGCCGGCGTCGCCGTCGTCCTGCTCGCCGTCACCACCGTGCTGACGCAGACCGAGCCCGGGCGCACGGAGGAGGATGCCAAGGCGGCCTCCTCGTCTTCGTCCTCATCCTCGTCCTCCTCGGACCCGTCGTCCGGCGCGCTGACCCTGGACATGTCGTTCGACACCGGCGGCGAGGACGGCAAGGGCGTCGTAACGGTCGACCTCGACCCCGCGCGCGTGGGCGGCAACGAGATGCACGTCTACGTCCAGCGGCCCAACGGACGCGCCTTCGACATCCCCGAGGTGAAGGTCGCCTTCACCCTGGAGTCCAAGGACATCGGGCCGCTGCCCGTCGTCCCCGACCACATCACCACCGGTCACTGGTCGGCGAACGGAGTGCAGATCCCCATGGCCGGCGAATGGAAGATCGCGGTGACCGTGCGGACCTCCGACATCGACCAGACGACCATCTCCAAGAACGCGCAGATCGGCTGACCCCTCACCATGCCTGACCAGTCCATTCCGAAGGCCCGTGACCAGGCCCGTCTCCAGGCCGGTACTCCTGCGCTTGAGGAGGCCGCCTCCGACCAGGCCGGCCCCTCCGCGGGGGGCCTCACGCGGCGGAAGCTGCTCGGGACCGCGGGTGCCACCGGGCTCGTCCTCGGTGCGGCCGGCGGGGCCGCGGGATACACCGCCAGGCCCGCCGAGGCCACGCCGCTGGCCTCCCTGGGCAGCGGTCAGTCAATGTTTCACGGGAAACATCAGCCCGGGATCACCCAGGGCCTGCAGGCCTGTGGCCACCTCATAGCCTTCGACCTGGCGGCGGGCGCGGGCCGCAAGGAGGCAGCCGCGCTGCTGCGCCGCTGGTCACGGACCGCCGAGCGGCTGATGGCGGGCGAACCGGCGCTCCAGGACGACACGGACGTGGCCCGGGACGCCGGTCCGTCCTCCCTGACGGTCACCTTCGGCTTCGGTCACAGCTTCTTCGGCCGGACGGGGCTGGAGAAGCAGCGCCCGGTCTCACTGGACCCGCTGCCCGACTTCTCCTCCGACCACCTCGACAGGAAGCGCAGCGACGGCGACCTGTGGGTACAGATCGGCGCCGACGACGCCCTGGTCGCCTTCCACGCCCTGCGCGCCCTCCAGAAGGACGCCGGCAGAGCGGCCCGGCTCCGCTGGCAGATGAACGGCTTCAACCGTTCGCCCGGCGCCACCTCGCATCCCATGACGGCCCGCAACCTGATGGGTCAGATGGACGGCACCCGCAATCCGAAGCCGGCCGAGCCCGACTTCGACCAGCGGATCTTCGTGCCCGAGTCCGGCACGCCCTCATGGATGGCGAACGGCTCCTACGCCGTCGTACGCCGGATCCGCATGCTCCTGGACGACTGGGAGAAGCTCTCGGTCAAGGCCCAGGAGAACGTGATCGGGCGCCGCAAGTCCGACGGGTCGGCGTTGTCCGGAGGCACCGAGACGACCGCGATGGACCTGGAGAAGACCGACGCCAAGGGCAACCTGGTCGTCCCGGTCAACGCGCACGCCCGCATCACACGCCCCGACCAGAACGGGGGCGCCGCGATGCTGCGTCGCCCGTTCTCCTACCACGACGGCTTCGACGCGGACGGGATCCCCGACGCGGGCCTCCTCTTCGTCTGCTGGCAGACCGACCCGGTGCGCGGCTTCGTCCCGGTCCAGCGCAAGCTCGACCGCGGCGACGCCCTGTCGCAGTACATCCGCCACGAGGCCAGCGGGCTGTTCGCGGTGCCGGGCGGGGCGGCGCGGGGGGAGTACGTGGGGCAGCGGCTGCTGGAGGGGTGAGGTCACCCCTGGGAGGGACGGGGGCAGGAAGGTTACACCGGGTTTCGCAAGGCCCATTAGGGTGAGGTCATGCCAGCGAGCTATGCGTATCTCGGTCCCGAGGGCACCTTCACCGAAGTCGCCCTGCGCACACTTCCGGAAGCGGCGACGCGGGAGCTGATTCCGTACGTGTCCGTGCAGTCGGCGCTCGACGCGGTCCGCGGCGGCGAGGCCGAGGCCGCCTTCGTGCCGATCGAGAACTCCGTCGAGGGCGGGATCACCACGACCCTCGACGAACTGGTCGCGGGCGCGCCCCTGACGATCTACCGCGAGGTGCTGCTGTCGATCACCTTCGCGCTGCTGGTCCGGCCCGGCACCGAACTGTCGGACATCAAGACGGTCTCCGCGCATCCGGCCGCCCAGCCTCAGGTACGCAACTGGCTCAAGGAGAACCTCCCGGACGCCCACTGGGAGTCGGCCGCTTCGAACGCGGACGCTGCCCGCCTGGTCCAGGAGGGCCAGTACGACGCCGCTTTCGCGGGCGAGTTCGCGGCCGCCCGGTACGGCCTGACGGCCCTGGAGACCGGCATCCACGACGCGGAGAACGCCCAGACGCGGTTCGTGCTGGTCGGCCGCCCCGCCCGGCCCACCGCGCCGACCGGCGCCGACAAGACGTCCGTCGTGCTGTGGCAGCGCGACGACCACCCCGGCGGTCTGCGCGACCTGCTGGGCGAGTTCGCGACGCGCGGCATCAACCTGATGCTGCTGCAGTCCCGGCCGACCGGCGCCGGCATCGGCAACTACTGCTTCTGCGTCGACGCCGAGGGCCATATCTCCGACCGCCGGGTCGCCGAGGCCCTGAGGGGGCTCAAGCGGATCTGTCTCCAGGTGCGGTTCCTCGGTTCGTACCCGCGTGCGGACGCCGATGTGGCGAACGTACGGCAGCCGTACATCGGCACCTCCGACGAGGAGTTCGTCGCGGCGGCGGACTGGGTGGCGCGTTGTCAGGACGGACGTTTCTAGGACGTTTCCAACCGCT
>Ga0307510_10003009_pt1 | contig 19405 bp, 22 predicted proteins | sample 12_EM_MG_FD_207224 | JGI IMG/M metagenome (GOLD analysis project Ga0307510, IMG submission 207224) | Populus trichocarpa ectomycorrhiza microbial communities from riparian zone in the Pacific Northwest, United States - 12_EM | ecosystem: Host-associated > Plants > Roots > Unclassified | place...
CCATACTTTTAGCAGTTAGGCCCTAAGCCTAACTTGGTTTTCAATCCAAGACTTGTAGCTTCCACCTAGGACTCTCAGAGTCTCTTGCCTGATCAACTCAGTCGCTTCAAAGCCTTGAAGCTCTCCCCTTTCATCTCTACTATCTACCTCAGGAAGTCGCCCTTATCATTGGGGACTTTTACTCTTATACTGCGTAGCCAACCGGTACCGTGCTACCCATGTGATCTATTGCTTCAGGAGGAGACCCCACTAAGCAATCCCAGTCGTCGCCAAACCAACCCACACACATCGCGTCTTTAAGGCCCTTGGACCTTAACACAGCTCTTCTTCAATGGCCTTCTCCCATGAGGGCCAGTCGGGTCTGCATTTAGCTTCCGTGAGCGTGCGGGGCTCGAGACCCTCTGCATCTGCCATCTCTGCCGCAAATATGAATTCCATACCCTTGAAGTCCTCATGCATTGCGGGCAAGCCATCATCCACTGTCCACACTCCCCCTGCTTCCACAGGATCTTCCGCGAAGGTCTCTGGGACTTGCAGACCAGGGGCGATGCGAGGGGCATTGGTGCCGGAGTGTACAACTCCTTCACCAGCCTGCAGATCGCGGACGATGCGCGAGGGCATGCGTATGCGAGTGCTCCTGCACAGTGGGATCGGTGGGACGTCGGGCTCATGGGCCCGTTCGGGTGATGATGATGATAGAGATCGCGTGGGTGAGATGGGCGGCGATAAGGGATTTGACGTTGAGGGGGTGTCCAGCACAGCAGTCTGTTCACTGCTGACAATTGGGATATTCAGTTGCTCCCCCTCGAACGGAGCTGCTGTCGCAAAGTAGACATTGCGCTTGATGGTGACTGTACTGGGCTTGGGCCAATAGACTCTGTGTGCCCGGGAGTCGACATTGAAGCCGAGCCAACGGCCTTCGCGTGCGCGGGCATCCAGCTTGGAGCCACTGTCGTTGTGGACCCAGACATTGCAACCCCATCGTCGCAGTCCGGAGAGATCGGGTGGGGACCCAAACAGCGCCTTGAAGGGCATCTTATTGTCTAGTGTCCTTATGGCCGTGCGATTTTTGAGCCACGTCGTGTGATGTAGGGCCTCACCCCACAGGAATTCAGGTAGGCCCGTTAAGTGCCTGAGGGCCCGGATCCGCTCTAGAAGCGTCCAGTTCAGGCATTCAGCGATGCCATTCAGCTGTGGGGTGTCATGAACAGTGAGCTGCTGCGCTGTGCCCGCTGCCGCAAGATGCTCGTCAAAAGCATCGCTGAGGTACTCGCCCCCATGATCGGAGCGAAGTGTCTTGATCCCAATGCAATGCTTTTGAGCAATTGCCCATGCCTCGAAGAATTTGTAGTACTTGAAGGCTTTGTCCTTGGTGGGGATCAGGTAAATGACTGTAAAACAAGTAGCGTCGTCCATGAAGGTGACAAAGTATCGTTTCTTCTTTGCGGTTGCAACGCGCGCTGGTCCCCACACATCTGTGTGGATCTCATCCCCGAAGCTCAGGGCCGGGACACTGATGCGTGGCTTGGGTACGGGGATGCGGGTGGCACACGCAAATATGCATGCTTCGCAGTCACTTTCGGGCACATCGGGATCGAGCTTGATCCCCTTGACGGCTCCGATCTCAACAAGCTTGCAGGTGCTGGCGATGGATATGTGTCCCAAGCGGTGATGCAGCTCCATGACGGACAGGAGCTCGACAGCATGAACATACTCCGGGGAGTGCTCATACTTGTAGAGGCGACTTGCATTGCATGCGACATTCGCAATCAGCTCTCCGCTCAGAGAGGTGAGCCGGAGGTGTCCGTCTCCGATGTGAGACATGAATCCTTCTTCGTCCAGTGCCCCAAGGGACACTAACGTGTAGCTGACGGACGGCGCGTAGAGCGCATCATAAAGATAGAGGATGGACTCGCGTCTGTTGACTGGGGTTTTGACAATCAACATTCCCATTCCGATGGCAGGGAACTTGTGTTGATTTGCAGCATTGAGGTAGAGGGGCGGTGACAGAGTGGTGTATGAAATGAAATCAGCCTTGTACGGGCTGATGTGTCGCGATGCACCAGAGTCATACAACTCGGCGCGAGGAGCGGTGATCACCTCAGCAGGTGTAATAACGGCTGCAGCAGTATCCTCGAAGTACCATTCCTCCCCCTCAATGTCCGGCCAGTCAAGGCGATCATCGCTGACCCCTAGTTCGGCACGGAAGTCCTCATCTTCGTCATCAGAGTCCGAATCATCCAACAGAGAGTCCGGTTCAACAAAACGCATATGAACCTCCTCCTCCTCAACGGCCCAGAATCCCCTGTTGTCTGAATCATCTTCGTCGACGGTTACTGTATTTGCGGAGCCCACGGGCTTGTTCTCGGGCTTGCTGCTCAAGCTGGCCTGTGCAGCCTGTCCACTCTGCGCTGCGGCCTCCTCCTGCTTCTTGGTACAGCACTCCTGTATCCAGTGGCCTTCTTTGCCGCAGTGGTTGCATTTTCCCTTTTTGCGACAATTTGCAAAGTTGCTGTTGTTGCCATGCTCGAAGGTGGTGGCGGCAAGGGCCTCATCTGTCTGGGCCCCCTTCTTGCCCTTGCCTTGCCCTAGGGACTGATCCTTGAGCGCGCAGCGGGTCTTTACACAGTCGGCCTCTTCGCAGACCGAGTCGATGACATCCAACATGTCGATAGGCTTGCTGGTATATTTCACTGCGAGCCGGAGCGTCGACAGTGTCTGCATGGCGTGGGCAGCAAGGACGTCTGGGAGACCTTTCAGGATGGTCCTCTTGTACTTGATGTCGGTAACACTGATGTTTGCCGCCTTAAGCTCGTGGCGCTTCATCCTCAGGCTGGTGAGGTATTCTCGGACATCGCCCCCTCTCAGGCAGCGCATATCGAGAAAAGCCTGATGCAAATCCGCCTGGTTGTACATGCTCTTCGCGGTGAAGAGGGTGGTGATGGCGGTCCATTGCTCCGCCGCTGAGGGGAATGCCTCCATGTCCATTGCGGTTTCGATGGGGAGATGTTGCCCAAGGAGGCATTGAGCGATGACATCCTCATGGTCCCAGCGTTTGCGCTCCCCCTTCTCAACGTTGGTGATGTTGTTCGAGTCGTTGGGGACAGGACACGTTTCAGAGCTGTTGAAATAGTCCCAACGGCCGGCAAGTATCATCACTCTTTGGAAGCAGAAAGAAAACGTTGCCCAGTTTGAACCTTCAGAGTCGAGGTGTGGGACGTCGGCGGATATTCCAATTGACAGGACGGAGGGGATGGCTGGCGTGGATGTGGGAGCTGGAGAAGTCATTTTCTTGATGGGAGCTGTGGGCGCGGAGGGAAGGACAGAGGGCAATGCAGAAGATGATGAAGATGGGGAAACGTGAGGGTTGGTTATAGCACGTGGGCCAGGGCCCATAACCTGTTGTTAATGTGCTTGTTAGAGGTGAGTGGGTGCGTGAAACGCATGCGGTTATTGTGGCCTAGCAAGGTCACAAACTAACTCAGTATGCACGCGGATGGGGCATCAACTAAGGTGGCAACAATGTGGGATGCCATGTATATGAATGAACAAGTGGGGCTTGTAACTGTAAGGTACTGAATACGAAAGGGGCAGTAAATGGATGCAAATATATGGAACGTATCATAACTGAGACTAGTGCGCCGCGCGCAGTCAGTTTGGTCTGTAATTAAAGGAATAGGCTCGAGGCCCCAAGGCCCCGAGTTCTGCTTCCGCGACACACACTAGTAACCTATCTCTGTTGCCCCCATAACTAATATCGTCTCGAGACGCTCGTTCTGCATGTCTCATTATTAGCTCTCACCAGCACTGGCAGAGGGTCATCCTCGTCACTTTGGCATCTTCGGGATTGGGAATTGAGAACCGGGAATCGCCGTAAAGTGGTAGGGTTGGAAATTCCACTTTGAATGGTCAGTCATAAAGTACCTCTTCCACATGGCCACTTTGACATCGATATTAGGGTTCTACGACCCCACGTAATCACAATAAAACAGTACCTGGCTCAAAAGTGAAGTCCGTAGAGTGCATGCACTCGGCCATCGCCCCTTCCTTCACCCCAAATGCCACTCTAAATGTCGAATAACCAACCGCCCCCGTAAGCATTTTCGCTGAAATCTTTGGTCTCCGCCTGTCTCAAAAGACACTGGCGAAGGTATGATCCGAGGACGCTATCATTCTGGCGCCTCAACTGGAAGGTGCCCTCCCTGGGCGTCCTAGCCGGGCAGCTACGGCCAGATATTCCATAGGTTGAGTGTTTGCTCGGTGCCGCCGAAAGCATCCGACTTTGCAAAGTGATCTTCAACGGCTGGGCGACTCATCTGGACAGGTGTGTGTGTACACTGACACTCTCTTTCTCTCGCGTTTTCTTTTCCTCAGCCTTGCTGCCCACGGCAAACATCTAAAACGATGGAACCTCTGTTACAGAGTCAGCTCGGAGAAGCCGGACGAGCGGGGGAGGAACGTCCGGCAACGTCTCGATTGGTTGAAGGAATCCGTGAACTGGTGTTCGGCGGCCACCAACGATATCGTCCTCTGCCACGCCCACTTTGCATACCTCATGGCGCGGCAAATCAACGGCGCGGCGGACCTCGACCAGGTCATACGGGAGCTCGCCAAAGACATGGCCACGGCCTCCAGTTCACTTTCGAAGAAGATGGGGGATATGAAGAGCGACCTTGCCGGACTCATCTCCGCCCTGGAAGAGATCGAGGTAAAGAAGAATCAGTCGACCACGCAGCGTATCTTGGGATGGCTGGAAGGATTTTTATTCCAGCGGTCAGAACGGATAAGTAATCGAAAATTTGTTCTTTTCTTTCAATTTAAGACCTCTCGCTGGCTGCCGCACCGCAGTTCTACCCGGAATAACACGCAGAGTGACACGCTACGGCAACTAGCTCAAGGGAGTGTCATAACTCAGACACGAAGTGGTAAAGGCAAGTCAGGATAGGATGAAGACGTAACGGAACGAGGGGAATAGATTTGAGTGCGTGCCTACATGCGAAGAAAGCCCAGTCCGAGTCTGCCAGTGTACGAGACTATTGTATTAATACGACAAGTTGGATGAGTACGATGTTCAGAGGAGGCACAACCAAGCAGACAGATATCCAGCATACAATACTATGTTGCGGTCTTTAATCGAAGCACGTGGCAGTTGTACAAGTACGCTCAATGCACGTGCAGTACAGGATAGGGCGTCAGTACCGAGGACGCCTGTACTAGGACGCCACCACTACTAGGAGTACCGGGCCTATTGCCAGTGAACGACACCACCTCCCCGCAACTACATTCCTCGAGGCTGATACAATGTCCAAGGTCTCCTCAACAACTACCTCTTCCACTAACTTCCAAAACCTTTTCAATACTGCTTTGGAGGCATACCAGAAGAGGACAAAAAAAGTCCTCCTCACGCACCCTCTCTCCGCCAAACTGCAACACTGTGATTCGCCCGATGCCATTCTGTCGGTGCTTCAAGAACTAGTCCAACAACTCGACCAACATCGACGTGGAAATGAGAGATTGAGAAGCTGTCTCAACCCGATAGTAAATGTTCTCTATGCCTTCTCAACCACATTAGGTGAGGGTGTTGGGTTGGTAGGTCCTAAGTTGCAATTCCCATACGATCTGGGGTTTGATCAGCACTTGTCAGGGATTTCCCCCAGCAAAGACAATATTTGCTGGAATTGGCGTCCTTCTCTTGGTGGGCTAGCTTCTCGATTCATTGGTATGACCTATTGTGACGCTAGTATCTGTAGGCTGCCAAGGATGCCAGGGCCAGCCAGGATGCACTGGCTGATATTTTCGAGCGCATCGAAAGCTTTTTCAAGAGGCTCGAGTCATATGCAGAAGTGTCACCGACTGCTGCAATGACAGAAACGATTGTGAAGATCCTAGTCGAAGTACTTGCTGTTCTTGCGATCGCCACAAAGGAGATCAAACATGGGCGGCCAAGTGAGTCCATCCTCAACAATCGACTATCTTTTGCTCACGTCAATTTAGAGAAATACCTGAAGAAGCTAGTTGGGAAGAACGATATGGAAGATGTGTTGAAGAGGCTAGATTTATTGACACAAGAGGAGGCTCGAATGGCAACAGTAGAAGTGCTGAAAATTGCGAACGGGATTAATGACAAGACGAATGTACTGATCGATGGTATGCAAACAAGTTAATATAGTCGTTGACCGTTTCCTAAAATTTAAGCCACTTAGCAGCTGAGATTCGGCTGCAAAGAGCAGACGAGACAAGAAATTACAAATGGCAAGGCGATGGCAATACAACAGCAGGCGAGGACCATAGCCGCCCCCTAATTTTTTTTTTTTTAGCGCCGTCCTTCCGTCCACCTTCCTACGATTACCGTGACATAATCGATCTCACGACCACGTGAATGCGCCGATCGTCGGGTCAATATCTCTCTCGATGAGATGATAGCAAAAATATATTTGCGTCTCGCCGTGCATGCCGCAGCACCCGGACCTTCGCATTGCGACCGCCTCTGGTGTGGCACGCGTTCTCGTTCCTGCCCCACATATCCGCCCCCACACCCCACGTTTTCCCACCCCATTCTTCGCGTACCCCGACTGCGTCCCACACGCACGGCTTCACATAGCTTTTTTACACTCCTTCCGCTGTAACTCCCGCTCCGGCAGCGCCGGACACTACAATGTCAGCCCTCGCCCACTTTCCCGGCCGCTTGCATGAATGACATGTTGTATTTTATCAGTTATATTTTATCACTCAATAAAAGCAACGTCATGCTGATGGCCCTTCGAGGGTGATTCGATGAGCCCGTTGAGTATGTGTAGAAAAACAGAAATAACCCAATTCCGCGTTAACCTCAACTATGATGTGATATTCCTTGCATCATGCCGTACATCTCGTCGCCATCTGTATACATACAGAGCCTCCCTACCAGCAACCTGAAATCGGCCATGAAACCTGTGCTGGCATTTGCATGGCACAAAAGATTGCGGTGTAGTTTACCGCAATGTCCAGCGACACTTCATGTTGTGAAACAGGGGCCCAATGCCCAATACATGGATTGTGATCCAGTTGCCTGACCTGCGCCGTGCTCGTAGAGAACGTGATACAAGTCTTCAAGCATCCTGGATGTCGATGGCAAATCCTTGACCAGGTCCAAGTGGGGCGGAAGTCTGACCAGGTGCCACTGGTCACTACGGCTATGTTCTTAGTTTCAGATGCTCCTAGAACCCCGATGGCTGGAAGTCTACCTAGCTTTCCATCACATTCTTGACCAGCTCTTCAGCCGGTTCGTCATTTGCTCACGTCACGCATCGTCAACGCCACCGTCCCTGGTTTAACCATTCGAACAAACTGAGTTCGCATTGTTACGGGAGTCAATTCCTTTGCCTTCAGCATGGGCCGCAATCTACTCCATCACGAACCAATAGTAAGTTAGGTTCCGTTATCTGACACCAAAAAGCGGAGGAAAATGTGCAGGACTCATTTAATGATACGGACCAAGGAAACATGCTTTAGAAGATTGCGGTGGACAACTAGGAATGTCAAAGAGGACCCCTCGGAAATACAGACCTGCTAATTGTTTAGTTGAGTGGAGACATGACCGAGCGTGAAGAAGGGGCTTGCTGAAGCCTTGCTCTGCCATGTCATGTCAAATCACGGAGCCTCAGCAGTGGGGCCGGAGTGGATCTATTTGCATCCCCCGAGCCCCGGTCCTTGCCCGCGTTGGGCTTCTTTTTGTTGTTCAATATCTGGATTTGTTCTCTTTTGGACGGCTGCCAGGAGAAGTGATCTTCGACGTGGAATTTCTTTTCGCTGTTCTCGGGGCTCCTACTTGCGCTACTATTTGATATGATGATAGGGACGGAGATGGTCGGATGGCCGAACACTGTCACCTACCCACCGTAGTGTAGAGAACTAGACCGGGATGGCCTAGTAGTGAGTTCGAGAATAAAGAGAAAGAGGGGGAAAGAGGGCTATCATTTTTCCTGCCTTGATGAGGCCAGGCGAGGGGGATTAAATACGCGAGTCGTAACGCGACAAGTATGCTACATGCACGTCGAGTAGAGAGGGGAGAATGAAAACAGGAGAGCGAAGGCAACTACGGTCGCGTGGTGGCGATATCGAGGGGGAAACGGTGTCAGAAAACGACTAAATCGTAGTCAAGTGCGACGGTGGGTGCAGGTGCATAGACGACGAGGGCTTGGCGTGGCGGGCTTGTCAGGCGTAGCAGAGGACGTCACGTGGTCGAAGGTGGTGCCACAGCACAGAGCGCGCGCAGCCACATAGCTAAACTTTTGACTGCTAAGGTAGGGCTCACAAGGTTTCATCCAACATCACGTGATAAAAGTGACAAAATGCGTGACAAACAGAAAGCTTTGAATAACTTTCCAACAACACTATTTATTAAAAATTGGCTCTCTAGCAAATGTATATGAGTACATTTAAGTCAGTTGCTAGAGAGCATATTTCTCATAAATCTATCATCTGAGGAGTTATTCAAAAAGTTTCATCTCCCCTTATAGTTTGCTGCTGTTTGCGCAAGTGTTTGCGTGCGTCGTGGATTTCACTTGAAGATTTGAGCTCAAATGAGATGTAACACAGTGTCACACTCACGTGATGTTGGATGAAACCTTGTGAGCCCTACCTTATCTGCATACATATAGAGGTTACCATGCTTCGCACAGGGGTCCTTTGGGGGTTAACAGACCGACTCTGGGTTGGGTTGGTGACCACTGGTAGCTCACGTTACGTATCCCCATAAATTACGTTCTTTGCCAGCGCTTAACTCTCATAACAAGCAGAGATTTTTCTGGGGCCACTACTGTAGCATCTCAGCGGTCCCGCCAAGTCATATTGATTACTTCTGGAAATTTGAGAACCCAGGAATCGCAGTTGTCCCATAGCAGGCAGCGATTTTCAAGCGCTGGAAGGATCATACATCTTTCACATTTTCACATCGACATCGATAGTTGGAGTCCTGCAACGGAACCGAATCACCAAGGAGCCTATGATCTTTTCAAGTGGAAAGCACGTTTCATGGCTGGTTTTCATAGCGAAGTCGGTGGTGGTGTTTTTGGAGAGAGAAAGGAAAAGGGGAAAGGAAGAGGAGGGGAGACGGCGTCTTGAAAATAGAATGATGTGTCGAAAGGGACGGGTCTTGGCATGCGGAGTGTGGGGTCACCGTGGGCCTCATGGTATATCATTTCTGACAGGAACCTGCTCACGTAAAACCACATAAACCCGCGTCCGCCTGGCCCATTATCCCTTCCTCCTCCTCCCCAACCCATTCCACTCTAAATGTCACATGGCCAGCCGCCTCCGTAAGCATTTGGCTCAAACTTTTGGTGCCCCACGTGACCACTGACCTGAGGTTTGAACCAAAGATGTCATCATTTGGCCGCCTCCTCAACTGGATGATAACTTCCCTGGGTGTTCAGGACAATCAGCTGAGACCAAACGCTTCATATGTCGACCGCGTACTCAGCACGACATATGATATACGACTATGCGAAGGGATCTTCAACGGCTGGGTAACTCATTTGGATAAGTGTGTACAGCGACGCGTTTTGTCTTTTGAGTTTTCTCCCTCGGAACGTCTAAAACGATGGGCCTACTTTTTGTAGAGTCAGTGCCGAGAGGCCGGACGAACGAGAGAGGGATGTTCGTCGATATCTTGGTTGGTTGGCAGAATCCGCAACGCAGTGTTCGGATGCAGGTGAAGATGGAGCAGTCGACGGCACATCGGATATTGGGTTGGTCGAAACTATTGTTCAATGCGCTCACGGGGATCTTCGCACTCGGGTCGTTCATCGCCCCCGTCTTGCGCCCCGTTGCCCCGGGAGTGGATTTGATTGCGCCTGCTGCGTCCGTCCTCTGTGTAGCGGCTGCCAAACTTTGCGAAATAGCGACAGGTATGTCCCTCGGAATGCCGGCTAGAACAAACGAATGATCGACGTTTTCTGACGTAGAACAACTGGAGGTGAAAGAGCCTCAGAGCATCGAGTCCGTGCTGCTATTCCTTAAGAAGACAATTCCCAAAGGAAGCACGAGAAGCACAGCGGACACTAGCAGAATTCGACGCAGCGCTCGTTTGCATGGGGCTGGAGGAACAGATGACGACAAGTCGACTCCTAGCGCTCTCCCGTCTGGAATCGGCAGCCATAGCCCAAGAATGGCGTGACGTAGCCAAGCGCTACCAATCCGTGCTACCCGACGATGGGGATTAGGTTTAATTAACAAGACGAATGGTGCTCGTGTTCACGGTTGAACAGAGTATTCTCAGACATCGTTTGGGGGCCCAGTTTCAGACGCTCCTAAACATCGCTAGTCTATTTTCTACCACATTCTTGACCAGCTCCTCCTCTGTTGGTTTGCCTACATCAATGTCATTTTTCTCCTTTTCTGACAATCCTCGAAATTCTTGAGGGATCACGTCACGGCCGAAATCAAAGCCCCGCTGTGCGGAGAGTGCCCTGGTCACAGCCTCTGCAAATTTGGCGGGTCGAGCAGTAGAGAGCACAACTTGAAGACCAGAACACGCTGATATAGCGAACCACAGTGGAAAATGCAAAGAAAGAAGCATGCAGTTTACTCTTTAAAGAAAGTTGAGTGAGGCATGGCCAGGTGTGATTGTACGAACTTGAAGATGGGCCTTGCTTAGCTTGGTTTGTCTCGCCTTCACTTTATTAGACCTGAATCTGGGCAGCGGGCCCCAAGCAATTTTTGTTTTTGTTTTTCGCCCTCCGAGCCCCCGGTCCTCGCTGCGTCAGGCTTCTTACTCACCGCCTGGGCTTTCTCTCCTTTGGACGGTCGCCAGGAGAAGTCCTGAAATTTGGACGCGGAATTTCTTGTCACCGCCCTCAGAGTTTCTACTTGCTTGCCATCTGTAATGACGATGCAGAAGACGACGGTCGTCTATAAACCAGTTTATTGCAATTTTTTTGTTAGGGTTAGGAGTAGTAAACCAACACAAACACAGTGAAATGTCTCGACGGCGGGCTTATATAGGCTTTCAATTTAAGACCTCTCGCAGGGCTGCCGCACTCCCAATTCTATCTGGAATGATACGCTACTGCAACCAGCTCAATAGAGTGTTATTACTGATGAAGATCACCAGACGCGAAGCGGTAAAGACAAGCGAGGGGTCCAGAGCTCGGGATAGAACGAAGACCTAACGGAGCAAGGGGAACGGATTTGAGTGCGCGCCTACATGTGAGGGCCCAGTCTATTCCAGTCTTTAATCAAAGAACATGGCGGCGCTGAGCGTGCGTGCAACGGTGGCCCGCGCAAGCCGTATTGATCATCGCCGGGCATTTGAGAACCCAGGAATCGCGGGTATTCCACAGCGTTTCAAGCCTTTCACATTTTCCCATCGGTGATTGGGGTCCTGCAACGCAACCGGATCACGAAGAAGCCTATGGTCCTTCCAAGTGGGGAGCAGCTTGCAAAATGTGCACCTCCTATTCCCTTATTATCTTGCCTCATGGGATCGGTTCTAATAGAACTTGCTCACACATAAAACCATATATGACCGTACCGCGCTCGCCTTCTTGCTTCTCCAACTCCCCATTGCCTGGCCCATCATCCCTTCCTCCTCCTCCTCAACCCGTTCTACTCTAAATGTCGGACTGCCAGCCGCCTCCGTATAAGCATTTATCTCAAATTTTGGGCGTTCACGTGTCTCAAAAGCGGCATGAACCAAGGATGTCATCATTTGGCCGCCTCCTCAACTGGATGATACCTTCCCCGGGTGTTCAAGACGATCAGCTGCACCCAGACGTTCCATATGTCGACCGCGTACTCAAAGCGGCATATGATATCCGACTATGCAAAGAGATCTTCAGCGGCTGGGAAACTCATTTGAACAAGTGTGTACTGCGACGCTTTTTTTATCTTTCCCATTTTCTTCCTCAGAACCTCTAAAACGATGGGCCTAATTTTTCAGAGTCAGAGCCGAGAAGCCGGACGAGCGAGAGAGGGATGTTCGCCAATATCTTGGTTGGTTGACAGAATCCGCAACACAGTGTTCGGAGGCTACGGACAAGATCATTCGCTGCCACGCCCAATTTGCGTGTCTGATGGCGTGGCAGATCGACGGTGCGTCCCAGTCGCGGCCGAAAGGGCTGGATTACGGCACGGACATGAGGAAGCTCGCCAACGTTATCGCCACGGCCTCTCGTTCGCTTTCGCAGAACGTCGTAAAAATGAAGAGCGATCTCGACTTGCTCGTCTCATACCTGGAGAGGATGCAGGTGAAGAAGGAGCAGTCGTGGGCACATCGGATATTGGGTTGGCTGAAACTATTGTTCAATGCGCTCGCGGGCATCTTCGCACTCGGGTCGTTCATCGCCCCCTTCTTGCGCCCCATTACGCCAGGAGTGGATTTAATTGCGCCTGCTGCGTCCACCCTCTGTATAGCGGCTGCCAAACTTTGCGAAATAGCGGCAGGTACGTCCCTTCGAATGCCGGTTGGAACAAACGAATGATCGACGTTTTCTGACGTAGAACAACTGGAGGTGAAAGAGCCTCAGAGCATCGAGTCCGTGCTGCTATTCCTTAAGAAGACAATTCCCAAGGAAGCGCGAGAAGCACAGCGGACACTAGCACAATTCGACGAAGCGCTCGCTTTCATGGAGCTGGAGGAACACTTGACGACAAGTCGACTCCTGGCGCTCTCCCGTCCCGATTCGGCAGCCATAGCCCAAGAATGGCGTGACGTAGCCAGACGCTACCAATCCGTGCTGCCCGACGATGGGGATCAGGTTTAGTTGACAAGACGAATGGTGCTCGTGTTCACAGTTGTACAGAGTATTCTCAGACTTCGTTTGTGGCCTCAGTTTCAGACGCTCCTAAACTCCGCTAGCCTATTTTCTACCACATTCTCAACCAGCTCCTCCTCTGTCGGTTTGCCTATCCTACATCAATGACATTTTTCTCCTTTTCTAACAATCCTCAAAATTCTTGAGGGATCACGTCCCGGCCGAAATCAAAGCCCCGCTGTGCGGAGAGTGCCCTGGTCACGGCCACTGCGAATCTGGCGGGTTGAGCAGTAGAGAGCACCACTTGAAGAAAAGAAAGTTGAGTGCGTCATGACTGCCGAAGATTGGCCTTGCTTTGTCACGCCTTGCCAAATCACCGCACTTTATCAAAACCTGAATTTGGTCAACGGGGTTTGTTTTGGCCCTCGTCCCGGTCCTTGCCCGCGTCAGGTCCTTTTAACACTGTTGGCACCACCTGGGCTTTCTCTCCTTTGGACTGCTGTCAGGAGAACCCTGGATCTTCGACGCGAAGTTTCTTGTCGCCGCTCTCAGGGTTTGTACTTGCGTTACTATCTGTGATGAGACGAAGACGAAGACGACGATTGCACGCCGTCACCTGGGCCACCGTAGTTCGAACAACGATGAGCAGTGACTTGAACCGCAACCTGGACTTCACACTGCCACTGGCACGCGGCGGAAAGAAAAAAAAAAAGCTTGCGAGTAGCGAGTGCCGGTGGTAAGACCCATTTATGAAGTGACTCTTTTTGTCGCATTTTCTGTTGGGGTTTGGATCACCAAATTGACACAAGCGCACTCTGTCAGTGGGTTGGTCATAGCTCACCACGAAAGGGCCAGAATAATCTATTTTCTTCCACACTAACAACCTATCTCTGTCGTCCCCATAACTAATATCTTCTCGAGACGCTCGTTCTGCATGTCTCATTATTGGCTCTCACCAGCACTGGCAGTCTGGCAGAGGGTCGCCCTCGTCACTTTGGTATCTTCGGATTTGGAATTTGAGCATCGGGAATCGCCGTAAAGTGGTAAGGTTGGAATGGCCGGGTCAGTCATACAGCATCTCTTCCACATAGTCAATTTGACATCGATATTAGGGTTCTACGACTCCACGTAATCACAATAAAACCGTACTTGGCTCAAAAGTGAAGTCCGTAGAGAGCACGCACTTGGTCCATCGCCCTTTCCTCCACCCCAAATGCCACTCTAAATGTCGAATAGCCAACCGCCCCCGTAAGCATTTTCGCTGAAAATTTTGGTCTCCGCCTGTCTCAAAAGACACTGGCGAAGGTATGACCCGAGGACGCTATCATTCTGGCGTCTCAACTGGAAGGTGCCTTCCCTGGGCGTCTTAGCCGGGCAGCTTCGTCCAGACATTCCATATGTTGAACGTTTGCTCGGTGCCGCCGAAAGCATCCGACTATGCAAGATGATCTTCAACGGCTGGGCGACTCATCTGGACAGGTGTGTGTACACTGACACTCCTTTTCTCTCGCGTTTTCTTTTCCTCAGCCTTGCTGCCCACGGCAAACATCTAAAACGATGGAACCTCTTTTACAGAGTCAGCTCGGAGAAGCCGGACGAGCGGGGGGGGAACGTCCGGCAACGTCTCGATTGGTTGAAGGAATCCGTGAACTGGTGTTCGGCGGCCACCAACGATATCGTCCTCTGCCACGCCCACTTTGCATACCTGATGGCGCGGCGGATCAACTGTGCGACTGACCTCGACCAGTTCATAAGGGAGCTCGCCAAAGACATGGCCACGGCCTCCAGTTCACTTTCGAAGAAGATGGGGGATATGAAAAGCGACCTTGCCGGGCTCGTCTCCGCCCTGGAAAAGATCGAGGTAAAGAAGAATCAGTCGACCACGCAGCGTATCTTGGGATGGCTGGAAGGATTTTTGGAGGTGCTCGTGAAGGTCTTCTCGTGCGGACCGTTCATCGTCCCCTTCGTCCCACCTCAAGTTGGCCTCGGTATGATTCAAATTGTGCCCTCTCTGTCCAATCTCTGTAGAGAGGCTGCTGAGCTTTGAAAAAAGGCGTCAGGTAGGTCCCGTGGAATGCACGCCTCCCTATTCCAGCTGTCAGAACGAATAAGTAATCGAAAATTTGTTCTTTTCTTCATACAGAGAAGCTCGAGGAGTATGAGCCTGAGACCGTCGAGTCCGTGTTGCGATTCCTCAAGGAGACTGTTCCCGAAGAAGCACGGGAAGTGCAGGAGGTACTAGCACAATTCGACGAAGCGTTCGTTGTCAGGGGGTTGGAAGAATACATGGAGAGAGTTCGCACGACGGAACTACCCCGTCATGAGTGGGCAGTCATAGCTCAAGAATGGAGTACCGTATCTGGACGATACGAATCGATGCTGATTGACTACCAGAATCCTTCTAGTTGTTCAAACCCATAATCCTACATCGATAGATGTACAAGTGTAATTCCAAGGCTTCGTTACAGATCCCAGTTCAGACGCTCCTAAACCCCGCTAGCGCGGAGGTCGACCTTGTTTTGTATCACTTTTTTGACTAGCTCTTCTCTCGGTTCGTCCACATCAATGACATTTCGCTCCTTTTCCAACAAACCCCGGAATTCTTGAGGGAGCACGTCCTGTTCGAAGTCAAAGTTTTGCTGTTCTGCGAGTGCCTTAGTGACGGCCTCTGAGAACTTGGCGGGGTGGGCCGTAGAAAGTACGACTTGAACAACAGACGGCGAGCTGATGAAAACACAACTCAGTAAATCAGACAACTCTCAGTGTGGGACAAGCCTTACTTGCTGGTAGATACTATCCGCGCGGCAGAGAGACCCACCGCCGTATGCGGATCTGCTATGTACGAAGGGCCTCCGATGTAGTACTGTTTTATCGTTTCGAGAGTCTGAAAGGTGGTCAGCGTTGAAACTCGTCAATGACCATATACACACGCGGGACATACCTGGTCATCCGACACCCGCTCAGCCAAAAAGCTCCGTCTCGCCTGTTCGAGCACCTCGACGGGGACCTCAACGCGACCGTTGCTCTTCACACTTTTCATCCAGCCGTCAATCGTGGCTCCAGCAGAGGCTCTCCTCTCCCCGTCGGAAGCTGCATCGGAAGTCTCGTACGAGAGGTACCAGAGGAGGCGCTCAAAGTTGCTCGACACGAGGATGTCCATCGCCGGACTCCACGTCGCCCGCACGTTGCCACCATCATCTGCCGGTTTCCCGTCCTGCGGGTGGGCCTGGGCAGCAGCAGCAGCACCGACCAGAGTCGAATCGGTCCTCTCGTACCGCCCGCTGCGCCAGAACCGCGCGAGGATGTCGTTCGAGTTCGTCGCGACGACGAGCTTGCCCATGGGGAGGCCCATGCGCTTCGCGTAGTAGCCCGCGAGGACGTCGCCGAAGTTGCCCGTCGGGACTACGAATTGGAGCTCGGAACGTTCGGGGTGCGGGATCTGGTCGCGGACGTGGAAGTAGGCGAGGAAATAGTAGACCGTTTGGGCGAGGATGCGCGCCCAGTTGATCGAGTTGACCGCGCCGAGGTGGTACTTTTCGTTGAAGGGCTGGTCCGCGAACAGCGCCTTCACGATGTCCTAAATGCCCACGTGCTCACTCTTTAGCGATCGATCTTCCGTCGATAATCGTGCGCGAAAACTTTTTACCTGGCAGTTGTCAAAGGTGCCCTTCACGGCGATGTTGTGCACGTTGGGATCCGTGACGGTGGTCATCTGCGCCTCTTGGATGGGCGATACGCGATCTTTGGGGTGCAAGATGAATATGGACACGTTTTTCTTCCCCTTCAACCCATAGATAGCTGCGCTGTGACCAGCAGAACGTGTCAGAACATCTTAGTACGTTGGAAATCATATCCCACATGTGCGCGCACCTTCCTGTATCGCCGCTAGTGGCACCCAGCACGGTGAGGATCTCCGGCTGCTCTCCAGGCGACTTGCGCGCGTTTCTCCTCTCGAGGAAAAACTCAAAGAAGTTCCCGAGGAGCTGCAACGCGACGTCCTTGAACGAAAAAGTAGGGCCGTGGAAGAGCTCGAGGATGAACTCGTTGTCACTGAGCTTGATCAAGGGCGTGACGTCGGGATGTCGGAAAGTGGCGGTGTACGATCGGCTGACGATCGCGCGTAGGTCTTCGCGGGAGAGTTCATCGGGGGATATGTAGAGCGAGAGGACGGCGACGGAGAGGTCGACGAAGGAGTAGGATTTCCATTCGTCTTGCCAGTTGGGGGGCAGAGCAGGGATGCGCTCTGGGATGTAGAGGCCGCCGTTGGGCGCGAGGCCAGTCAAGACGGCCTAGACCGGGCCGGAAGAGGACATCAGAACATCGCGGGGCTGGTTAAAGAGGAAATAGGATTGACCTCTTCAAAGGTGAGCAGATCGGCCCCGCCTCGAGTGGAGAAATACTTCATCGAGTATCAGGACAACCTATTTGGGTTCTCTCATTTTATAAACTCAGCGATGAAAGTTTGCTTACATCATATCCACTCAGACTCAGACCAGCGGTACCGCTCCAGCGCAGCTCAGTACATGACTATATATACTCTGCCACCGTGCCATGGATCAGAACAACCTCGTCCTTCCTCGCTTCCACTGCCGTTCTGTTTTTCAGTGGCGAGGCCATGCTACTTGAAAGAGGACTTCCCTCCGTTCTGCATGAGGGCCTATATCTGGCACTTGCTTCTCAGCTTGTTGCTCAGAGATGACAATCCTACAGAACGGGGAGAGTTCCTCCCTTCACTCAGCGTGATGTCTCTCCCGGAGGCCTCACGGCCACAGCAGAGAGCCTCCCTGCTGTGGGACAATTTTTTCCATCACAATGATTTTTTTCTTCTTTAATCTCGCAACCGATCTCGGAATCTCAAAAATTTCCTAGCCTACGCGAGGGGCTGCGGATGCGAATTGAGGTACATCAACAAGGTGGACTTCTACGTACATTAAACAACCATCAAACGACACATCCTCAGACCTGTTTACGTTGCAGATTCTTCGGTAACTCTTTCTCCCAAGGAAGGAACTCGCGACCTTGCATATATGGCCTGAGTGCTTCTGGGATTCGTAAGCCCTGCAATCAAATGTCAGAAATAGCTACCCGGCACTCAAGATCATCCGGACGCACTTCGGGAGTTTGATAATTCTCCACTAGGCAACACAGTGCACGTTCCGTAGCACAGAGCGTGCCATTGAGCATGTGGACGTAGATTTTTCTACTTTGTTCCTTACTCTTCAGCCCACAGCGGACCTCCAGTCTTCGACTCTCTGTCGACGCGTGTTAGCATAGGTATCAAAACGTCGGAGTAAGAGATCACCCACGATAGTCCGTGCAATTCGAGCATGAGACAAGTTCTTTATATGCACCTTGGAACGGGAACCACGCCTCGAGGTCATACTTCTGCGACGCTGCGAGGTTCAGTGCGCCCGAGACAATCGCCACTACACGGTATGGGATCCCGAGGCTCTGATAGAAATCCTCCGAGGTGGCAACCATCGAATCGAACATCTCCCACGACTTTTCCGGCTCGGTGATGCAGAACTGTTCAACCTTCTCAAATTGATGCACGCGGAAGATGCCCCACATATCGCGCCCGGCCGAGCCCGCCTCCTTGCGGAAACACGTCGAGTAGCCTGCGTACTTGATGGGGAGCTGTTTCTCCGGGTTCTCAAACCACTCGTCCGAGTGGAATGCCGAGATGGGCTGCTCGGATGTGGCAATAAGATATTTCTCGTCGTCGCTCGCGATGACCTGTGTGCGAAGCGTAGAAATGAATACCTCGTGGGGTCGTACAAGATACTACACACCTTGTATAGCTCTTCGTCAAACTGATCCAGTTGCGCGGTCTTCGCCATGACATCCTTGTTCATCATGAACGGGGGCTGGATTTTTTTGTGTCCCCGCTTGCGTAAAAAGTCGAGCCCGTACGAGATGAGCGCCTGATTGAGGTCGATGCCATCGTTCGTGAGGAAATAACCACGGTGACCGGAGATCTTGGCCCCTGTAAAAGTGTCAGGAAAAACATCAAATGCGGAGATAGGACGTCGAAGCGTACCACGTTCGAGGTCCATTGCATCTAATCTGAGTAGAACCTCGTGGTGTGCTAGGATATCCGTCCTCTTTTCCACTTCGCCGTTAGGCCCGTCGGGATGCCATGTCCTGAGCGTGAGATTGTCATCCTGGATAAGAAATATTGTTCAAGAGGCGAGAGATGTGCAAGGATGATGAATAGCATATACCTCTGTTTGGCTCACGGGGACGCCTTTGTTCACGATATTGCCAATCGTGCTCGCTTTCTGTCGCATAGCGAGTTCGGCTTCGCGCGCCTCTTTCCGCTTCGCGTCTACCTGTGCATCAATAGCCCTCTTCTCCGCAAGAAGGTCATCCGCGTTCTCCTTTGCCTGCAAACGGGTCAATCAAATTTTCACTTCGCCCAAAGCCAGGTACACATGCCTTCTTCTTAAGACCGATCTGTTTTTGCAGCGCATTTGACTGTTTACTCAAGCCATTGGCCTCAAAGTCAACTTCCGGGGGGAAATGTTGTGAATGTGGGTGATTATTGAGGATCGCAAGACGTACTCTTTACCCAGTCTTGGTACATTTGGATGATCTCGTCTACGATCTCTACCGAGTGGCCACGCTTGCGCTGCGACTCGCGGATCTCCTCTGAATTCCCCCCTTTAGCG
>Ga0307510_10003010_pt1 | contig 19404 bp, 26 predicted proteins | sample 12_EM_MG_FD_207224 | JGI IMG/M metagenome (GOLD analysis project Ga0307510, IMG submission 207224) | Populus trichocarpa ectomycorrhiza microbial communities from riparian zone in the Pacific Northwest, United States - 12_EM | ecosystem: Host-associated > Plants > Roots > Unclassified | place...
GCAACAAAAAGAGAGGGGAATTATAACTTGTGCAGGCCTAGAAGTTGCTTGAAATCATAGTGGTACATTATTACGGAGAATCCTAGATTATGTGGGGTACATTATAACAGAGCTACATGGACACCTCGCTGATGGTGCCATCAGGTGTACAGCGTACCCAGACAATCTGGATGTCCCTGCTGACCCACGCACGCCAGCCTACACAGATGGCTTGGTCCACAACTTAGATTCTTGGACGTTGTGGATTGAATACGGGATTGATGATGACATAATTGTATGTCATTTCTTTATCATTCCTATCTATCACTCATCACTGATAGTGCGTTCTCAGCCATTCACTTCTGACTTCCTGTGTGGCAATATCTATCAGATGATCTCACCAGATCTCCTGCATCAACTGATCAAGGGAACATTCAAAGATCACCTTGTAACGTGGATATCTGAGTACCTTGTAATCCAGCATGGAGAGTGTCACGCAGGTGTCATTTTGGATGACATAGATTGGCAGTATGTCCTTCCTATAGCTATGACAACTCATAATGACATTGCTGGCTTGCTTGCAGAATTGCTGTGGTGCCACCTTTTCCAGGTCTCCATCAATTTCCTGATGGTAGGCATTTCAAGCAGTGGACAGGCAACGACTCCAAGGCCTTGATGAAGGTGTGCCCTCTGTGGTTCATTGAATGTAAAGCTTACGTTTTGCAGGTCTATATACCTGCGATCGTTGGGTATGTCCCAGACCAGATCGTGATGTGTCTATCAGCCTTCCTAGATGCTTGTTATATTGTTCAACAACAGGTAATCAACGCTAATGCATTGGACACTCTGGGAACAGTCCTAGTGTTATAATCCACCCAATTTTTCTCATTTACCCTACCCCTCCTTGGACACACCACAGGTCATAACCTATGACCTAAAGCCAGTTACCAAACCACCAGTCATCTTCCCTAGTGCCATGCCACCAGAGCTTATGGGAAAGGTACCACTACCAGTGGAACCGCAATGGACTAGCCCATCCCAAGTCGTGATGATACAACCACCTTCCCCTACGATGTCCATCTATCCAGACTTCGACCTACCACCAGTCCAACCTCCTGTCCTCGTCCCATGGAATATCCATCGTCGGGAATACTCCTCAATGGAGAGGTACCAAGAGCCAACCCCAGTAGAGATCCCACTGGAAGACCCAGACAGTCCCATGGAGGACGTGCCGCCCTTAGAACCAGAACCATTCATTCCATATGAACCTGATGTCCCTGGAGGCAACACACACACCTTATCCCCAGAAGAGTCCCCCATCATACCATGGCAAGAATACCTTGCCCCGAATAGTCCTGTGTCCTGCAAGCACTCACTGTCACCCACAAGTCCCTCCTCAGCACCCATATGCCAACGCACCAGTAGAGAAGGCAGTTACCAGTCAATCACGCCAATTACCTCATCGCCCATAGCTGGCACCTTGCCCCAGAGTCAGGGCCACCAGTCAACCTCTCCCAGAGGATCCACAGACAATCCCTCATCCATGCAGAGCTCTGCAGACAACGTGGATAGTGACATGGCCCTTAATTGGGTCACCATCAATACAGACTACCTTAAAGGGTAGTTGCTTACACTAGATGCCCATTAGACCAGAATGGGCATGCGGAGATCAGATCTCCTCAGATCACCCTCAAACTTCGTGGTCGTCATCGCATCATGATGACGCTTCTCTTCTTGGAATGACCCGCCGCCATTGTTCGACCCTTAAGGATGGATTAGGCAACTTGTCAATCTGTCATTCGCTCTTGCTCATTCTCTATTGTTCGACTCATACAGACTGCAGCACTTGTCCGCGGAGTACCATACGATACAGACAGCCCCCTCTTGACCAGAAGTACCTACCTTAGTGACCATGGCCCGTGCGTGGCTGTGCCTGTATATAAGCGCCCTGTATTTCGACAGTCAAGCCCTAAGCTTGACTTGATTCTCAATATCAATGTTCTTGAAAGCTCCCCAAGTGCCTCCCCTTTCCCTCATCTCTTACATAAGCCTCTCAGAGTCGTCTCTAGTAACACTAGAGACTTCTACCTCTTCAAGTACTCGCCACCAGTTCACTCTTAGTACAAGTCATACTATCAAGGCCCATTGAAGCCTTAACACCTAGCAAACTTTTGGCAGTTGCGAGAGATATTCCGGACCTCTGGCATCCAGGCGGATGGTTTCTCCCTTCCTCAACAACATGCATTATTTCACTACTGGCGTCATATAGAGGACTTTGGAGCTCCAGGCGGACTATGTTCATCAATCACCAAATCTCGCCACTGTCGCGAGTGGTACTTGCGCCCCCCAGTCTCAGCTACAAACCCGTAACTTCAGCATCACATGACTGTGGGAACCTATCACATGACTCTACATGTGACTCATCATATGACCCCTCCGCCACTCATACATCACATGACTTATCAGCACATGACCCTGGGAACATACGACCCTGTAACCCTGGGAAGATAACACATGACCTATCAAGGAATTGGTCATCAACAATGTCACCTGACCAGATGCGCTTTGGACATGCGTCTAACCCATTGATCAACACATGGCAGATCGTGGGAACAATCAACAAGATGTGTCCACTAAACAATCAATGAACATGCGACGCGACTCGATCAATGAAGATGCAACTCATTAGGGCTAGACCCTAATCGAGATGTATAATGTAATCTGCAGTTACTGCGCATCGACTGCGCAGTCCCCCATTACCTGTAATTGTACCTACCCTAAACTGCACACAGACCACCCTGTATTAGTATATAAGACCTATGAATTTAGGTGAACAGTCCTTAGACTGTTCTCTTGTCAATCCCCCACACTGGAGCCTTTCAAAGCTCCCTCATCGTCAGCAGCACTCCGCTCATCGTCCCCAACAGTCTACTCCATCCCGCCTCTCCTCGCCTTCTGTCTCTTCCTCCTCAACGTCTCTTTGCTGCTCCTTTGGATCAGTCACCTTCAACTCCACACTGTTGTCAAGTCTTGCTACCCATAAAGTAGTGAGTTCCCGACATTAGAACAGTCTCTTAAAGTTGAAGCTGACTGTTTGGAAGTGTCCTCCCCTTCCCTCTCTGTCGCCTCTTGGTCCAACTTGAATAGTGTTGCAGCAGCTTGAGCCGATCATTTTGAGAAAATCAGCGATAGTAAATTGAATAAAATAGATAAAAATATGAAAATAAAGATAAGAATAGAATAGGTCAGGAGCCAGGGGTCACTTAAGACGACTTTGTGATTTGACCAGCCATTTAGGCGTAATCTAACTGGCTACACTTCCAGCTACAAATTCAGCTACAAACGTAGCCAGTTAAATTACGCCTGAACAGCTGGTCAAATCGCAAAGTCGTCTTAAGTGACCCCCCGGCTCCTGACCTATTCTATTCCTCTCTTTATTTTCATATTTTTATCTATTTTAGTCAATTTACTATCGCTGATTTCTCAAAATGATCGGCTTGAGCTGCTGCAACACTAGACTTGAATGCCGTCTACCAGGAAAACTCTGCCGCCGCCCTTGAGGTCATCAACAACGTCCTCAACGGTCCCCACAATACTTGGAATTACCCAAGTCCCAGAAGCCCCTGTCTCCAGTACCCCCCCAGTTCCACATCGTCCCCCATCGTCCCCTGGTCGCCCACCATTGCCACCAGTCCCAAGCTCCCCTTCAAGTTCACTGTCCCTGGCTTCCCCTTCCTCGAACCCACTGGCCCCGGCCCCTACAACAACTACATCCCACAGTCCCCACAGTACTCCACCTCGTTTGCTGACACTGGCATCACCCTCATCAACCTGGACACCCTTGAACCCACCCCCATTGATATCAACCCCTATGTGGTCCGCTCACCATCACCACCTACTCCTGAGCCCACTGCAGAAGCACTTCACACCACCGCCAAGTTCAACCTTGAACAACTCAGAGAAGAAACTGCTGCCCACATCGTCCGCCTCACTCAAGCAGAGCTTGACGCCCTCCTTCCCCCGCTCAACCAGGACAGTTGGAGCCACCTTCAGCTCACAGGTGACCTGGTCGACCATGTCTCACTTGAGGACATCCCCCTGGAGAACATTCCCCCACCCATCGCCGCTGCACCTGTCACCACCGTCGCTTCCCCCACCCCGCCATCGCCTGCTCCTCTCCCTGTCCCGGTATTTTACCCGACAGTCGATGTTGCCCCCTTCGAATACCTCTTTGCCACCCCGCCTTGCCTCCCTGCCAACGGTCACCCTCATCAGTACACGGTCCATTACAAGCAGGACCGCCACATTTGGTTTTTGTCTGAGGAACTCGTCAACAGCCAATTCCTCAATCACATCCCCCGGGCCCAAGACCTCAACACCACCACACCCCTGTACTTCGTCACTCCCTTCTGCGCCGACGCCCACCACTCCATCCACGTCCACTCCGATGGCGCCCTTCCCCTGGTCCACATCTGTGCCAAAGTAGGCAAGCACCTGTGGTCCCCCAATTTTCCCTTCGGTTACATCAAGACCACCTTTTTGGACTTGATTAAGTTTGTTTTCTCTTGCTTCCCTCCCCTTTGGCTCGCTCACTTTGAAGGAGCCCTTGTCCCCCTTGTTGCCTACGACTTTTTAGATGGTTGTACAGCCATCCTTTGCGGCCACTTACACTTCACAGAGCAAGGGATTCTTTTTGTTAACCGGAGCATGCATATTACAGACTTGCTTCATACGGACCCGCAATTTTCTTGTTTCGTACCTACCCCCCAAGTTCCCGCTAAACCTTTCAATTTCATAACACCCCCCTCTGAAAACCCTTTGTAATAATTTACTTTTAAGTAAGTTACAAAGGACTTGTATTTGGTGTTAATAAATCAAAGGTTTTAACTCACTCTCTCTTCATTTGTCTTAAGTGGCAAATTTCCATGAAGAAATCTTAAGACAAACTTACTCAAGAGTTGCCAATCTCCAGGAACAAGTTCAACTTACATATTGGAGCGAACACCACTTGGTTCCTCAAGACCTCTTAGACATCCTCCCCTTTGGTCGGCTCTTCAGCGCTCAACGCTTTTATCATTACATTGATTACCAACTTGTTGACATCCTTAACGCAGCAAGACATTGCACTGCATATTGGCAACTCTCTGGCACCCATAACTTTGACCAATCCCCAGCCACCCAGATCTCCTTGTTCTACAACGAAACCTTCTTCTGGCACTACTTCGTCCCATCACACAGGCCAGAAATTATCACGCAGATCCAAGCCAGACACAGAATCAGATTTCTATCTAGATTTTACGTGTCGGAAACCAAAGTTGAAGTGGAATTTAACGAAATTCAACTCCAGACAGACCCAAGCGGAGAATTCACTTCAACTAACTTGTACCAGTTCATCTACAGTGACAAACGAATCCTTACATATCAGTGGAACAACTGCGCCTGGACCACAGACCTTCTTACCCCACATACAAGTCTCATTGATCCCCCTTCCCACTTTACCCTCCCTATCACCCAGCCAAATACCCAGGGAAGAGACACCAAATACCTGGAACGTTTCCAGTGTATCCTCTTGGAACCAGATCTTCTCACGTTCAATTCATCGTATCACAACAGTGTGGACAGTACATTACCCCCCACTCTGGTTGGTACCCCTCAATCCAGTCCCCCAAGCACACCTGAGTCGGTATATCGGCATGCCCAAGAGATCACCTTTTCGAACGATGACCTAGATCTTTGTTTCTGCGGAATTGACCTTTGTTGTTGCGATAGCCGTTACCCCGGAACCCCACCCACCCCACTTGGAATCCACCTCTGGGACCCCCGATTCTTCAGAACAGGACCTATAGAAGGTCTCCATTACAACTGACAACCTGGCCAGTCCACGTAGCCAGAGAAATCACTCAGCCCCAGCCCAGGAACAAGGACACTTCATACCCTCTAACGAAAGAGGAAGACACAGACTCCGCCGCACCCAGAACTTCGTTGACCAATGACCCCAACAGGTTCCCTCTCCCCAAGTTTATAGAGAACCAACCCCACCTCCAAATCCTTTCATGGTACCAGTAGCACATCATATCCAGGAAGTCCTGCACAGGCCATATAACATGTTACCAAGAATCGAACAACCACTACCCCCTACTCCCCGCAGTCACCACACCAGCGTCTCAGGAAATTCAGATCTAATTGGCACCACATCCCAAATCTATCTACCGGAAGTTATCTACCTTGGCGTCACTGCCCCTACAAGAAATCACACAGAGCTCCACATCTTCAAGCAACATTGTTTGTTCCTCCTACAAAATCGTACTGAGAAACATATTAGCCACCCCTTGACAGAGTTACAGACTATCACTCCGCATATTGGGGCCTTTAATAAATTCTTTTGGAAATACCGTACTTTGATCACAATCAACGGTATTTTAGAAGATTATAGAGGCATTACCCATCATAGTGATACTAGAACTCCTTGTCTGGTTAAAGTGTGTACAATCTTCTACAGTTGGGATAACCCCAGTTACACAGTCACCCTTGCATGACCTCTTGGCAAACTATTCTTGATAACTTTCCAACCGAAGACCAACTAGAACTTACAGAAGAAGAACAGGCGTATATCCCAGTCTATACCACTGACGCCTTTGCTGCAGACTATAAAGACACTAGGTGTCTCTTTGCCCGTTTTCTAACACCAGGAATCTGGTGTGAAGGAGTAGGAACCTCCTGGAAATTTACTGCAAATAACGAAGCACTTGTTACAAGGAAATTTCGATTCCTTGTCCTCCACCTTGACAAAGTCAACGATTTTGACTTCATACAACGCACTGCTACCTTTCACAACAAACAAATCAAGTGGGATACTACAGTTTCCAAGTGGAAGTACCTCAATAATCGCATGGTACACTTCCAAAGCCCTAGCACTTCTGAAGCAGAAGACACCAGCCCTACTGTCCCTGGAGAGTTCGAGAATGAAGAGACCTATAAATCTGCAGAATCCGATAAAGAACACAAATCCAACAAGGACACACTCAACGTTAGCAACTTACTACAGGAAGCTGAAACAAGGATTGTTGCTACCCTCCAGAAACTCACCAGTCGCCCTAGTACCCCAAGTCCCCAAGGAACCCCTTCCCATCCAGCAAGTACACTTCCTGGAAGCTCCAAACTTTCAATACCAGAAGAAAGTTCACTTCCTACTCCACCCATGTCCAAAGGCAAAGCAAAGGAAGAACCTTTGCCCCAGACCCTTGCCAGCCCTTCGAGATCCTCGCAAGCCACTCCAGTACCTGCTGCAACCCAGCCAGAAACACCACCAGTGTCGAAGGGAAACCCCAAGGGAATACCACCGCAGATCCCTCCTCACAGACCACATTCAGGAAGAACAGGCCCACCACAGAGACCACCTAGTCCCCCAGCACCACCCCCACCCCCAGTTATCATGGCAGGAAACGTCACGACTCCCAAACTCTTGGGAAGTTCCCCTGATCCCTATGATGGGAACCCAACAAAGGCCCAGGCCTTTTGGAACACATTTGCCAACTATTATACAATGAACAACGCAGTCTACAATACCAATGACAAGAAAGTACCAGCAGCATTGACTAATTTCAAAACTGGTACTTGTGGAGGAAATTGGGCCAGCGACCATATTGCTGAAGCTTTAGCAGCCAATCCAACCAATTATGGGACATGGGCCCAATTCCAGACAGCCTTTCAGAAGCAATTCATTCCCCCCAAAGTCCAACAAGAAGCTATTAAAGGGATGCATGACACATACATGGGCAACCGAGAATTTAACGACTGGTACCAAGATTGGACCTACCATGCTCAACGATCAGGCGTCGATGACAATACCAAGATGTATGCATTCAGACGATGCATTAACCTGGCACTCCAACAGAAACTAGTTGCCCTATCACCCCAGCCAGCCACACTCCCAGATCTTGTCGACAAAGCTCGGGACCTGGATCGTTCCTTCTGCATGTTTGCACCATGGTCCTATACACCCTCTACGGGAGGAGGACACAGAAGAGGTCGTTTTACCCCTCGAATTCGAGCAATAGAAGAAGAAGAACCCACTGCGGAAATAAATGTAACCTGCAGACGTGGTCAATTTCGAGGACGTAGCCATGGAACCTTGTTTCGTTGAGGAAAGCTCTCCCCTGAAGAAAGGGAACACCGCTTCAGAGAGAAACTCTGCATGTACTGTGGCAAACCAGGACACGTCACCACCAATTGCAACCTAGGCAAATGCCCCGGGACCTCATTACGTCAAATGGACTCCATCCCAGACGATAGCATGGATAAAATGAGTATCCATGATAGTGTGGAAGCAAATGAGCTGTCCACCAACTACTTTGCACCTATTGACATGGACGTCACCCTCAAGACGTTGTCCATCTTCAATATGGACCCCCTGGACATTGATGTGGCCCACATCAATCACTCATCTTTTTAGCACACTCTCCTGTTGCATCGTCAGTGAGAGTTGTACCACCATCCCGTTGTAATTCTAGCAATCTCCGAAATCTCCAAGTTCCCAAGACTCCCCATGTACCAATAGATACGATTCGGAATATATGTTCCCCGTCAATTCAGGTTAAAGTTTGAATTGTATGCCACAGGAGAAAAATCAATGCTCATGCAATACTTGACAGTGGAGCCAAGGGCGTCTACTGTAATATCTCATTTATCAACACACACAAGATCCCCACAAGTACCCTAGCAAAACCCATTTATCCAAGAAATGTCAATGGTACCTTGAATAAGCAAGGACCAATCCGCCATACTGCCATCCTGCGAATGGAGATGGGCGAAGAACACAAGGAAACCACAGAAATGGCTGTGACCAATATTGGACGGCATGACATACTCCTAGGAACCGATTGGTTCAGGGCACATAACCCCCAGATAGACTGGGCCAAGAACAAACTACGTCTCAACCACTGCCCCACCTCTTGTTACCCAAATTATCCCAATGAAACATCGGACTTGGCACACCTCCTTCCAACAGAAGACTTGGAAGCACACTACGATGACCTACTCGAATCCAAGTACCAAGGCATAGATCCTACACAATGCATTATAGCCCACCTTCAAGGCGAATACAACAACATGATACAACCAAGTGAATCGGTGGTTTCGCCCACAATGTCACCCCCCAAGATACGCATAGTTGCGTCGCAGCGCAATATGGCCACAAACGAATCGGTGGTTATGCCCACGATGTCGATTACATGAAGAACAGGACTGGTGGTTACATCCACGGTGCCTCCCAAGAACGTGTCACGGCACGCTACTCCACGATATGAAACAGGACCAGTGGTTACGTCCCCGGTGCCTCCCAAGAACGCGTCACGGCACGCTACTCCATGATACGGACTGGTGGTTACATCCACAGTGCCTCCCAAAAATGTGTCATGGCATGATACTCCACGATCTGAACTGGTAGTCGCACGAACTACGGTGTCAACTACTCTAGCCAAAGCAGCACAACCTAAGAATGTTGAAATACCCCCCAACTTCTGTCAATACGGCAAAGTCTTCTCCAATGAAGAAGCACAGCGACTACCCAAACACTAGCCATGGGATCACAAGATAGACCTCATCCCAGGCATGGAAATGAAGAAAACCACAGTTTATTGCCTAACACCTATCAAGAAAGTTGCCCTTAAAGAATACATTGAAGATGGCCTAAAAAGAGGCACACTCCATCGATCCGAAGCACCTCACGCATGCTCCTTCTTCTTCATTGACAAGAAGGATGGCAAATTATGACCTGTACAAGACTATCACCCACTAAATCCGATTACAGTTAAGAACGCAGCTCCAATTCCACTTATTCCCAAACTTGTCAACAAACTATTGGGAGCGCGGTTCTTTACCAAGTTAGATGTACAATGGGGATATAACAATATCCGCGTACAGGAAGGCGATGAATGGAAAACGGCCTTCAAGACACCCATGGGATTATACAAATCCACAGTCATGACCTTCGGACTATGCAATGCACCCACAACATTTCAGACATTCATGGACATAGAATTTGGTCCATTAATCAAAGGAGGACACATAGTCGTCTATCTCGATGACATCCTTATCTACACAACCACAATCACGGAACTCGTTTACTGGACACACAAAGTTTTCCAACTTTTACTCAAGTTGGACCTCTACCTTCGACCCGCCAAATGCTCTTTCAACCAGACATTGGTTGAATACCTAGGTTTAATCATCTCTGAAGGTGAACTGCGCATGGACCCCGTAAAACTCAAGGCAGTGCAAGACTGGCCTAAACCAAAGAAAGTCAAGGACATACAGCAATTTCTAGGATTTTGCAACTTTTACCATCATTTTGTGCAAGCTTATTCCACATTGGCACAACCTCTGTTCAACCTTACAAAGAAGGATACGCCATGGGCATAGACCCATTTACAAGAAACCATGTTTACTACGTTACAGCACACACTCACCTCCGTGCCGGTCTTAATCCTACCGGACTACAACAAACCATTCACCCTGATTACCAATGCCAGCGACTATGCCATGGGCTCAATTCTGGAACAAGACAACACGTTAGGACAGTTGCACCCAGTCGCTTTTTACTCCAAGTCCCTACAGCCAGCTGAACGCAACTACAAAATTCATGACAAAGAACTCCTGGCTATTATTCATGCTCTCAAGCATTTCCAACATTACCTCCAAGGCAGTGCCCACCAGACGAAGATCTTTTCGGACCACACGAATCTCAAGTACTTTACCACAAAACAAACACTCACACATCACCAAGCGCAGTGGTCCCTATTCCTTGGCACTTTTGACTACGTTATCATCCCCAAGCCTGGCAAAATTAACAAGGCAGATGCGCTATCCAGGCATCCAGATTATAAAGAGGGGATAGCATCTGAGAATGTGGAAACAATTTTGCTCACACCGGAAAAATTCCTACTCAAGCCAGAGCAATTCCATATATGGGCACTACATAACATGGCAATCCCTACAGGGATCAACAAAGAGCTCAAGGAAGCTATACAAGAAGCAATAAAGATGGACACATTGATGGGCCAGAAACTCAAAGATATCCTCACTAGCGGCCCAAGACAAGTAAACAAAGGATTACAAGAATGGAACTATGAAGATGGCCTAATCCTTTACAAAGGATTAATATACATTCCAAAGACAAAGAATGAAGAACTCAAACAAAGAGTCACCCAGCAATTTCATGACAACCTAATGGGACACCCAGGACAATGGAAAACCATCAAACTAATCTCACGCAAATATTGGTGGCCAGGCATTACGGAATTTGTCAAAGCCTATATATAAGGATGTGCCACATGCCAAACTACAAAGATACAACCACCAACCAAAGTACCAATCAAGCCCAACAAGATCCCTGAAGGGATATGGGAAACAATCACCATGGATTTCATCGTAGACCTCCCAGTATCACAAGGATATGACAGCATCCTCACGGTCGTCGACCGTCACAGCAAAGCCATCATTCTATCCCCCTGTCATAAAACCATCACGGCTGAGCAAACGAGCCAACTACTAGTAGACAACGTCTGGAAACGAACAGGCGTCCCCAAGGCGATCATCTCTGATCGAGGACCACAATTTGCTGCACAAGTAACACAAGAACTCTGGAGAAAGCTCGGAATCAAGCAGAAATTGTCCACCGCGTTTCACCCTCAAACTGACGGAGAGTCAGAACGAGTCAACCAAGTAATCGAGCAATACCTTCGTATCTGTGGAAACTTCCAACAAGACAATTGGACCACACTCCTCCCCATTATCGAATTCGCACACAATGCACAACCGCACCGCAGCACCCATAGATCACCCTTTGAAGTCTGGTATGGCTTTCAGCCAACCTTTAAACCACCCTTGCAACTACAGACCAGACTACAAAGTGTGGATGACCGCATCCAATACCTAGAGCAAATACGCAAAGAAGTCACTGCAGCACTCATAATTGCAGCTAAAGAAATGCAAAGTGGAGGACCTGAAGAACTATCCTACACATTCCACAAAGACAACCTAGTACTCTTGGAAGCCACAAACTTACAAACGACACACCCTAAAGTGAAACTCGCTCCACGAAGATATGGACCTTTCAAGGTCATATGGGCTTCACCTACAAATTGCAAATTGCAATTACCTGAGACTATGAGGGTTCACCCTGTATTCCACAACTCATTGCTGAAACCCTACCACAAAACACAAGCACATGGACCCAATTTCGAGTGACCTCCTCCAGAAATCATCGGAGGAGAAGAAGGACATTACGAAATAGACAAAGTCCTTGCAGCACATCCCACAAGGAATCACAAGAGCACACAATACTTTGTCCACTGGAAAGGCTACACAGACGCAGACAACTCATGGATCCCAGCTGGAGAACTAACACACACCAAAGAATTAGTCGCCAAATTCCACGCCTGTAATCACCCTAAAGAGGGGATATGCATATGAGCCTTGCAGGTGCAAGGAGATCCTAAAGAGGGGATACTGTCGTGAGCAGTACTTGCACCCCCCAGTCTTAGCTACAAACCCGTAACTTCAGCATCACGTGACCGTGGGAACCTATCACATGACTCTACACATGACTCATCACGTGACCCCTCCACCACTTGTACATCACATGACTTATCAGCATGTGACCCTGGGAACATACGACCCCGTGACCCTGGGAAGATAACACATGACCTATCAAGGAATTGGTCATCAACAATGTCACCTGACCAGATGCGCTTTGGATGCGTGTCTAACCCGTTGATCAACACATGGCAGATCATGGGAACGATCAACAAGACGCGTCCACTAAACAATCAACGAACACATGATGCAACTCAATCAACGAAGACGCGACTTATTAGGGCTAGACCCTAATCGAGATGTATAATGTAATCCGCAGTTACTGCGCATCGACTGCACAGTCCCCCGTTACCTGTAATTGTACCTACCCTAAACTGCGCACAGACCACCCTGTATTAGTATATAAGACCTACGAATTTAGGTGGACAGTCCTTAGACTGTTCTCTTGTCAATCCCCCACACTGGAGCCTTTCAAAGCTCCCTCATCGTCAGCAGCACTCCGCTCATCGTCCCCAACAGTCTACTCCATCCCGCCTCTCCTTGCCTTCTGTCTCTTCCTCCTCAATGTCTCTTTGCTGCTCCTTTGGATCAGTCACCTTCAACTCCGCGCCGTCGTCAAGTCTCGCTACCCATAAAGTAGTGAGTTCCTGACAGCCACATTACTGCTGTGAAGAGGCCATGGCGCCATTCTAACCGGTATCAGGCACTAGGCCAAATGCTGAACACTAATCAGCACCTGGATAAACTTGCTGCCATGCACAGCAATTTTGTTGCACACAGCATGTTACCGACTGGGCATGCTCCTGGGAGAAACATCTTGCTTATTCTACCGTCTCATCAAGCATGAATTGAAGATGTAGGGGCTGAGGACAAAGATGAGGGGCCTGTAGAGGAAGAGAACGTTGATGGGCACGTTTCCTTGGCCCACACACATGGTAAGTCTACCTCTTTGCATTAACAACCCATCTGACTTTCTCAAGAACACAACTATCCACAGGACATGGAAAGCCTTTCAATTCACATAGGTGAACCGGATTTTATTTATATGACCCAAGACTGTCTTGCAACGCAGACCGACACAAGCACAGGAGATCTATCTCCCCTTGGTGCTGTGTCTGTTTTCCACTTGGCAGTCACAACCTTTTTTGCACCTAGCAACATAAGCGGTACCTGTGGGATGTGGCGTGAGCATATCCGGTCAACCCCTTCATGGCAAGGAGGTGCACCATGTTGGGATTGCGCCTTCATTGTGGAGGATGATGAGAAGGATGGGATGAGTGGGATGGTGGTGGTACGGATTCTCTTATTCTTCTTGGTGACTTACAATGGGGTGGAATATCCCTGTGCATTGGTAGAGTGGTTTAAGAGGGTGGGACTCAACCCTATCACAGGAATGTGGGTTGTGCACCCTGATTGTATGCATGGGAGATGGGACAAAACAGTCGTCCATCTGGACTGTTTCCTGTGTGCAGCGCACTTGATCCCAGTGTATGGTAATCAGAAAATCCCTCGGGAATTTGTTCATAGCTATTCTTTGGATACCTTTGAGGCATACTATGTGAATAAGTACATAGATCATCATTCATACGATACAGTCTTCTAAAATACAAGTGTAGAGGGAAGGGGAGGGTAACCAGTAATCTACCAAATGCATTGAAACGACCAAAGGGGATGCGGATTAATGGTGTGCTATAGATCGAGATCCATGAGTGATATCATGTTCAGGGGCATCAAAGCTAAAAGGCTAAGCTTGTGTTCGTACTGGGAGGGTGGATCATTCCAGGAAGTAACTAAGCTCTCTTTTCTGACAACGCAAAGTTTTTCCAAGATCACAACTCAAATAGCGGAGCACACCACATGGTTCTCATTTGAAATGCATGGGCTGAGCATTCTAGGAACATTGTGAAACTCATGTAAAGATTCGTCGTCTGCTGGAGACCCTAAGACTTGCCCTTATTCCACTTTACCTCATCTCCCTGTGCCAGTCCGACATTCAACATTCAACTTCCACATTCCCCTATACTAGTCCATCATTGTCACGGTCAGACCACTGTGTCAGATCGAGTTCGGGGATCTCGGGGTTCGGGGATCTCAGACAAGATTGCAAAGATGGATTTCGAAGAGGGGTCGTTCCTAAAGAGGAAGTTAGTCACGTGAGACGTCACGTGACAGGGAGGGATGACAAGTGAAGATTACACAAGTCAAGTGTGACTTGGAATCGAGCAAGACACTAGCATGTGATCTCGAGACGTAGAGAGTTCTAAGGCAATTAGCAGACAGAGCTGACTAATGCAGGAGGGTTCGTTTGATGGAAGCCGCACGTGTTCAATAGTGAGAAGAGACTATCAAAGTCTGATTGCACAAATAGAACAAGCTTAAGAAAGCCATTCTATGCTACGAAGTACAGTACTTATACAAGTACGGGCGGAAGCTACTAGAAAGCAAGAGAAGACTATGGAAGGCAATAGAGGAAGATGGAAGCATGTGGAATCGTATGGAAGTCTCTAGAAAACGCGAGAACAGTCCATAGGTAACTTAGTAAGCGATGGGCAAAGCAGCCCGGAGTCACGGACAGAAGCAGAACGAGAAAGACAAAATAGGAAGGTGAAAATGAGGTAAGCAGGGCAGTCTGTGACAATCATGGTCGGAACCTGCAAATCAAATCCCACTACTCACCCAGGCGATATTGTACTGAAGTCACAACAGAAGAAGCGTACTAAACAGGAGATTGTGGATGATATCACCAAGGCAAAAGCAAAGTCTGTCGCCACGAAGAAGGCAGCAGCCAGCAAGCACCAGGCTGTCATCGCAAATATTGCTGGACTGAAAGCATCTGTCGAACAAGAAGAGGAAGTAATACAAGCACAAAGTTATAGGCCAGATCTCCATTACAGCCTCCCCAACAAGACTTGAACAGCATCGACCCAGAAAGTTCAAATTCCAGTCAGGGCTTGCAAGTACACTGACAGAATGCCTGATAGCGCAGGGTAAGCTACCAGAATGTGACAACAAGTTCAGCGGCTGAATGATTTCATCAGCGCTAGTCTGGAAGACAACCCAGACAAGATAGTGGACAACTTGGAGGGCAATACTACCCACCTCCCCAATACAATGGATGACATCGAGCAAGGTAGTGAGGGTCCTGCCATCAACGATGAAGAGGTCATCGACTTTCCTGAAGATGTAGGCGACGAAATGATGGATCTGGACATGGATCTGGACATGGATCTGGACATGGACCCTGATGGCGTCATGTCAGGCTTGGTCCTACCATATGCACCTGCGCCAGACATAGCTGTGCCAGACTTGGAGAGCTATGCAACCACAAAGGTGACACAGGTAGGTGCTCGATCAGTAAATCCAGTCAGCATGCTAACCAGTGCTTACAGAGTAGCAAGAGGGGTACTCTGAGACATCAAGTCAACGAATTTGAGGAGTACTTGTCTTCAAGCAAGAAACGAAAGGCAACTGAGATGTTCCCCGCCAGTAAAGCTAGTAAAGCGTCGACAACAGTTGGCCCAAAGTCCCTCAAGAGATTGTATGCATTCTCAAGCCAGGGTGGACTCAGCGGAAACTGGAAGGCCAAAATAAGCCACAGTAAGTACTTATAATCTGTCCTGTGCCATAGAACTCTCCATGACATATTTCCAAAGTTTCCCAGAAATGCGGCAGCTCTGCAGCTACTGCTGGTCAGGCAAGTGATATCCGTGATAGCAGTGGCGACAGTGAAGGGGGACCAGTGCTGGTCCCAGGCAAGTTTGACAATGATGAGCCCACCGAACTCCTAGAAAAAGTAAGGTCAAGCAAGTCCGCAGTACCAAAGGTGCGCATCGTTCTGCCAGTTCAAAGAAACAGTCCCATAGCAGCGGTGCCACAGCCAGTGCAAAGGACGCAAGAGGTAAGACAGTACCCCCTATCAGTACAGTAACTTACCAGCCTTGCTGCAGATGGGCATGAAGCTCGTCGCGATGCCAGCCTCATCGACTCAGATGGGGAATTCCAAAGCCAAGGATAGGAGGGGGCGCACTCGCAAGCTCAACCTGACTACACAGGATCTGCCCCTGCCCCCAGACCCTGAATACTTCGGAAAGTGGGGAAAGGTATACCTGCCTCAGCTGTATGCCTGGGCAGGATCCACCGATGATCCGTTTGGTGCAAATGGCAAAATGGCTGGTAAGGTCAAGGTCATATGGAAGTGTGTCTTCCCAGATGTCGACGTTGACAAGATGGACCAATATGTGATCCTCAAAGTGGTAAGAGCACCTTCCTAGACTCTAATAGTGCCGTGTTATAATCCGTGTATGTTTATTTAGGCTGGAGGCGCTCTCTTCAACTGGCGTAGCAAGGTGGGAAAGGCTGCGTGTGGTGCAGTGCTCACATACTGGAACTCCCAGGTTTTAACTATCAATACTCCGGAGGTTCGTTCACTACATGCTAAGCAACTGGGGAAGGACCTCTGATTCATGTACAAGGATCCCGCTGCAAATGTAAGTCCATTCAAGCTGAAGGGTCTGGACATCTGACATTGTGGCATCTAGGATGAGGCTCAGCGCGGAATATTCTGCTCCTTCGTCATTTCAAAAGCATTTTCAAAGCACATCGCGATGGTGGGCACAGCAGGGAATATTTATGGGATTCAGACCAGTGGCCTTGCCCTGGCCACAGTAGCGGTGCGGCCCTTCATGTCATTCTGATTTCTACTACCTGTACTGAACTTCCTAGGTCGAACACGTGCTGTCGCTCTATAAGGACGAAGACTCTATCATTCACAACCTCAGCCCCAATGATACCAACCGGAGCGAGGGCTTCCTTGAGAAGTCTTGGGGAAAGAAAGCAACCTTCCTTCAGGGTACAATCAGCTGTCTCAAAGCCCAGAATTGGGCCCTGATCAAGGACCACACATATGCTCATTTCGGGAAGGTGAAGCTCCTGGAATTGGAAGAAGAGATGCCTGATGGTGAGGACGAAGACTCGTCGTATCCGCATGCGCATCTGATAATATAGTATATTGGTGCGTTTCGTTTAACTGAAGGGATAAGAACAGGGTCTCATCCAGTTTACCTAGAACAACTGCCCCATAACGCGCATAACGCACTGGCATGGTAGCCTTTGCAGGGTACCACATAGAGCCAGTGATATTATTGGAATGTTACATGTTTATAGATTGGATACCGTGAACACAATAAATGGGTTGATTTTCGATATTACAGGGATCGATCCTGGGTGCGATGTGAGCGCTGTGAGCGGCTGCAGCTGGCGGCGTGCTGTAAATCATTTTATTGACTAGACCTACTGTAATGGCACTAGAGCGAGCCTACAAAACATCTCTAGGACAGTGTACTAGGTCTAGTGAAATTTACTAGATCTAGTCGGAAAACTAGACCTCCTAGGTCTAGTCCTGCAGACTAGATCTAGTCCAAGTCGCTCTGGGTCTAGTCGAAATCCTAGAGCCACTAGAGCCACTAGAGCCACTAGCCTAGTTGCTCTAGTTGGGTTGTGGTTTTGCTGATGGGGTACCTAGACAAAAATCACTGAGCGCCAACACCAGTTTTTTCAGAGGCGAGCGAGCGGGTGAGAGTGTTGACACGTAATCCAAGTCTAGCCTACAAATGGTGCCATCCGCTTTCCCTCTGAGCCAATAGTACGCCTCAGTTTCTATGCCGACAATTTTGTTGACAGCACTCTCCTCTCTTGTCAAACGTAAATCTTGCACCTCTTGTTGTCCATCCAACATCACGTTCTACCTCTCATTTAGCCTTTATTCTCCCGATAGTATTCACTACTCCATCAGAGAGGTTTTGACGAGATCATGCAACCGTTTCCCGTGGCCGTTAATAATCCTCATGTAAAAGTATCTGATCGATTTCGAATCTCATGGCAAAGACTGCACGAATTTTCGGGCACACCTCTCTTGCGCTACGAGAGAAGGGAAGAGGCACTTTGAGACGCAGTCAAGTATTCGCGAAGGAGGAAGAGGATGACCTAGAGGCGTTGGTTGAATTTCGTCCATCATGGCGCATAATTTTACAACATTTATAGGCGGTTTAGATGAGTCGTCTGGCATGTTCAGTCCGGGGCTGGATGCCTAGCGCCCGTCTGTAGCGAAGTAGGCATGGTAGCGTAACTCCCAGAAGAAACGGTATAACGACGCGTAGTATGTCTGGGCCGTACGTCATGCAGGTGCGTTGGATGATGTTCGCGAGGTCGTGGTATTTGGGCGAGTACGATTGGTCAGGGTTTTCGGGCGTCTGGCGCGTCTGGCGTGTTAAAACAAAGTAGTCCCCGGAAGCCCTTTCATGCGTATGCACCTCGAATTGGAGGTAGACTGTGGGTTCTTTTCCTTTTGTTATCATCCATGGTGGTTCGGATCTCGGATCTCCATCTCCGGATAATCCGGACGAACTTCACGTGACAGGCGCGACGACGTGTAACCATCAACGAGCTCGAAACGCAGAAATTAGTTTGTCATGGGATAACCAGCACTAATTTTACTTTTCAATGATATCAACCGCAAGATATTATTGTGTTTGGATGCCATCATCCGACAGTAAATTCTCCGGGAGCCGTGGTGAATGTATTATGAAGTCTTTTGCGATGCATAGTCACCGCAAACAGCGCGGCCGGTCTGTCGTGGACTTCTGGGGACGACGAGGAGAGAACAACGCTGAAGGATGTACGTAGTCGAGTAGGGCTACACGGGTCATGGCGTTAGTCGTTTTCATGTAGTTCTCGAAGGGCCTTCTCTCGCCGCGCATTTCTTAGTTTTGCATCTTGTCTGTTCCTCGTTGCGCGCGCCACGGACTAGACACAGGGAGCGTGAGCAAAACGAGG
>Ga0307510_10003011_pt1 | contig 19403 bp, 13 predicted proteins | sample 12_EM_MG_FD_207224 | JGI IMG/M metagenome (GOLD analysis project Ga0307510, IMG submission 207224) | Populus trichocarpa ectomycorrhiza microbial communities from riparian zone in the Pacific Northwest, United States - 12_EM | ecosystem: Host-associated > Plants > Roots > Unclassified | place...
TTACATCACACCTTATCACTCCAGAAGCAGCGGAATCTAGGAAAAAACTGCAGCCCCCACAGGCTGAATATGGGCCGCACAAGAGGTAACCCGCGAGTCGATTAAATTTGGCAAAGAGAAGAACGAAGAGAACTTGAATTAGGGACCTAGATAAGAAGAAAGTTGAAGAGCAATGAGAATTAAGCCTATTATTTAAGTCAATTCGTTATAACCTGACAAACTCCTTATCATAATATTACTAGCATAAATGAAATACGAAGCAGGAGAAGACATCCCCAGTGCCCCAGGAATTAGCCCTAGACCCATTGTTCTGAGGAATGGAATGCCAAAGCGTCCCCCGTTGTATCCACCTTGGTGAGGTGTCTGGACAGCACAAACCATATCATCGTAATATATCATACACGATAGGAGAGTGCTCTCCGTTGGTAGGAGGAGCGCTACTGTCAGTTAGGGCTTAATATTAATGGCCAATTTATCATACTTCCGGTTATAGGGGTAGTTCGGCTTCTAGTAAGGAATCTCAGTGAGTAATGTATTCTCATCCCCTTGGAATGCCATTCACTATAGGATTCGTGGTAGTACAAATGTAACCTTTTTTTCTTGCAATCCGATAAGATATGTGTAAAATATGAAGTGTAGGCGGAAATACTTAATCCACAGCTCTCTCCGGAAAGTATCCCCCCTCTCCTCCTTTTATTTGCCTCCTTGCCCCGGTTGGTTACAGAAACTAACTGATCGTTAGTCCCTACATTGTATGGTGCCTTGAAAATCTGACAAGGACTTATATCAATTCACTAGATCAAAAAAAAAAAGGCTAACCAGACAAGGAAAGCTCACGGAGATGATTCCTTTAGCTCCAAGGATTACACAACCAACCAAGCCTGAGCAAGATTAGCTACTGGTGCTGTACTGTACTAGCACAGCATGTGGCTTCCCCTTTCCCAATAGAGAATTTGATGCTGGGGAAGTTTTTGAGTGGATAGTGCAGATAGAGGGCTCGCCACTAGATCTATAAATATCAGTGATAATTAGATCAGATTGCACTACCCCGCTCTATTATTGTAGAGAAAAGCGAGCATAAGATTACTTGTAGCCACTGGAGCTCACAGGTAACGTTCCTTGAAGTATTTAGGTGCAATAAAAGCCCAATATTGAATGCAATCCTCTGCCTCGGCACCACCTCTCGTTAAACATAGGAAAGCACTTGTCACCCCTCCCAATTCTCACATACAGAGCTTATGTTGAAAATCTGGGCTTCGGAGGTAATGATTTACGGTGAGGATTTTACGCAGTGGACTGGAACCGCTTAAGTGGAGATGAAGATCGTGATTGATTGTGTTGACTTGATGAAATGGAAAGACCCGAGGAAAGTTGTGTACAGGGAGGGAGGTGTGAAGGGAGCAAAGGTGAGTAGGAAAGAAAAACAAGGGGTGAAAACATTTTCAGAGCTTGGGCGTCCTTTGACTAGTGCGTACGCATACCTCAGCGGCCAGAGAGTCTGGCCATTAAACTGCCATTTCCAACAGCTTACGCTCTAAAGGTCCGATTGAGATTCTGTGACGATCTAACCCTAGATACTAACCCTAAGTTATATTAATATTTTTCTAAATAAACCTCACAAAAACACCGACAGAGGCCATGAGAGGATTGTATTTGGGTGGAGGATGAAAGTCTAGAGTTTTTCTATTGAGCCTCAAGCGTTTAAAATGGTTAGACTACTAAAGCACGCTCCTAGGGCGTCTTCCCTTACTTGGTAAGTGGACTATCGCCTCGCCCCTGGGAGTGATGGTGCCATGAGCTGGTGAAAGCCACCCTAGTGTTAGATCAAGGCTCCCAATTAGGCTGTACTCAAGGGGGGCGGATTAGAGAAAACTGGAGAGTTTCCTGGAGCTTATTTTTCGAACTGTCGAGGTGGCTAATATCCCACCTATCAATATGAGAATTTCTTAGAGTATGATACCGGTTTAGGACTAACAAAACTAGCTGGTATCTACCTAATGTAGAAAAACTCGGCGCCGTAAGTACTACTAGCTATTACTCAAGACAAGATTAAGTCCCCAGACACCTAGCACAACTGTAATCCCCAAAAACACTCAACAATCGCAATACCACAACGACTCAAGTCAATGCCACAGTCAAAATGAAATGTCCTATCACCAGATCCTATGCCCCTAGAGAGTGAAACAAATATATAGGCCTTAGTATTAATAGTTATTATGGTTGTGGTCGCAATTATATCCGCCATTATGGCTATAGTATCATGACTGTTGAATTTTGCGGGGGATCGTGGTTGTGCCCGTTGTCTGAGGGCTTAATATCACCCAGAGTATGCTATGATATAGCAACGTGAGGGTATAAACCTGGAGAGTCCAATAGGGCCCCCAGACGGAACCCTACCCTCTTTCAAGTCGAATAGAAAAGGTATAAATACTCAAGAGCACCCTCGCTGAAAACCATCAAGCCCCCATTCCACAGTTCCCAAACTTCCACCCCAGCCAACCGACACAGCTCTACCATTTTATCTTTGAACATCCTTCTTTATATTTAGCTGGGGCTGTACGAGATTTCTATATCTCTAGACAGGGAATTCCTTTTTTATATTACCCTCGACACACGACACAACGAACCTTCTCCATCAACTACCTCCTTCGCTTCACCACAGCCTGTCTCCCTTCCCTCAAATCCATTATCTTTCTGAAAATATCCCTTTCCCCCGCTTCCTAGAATATATATCCTACCGAAAATGACACAGAAGAGAAATATCAGTGATGAGAGCAACGGCGGAGAGGGTGGGCTCACTTATGCGGACCATGACGGTATGCCTCTTTTACATTTTCTTGATTGCGTTTACTCTAATATCTACTAGGACTCCCGCAGCCCAAGAGAAGAATGTCTCACATCCCTAATGAATCCTCTTCCAATTGGTTCAAAACAATGCTCCTGGCAGAGGATGACGAAGAAACAGAAGATGGCCCAGAAACTGAGGACCCGGAGGCATCTCTCACTATTGGGGAGCTACAGAAACCAGCTGGCGGGGCTATCCTAGGATCAATTGATTATACCGAAAGTATATCCCTCCCCAACCCCAGCACCCTCTACCGTATTAACTTGAATACACGTCTGAGGACGTCTGACTTTCCTCTCTAAGTAACGCGTGGTTTTATTTTGCTGGTATTTTCTCCAGTCCCCGCCAAAATAGGAAACTCAGACGTCCTGAGACATGTTGCTCTTATTCAAGTTAATACAGTAATGTTTCCCATTTCCCAACTTCTCAAGATTGACATGTGGTGGCACAGGAAGCAAGAGACCAAGAAACACCGACTTAGACCAAGCCCTCTACTCATCCCCCTCAAGGTGTGGGCAGACAGACCTCGAAATGGACCACTCCGAACCCGAAATTCAATCTGATGAGGACTCTGAAAAGTCATACAACCATTTCAACCCACTCGTTGAGCCAGCAAGAAAGATCTACTTAGCACCTGATCGCTATGCTGAGCATATTGCCAAGATTGAAAGAGGGGCTGTTTTCAAGCAACGCAATGAGGGCGGGAAGAGGAAGAAGCAGAAGCCATGGGAACAGAGATCAATACGTGAGAGGGGCCCGCGTGCCGGACGTTCCGATGAGTTCCTTACCACGGAAGAAGCCCAGTACGCAGAGAATATCCTCCGGGCAGCAGCGCGACACCGCCTCGAAACATGGCATCGGGAACGGCACGAGATGTGGGGCCTTAAGGGGATTGAAGTTCCATGCACGACTATCAATGAAGTGGAGGATTTAGAAGAGGACGGGGGAGAGGGGAGCTCAGCAGATAAGGACATGCAATCCAAGAGGGGATTTGGCATCAGGTCAGGAGCATCAAACTCAGGACGAAAGACCTCCCTCAGAGCCACTTCTATTCACAGGAAAGACATGGGAGACGACGCAACTGTTGAGGAGATATTACAAGTGATACCGAAACCGTTGGACCCTTGTTTTTACACCCCAGCAGACACCATCTACCTGCCACGCAAGCCCAAATTCACAGAGGTTGTTTTCTGGCTAGAGTACCGCCTAGGATACACCAGGAAGCAGGTACGTTGGCTCATGGGGGGTGACCGAGCTGGACGTGGGGCAGTTCCATCAACCAACACCCTTGGAATGCGCCTGCAACGTTACATGAGGAAGAATAACCTTACGGATACCGTCAAAGCAGAACCCGCCGGGGCCGTCAATATATCTAAGACATCTCGCAGTAGTGGAAAGTCCGCTGCAAGCTCCGGTAAGAGCAAGGGTTCTGATAGAGAAGCAAATCAAGAACGCCCTTTGTTACCCCACGGGCCCCGAATCCGGCGTCCAGAGCTTGGTGTACACGGCTGGGTCTGGGATCACCCACATGAAATCCAGCAAAAGCTCGGGGACTACCACTAGTTTTCCAGGCAAAATATTCTCCCCTAATCTCCTCTCTACTTCAAAATCATATTTCCTTTCCTTCTTTCTCACTCTTGACAGGTACTCCAACAGGATACTTCCAAAATTTCATTGAAAATCTAAAACTCTTTTTTGGTAGCGAAAATAACATTATTTAGCCCCTGGAAATTTCCAAATCTCTACTCAGGCGGGAGGTACGCAGTTACCATAATATTATCATGTACCTGTTCCTATTTACTATTATCTCCTATATTATTATTATTATTATTACGAACCTATAACCCACCTTCCAAAAGGGGGGCGCAATTGTAACTACTAAATCTAATCTCCACTCTCCAAAATTATGCTTCAGGGAAAAGCTGGGTGCACAATAGCCGTAAAAGCGCCTCCGCAAAAGTGTTGGTGAAATGGGCTTTTTACACCAAAAACATCGATTTTTAGCTACTCGTAGCTCAGAAACCACGAAGAATTTTTCCTACCTAACTTTTCATACATAGTTACAATACCTTTCTCCTACCCCTACACAACTCTTAATGAATTTGGTGAAAAATTGGAAAAGTTATGGAGTTCTAAAGTTTTGAATCTATGAAAAAAGTGCCATTTTACATTACAAAATTGGCATTGCAAGGGGTATGATCCACCCTGAAGGCTTGTAGCTCAGACCATAGTGTAAATTGACCCGACAAGTGGTATCAGGTGAAAGCTGCAATGAAGGTGAAAATAACCAGGTAAGTCATGAACATTATTTGAAGCAATTCCAGGTGTGGGGGTTGATCAAACATGGCGAGTTTTGGTGTAAAAATAGCGTTTCACCAACACTTTTACGAAGGGTTTTTAGCTAGCATCAGAATTACAAGCGCTCACTTCAAGACTTCTAAAGAGTGTTTGGAGGGCAATCACGGGAGAGCCATATCGCGGGGGGGGCATCGAATCTCATGCTAATATATACTAACAGCTATCAAGGGATCATCACAGGGGAAATTTTAGACATAGGGAGAGGAATGTCTTATTAGCTGTGTCGGGAGTGAGGCATCGTTGGGCTTATATATTCAGGGGCTGTCTATAGGATGGGAGCAACTGCTTATCTCGGAGTTACCCAGTGTCCAACCCTCTGATATTTCCTCACAATCAGACAGTCAATCCCCCTAGTTGCGAGAGTACCCCCATCACCGCTGGTCACTCGCTCATATTAGGGTCCTAATTGTAAGTTTACACATCCTGTGCTGTCACGAGTGACATCTCATGACTGTTTGCGTCACCTACCCGTTTGATCACCGGGTTCTTGACTCCTCCTTTCTCGCCTCTCGTCTTTCCTTCGTTCTTCTTTCTTCTTCTTACTTCTTGTTCAATCTCTTGGCAATCACTTAATAGGCAATCCAAGTTACTTGCTCGCTTTGATTACCTCTTTCCACTCTCTCTCTCTCGTGACACTACTCAACACGACCAGAGAGTCTATACAGTAGCATTCAGAACTTGCAGGCGCTCTGCCCCCCCCAAAACCAAAAGAAGCACAGCAACCCCCAAAAATAAAATAAAAATAAAAAACTGGCAACAATCTAAGATTGCCATCTCTTTTCCCAGCTATGATACCACCCAGTAAAAAGATAAAACTAAACATCTACATTTCTAGCGCGCCCAATCTGCAGTTGTTTATTAGGAGAAAAATCCGCTTTCCCGGACACGCATGGCATATAATAGAATAGCACGTCGTTGGTCAGTTATTATATTTGGATGAGGATTGCGAGAAACGTCACGGGCCAGATTCAAGGGTGGAAAATACTAACTAAGTATGATAGACAGAATTCTATCATGCGAAAAATCTATGGTATTGCCGAACACCAACTTTTCTATAAAAAAATGCCCACTTATTTTCCTCCGGAATATATTCATTCCATCCCCGACTTCTATCTCAGCCCCTCTGAACCGTGCCTGTAGAGTAAGTCCCGATAAAAATATATAAAAACTCTTGTTTTACTTTTATTCTGCTGCCCGGCCGATCGCACGCAACCCCACCCCAGGCGGGGAGAAGAGAAGGGCTCAAAAAAAAACCGCCGAAACCAACAGTCAACAGGGTTAGCTATATCATAGTAACAGAAGCGAGTGAAAATAATGCCAAGCATTAGCTACCAGTTTATATCCTTCCTATTCCACACTATTTACTCCATAACAATATCACCACGATCATCTTTTCATCCCCTCCTTTTCTTATCCAGACTCCCAGATCGTTAGCCATTCCCTTAACCGTCCATCGTCGGGAACCAACCCATAACGAAACCCCACTACCCCACCCAGACCGATTACGCATCAATCAAAAAATATTCCAAACCACAAATACCCGCGCCGAATGGCTGTGCCTACCTACCTACCTACCTACCTACCTACCCACCACAAATACCACAACACACCCCCAAAAAATGGAAGGCGAGGACAAAGTAATCAAAGCTCTTCAGGAGACAACCGCCGAACCCGCAAGACAGGTGCAGGTCTACATTCGGGTCCAGCCAATCGGTAGGGGGCCCCACCCGTTTGATCCAATTTTTCTTGCTCGCTAGGTCGCCACGAGTATTCGGACTAATCTACACTACGGATAGAGCTCCAGAGGTCCAGTTCCTATCGTGAGGCCGGTGACACATCCGCTATGAATCTGTCTCAGACTCGGATGTTGGATGGGGACACCGCCGGCAGGGCCGACATAACCGTACTCTACTCTACGAGTATGATACGCACAGTTAGCATCAATAGATAGAGGATAAACGTTCGAGTGATAAATTGTGATTTCTCTGAAATTTGGGTGCCTTGCTTTATCAGTTGTTGGCAGTGATACGGTGCGCACTTGTACTTTAGCGGTTGGTATAAACACCGTCCACTCATCCTTGAACCACACTACAGCCCCTGGGGAAGATTAAATCAAATTAAAAGAAACGGTTTATATATTTGGCCATAAAGGAGAAACATAAGTCGTATCGATACAATTCCCCCCCTTCCCCCACCATCTACCATACAACCATATACCCAGCTACCCATCTTGATACCAATCTACACCCTTTTTTGGATATTTCTTGCACTTTACGCTGTTGTTCTTATAGTGTCCGTACTCGCCGCAGGCAGAGCACATACGGTCCGCGAACGGCATCCCCTGGGCGTTGGCTTCGACATGCGCCTGGTACTTCAACTTTGTAAGCTCGTGTTTGAGACTTGACTCGCGCACTGAGAGTTGATGCTGCTGGAGGTTGATGCGGTGGATTTCCTCCTGAATCTCTTGACGACGTAAGGCGGCATCCATGGATTCGCCGGGCCGAGCGGGGCTGGGCAAGAGGTCGGCTGGTGGCGGAACGGGAGTTGAGGTGGACGATGGCGATGACGTGCGACTTCGCTTGCGCTTTTTAGTCTTGTGACCGGAGGAAGAGGTGTTTGCCGGTGGCTTAGGAGGGCGGGAAATGGAGCGGCCGCGGGCGACGCGAGTTTCTGAGATGCCTTTTGTGAGCGGCCGGGTGGCGTCTTTGGGTTTGACGGCCCAGGATTGGCGGCCCCTACGTTCCTTTTGGGCTCGTTTCGTCGACAGGTCAGAAGCGTCCATGTCCACGTCGGAGTCTTCTTGGACTTCTTCCGCTCCTTCGGCCTTCTTCTTCTTTTTCTTCTTCCTTACCTCTAACGGAGCTGGGCTCCTGCAGTCAGAGGCGGATTCCACTTGTTTGGGAAATTTCCCACGCCCCGAGGATTTCTTCCTTGGCTTCGATGGACCTGGTTCGTCCGGGTCGGTCCTGAATTCCACACTCCCATCCGAGTGGGCTATCTCTTTTCCCTTTCCCTTTTTCCCACTCTTGTGCTTCCTTCGTTGGACTACCGACGGTTCCTCTCTGCTCTTCGAAGCTATGCTCTCACCGGAGGGTACTTTCTCCTTTCGCTTTGATTTCAGCTTTTTCCCCGTTGACCTCTCATGCCGAGCCTTTGCCGCGCGCGGCCCCAATCCAGATTGCCCGTCACTGTCGCTGGAATCAACTATTGGTACCCTCCTCCTCTCTCTCCCCGGATTCCCCGATTTGTCAGACTTTCTCCTCTCCTTGCCACTACCCACGGTGAGGTCGACAATTTCCGCCAGCTCAGCGTCTGTGGCTTCGGAATCGCTATCGTCCGTATACTGCATTTGGCCGGGGGCCCGCGTTACTGGCCCACCCACCGATCGGACAGACGCCGAGGACGATGGCGACAGTATTGTCCGGCTATTATACGACCGGTGAAGAAACGACCATGATGAAGACGCCGAATCCGATGAGGATCTTTTAATATGTGCCTCAGGTAGAAGCAATCCATCACCTCTTCCATCCGTCTGTTCTCGGGGAGCATCGATTCCCTGGTTCTCCATTGCCCCCCCTACCCCCTTGCCATTCCCAAGTTCTCTTTCGCCATTTCCAGAATTCTTGAGTAGACCCACCATAGTATTTTCTCCTCCGCCCGGTAACTGTGAGCCGGGTTGACGTTGACCAAATGCTAGTGGGCGCATAATCGAACCAGTTGGTTGGGTACTGAAAAAAGGAAACTGCCGAACCTTCAGCTGTGGATCAGAGAAGGCAGACACTCCGGAAGAACTGCCCAGTTTTGGGGGGAGATATCCCGGTGATGGGTGTTCTACCTTTGTCACACCTATTGGCAACACCTTCCCACAGCCCAGGCTCTTGGTGTTTACAGAGTCATGGGGTTTAGATTTCCTATTCGCCCCTCCCCCCAACGGCACGTCATTCACCACTGGCCAAGCTGATATGTTAGACGTACTATCAGCAGAGGCCCTCTTCAATGACCCTGGTTTATTGAGTGCGCTCGAGTAAAGAACAATGTCCCTTCGTCTCCCGTTTTCCCGAACACTCGAAGATTCACCGGCTGTATCGTTACGATAGGGCCGCGATTCTCCCTCCACTCCAGGAACCACCCGCAATGCCAGCGACACGCTTTCCCCAAAAAACGTCTCGATCTTTAACGCATCAAGTGGATATTCCAGGACAACCCCAACACTCATCACCCCCCCAGAGTCAGATATATCTCCTCGAAGGATCTCCATAAACCTAACGAAATGGTCCGCTCCGCGATGGAGCCCCCTTTTTACTATAGCGTGGCCCGTATAGCGCGTCCTCAAAGTAATGTCACGAGAGGTGACAGTAGACAGCGCCCGGCTGTTGCGAAGGATGATTTGGGGATCCTCACCAAGGTTAAAGGACAGCTCAGAGTACACTGGCGATTCCACAGCCAAAGTAAGAGGAAGAGGCGGAGTGGCAACTATGGAAACTGTCCTTGCCCCACTTTGTAAAGTGCGAAGGCACATATAGCAAGAGATAGAGCGCTCATAACCCACAAACTCGGAAGCATGCTGGCCCCGCAATATCGAAAACTGAAGCAACTCGTCATCAACACTGGTACCTTGCAATCGTCTAACAGCAATTTCGGCTTCTTCTGGGTCCCGGAAGGCAGCGATCATCATGTGCGGTCGTCGCACCAAATACCCACACAGCCGATATCCCTCAAGTAATTTCCGAATGCGGGAGCTTTGTGTTTCCTGTTTTATGTTCATTATGTAGCTAGAGTTCATCATCAGCAACAGGTCAAGGTAGAAAAGAGGGCATATTCTCTGACACAATGGTATTTGGAGTTTTCCATGATAGCCAGACGGTGGAGCGCACAAGCTTTCTCCCCTCCAACTCCCTATACGCTCTCGTAGCCTCCTCCAGCGTCTCAAAAACAACAGAAGCGCAGCCATCCCCCGATTGCCATTCGCACCTTAGATGCCTAAACCCCCACAAGAATTCCGTGAGGTTGGATCGCCGCAAACCGCTTGGTAAGTTCGAAATGTATCTAGATAGCTCAGCAATCAGAGCACAAAAAAGCAGAAGTTGAAGGGGCGCGAATAGGAGGATGTGGGTTTTACAATGTCCGACGAGCCTCTTCTTCAATCCCTTCCCTAACCCGTTGATAACTCGGATGTTCCCAATACCTCATGGAAAAATACAAGTCCCTCCTGGGGGTGATGGCCATCAAGGGGATGTAGTGAACCTCGGTGCGATGACCACCCATGGGCCCCATGAATTTCCCACCATCACCACCCGCGACCTGCCGATCCATCTTACCAAGTCAGAAACGCGCGGGCCAATGACGAAGGGCGACCAAAAGCGCGAGAACGGAGAAAGGTGGGGCGGAATGGGTACCCTTCACGGATATCAATTCCCTCACCTATCGGTTGAGCAGGAGGTCGGCCAAAGGGTGTCTTGCGCAGAGATTCACCCAGAGCGGGGGGGGGGGGGGAAAGTTGACGTTCAGACAAGGTTTGAGTGTGAAATCTTGGCAGGCAAGAGGAGCCCTATCACGTGACCTTACCTCCCGTTACCCCCGTCTCGGGTTCTCCCCGCTTAACTAACTTTTGGAGGCTAGAGGACAGGTGTTTAGAGTGAGATTAAACGTGGCAGGAGACGCTATCGGACCCCGCATTCTGTAATCTCGTTTCTCCCTTCCCCCTTCAATTAAAGTCTGGCAAAACATCATAATAACCATCACACCGGTACCGTAATCGCAACCCGTATCATACTAATATCCTTCGCTATGTTTCCTTCCCCTTCCTTCCTGCCGTCACCCCGCCAAGGTCACGGATGCAGGTACCCTACCCCGTCCACACAATCCTTCCGGACACGCGTACCCTCACCATACCATACCATTTCCTCACTTTCCCTCGCATCCTTTGGAAAAGCGTGCAAACGGTCTACGTAATCCAGAAAAGAAGCCTCTTGGCAGTCTACACACGCCCAGGGAGAAAAAGAAAATGTTTTTTAAGTAGATCTGGCATCACCTCGCATCACACAAAGTTTCCACCACAAAAAGTAGCGAAAAGGCATACGTCTGTTCATGTCGCTGCCGCGTGTCCTGCCCAAACGCTGCAAGCCCTTTAGATTTACACCTCGCAGCGCCATACCATACGTTATCCTATGGCTGGCCTTTTTGTTTCCCCCCGGGGGCAGATTTACATCATCGCCTTCATCATCATCATCATCATCATCCTTTTTTTTTTGCCCTGATCACCTTAGGCCTCGGCATATCTATTTCAGTTCAGTGGAGCATGATAGTCCAAGTGAGTCCAGTTCACGCAACCCTGTGATCCGGTCACGAATCAGGTTTTTGCCCTTGATCTGGGGATGGTCGGTTGTTTTTTTGTTTTTTTCCCTATTACTAATGCATCGATGGAAGCAAAAGTTTTTTCACTTGTAAGTTATGCAAAGCACCCGTAACAAACAGGTGGACCGCGAGCTCAGGGTACGGTACCGTAGGCTAAGTCTGTTGAATCGTCCCATACTAGCCCCAATCGACCCAACGACCACTCAGAACGCAGGATTTTACTCTAGCCACTTTGAGGCGAGAGTAAGGCTGACTTTTTCCCTTCCCCTCACCCAAAAAATACCGGAGGGTGACTAACCCCTGCAACATACCTAAATGTTACACACATGTAAATTCGGGGAAAGTGAGCCCAAGTACCGGCACCACTGTACCGCCCCAGCTCTGCGGTATAAGTGAGATTCTCCAAAACATCTGAGGCAGCAACACCGATAGTCACTCGTTGTTATCTTCAGCTGAGTGAAGGGAGGCGGTGATTTATCATGTGCCCCTGAATTAGAATGAGAATGAGTGGCTTCAACGTTACGGTACCATAAACTGCACGGGAAGAACTATTGGGCTGCATATCACCAACACAATATTACTCTTAGCATAGCCACGCTGAGCTCACCAACCATCACTCGTATTCTCGCGTTGATGGAGCGAGCCAATCTAGATTATCGGAAGGGAGGGACGGATGGGCGCAATAGGATCTGCGTATCCTACGCTTGCCTTGGGCAGCGCTATCTAAGGGGTGCGATATACTACGCTCCACATGGACGCTTTTCCCCGATGCTATGTATATATATTTGGGGGTGGAAAACAAAAATTCACTTCACCCCACAACACGGAGCGAATGCAACAACGATGACTGGATGAACTTTGTAGCGGAGCCGACCTAAGTTATCCGCCAGCTCACGGAGAGACCGAGGATAAACATCTAGTTTCCAAAATAGCATTTTCGCCCATTTATTTTTATCCTTACTATTTACAAAAAAAAAAAAAGATATCGGTAGTACCAACCATAATAGAAATGAAACGAAACAAAAACGACTCAAACTAATGGCACAGGTATGATACCGTAACTTAGGCACTTTCAGCGGGTGCGAACAAAAAAGCCAAGAAAAACCTCAAGGGATTGCCCTACTGCGTAGTAGGGTATCTCAGTAATGTGATCACCAGGGCACAGCGTTGGCCATTTGAAATCAAGCTCCATCCTTTGTTTCAGCAGGAGCTGTGACCATTCCCGAGCAGTGTGATACATACCGTTAATGGATAAGACACCCTACCACCAACCACCACCACCGCCGCAATCGGCTTCCCGAACCTGCAGTATGGTACGCTGCGCCCTAGGCAGACTAGAGACGATCTAAACCTTCTCCCTCACCAACAACCGGTGAATAAGCGCACCCGCGTCACAGCTAAACAACTGCGAAAACGGACCGGGGAGAAGAAGGAAAAGACTCACGCACAGCGACCGTACCATGCAGTGCAGCGCAGTCCAAAAGATATTATCCTCCGCTTCAGCGGACGGGTAATACAAGACTGCACCGGTGCCATCCAAGCATTCTCAAACCTTATCACATGACATGGACCCAATCACACCAAAATAAAGCTCCACCCCGCGCAGAGCCTCATACCGCACCAGCGGCTCAAGGATTTCTCATCATATTCCTCCCCCCTCCCCCCCCGATCGTCAGTTCTGGCCGAGCCTCATTGAATGACTGCAAATCGGGCGCGGGCAGGCAGGCGGGCGTATCTACATCGGCTCAGCTGCCCCATTCGATTTATTACTCACTGTTAAACTTGCCTATAGTATGGGATTAGTCTGCTAGAGGTGAGTTATCGGCTTTGCTTCTCCGCCGTTGAGAAATGGCGGGAAGGCTTAGCGAGCGAGGCGCTTGGGGTACAGTGGTGTAGCACCGGTATGGTGGTGCAAAATGTCGGGCGGATCGCCGTTGTGACCGGCAAGTATGAGAGGTCTGGGGGCTGGGCTGGGTTGGGCGGGAGGAAGGGAAGCCTTTATCGCGAGGGGTGCATGCAGCTTCCTAAAGGGCACCGTAGTCATGGAAGATATGGTAATTAGTAAGGTTGGGTTGCTTGCAGGTGGGTTTGGCTCGGTTAGGTTGGGTTTGGTCTGGTTGGGCATTCTGAAGCATGGTATCATACCCTACCATACTGCATACCCACTCTTGGGACTCGCTATCTCCGGCACCCGCCTAATCTCCGGATTCAGAGATAAAAAGCTCTTGGGAAGTGTTGTTGCTTTCCTATCACGGTATAAGATTAGCCTTCGAGATGTGCTGGATCTCATTAACCGGTATGCACAATTCTGGTAACCTGTCGAACTGCGCCTATCCTGGGCTGACGGAGGTAGCGAATCGCAAGAGTAAATACGATACTGGGCTCGAGTACTAGCACAGCACCGGCAGCGTATTGTAGCCTACCTGATCAGCGATATGATACCGGCGCGGTGCGATGCGATGCAATACCATACAACAGGGGGTAGCAAGAATTGCATCTCTAGTGCTCCGTAGATCCCCATGCTTTTTCCTCACCTTCAATCTCGCGCAGCAGAGAAGTACAGCGTGAATCAATCATCCACCATCAATCAATTCGCCCTCTCACCAGCTCACAAATTCACTCACTCGGTTCGGCGCGGTTATAGCAGGTTTCAATCACCCTTCGCTTCGCGTTCCTTCATTCTCCCCATTCTACTCCCCCCGTTCATTCACCCATTCGCTCTAGGCAAACACTACGGCGCATATCTACCACGGTGCAGACAAGTCAAACCCCATCCACTGCCACAATCAACCTCAGATGCAGCATAGTAGCCAGTCCAATCTAAATCAATGCCCCCACAACCCCATGATCCATCAAAGGAGCCCCAAACCGAACTTGTGTCCTTACACTCCACGGGCGAAAGACCTTACCGGTACACGAGTGATAAGCAACGAAGGGGCAAGTCCCGGCTCGCAGATTACCGGATGGTATCGTCGCCCGGCGCCATGCGAACCAGACCAAATCCCTCAGTCATGAGATCGATTTGCTTGCTTGCCCTCTGCGTCAGATAGATAATAAATAAGGCTCTTGTGTATGTACCAACCGTGTCGTGCTGTGCTGGTGTAAGCCTCAAGTGCTGGGATATAATACAAGTCACGAGAAGGGGATACGGTATTTCTGCTCGGTTTGTTGGGTAGGTGGGTAGGTGCATCTGCCGTTGTGTTACGGGGAGGAATCTTCTGGAAGGGTGGGTGAATGGATGGATGGGATGGGATGGATGGGATGGGATGGATGGGATGGGATGTGGGTGTGTGTGGGGGGGGGGGGGGCAGGATGGAGGATGGAGGGGTTGATGGGAGAGTAATGAATGGATTTGGATTGGGTTGGTGGGAGTCACAAAATTGTACCGCGTCGTGCGTGAGGTGGACTTGCTTGGACCTCCACATGAATTACAGTAGATTGGAGTGAATTGGGATTAGTTGTCGCCGGGGATGTCACATTGGCGATTGAGGGGGAAAAGGGCACTTTTGCTGTTCTGGACTGGACGAAGTAGCGCGGGAAGGTCGTGTTAGGCTTTTGAACGGGCGATTGGATTCGTAGCGGCCGCGTTTTCTATTTACGTCTGCTTGTACAATGAATGAATGGCATCTTTTTCTCGTGCCTGACACCGTACTGTATTTTTGTCGCTTGGCCGCCCGCATAGTGGGCTATTGTCTTCAAAGGGTGACGACAAGTTTTTTTTGGGGGGGTCTGCTGTCCCTTTCTTGTTCCGTCAAAGGGATCGCTTCTTCTCACTCGGCTTTTTTGGTTTTCCTTTTCTCGCGGAGTTTCCAATAATAACTCTTCCTGAAACAGACAACCCCCGGAATTACCCTCGAGTCATAGTTTCTCCGGTGAAGTCAATTTTTCCGTTCCCAAAGCGGGAGCGACAAGAATGACAAGCGCGGAGGCTTCGGTCTGTGATCTGTCCTATCCTGTCCGCCTCAGGTCAACGGGAGCGCGGTGGACAACTGGATGACTCTTCAATGGACAAATGTGTACCAGGGTTTCCTCCGCAGGGTGAGATTGGAGCCAGAATTGCGAGTGTCTGGGAACGAATCCCTTGGAACAGATGTATCCGTTTTTGGGTGGGGCTCAGGAGGGAAAAAGAGCCATAACTCATTGGCTAACGCTTCCGGTTAGGGTGTTTTCAATCAGTCGCACAGGGTTTGCTGATATCATCCATCCATCGGGAACTTTGGGGCTTTCCCCTAGAAATCCCAACCTTGTGACAATGAATATCGGTGTAGGATACTGTAAGTCGCTCTGTGTATGTATAGTACAGCACCTCGGAGATCCGGGAATGGGTGAATCGCCTCTTTCGAGCGCTTTTCGGGAAAGAATTGGCTATCCAGAGACCCGACCCATGAACGTTCGCTTCGAGTCTTCTTTCCTTCTGTGTTCGTAGGGACCTACGGTATCGTAATTGTGCCTCTCCCTGACTTACCATTCCCACACTCGGTTGCCTTGCCAAGCCGACCGTCGAATCTCTCCAGGCTTGAAAAAAACACCGAGGTTTAGACCCGCAATAAAGTTGTTTTTCGCTGTCGATGCTGGATGTTGTGAGTGTGTGATCGTGAGGGGACCTACGCTGTCCAGCCTCCTCAATTTCATTGAGGGAGCTGGAGGAGAAATGCTCGATAGATATGGAACTTAGAGACACATCTTGGTGACTCTTTGAGCTCTTTTCCCAATCCCCAAGACACCGTCTTTGTGAGTCATTGTGACGATCAGGGCTTAGCGATGGGGGTGAATTGTCCATTGTGGAACTGATTGGGATAAGTCAAGTCACAGAAGGTGACAGGATGCATGACATGGATCACTGTTACCGTATGATAGGGGGTCTCTGCTTCAATTTGGTTGCAAAGGTAGATTTGGGAGTGCTAATTGGCATTCAACGCGTCCCCGACGCGTTGGAGGGGTTGGCTCCATCAATGGTGCTTTTGCACTTTGAGGCGCAGCTCACAAAGTGGAAACACTGACTTGACCCATCCTCCGTGTTCTTGTGGCCCTGCGCACACGCTTTCTCCTCTCTTGCTCCTCTCAGAAATGAATGGGCCCTATGACTAACTCCTCACCACACCCCCCCTTCCTCTTCCTCTTTCATGCTGGAACTTTTTGGGGAACTACTGTTTTCCCATCCAGCAGGCGACGGTGTTACAGGCCTATTGGACCGCTTAGAAGTTGCTCCCGGGCTGTGCGTTAGTTTCACAACCAAATCCCCAGCGGTACACATCCCCAAGATATGGCTTACTCCCCCGTCCAAATAACCCACGAAAGGTGTCACGTATCCGCAGGGAGTATGAAGTGTGACGCAAAAGTGAATAATCCGGGGAGCCCTATTTGCTTGCCTGCTGCGTCTCGTTCTTGTACCGCCGCCGAGGGTGGTGCTCTTCCAGGCCGCCGTAACGGAAGCACCGGTGCTGCGTTATACTCCTCCACACCCCCCCCCCCCCACTTGGGGAGCGACAGAGTGACAGATGGACTCCAGAAATTCTCATATAAGAGTCAGGCCGGACTTCGATTGTCTAGCTCTTTCTTTTTTCACCATCACTGCGAACACATCAAAAAGACCTCTCTCAAGAGAAAAAAATATCACCATCTTTCAAGGAATTCGGTTTTGTGAAGAAGAACAACAACAAAACACAAGCTTTCGCCACTTCCCTATACTAGCATCCTAGTCGAATTCGCAAAGACCACCCCCCAAAGCACTAGTTTCTCTATCCTTCTTCTATTTGCCACCGCCGTCTAAAGGCTTAAAGTTACCAACCTACCTACCCTTCACGATGCCTGCATCAAGCAACCCGCAGCCACCACCTCCCCCGCAACCACCACGGATTCCGACTCCTGATATCGGCCCTCCACCACGGGGTATGTTCGGGGTATGTTCTCACTTCAACTCATTCACCCATACTTAGACCTCAACTATCATGAAGGGTTAGAGCTAATCGTGTATATGACGAATTCAGAGAATGCACCGATGAATGAGTACGCCAAAAGGGATCTGAAGAAGAAACTCTCCTCTTAATTCAAAATTATATAAAAAAGGAACCTGCTTCGAGCAAGATTATCACCTCCCAATGTCTCGACATTGCGCTGGCCCATCATCCCCTCGAAGCACATCCCATCGGACGAAAATGGATGGAACGCCCTCCTTCCTACCTACCCGGGGGAACCAATCCGTCTCAACCTTTTCGAGTCCGACACCCTATACCGGACGAATGTTTGGTTTGCTTTTGTTTGATTTTTTTTCTTTCCCTTAACCTCCGTCCTTCCTACCCGCCTCTCTATCCTCCAGATATGACTTCTTTTCCAACCGCCATTGTTCATGGGGAATCGATCGATTTGAACGAGACGAACGGACACCAGGGAAGGGAGGGAGAGACGGGCGGACGTCCCAAAAGAAAAAGAGAGCAAAAAATCAACTAAACATCTCATCCTACAACTCACAACCTTTTTCCTTTTCCTTCTCTTTTACTTTTGTTCGTCCTTGATTTTTTCTAATCATCTCTATCCGTGATTTCGAGACGAAAGAGCTTCCATCACTTCTCCTCCCTCCTCGGTTATTTTTCCACTCTTCGAAAAAGGGCACAAAAATCCCGAGAGAAGGCAGGGGTGAAAAGAGGATGGTTTACTTTCATAAGGGCGGTCACGTGATGTGAGTCAGAAAAACAACGAATAGGTTTGGGAGATGAAGGGGAAATAACCGCTGAGGAATCCTTTCTTTCTTTCTTTCTTTCTTTCGATCGCGTTCTATTCTTTCGTCTTCTTTTTTTTCTCCTTTCCTTTCCTATTCCATTCTTCCTTCTTCCTCCTCCTTCTCCTTGTTTGCTTTTTGTTTTTCTGTTGCGGGTCAAGATGAGGCGGAAGCGGGGGGGCCCCGGGGGGGTCGCGGCTCCTGCTGGACTCTTTTGACGAATTGTTTCTTGGTATTTTCTTTTATTATGATTGTATTTGCTTTTCGTTGACTCTTTCGACCGTTATGACTGTTTTCTGTTCGCCTTGCGATGCGGGGCACCGGGGGGAGTCGTATGCGATGATGGCCGTGGTGGTGGTGGGGGTTGTCTCTTCGGAGGAGGATGTTTGAGGGGGGTACGTGAGATGGCTATTTTGGGAAGTGGGAAGTCGCTAGGGTTAGGGGTTTTTATTATTCACGGTGCTTCAAGAAGACGAACGACGGTTACGGCTCCGCCCGGGAAAACAAAAGTTATTATCGCAATACGGCACGGGTCCTTTGTAGTCGGGGTGCTATCGTATACGGTAGCTCTATTGTTATTTTTGTTCCTTCTTATTCCGCTTGGAGAGGATGTCTTTTTTTAGCTTTTTTTTTTGGAGGGGAAATATATCTTTGTATTGGTTTGAGAGGCATCATATACCGGTGTATCTGAATTCAAGCTTTCAACTCAAACATTCTTACTGCTTCATATCATGCGACGAGGGACCACGATGGCTTTGCCCTGGGATGAGGGAGGGGTGCCACGAGTGCACTAAATTAGTTTATCCAAAATCCATCTTTGTGAAACATGCACAGAGTGGATCGCGGCAAGTGCTGGTGCGTTCCTAAGGCTACGTACGAGTATCATTCCCTGGCGAGTCACAGTTTTCTGGGGACTAGAATCCTGTAGAGTGCAGTTCCCACTTATGCGCGGTAGCATGGTATCGGTAGTGCAGATCCTTTACTCCCAACATCTTGAAATCATCCCATCTCTATGCAGCCTCTCCCGCACCCACCCACCCACTAATATGCACTCCATCCATCTAGCCACCCGCCCTGAAACAACACTACCATTTTTCAAGATGATCCAAACCCCGAAATCCTCCCTCCATA